>Ga0209577_10000207_pt1 | contig 58652 bp, 65 predicted proteins | sample GraSoiAngelo_109_FD_185874 | JGI IMG/M metagenome (GOLD analysis project Ga0209577, IMG submission 185874) | Grasslands soil microbial communities from the Angelo Coastal Reserve, California, USA - 14_0903_12_20cm (SPAdes) (version 2) | ecosystem: Environmental > Terrestrial > Soil > Grasslands... | reverse complement strand
CCAGGCGCGGCACTCACGCTCTCGACGTGATGCCCTCGCCCCCGCCGACCTCTGGACCTCGGATCGGCCTGCTCGGCGACGTCATGCTCGGGCGTGCGGTCGGAGAGCGCATCCAGGGGCTCGGCTCGCCGCAGGTCTGGGCGCCCGAGCTGCTCGAGTACACCGAGCCGCTAGATCTGCTGGTGTGCAACCTCGAGTGCTGCCTGTCAGACCGCGGCGCGCCGACCGAGCTGATCGGCGGCAAGCCGTTCTTCTTCCGTGGACCGCCGCGGGCAGTGCAGGCCCTCCTGGCGGTGGGGGCAGGCGTGGCCGGGGTGGCCAACAACCACCTGCTCGACTTCGGCGAGGAGGCGGCCAGGGACACCGTCGCGCTGCTCGCCTCGCACGGGATCGCCTCGGCCGGGGCGGGCGTCGGACCGCCGGCGGCGCGGGAACCGGTGATCGTCGCCCGGGCGGGGGCACGCATCGGGGTGCTCGCCGTCTCCGATCACCCCGCCCAGTACGCGGCCGTGGCCGGCCGCCTGGGAATCGCCTACGCGCCGCTGCGCGATGGGACAGCGGACTGGCTGCTGGCCGCCATGGCCGCGCTGCGCGAACGGTGCGACCTGGCCATCGCCTTCCTGCACTGGGGCCCGAACATGACCACCCGTCCCGCGCGCTGGCAGCGCCGGGTGGCGCGCGAGCTGGCCGCCGCCGGGGCCGACCTGATCGCCGGGCACTCGGCCCACGTCTTCCACGGGGTGGGCTGGCTGGACGGATGCCCCGTGCTGTTTGACCTCGGCGACGCGCTCGACGACTACGCGCTCGATCCTGGGGTGCGCAATGACCTCGGTCTGCTGGGCATCTGGAGCCCGGGCAACGGGGCGGGCGGGTTAGAGCTGGTGGGGCTCAAGCTGCGGTTCTGTCACACCCAGCTGGCGCGCGGCGCAGACGCCGAGTGGATCGAAACCCGACTGCGGCGCGCGTGCCGACGCCTGGGGACGGACGTGCAGCGGGTGGCAGAGCAGCGCTACGTGGTGGAAGAGGTAGCCGGGCTCAAGCCGGGCCGATGACGTCGGAGCGCTTTAAGGGCGACGGGCGCCTAGCTGCGCGCCGATGGCCTAGCCGCTCGCCTTCCTTCCGCCCTTGCGCCCCGCGGCCTGCTTCTGCGCCCGATTGCCGCCGCTGCCCCGTCCGCTGCTGCGGCTGCTCTGGCTGCTGCTCTTGCCGCTAGCGCTGCGCCGGCCGCCTTTGCTCGAGCCGCCGGGCGTGTTGGCGATCGCCGCCGCGCGGCCCTTGCTCATGCCCCGCTTGCGAAGCCCTTCGTACTGCTTGTCGTCCTTGACGCTGGAACCGTGGTCCTTGGCCATCGTGCTCACCTCCTGCGGCTCGCCGTCCGGACGACGACGGGCCTTTCGCGTGTCAGCTGGACAGCCGCTTGCGCAGGTGCTCCTTGCCCTGCTCGGCGCCCTTGCGGCTCTCGGCCTGGGCCCGGCGGAAGAAGTCGGCCAACTCGGAGTCGTCTTCGCGGTCGGCGTCCTGGATGTAGGTCTCCAGCCGCAGGGCGTTGGACAGGCACTGCTCGACGAACCAGATCAGGTTGTAGTCCTTGTCCTTGGTGCCGGTGACCTGACCGGTCTCCTGCGTTGCGGCTTGCATCGCGCCTCCCTTGGATCAGGTGGTGGTTCGGTGATGATCTACCCGGCGTCTGGGCAGTCAAACGCTCGACCACACCCCTGTCGGCGTGCGGGCGAGGTGCAGTTTCGCGTCGCAACGAGCGGGAATGAGCACCCCATGCGCGTCGCGGTGGTCGGAGCGAGCGGGAACATCGGGACCAGCGTCCTGCGCGCCCTCGACGGCGACCGGAGAGTGGATTCGGTGCTCGCCATCGCCCGCCGGGCGCCGACCTCGGCGGCGCCCAAGGTCGAATGGCGCGAGCGCGACGTGACCGTCGACGATCTGCGCCCAGATCTGCAGGGCGCCGAGGCGGTGATCTGTCTTGCATGGCTGATCCAGCCCTCGCGACGGCCGGCACAGCTGTGGGCCACCAACGTGGACGGAAGTCGCCGGGTCTTTGAGGCGGCGGGCGACTCCGGCGTGAGCGCGCTGCTGTACTCGTCGTCGGTCGGGGCCTACTCGCCCGGCCCCAAGGACCGGGCGGTGGACGAGAGCTGGCCCACCGACGGGGTCGAGAGCTCGTTCTACGCGCGCCACAAGGCCGAAGCGGAGAGGATCCTCGACGATTTCGAGGCTCGTCATCGCGACCTGCGGGTGGTGCGGATGCGCCCCGGGCTGGTGTTCAAGCGCGAGGCGGCCTCGGAGATCCGTCGCCTGTTCGCCGGTCCGCTGCTGCCCCGGTTCTTGGTCCGCCCCGGGCTGATCCCGGTCGTCCCCGACCTGTCCCGGCTGCGCTTTCAGGCCGTGCACTCGCTCGACGTGGGAGAGGCGTTTCGCCTGGCCCTTCACGCGGACGTCGGCGGCGCGTTCAACCTGGCCGCCGACCCGGTGCTCGACGGGCAGGAGCTGGGACGCATCCTTCATGCTCGGCCCGTGTCCGTCCCCCCCCGCGCGCTGCGCGCGGCAGCGGATATCACCTGGCGCCTTCGCCTGCAGCCCACGCCCCCCGGCTGGGTGGATATGGCCCTGGGCATCCCGATCATGGATACGGCTCGGGCGCGCAGCGAGCTGGATTGGACGCCGCGCCACAGCGCCTCGGAGGCGCTGCTCGAGCTGATGGCCGGCATGCGCGAGGGGGCTGGCGCCGACACTCCTACGCTGCAGGCCTCGGCCGCCGGTCCCCTGCGCAAGCAGGAGTTCCTCAGCGGCGTGGGAGGCGGCGAGGCTAGATGAAAGCGGTCGTCTGGCCCGGCGGCGAGGACGCGCGGGTCGAAGCGGCGTCCGACCCGGCGATGACATGTGAGCGCTCGCCCCAGTAGGGAGGTGGATGGGCCGGGCCTACCTCACCCGCTTCGCCCCTCCCCTGGTGCTGCTGGTGGCGGGGCTTCTCGTGCTCGCCCGGGCCGGAGGCGAGGCGGTCGGGACGGCGGTGGGCCTGGGGCTCGTCGGCCTGGCCGGGGTGTGGCTGGTGAGCGCCGTCTTCTACGAGGTCGGCCGCAGCGAGGATCGCGCCCGCGCCGCCGAACGCCCACCGACGCGGACAGCGGGCGACCGACGCCGCTCTCGCTGGACCAGACGCCCCTGACGCGCTGCGGCTAGCGGGCGCGGTCCTGTTCGGAGCGCGCGGTTTGCGACTCCGGCCCCGGGGCCGTGTGCGACGGTCGGATCGCGTACTGACCGCACTCCGGGTGCAGGGCATGGCCGTGCGAGCGCACGACACCGGCGCCGGCGAAGACTTCCCGGCCGCAGGCTGGGCAGCGGCCGAGACGCGTTTGCCCTAAGACGTATACGGGACTCATCCCACCTCCGCGAAGCGCTTGCTGACAGAGCCCGTACCCAGGCGATTTGCGGGACAAACTTCGTTGCCGATCGGCCGAAGATCGCCACCAGCGAGCTGCGCCTGCTCGGCCCGCCGGCGCAGGAAGGTGTCGCGGTCGCGCCGGGCGCCCCACCAGTAGGCGTCATAGCCGGCGGGGTACTGCAGCCGCGGCGGGCCCGCCACTATGGTTGCGGGCCTGGTTGGGCGCTGCGCTCGGGCCCCGGCCTTCCGCCCAGACGAGCAAGGTCGCGTGAAACCGATGGCGCTGATCCACCATCTGCTGCTGGCGGGGTCGGTGACTCTCCTGTTGGGGGCGGGGGTGCGAGCGGCGGCCCGCCTGAGCGAGGCGCCGCTCGAGCGCCTCGTCGCCGGGGCCGTCCTGGCGGCCGTCGTGGCCGCCGTCGAGGCGCTGGCGCTTGGGCTGCTCGGCCTGGGCGCCACGCCGGGCGTGCTGTTCGCCGGCGCCGCCGTGGCCTGGCTGGCCGCCTGGCGCCTGGTCCCCGCCGCCGCCGCGCCGCTTTGGCGTCAGGCGGGCGGGCGCTGGGAGCGCCTGGGTCCCGGGGGCCGGTTGGCGGTGGGCGCGCTGGTCGGTGCGGGGGTCGCCTGGACGGTGTGGCTGGTGCGCTGGCCGGCGTTTGACTGGGACGGCCTGGCCTACCACATCCCCGAGGTCGTGGCCTGGGTGCATAACGGCAGCCCGGGGTCGGTGCTGACCATCGTCCCCGGCTACCCCTATGGCGCCTTCCCGGTGGCCAACGAGGTGTTGCTGACCTGGGGGTCGGGGATCGGACGCAGCTTCGTGTGGATCACGATCTGGCCCGCGCTGCTGTTCGCCCTGCTGGGCGCCGCCGGCTGGTTGGGCCTGCGCGCCCTGCGGGTGCCCCGGCTGGCGGCGGCGCTGGCGGCGGGATCACTGTGCGCCGCCCCGATGGCCACCAGCTACCAGCTCAACGGCCCCAACAGCGACTTTCCCGCCCTGGTGTGGCTGGTCGTCGCCGGGGCGCTGGGCGCGGCGGCGGTGACCCGGGGGCGCGCCGGGCTGTTCCTGCCCGCGCTGCTCGCGGCGGCGCTCTCGGTGGGCACCAAGACCACGACGGCACCGCTCGCCGGCCTGCTGATCGTCGTCCTGGTGGTGCGCCTGGGCGGGCCGCTGCGCCACCTGGGCCTGCCGCTGGCGCTGGCGGCCGGCGGTGCCCTGGTGGTGGGGGGCACCTGGTACCTGCGCAACCTGGTCGACCACGGTTCGCCGCTGTGGCCTTTCTTCTCGGCGCCGTGGGGCGATCCGGTGCCCCACCTGCTCGGGCGCCCGGAGCGCTTTACCTTCTTTCAGCGCCCGCTCGAGACCTTGGCCCGGTTCGGTGACGACGGTTACGTCAAGGACACCTTCCTCGGCGCGCTGGTCGCCCTGGGGGGCGCGATCGCGGCGCCGCTGCTCGTGCGCCGGAGGTCCGTGCTCGCGGGGGCCACCGCGACGGCGGTGTCGGTGCTCCTGTGGACGCTGGCCGAGGACACCGGCGCTCCCCAGGCGAAATCGGACTTCGCCGGCGCCCTGTACGGGTCGCCACGGCTGTTGATGGCCGGCGTGGCGGTGGCCACCCTCACCCTGGCCCTGGCCACCCGGGACGCCGGACGCCGCCTGGCCCCGGCGCTCGGGGCCCTGCTCGCGGTCGTGCTGGGGCTAAACGCGGTCGAGCTGTTCGACCTGGGGTTCCCGGCCACGCCCACCGTGTGGACACCGGTGGCCGGGGCGGCGGCGGGGGCGGTCGTGGCGCTCATCGCCGCGCGCGCGCCGTGGCGCTGGCTGTTGCGCCCCGCCGGGGTGGCCATCGGGGCGCTGGCCCTGGGAGCGACGGGGGCGCTCGCCGCCCACCATCTGGTCGAGCGCCACGCCCGCGTCGGGTTCAGCCCCCGCGCCCGGTACCTCGACGCCGAGCTGATCGCGCTGTTCGTCGACGGGCCCGCCGCCGATCGCCGGCCGGTCTTCACCACCCCGATCGTCACCGCGATGCTCGCCGGCGACGATCTCGCGCGCAGGGTCGCGGCGATCCCCCAGCACGAGCCCTGCCGGGCGATCGAGGCCCGGGCCCGCGCCGGTTGGGTGGTGGTGATCAAGAACATCAACGCCGACCTGCTGTTCGGGCCCTCCACGGCGCGCCGGTGCACCGCGAGATGGCGCTCGGACTATGAGAACGCGGGGCTGGCCATCTACGACGCCCGCTCGCTGGCCCCCGCGCGCTAGTCGTGCGGACACTCGTCGTGTCAGACCTGCACCTCGGCAACCGCCTGGGGCGCGACGTCCTGCGTCGAGCCCCAGGGCGAGACGCGCTGCTGCGCGCGCTAGACGACGTCGACCGCCTGGTGCTGCTCGGGGACATCGTCGAGCTCCTGGAAGAGCGCCGGCCCCAGGCGATGGCGGTCGCCGAGCCGGTGCTGCGCGCGATCGGAGCCCGGCTGGGCCCGTCGCGGGAGGCGATCGTGGTGCCGGGCAACCACGATCGGGCGTTCGTGCGCCCGTGGTGGCACGCCGGGGGGGCCTCGGCGGCGGTCGACGGCGAGATCCCGCGCGACGCGACCCCCGACCTGGCCGAGGTGACCTCGTGGCTGGAGCCCGCGCGGGTGCGCGTGCACTACCCCGGCGTGTGGCTTTCGCCGGGGGTATGGGCCACCCACGGTCACTACCTCGATCGCCACCTGCTGCCCGAGTCGGCCTTCGGGATAGCGCGCGGGCTGCTCGGGCGCCTTCCCCGCGCCGGGGCCACGCCGCTCGAGTACGAGCAGTCTCGGGCTCTGTCGGTGAGCCGCCTGGAGGCGCTGCTCACCCGGTGGCTGCCGCGGCCGCTGGCCGCGCTGGCCGACGACGCGGCCGAGGCGCTGCGCGCGGCCACCATGCCGCGCGTGCCCCAGCGCCTGCTCAGCCAGCGCACGGCGACGCTCAACGCGATGCTGCTCGGGCTGCAGATGCGCCGGGCGAGCATCCCCGCCCTCGCGCGGGTCGCCCATCGGCTGGGGATCGACGCCGAGTGGGTCCTGTTCGGGCACGTCCACCGCCGCGGCCCCCTGGTGGGGGACGATGCCCGGCACTGGCGAGGCCCCGGCGGGCGCCCCCGGATCGTCAACACCGGCTCCTGGGTCTACGAGCCGCTGCTGGTGCATCGGGCCCGGGCTCCGCATCCCTACTGGCCCGGGGGAGCGGTGGCGCTCGAACCTGGTCGCGAGCCCCGGGCGATCGGGCTGCTCGATCGCCTCGACGCCACCGAGCTGCGCTGACCGGCGCGGTCCGCCGGGCACTAGGGTTGGTGGCCTGGGACGCCTGGATGCTCTGGACCTGTCGCTGTCGCTCAGCCGCACCGAGGAGGCCGAGCGCCTGGCGGCCGGCCACCGCCAGCTGCTCGCCCTGAGGCTGGCGCTGGGCGGCAAGCTCGACGGGCGCAGCGACCAGCTCGGCCCCCCGGTGTGCGTGCTGTTCGAGGGCTGGGACGCCGCGGGCAAGGGTGGGGTGATCAAGCGGCTGGTGGCGCCGCTTGACCCCCGGCACGTGCGCGTCGCCCAGTTCTCGGCGCCCAGCCATGACGAGAAGCGCCACCACTTCCTGTGGCGCTTCTATCCGTCGCTTCCCGGCTGGGGCGGGATGGCGGTGCTGGACCGCTCCTGGTACGGGCGGGTGCTGGTCGAGCGGGTCGAGGGCTTGGCCACGCTCGATCAGTGGGACCGGGCCTACGACGAGATCGTCCAGTTCGAGCGGTCGCTGTGCCTCGAGGGGATGATCCTGATCAAGTTCTGGCTGCACATCTCCGAAGGCGAGCAGCTCGCGCGCTTCCGGCGGCGCGAGCAGGACCCGCTCAAGCGGTGGAAGCTCACCGACGAGGACTGGCGCAACCGCGACCAGCGCGCCGCCTATGAGCGGGCGGTCGAGGACATGCTCGAGCGCACCGATCACGAGCTCGCGCGCTGGCGGCCGGTCGAGGCCGAGTCCAAGCGCTACGCCCGGGTCAAGGTGCTGGAGACGGTGGTCGGCGAGATCGAGACCGGCATGCGCGAGCGGGGCTTCGAGCCTCCGCCGCTCGCCCACGGGCGCACGCCCTGACGGTATGGTCGCTGCGGCGAGCGATGGCCCGCATCCCCTACCCCACCGAAGCCGAGCTCGACGACGACACGCGCGCGGTGCTCGCCGCGCTTCCGCCGCTGAACCTGATGCGGATGGTCGCCGCCGCGCCCACCACGCTGCGCCCGCTGGCCCGTCTGGGCTCGGCCATCCTGCTCGATACCGAGCTCGACGCACGCCTGCGCGAGCTGGCGATCCTCACCGTGGCCCGGGTGACCGGCTCGACCTACGAGGGCGCCCAGCACGAGGAGATCTCCCGCCTGCTGGGGATGCCCGAAGAGGAGATCGCCGCCGCGCGCACGGGCGAGCTGGACGCGCTCGGCGACGACGCCCGCCTGGTGGTGCGCGCCGCCGAGGAGATCAGCCGGGACGTGCGCGCCGGCGACGAGACGCTGGCGGCGCTACTCGAGCGGCTCGGGCACCGCCCGACGGTCGAGCTCGTCGTGTGCGTCGCCTACTACAACGCGATCGCCCGGATTCTGGAGACGACCGGCGTCGAGCTCGAGGAAGTCCTGCCCGCCAAGGGCCTCACCCCACCCAACAAGGAGCCAACCTCATGAGCACCACCGAAGATCCCACGCGCGTTATCGAGAGCGCCGACCAGGACTGGCTGGAGATCCCGCTCAGCCCGGGCGCCTACATCAAGGTCATCGTCGCCGACGAGGAGCGCAAGCAGGTCGTCTTCCAGTTTCGCTTCGACCCCGGCACCGTCCTCCCGCGGCATCGGCACAAGTGCCACGCGATCGCCTACACCGTCTCGGGCGAGTGGGAGTACGAGGGGCTCAGGCTGCCCGCCGGCGCCCTGGCCTATGAGCCGGTCGAGAGCGAGCACACCCCGAGCAGCGAGCCAGGAGCCGAGCTGGTCGTCTTCCTCAAGAGCGAGACCGACGACTTCCTCGTCAACTACATGCCCGACGGAAGTGAGATCCCGATGGACATGGGCTTCTTCAAGGCGCTCGAGGGCGCCTCGCAGGCCGACATCGAGCGCCTCTCGGCCGAGCTGACCGACGACGGGGCGGCATAGGCGCGCGCCGATGCCCCCCTCCGAGGAGGTTCGCCGCGGCCGCGAGGAGACCGTGCGCGAGCACATGGAGTCCGAGAACCGCCACCAGTTCGACGTGACGATGGGGACGTTTGCCCATCCGCGCTACGAGATCATCCCCACCGGCGAGGTCTACGACGGCGAGCAGGAGGTGGCGCGGTACTTCGCCGAGACGCGGGCGGCGTTCCCCGACCAGCGCAACGAGCCGATCGCCCTGCACCACGCCGACGACGCGGTGGTCGTCGAGTTCTGGCTGCGCGGCACCCACCAGGGATCGCTGCGGGGCCTGCCGCCGACGGGCAAGGCGTTCGAGTGTCGGTGCGTGGCGCTGTTCTGCTTTGAGGACGAGCGGCTGGTGGGCGAGCGCGTGTACTTCGATTCGACGACGATCCTGGCCCAGCTCGGCCTGGTGGGACAGGCGCCGGGCTGAGAGCGTCCCGGGCGGCTCCTCAGCGCCGGTGCAGCCCGACCCGGTTCAGTCCCAGCCCGCCGTCGACGCGCAGCACGGCGCCGGTCATGTAGCCCGCGGCCGGCGAGAGCAAGAACGCCACCGCGCCCGCCAACTCCTCGGCCCGACCGTGGCGACCCAGCGGGATCGGCTCGCGCAGCAGCGCCTGGACGGCCTCGGGCAGGGCCAGCGTCTTGGGGGTGGCGATCAACCCGGGCATGACCACGTTGCAGCGGATGCCGTGCTCAGACCATTCCGAGGCCAGCGTCCGCGCCATGCCCAGCACCCCGGCCTTGGCCGCCGAGTAGGCGACCTGCCCCGGCAGCCCGCCCTCGGCGGCGACCGAGGAGATGAACACGACGCGGCCGTCGCCCGCCTCGCGCAGCGCCGAGAACGCCGCCCGAGCGACGTGGAACTGCCCGGTGAGGTTGGTCTGGACGTCGAGCTGCCAGGCCTCGTCGGGGAACCGCTCGGCCCGGTGGATGGTGTCCACCACCCCGGCGTTGGCCACCACGGCATCGCACCCGCCGAGCCCGGCGACGGGCTCCCCCACGGCGCGCTCGACCGCCGCCGTGTCGGTCACGTCAAAGCCCGCGGTTACCAGGTCATCGCCGGGGGACCCCCACTCGGCCGGGTCGGGCTGGGCCAGGTCACAGGCCCCCACCGCGCAGCCGGACTCGAGCAGGTGGGCGACGATCGCTTTGCCGATGCCGCCCGCGGCGCCGGTGACGACCACGCGCCTGCCGGCGGGAGCGCACGAGAGCGCCAAGTCGCCCTCAGCCGTCGCGGGGAGGCGCGTCGCCCGGACCGGCGCCTGCGCGCGGCGTGAGCCGCCGGGCGGCCCGCGCGCTCAAACCCGGCGCTCGCCGCGCCGGCGCACGGTGGTGCCGAAGATGGCGTCCCAGTAGGGGGCGCTCACGCCGAACCCGCTGGTGTCGTCCTGGAAGTGATGGCGCATGTGGCGCTCGCGCAGCGTTCGGCCGATGGGCCCCCGGGGCACCGAGTGGTGCACGAGATAGTGGATGCTGTCGTAGGCGACGTACCCGCCGATGAAACCGGCCGCCACCACCCTCCACGTCGGGTCCCCGAACGCCAGCCAGAAGATCAGGCCGAAGATGGCCGCCAGCGGAATCGAGGCGCTGGGCGGCATCACCAGACGGTGGGGATCGTTGGGGTGATCGTGGTGCACGCCATGGATCAGGTGATGCAGCCGCAGCCCGATCCCCTGCTCGGGCTCGAAGTGAAAGACCAGCCGGTGCAGCCAGTACTCGGTCAGCGTCCACAGCGCGTAGCCGAGGATCAACAGCGCAAGCGTGCTCCAGCCGGTGCCCCCGTCGAGGCCCCACGCCAGCAGCGCGAGCACGATCGGCCCGTAGAGCATCACCGGCACCGCGGGGTGAACTCGGGTCAGGCGGTCCAGCACGGGCGAGGCGAATAGGGGCGGAGAGGCCCGAAGCTCTTCGGCGCGAGCGCGAGCCGCGGCGGCGGGGTCTTGGGTGAGGGAGGGAGCGTGCTCTGACATGGATGCTCCTATCGGCATCACCGGCCTCGACACGATTACCCTACCACCCAGGTTGCGCACGCAATGAGCGTTGTCACGCCCCCGCCGGCGGGGCGTCAGAGGCCGGACGGCGACGGGCTGGAGCTCGTGGTCGAGCTGGTGGGGGCGGCGCCCGCGAGCTGCTCTTACGTGGAGGCGCGGTGGGTGGGCCGGCGCGCGCAGCGGGTGCTGGTGGCCGGCGGCAGCGTGCAGGAGCTCTCCGACGCCGAGACCGCGGGGGTGGGGGTGCGTGTCCGCGTGGGCGACGGCTGGGGCTTTAGCGCCACGGCGGACCTCAGCCCGGCCGGGGCCCGCGGCGCCCTGGAGCGCGCGATCGCCCTGGCCGGCGCCCAGCCCGCCCGGCCCGAGCCCGCGCTGGCGCCGGTCGCCCCCGCCCGCGGCCACTGGGCGGGGCCCTGCCAACGCGATCCGTTCGCCGTCTCGGTCGAAGACAAACTGGCCCTGCTGCTGCTCGCCGAGGAGGCTCTGCGCGGCGACGCCCGGGTGATGCGCAGCGAGGCCGAGTGCCGCGCCATCACCACCGACAAGGCGTTTGCCTCCAGCGAAGGGGCGGCCTGCACCCAGCGGCTCACCGAGTGCGGCGGGGGCATCCGGGCGTTCGCGGTAAACGAGCACGGACTGCAGGTCCGGTCCTATCCGAGCGCCCACGGCGGCAGCGTGGCCGCGGCCGGCTTCGAGCACCTGCTCGGCCTGGACCTGCCGGCGGCCGCGCCACGGGTGGCCGATGAGGCGGTGGCCCTGCTCGGCGCCCCGCCGTGTCCGGCGATGACCACCACCCTGGTGCTCGGCGACGAGCAGCTGGCGCTGCAGGTGCACGAGTCGATCGGGCACGCGCTCGAGCTCGATCGGATGCTGCTCGACGAGGCCGCCTACGCCGGCACGAGCTGGGTCGCGCCGGCGGATCTGGGCCGGCTGCGCTACGGCTCGGAGACCCTCGAGGTCACCGCCGACGCCACCCTGCCCGGGGCGCTGGGGACCTTCGGCTGGGACGACGAGGGCGTGGCCGCCCGGCGCCTGAGGTTGATCGAGCGCGGACGCCTAGTGGCGGCGCTGTCGGACCGCCGCTCGGCCGCCGAGCTGGAGGGCCAGGAGTCGGGCGGCTGCGCGCGCGCCGAGGGCTTTGCCCGCCAGCCGATCGTGCGCATGACCAACGTCTCGATCGAGCCGGGGGAGGCGGGCTCGCTGGAGGATCTGATCGCCGCCACCGACCACGGCGTGTACATGGAGACCAACCGCTCGTGGTCGATCGACGATCGGCGCTTGCACTTTCAGTTCGCCACCGAGGTCGGCCGCGAGATCCGCGGCGGGCGGCTGGGGCGCCTGTATCGCAACCCCAGCTACGCCGGGGTCACCCCGGCCTTCTGGGGGTCGCTCGACGCGATCTGCTCGCGCCCGGCGTGGCGGGTCTGGGGCCTGCTCAACTGCGGCAAGGGCGAGCCGGGGCAGGAGATGCACGTCTCCCATGGGGCGGCCCCGGCCCGCTTTCGCGACGTCCAGGTCGGCGTGGCCCGCGCCGCGTGAGCGCCCCCCGGCGTGGCCCGCGCCGCGTGAGCGCCACCCGGCGTGGCCCGCGCCGCGTAAGCGCCCCCCAGACGCCCGAGGAGATGCTCGCGGTCGCCGAGCGGATGCTGGCCGAGCTGGGCGCCGAGGGACAGGTGACCGTCTCCCGCGAGCGCTCGCTGACCTCGCGCTTTGCCCGCTCGCGCCCCACCCAGGCCACCGAGATCGACCAGCGCGTGGTCGAGGTCCTGGCGCTCGTCGACGGCCACACCGGGCTGGTCACCGGCACCGACCTGGGCGGCGCGGGGTTGGGCGAGCTCGCCCGCCGGGCCCGGGCGATCGCCGCCGCCGGCGCCGCCCGCGGGCCCGGCGCCTTCCCCGGGCTGCCCACCCCCTCCCCGCCGACCGAGGAGCGGGCCGCCCCGACCGCCGCGCCCGGGCCGGCGGGCGCCGCCAGCGCTCTGGCCGAGGCCTTCGCCGTCGCCGCCCAACGCGGCCTGGAGGCGTTTGGCACCTGGACGGCCGGGAGCGTGCAGACGGCGATCGCCTCGAGCGCCGGCGTGCGCGCCTACGACGTGGTCAACGACGCGTTCATGAAGGTGATCTGTCGCCACCGCGGCGGGCGCACCGGCTTCGCCTCGGGGGCCGCGCCCTCGGCCACCGAGCTCGACCCCGGCGGCCTGTGCGCCCAGGCGGCGGCCAAGGTCAAGCCCGAGCCGCCAACCCAGCTGGAGGCGGGCACCTATCCCGTGGTCATGGAGCCCTACGCGGTGGCCAGCCTGCTGGAGTTCCTCGGGGCGCTGGCCTTCAACGGGCTGGCCCACGCCGAGGGCCGCGGCGCGCTGGCCGGGCGCCTGGGCAGCCGCGTCGCCGCGGCGGCGATCAACCTGGCCGACTCGCCGCGCTACCCGGGCACGCTGGCGCGCGCCTTCGACGCCGAGGGCGTGCCCAAGGCGCCGCTGCCCCTGATCCAGGACGGGATCGCCCAGCGGGTCGTGCACGACACCCGCTCGGCGGCGCGCGCCGGGACTGGGGCGGCCACGACCGGGCATGCGCTCGCACCCGGTGGGCATGCCGACGGCCCGATCCCCACCAACCTCGTCCTGCACGGCGGGGGCGCCAGCGACGAGCGCGAGCTGGCCGCGGATGTGCGCCGGGGGATCTACGTGACCCGCCTGTGGTACCTGAACGCGGTCGACGAGCGCGAGGTCCTGCTCACCGGGACCAGCCGCGACGGGACGTTCCTGATCGAGGACGGAGAGGTGACCCGCCCATTGCGCGACGTGCGCTTCACCGACTCGGCGCTGCGCCTGCTCGGCGCCACCCAAGCGCTCACCGCGCAGCCCCGGCTGGTGTGCGAGGGAGAGTTCTACGGGCGGCGGTTCGCCACCGGCGTGGTGTGCCCGGGCCTGCGCGCCGAGGGCTTTCGGGTCACCGGCTCCACCCCCGCCCGCTGACGGCGCCCGTCGCTCAGCCGGGGGTCACCGCCTGCTGGCGCTCGGCCGCCGCGCGCAGCCCGTCGAAGGACTCGTGCAGGATGCGCCGGTACCAGCGCCAGCCGAGCGCCGTGTCCACCGCCCGGTAACGAAGCGCGGGCGGCTCCATGCCCACCTCCGCTTCGGCGAAGGTCGCGCCGCGAGCCTCGGTGAGTAGCCAGCGCGAGTAGAAGCCGCTGCGCAGGCAGCGCAGACGGATGTCGCGCATGTCCTCCCGGGAGTCGATGAGAAAGTCGGTGGTGATGGCCCTAAGCGGCAGCCGGGTCACCTGCCGGTAGGTGGCGCCCTCATCGACGCTCGGCAGACCGGTCACCTGCACGACGTGGCCCGCCCATTCCGGGTAGCGCCGGGGGTCGCCCACCAGGCTCCAGACCGCCCCGATCGGGGCCTCGATCAGCGCCTGCTGGCGGCACGAGGACATGGCCGGATTCTCGCACGGCCCGCCGGCAGCGCCGTCGCTGGGGGCGCCGGCCAGGCTACGCCCAGGGCTTCTTCAGGAGCAGGATGGTGTTGATGGCGAAGGCGACCGCGAACCCGATCGTCCACCGGTTGAGGTTGCGCTCGACCAGCGAGCCCCCGCCCAGCGGCCCGCTGCCGCTGCCCACCCCAAAGGCGCCGGACAGGCCCGAGTCCTTGCCCGAGTGCATGAGCACCAGGAAGATCAGGACCACCGACAGGATCACCTGGAGGATCGAGAGGATCGTGTCCATCGGGCCAAAAGCCTAGCGGTCTGCGTCGGCGCCTCCCCGCGCCGACCCCCGCTCGCCCCTGGGCTCCTCCTCCCCCGGGCCCCCGGCGAGCGCGTCCAGATGCCCCAGCAGCTGCGCCGCCTCGGCCCGCAGCGCGCGGTCGGTGGCCCGGAAGTCCTCCTCGGAGAGCTTGCCGGTGCGAAAGTCGAGCTCGGTCTCGCGGATCTCGCGGTACTTGGCCTGCTTGGCCGCCTCCAGGGACGCCCGCTCCTCGGCCACCTCACCCCGGTCTCCGGGCCGCCCCCGCGCCGCCGCGCGCAGCGGGCCCGCGAGCAGCACTAGCGTCCCCGCCAGCAGCGCCACGATCACCGCCAGCGCCAGGACGTCCACCCCCGTCAGGCGCGGCTGGGCTGGCGGGCCAGCCGCGCCCGGGCGGGCGCGAGCACGGGCCGGCGCGCCAGCGCCGGAGCAGGCCACAGCGCGACCAGCCCACCCAAGAACACGATGATCCCCCCGAACCAGATCCAGGTGACCAACGGCGAGTCGATCAGGCGGAAGGTGGCGGGCGGCGGCTGGCGCAGGTAGCGACCGGCGATCGCCCCCAGGGCGATCAATCCCAGGTCCGGGCGCACGAACGGCACCACGCGGTTGGCGCGATCGATCAGCGGCGCCAGCGAGGAGATGTCGGGGGTGATGGCGCTCCAGATGTCGCGCCCCAGGCCGGCGCGCATCCCCACGTGGCTGACCGGGTCGCCGCCGATCAGGCTGCCTACCGAGCCCTGGGCGGGATCCTGGGAGGGGTAGTAGCCCCGGCTGGGCGAGAGCGTCGCCACCGGGTGCCCGTCCCGGCTGACCTGGAGCTGGGCGCCGAGGTCGAGCACCGCCCCGGTGTGCGCGGGGTCGCGCGCGACCTGGGCGGTGGCCCCGACGTAGCGGACCTGGTAGCGCCCTACGGTGGCCGTCTGTCCCACGTTCAGGCGCACGTCGCGGGCGTGCTGGAAGGCGGAGGAGCCCGCCACTCCGACGAACAGCACGGCCATCCCGACATGGACCAGATAGCCGCCGTACCGGCGGCGGTTACGACGCACCAGAGAGACCAGCGCCCGCATCGGGGGCTCGGCGGCGAGCGCCCGACGGGCGCGCGTGCCGCGCACGAACTCCTGGGCCATCGCGGCGACCACGAAGGCGGCAAACCCGAACATGGCCAGCGCGGTGGCCGACCCCGAGACCCCGGCGACCACCAGCACCGCCACCGCGACGCCGGCGAGGATCAGCGGGGCGCGCAGATTGCGCAGCGCGTTGGACACCGTCGCGCGCCGCCAGGCCACCAGCGGCCCGATGCCCGACAGCAGCACCAGGACCAGCGCCAGGGGAACGGTATAGCGGTCAAACCACGGCGGCCCCACCGAGGCCCGGCTGCCGGTCAGCGCCTCGGAGATGAGCGGGAAGAACGTGCCCCAGAAGACGACGAAGCACAGCCCGACTAGGACCAGGTTGTTGAGCAGGAAGATCGCCTCGCGCGAGCACAGCGAGTCGATCTGGGCCGAGGAGGCAAGCGCCCGCCGGCGCGAAACCACCAGCCCCACCGAGGCGGCGATCAGGAGCGCGATCAGGATCACGAACGGCACCCCGAGCGTCGAGGCGCCGAAGGCGTGGATGGAGTCCAGCACCCCCGAGCGCACCAGGAAGGTGCCCAGGATGGCCAGCGTGCCGCTGGCCAGCACCAGCGAGACGTTCCAGGTCCTGAGCATCCCCCGCTTCTCCTGGATCATCGCCGAGTGCAGGAACGCGGTACCCGTCAGCCAGGGCATGAGCGAGGCGTTCTCCACCGGGTCCCAGCCCCAGTAGCCCCCCCACCCCAGCTCGGCGTAGGACCAGCGCGCGCCGAGCAGGATCCCGATCCCCAGCAGAAGCCAGGCGGCGAGGGCAAAGCGCCGCGTGGCGCGGATCCACTCGCTGTCCACCCGGCGCACGATCAGGGCGCCGAGCGCGAAGGCCAGGGGGATGGTGAACAGGGTGTACCCCGAGTAGAGCATCGGGGGGTGGATCATCATGCTGGGGTGGCGCAGCAGCGGGTTCAGGCCCGCCCCGTCGGCGGGGGCCTGAGCCGAGGTCTGAAACGGAGACGTCGTGGCGAAGACCAGCAGCCCGACGAAGAACCCCGCCAGCCCCAGCAGCACCGAGGTGGCATAGGGCACCACCTCGCGCAGGCGCCCGCGCGTGACCCACAGCACCAGGCTCGACCACAGCGACAAAAGCCAAACCCACAACAGCAGCGAGCCCTCCTGGGAGGACCACATCGCCGCCGCCTTGTAGAAGGTCGGGGTGGTGGTGCTCGAGTGCGAGGCGACCAGGTCGAAGTGAAAGTCCGAGCGCAGGAAGGCGATCTCCAGGACCCCCATGGCCACCGTGAGCAGGCCAGCCAGCGCGAACACCGCGCGGCGCCCGGAGGCCACCCACTCCGGTCGGCGGGCGCGAGCCCCGTACAGCGACGCCCCGATGCCGTAGGCGATGACGGCCAGCGCCAGCAGCAGGCACGCCCGCCCGACGATCGCCATCAGTAGCCCTTCCCCGGCTTGACCGAGAACTTCGACGGGCACTTGGTCACCAGCGAGTCGCGCTCGCCGATGAACCCCGATCCCTGCCGGCGCACGGTCACGATCACCTCGCGGCCCTCGCGAAACGGGTCGGGAACGGTGCCGCTGTAGTGCACGGGCACCGACGCCGTGCCGGCGCGGTCGCGCACACGGAAGTCCAGGACGTCGCCGCGCCGCCGCACCGAACCGGCCACCACCGTCCCGGTCAGCTGGTAGCTGCGCCCCGGCTGGGCCCCGGCCAGCAGCTGGCTCGGCGAGCGGGCCGGGCTGGCCGCGCTGAAGCTGGTGTAGACGAGCGCCGTGGCCAGCAAGAGCGCGGCAGACAGCGCGCTGACCAGGCGCACCTTGCGCTTGCGGGCCGGATCCATCGCTGGCGCCAGTATCTCAAACGGGCCTGGGCGCGCCGCCACCCGGGGGCCGGCGCGGGGACCCCGGCGCCCTGGATTTCCAGGACTTTGCCCGGCGGCGAAGAACTGTGTCCGGGGGTGTGGTCAGCGCTCCGGCCGCCGGCGATCGGCGTCCCGTCCGGGATGCCCCGGCGGATATGAAGCTGATGTTGTGCACGGCGGGTGCGCGAAACCTTTGCCCCCGGTTTGACGTTACTTAGAGCCAGATGCGAGTCCGTCTTCACCGACTAGCCCAGCGCACCGCACGCCCGGGCCCCGTCCGTCGCGGTCACGCGCCCGACCGCCCGGCGCGCACCGAGGAGCACCGGCTGCCCCTCCCCGCGGCCGAGGAGACCTCCGACCCCGGGGACAATCCGGGGCCGCCGCGCGCGGCCCCCGCCGCCATCGACACGCCCGAGCGGCGCGCCCGCGCCAGCGGTGGTCCCCAGGACCAGGCGCTGTACTCGTGCAGCTGCGGCTACCTCTTTGACGCCCAGGTGTCGACGTCAGTGCACTGCCCCCACTGCGGCGACACCCAGGCCTGGTAGTCGGGCAGGAGCGCCGGCCCCACTTGCCAGGGCTAGCGGCTGAGGCTCTGGCGGCGCAGGCTCAGCGCGGGGCCGAGGCGGTCCGCGCCCCGCCCTGACACCAGGCGTCGTCGGGCACGCCGGCACAGGGGTTGGGCATCGACGGCTGCGCGTCGGCGGTGGCGAACGGGGCCATGCTCACGCCCGTGTTCTGCGGGTAGCTGTCTATGCCCTGGCCCGCCGGGCACTGTCCGAACGCGCCCGAGTCGCAGACCAGCTCGGCGGCCAGCGGACCGCTGTCGCCCACGCCGGGCAGGCTGCACGGCTGTCCGTCGATCGTCTGCAGGTCCGGCGGGTCGGTGGTCAACGGTCCCTTGCTGTCGTAGTTGGAGTAGAAGCAGTTGCGGGGGTCGGGCGCCGCGGGCTGGCTCCCCAGGTCGCCGTTGGTGGGGTTGCCGAACCCACCGTTGCGGAACAGCTTGTTGTCGTCGATCACGTTGCCGTGAGCGATGAAGTAGCACAGCGGCGCCGAGGCGGCCCCCACCGCGCCCTGGCAGCTCGACACCCCGCTGGAGGGCGGCTGCTCGGTGTCGGGGTAGTCGTGGACGACGATGCCCCAGGCGCCGTTGTCGTGCACGGTGTTCTTGCGCACGATGTCGAACTCGCCGCCCGAAAGCTCGATCCCCGTGCCGGTCGGCGCCGTGGCGGTGATTCCCTGACCGGGGGTGTTGGGGTTGTTGTTGTGGTGGACGTCGTTGCCGACGATCGTCGTGCACGGCGTCTGCGTGCCCGGGCAGGCGCCGTCCTGGGGCGGCGGCGCGTCGTCGTTGTTTAGGGAGTTGGGCACGATCCCCGAGCGGTTGTTGTCCCACTCGGAGTTCTTGATCGTCAGGTTGCCCCCGGCGTTGGTACCCGAGTAGCCGAGGGCGCTGTTCTCGGCGTGCACGTCGTTCAGCGTGGTGTTGCACTGCTGCTGGCAGGCGCCGACGTAGAACGCCGAGTCGTTCATGTTGCTGGCGTAGTCGTGGTTGAGCGAGGAGGGGATGCTCAGGTCGCCGGCGTTGGAGACGAAGATCCCGTAGGCGGCCTGGTTGGGGTCGCTGGGGTCGTAATAGGTGGTCGTGCCGGTGATGTAGTTGCCCCAGTAGGCGCCCATCCCGATCTGGCCCGAGCCATCGCCGCCGTTCCACCAGATCTCGTTGCCCCCCTGGCCGGTGCTGTCGGCGAGGTAGTTGCAGACGGTCAGGTTCTCGATCCAGGTGCCGCTCGTCTTCCAGACCTCGATCCCGTTGCGGCCCGTGCTTTCGTCCTGTTGGGAGGCGCCCTGCGAGCAGGGCCCGCTGGTGCCCGGCTTGGTCCCGTCGACGATGACCGTGGCGCGGTTCATGCCGCGCAGGTGAAGGTTGGGCTGGGTGACCCAAACGCCGGCGTCGGGGGCGCCCCGCTCGTGGTAGTCGCCGGGCGCGACCAGCACCCAGTCGCCGCTGCCGGCCTGGTTGACCGCCTGCTGGATCGAGCTCGAGGCGCCGCTGGGACAGCTGGCCGAGGAGCCCGGGCTGGGACAGACCAGCAACACGTTGGCGTCGGCCGCACTGGAGCCGATTCCCAGCAGCGCGCACGTCGCCACGCACGTTGCGATCAGCGCCCTGAGCATGACACGCCTCCCCTCCCCTGAGCCACGGCGGGGAGTTATACCGGTGAGCGCCCCGTTCTGCGCCGCCAATCAGCCGAAACTTCCGCCGGGGCCGGGTCGGGCCCGGGGCGGCGCCCGCCGTGGCTCTGGCAGACTCGCCGCCCGGCCATGTCCCCGAGTGTCTCGCGTTTCCGCTGAGCTCAGCCGCGCGCAGCCCGCGAGCAGTGAGCAGCGGATGGCCGGCGCTCCTGGTCGTCGTCGTCGTACAGGCGCTGGTCGACTGGCACTTCGCGTCGCAGTCGGGCTTCGTCGCCGACGACTTCCTGATCTTCCAGGACGGGCTGGCCAACGGCTTGAACTTCGCCTACCTCGGAAGCGAGGCGATTCGCCACTTCTCACCCGGACACCGACTGTCCTCGTTCCTGCTCTACCGCTACGCCAAGTTCGACTTCGGCGCGGCGCTTGCCCTGCTGCTCGCGTTTCACAGCCTGGGCGTCGTCTTCATGCAGCGCATCCTCAGGCTGTGGGCGCCAGGCGCCTGGTGGACGCTGCCCGTGAGCCTGGCCTACGGCGTCTCGATCCTGTTCCTGCCGGCGCTCGAGTGGCTGACGGCCGGACTCCTGACCATCCCCTCGACCGCGCTGGGCCTGGCCGCCGTGCACGCCTATCTGTGCTGGCGGCGCACCCGGCGCCCGGTGTGGCTGGCGTGGTCGGTGGTGGCCTTCGCGGGCGCGCTCCTGTTCTTCGTCGAGTCCCTGCTCGTCCCGGTCTACCTCGTCCTGCTGAGGCTGCTACTGCTCGAGCCCACCAGCCGGCTGCGCGACTCGGCGCGCGCGGTCATCAGGGAGTGGCGCGTGTGGGCGGCCTACGCGATCCCGGTCGTCCCCTACCTGATCCTCTATCTGACCCGCAGCTACACCGAGCCCTGGCGCTCGGCCTCGCTGGGCGCCGACCTCGACTTCCTGCGCACGGCGTGGTTTGACAACGTCGCCCCCGGAGCGTTGGGGCTTCGGGTGTCGGCGCACGACAGCACCCTCAACGGGGTGGCGGTGGTGATGGCCCAGCTGGCGCTGGTCGGGGGGGTTGTGTACAGCGTGCGCCGGCAGCGCTGGGCCTGGCGCGGATGGCTGTTCGCCGCGCTGGGGTTCCTGCTCGACACGGTGATCCTGTTTCCTCGGGTGAGGACGTTCGGGGCGGCGATCATCGGCAACCAGCTGCGCTACTACGTGCCGATCGTGCCGCTTCTCGTGCTCGGGGTGGTGGCCGCGTTTGCTCCGCCGTTCGGCGTCCGCCGCGCCGCCCGCGCTCCCGGGCGCCCGACGCCGGCGGTGGCCGCGGCGGTGGGCGCGCTGCTGGTCGTCTACCTCGCCTTCACCTGGGCCAGCGCCGCCGCCATCACCCGCGACTCGCCGGGAAGGTCCTCCCGCCTCTGGTATCAGAACGTGCGCGGCGACGTCCGCGCGCTCCGGCGCTCGGGCGTTCGCCCGGTGCTGCTGGACGGGCCGGTCCCCACCGGGATCCTGTTCCTCGCCCCGCCGGGCCGCAACCTGCTCTCGCGCACGCTGCCGCTGTTCATCGACGGCTTGCGTTTCGATGTGCTCTCGCGCCAGACGTTTGCGGCCACCCGCAGCGGCCACCTCAGGGCGGTCGCCTTCCGGCCGGCGGCGGGCGGCCGCCCGCCGCAGCTGCGAGCCGCGACGCTGACCGCGTCCGGCGCCACGCCCCCCGCCCCCTTGCCGGGGCCCTGCCTGACGAAGTCGAGCTCCTGGAGCTCGGTCGAGATCTCGCTCACCCCACCCCTGGGCGGACACAGCTGGTACCTGCTGGCCGCCTATCGGACCGATCCGAGTGCTCGCGTCTACGTGGACGTCGACTACGGCGCCGGCTACCCCCGCCCCTGGCCCGGCAGCCTGCCGCCTCACCCCGGCGGCGGGACGGCGCTGCTCAACGTCGCCGTACCGCCGGGGGCGACCACCCTGGCCCGCCTGCGCCTTGACGTCCCCCCCGGACACACCGCCTGCCTTGACCGCCTCCTGGTCGGCGCCTTCCTCTAAGGCCACCGCTCGCGCCCGACCCGGGGCCCGTTCGCGGCCGAGCCGGGGCCGTTCGCGGCCGAGCCGGGCTTGCTCGCGGCCATCGCTAGAGCATTTGGTAGGGGATGCTGGTCAGGACCACCCGCGGCTCGAACAGGAGCAGGCGACGGATGTGAAAGGCCCGCTGGTTGTGCAGGGCTCGCCGCCAGCCTCCGAAGATCACCTCGGGCATGACGATCGACACCAGCACCTCCGGGTCTGCCTTGAGCATCCTGATGTAGGCGAGCAGGGGCGCGCCCAGGTCCCGGTACGGCGCTTCGATTACCTGCAGGGGAAAGTCCTCGGCGGCCTTCCAGCCGCGCTCGAGCTCGGCCCTCTCGTCCCGGTCGAAGGGGAACGAGAGCGCCTTGACGTCGTCGATGCCCAGCGCGCGGGCGTAGTTGACCGCCCGGGCGGTGGCCGCGCCGCCGCCCGAGACCAAGACCCGCGAAACCACGCGGGTGGGCGGCTGCCCGGCCTCGTCGGAGGCCAGGTAGGGAACATCGGCGGTCGCCACCCCGGGCTCGCGCTGGAGCTGGAGCTTGAGCGAGAGCTCTGTTCCCTGGCGCAGCTCCATGGTCCAGGAGCGGCGCTCGAACTGCTCGGGGATCACGACGGTGACGAAATGCCGCTCGTCGCGGTGCAACGCCCATACGTGCTCGAGCACCGTTTCCGCCCGGTTGTCCACGAGCGGCAGTTCGATGAGCGGGCTCTCGCCAGCGGCCTTGGCCCACTCGCCGCCGAGATCCTCGCGCTGGCGGCGGAAGGGAATATGCACCCCCCGCATCGGCCCGCTGGAGATCGCCTGGGCGTAGGAGATGGCGCGGCGGGTCGCATCGTCCATGCGCTCGACGTAGACGACTACCTCGTTGTGCCCGGGTCCGGCCGCCGCGATCGAGGGCGCGGCCGCCTCCAGGCGACGTCGAACGCGGCGGTAGTGACGGCGAATCCCGTAGCAGGCGAGGACGATCAGGATCACGCCGATCAGGACGGCGTACATCCCCTCGAAGAACTTGGTCACCGTGGCCACCACGGCGACCAGCGCGGTGAGCGTCGCGCCGAAGCCGTTGAGCGTCGCCCGGCGGCGCCACCCGGGGGCGCGCTCGCGCCGCCAGTGCAGCGCCATCCCGGTTTGGGAGAGCGTAAAGGCGATGAAGACGCCCACCACGTAGAGGTCGACGATGCGCTGCGTGTCGGCGTCGAAGGCCACGATGATCGCGGCGGCCAGGACGGCGAGAACGAGGATGCCGTTGGAGTTGACCAGGCGATCTCCCATGTTGGAAAACTGGGTGGGGAACACGCGGTCACGGGCCATGATGCTGGCCAGGCGCGGAAAGCCCTGAAACGACGTGTTGGCCGCCAGCACGAGGATCGCCACGGTGAAGATCTGCACGATCCAGAAGGGGACGGTCTCGGCGTTGGTGGGCGAGAAGGCGGCCTTGGCCACCTGGGCCAGGACGGTGGGCCCGCTTCCGCCCTCCGGGGTGGGAGTGGCATGCATGCCCGAGGACAGCAGCGAGAGGCCCATGAACAGCACCACCGCGATCCCCGCCATCACCACCAGGGTGCGCGCGGCGTTGCGCGCCTGGGGCGGTCGAAACGCGTTCACGCCGTTGGCGATCGCCTCCACCCCGGTGAGCGCGCTCGATCCCTTGGCGAACGCCTTCAAGACGATGAACACCCCCAAAGCGCCCATGCCGGACTTGACCGGTTGCGGCTGGTAGGCGTGGGGGCAGCCGTCGATGGTGCACCTCGCCGCGCCGGCGCCCAGCACAGCCAGCACGGAGAGGACAAACCCATAGGTGGGCAGGGCAAAGAGCAGCCCCGCCTCGCGCAGACCTCGGAGATTGGCGATGACCAGAAGCGCCAGCAGGCCGAGCGCGAGCTCCAGCCGTAGATGGTTGATCGAGGGGGCGAGCGACCTGAGGGCGTCGATGCCACCGCTGATCGACACGGCGACGGTAAGGACATAGTCGATCAGCAGAGCCGCCGCCGCGACCAGCGAGGCCATCACCCCCAGGTTCTCGCGCGCGACGACGTAAGCCCCTCCGTTGCCCTGATAGGCCCGGACGGTCTGGCGGTAGGACGCGGCGACCACCACCAGCAGCACCGAGATGGCGATCGAAATCGGTACCACGGTGCCGCGAGCGGTGGCCGAGGCAGCCAGCAGCACGAGTAGCGCCGCCTCGGTCGCGTAGGCCACCGACGAGAGCGCGTCCGAGGCAAAGATCGGGAGCGCCAGCGTCTTGGACAGCAGCGTCTCCCCCATCTGCTCGGCGCTCATGGGCCGGCCGATGAGCAGCCGCTTTACGGCCGTGAGAGGGGGAACGCGCTCGCCGGTCAGCTCACCGAGGCGGGCGACCTCCCAGGCCACGCCGGTAGGAGTCGCCGGCCTGAACTCCGGCGGCTCCGGCGGTTTAGACCCAGGAGCCATGCCAGGGCAGCGTTCGCGGGCTGGGCATGTGCAGACGGTCGCGGAGCGCCATCGGCGGCATTCTTCCGTCTGGCCCCGCGCCGCGTCGCCGACCTCGGCGAGGCGCCGCTCAGGCGGCTACGCCCTCATCCTGCCCTTGGCCCCGCAAGCGTCGAGAGCGCCTGGCGATTTACTCCAACCTGGCAACGACCGCGGCGTCGAGCCCGTCGATCGACTCCAGAACCACATCGGCGCTCCCCAGCGCATCGGGGTCGGGGGGGAAGGCCCGATTGGGAATCGCGATGACCCCCATGCCAGCCTCGGCGGCGGCGCGCAGGCCATTGGATGAGTCCTCGACCGCGACGCACAGGGCGGGGTCCCTGTCCAGCCTCCGAGCCGCCTCGAGATAGACGTCGGGGGCGGGCTTGCCGCGGCTCACCTCCTCGGAGGAGACCGTGGCGTCGAAGCGGTCCGCCAACCCGGACTCCCGCAGCACGAGCTCGATGATCGAGCCGTTGGCCGAGGAGGCGAGCCCCAGGGGCCATCGCCCGGCCAGACGCAGGACGGCCTCACGCGCGCCAGCGATCAGCGGGAGCTCCGCGCGGTAGCGGCTCTCCAGGCTCTCCACGACCGCCTCGGAGATGGCCTGCCTGGACATCGGCACGCCGAGCTCGTCGCTCATGTAGCGCGACCATTCGATCGAGCTCATGCCCATCATCGCCCGCTGCGCATCCTCTCTCCACGTCCCCCCGCTGCGCTCGACCAGCTCCCGCCGAGCCTCGTTCCAAACCGTCTCGGAGTCGATCAGCACGCCGTCCAGGTCGAAGATCACGGCGGCGGGCGCGGTCATCGGCAGGCGGGGCCGGGGATGAGAGCGAGGAGCGGTGAGTGCGTTTGGAACGTGTCCGGACCTCGGCGCAAGCGCCTTTCCGAGCGACCAAGTCCGCGTCTGCGGATGGCGTGGTTATTATCGACCAGCCCTTGGTCGATGGCTTCCACAGCGAGCCGGTCCCGATCGAGGCAGACGAGAGAGAGCGGAGGGGACGATGAACCTTCCGGGCAGGGGCGCTGCTTGGCGGGCGCCGGCAGAGGCCGGGTTGCTGGCGATGGTCGTCGCGCTCGCCGGGTGCTCGAACAGCAGCACCAGCCAGCGGGCGAGCACCCCCAGCCGCCAGCCGGCGAGCACCCCGGCTAGCCCGCCGGCGCCGGCGGACTCCTGCGCGGTGATCACCCGGGCACAGGCCGCCCATGCGCTCGGACACGCCGTAGGGGCGCCCGTCCGCGGGCGAGCCACCGTCGAGGGGGGTGTGGCCTGTGTCTACTACGGACCTGGCGCCCCTGCCCGAGCCAACCCGGATGTCCCTCTGTCCGACAGCGTGCGCGTCGTCCTGGTCCGGGGAGCGCAGGCGAAGGGCCTGTTCAACGACTACCGCGCCCGGGTATCGGCTCAGCCCATCGCCGGCCTCGGGGACCAGGCCTACTACGACGGCTACGCGTCGCTCAGCGTCCTAAAGGGCGATGCCTACGTCCGGATCGCCGTCATCGGCGTGCCGGATGTGGTGGGCGCGGAGGAGCAGCTCGCGGCGAAGGCGCTACCCAGGATGTGAGCCGCGCCCCCGGCGCGGGCCGCGGATCTCACCGGTATAAGTTGTCCCCGTGGGAGGGCCGATGCCCGGAAGGAGTGTGGCTGCCGCGGGCGAGCCCGCCCTCGCCGCTCTGCCTTGGCGACTCGCCGCGCCGCCAGGACGGACGGACACGAAGGCGACCGGGGCAGCTTCGCGGAAGCTCGAGCCGCTGGCGTCGTGGCTAAGACAGCCTGGCCCGGCGAGGCTGGCGGCGACCACCGCCAGCGGCGCCCTATTGGCGGGCGAGGTGATCGGGTCGCTGTTGATGTGGGCGGCGATTCCGCTGGCCTGGATCTGGATCGCCGGACGCGTCTACGACGGGACCGACTCGCTCGTGGCGGGCGGCGGCGTCGCCCTGCTCGGCCTGGCGCTGACCGAGGCCCTCGCGGCCAAGGCGCTAAACCGGATCGACAGGGTCTGGGTCTCGCTGCGCCGGCGCGCGGGACACGAGCAGGCGCAGGGTGCGCTGACCCGGGTGGTGGTCGTCTCGGCCACCCTCGGACTACTGGCGTTCATGGTCTGGTACTACGTGCTCTCGAGCGCCTTCATCATCCCGTTCATGCCTTCCCAGTAGCCCTGCTGGAGCTCACGCCGGGCGGCCTCCCGAATAGGCTGATCCGCCGCCGCTGACCCAAGCCGCCTCGCCAGAGGCCGAGCCCCCGCCAGGCCTCGTCCACCGAGAAAGGATCGTCAGATGCACGTAGCCGAGTTCACCCTGCACGCCAAACCCGGCCACTTCGAGCAGGTAGCCGAGGTGTATTCCGAGTTTGCGCGCCGCTTTCTCAGCGAGCAGCCCGCCCTGGAGAACGTGCTGATCCTCGGAGACGAGGCGGCCGGCGTCGTTCGCGGCATTGGGGTCTTCGCCGATCGCCAGGCCGCCGACGCCGTCAACAGCGACCCCGAGTTCGCCGCCTTCAACGACCGCGTCCAGCCGCTACTGGCCAGCTCGTCGGAGCGGGTCGAGCTCCAGCTCCTTCATCACTACGTCAAGTAGGGCGCGCCCCTCTGCCTCAGGTGGGCGTGACGGCGATGACCGGGATCGAACGGGCGGTCTTGGTCTGGTAGGCGGCATAGCGGTCGCGGTTGTTTTCGTTGACGATCCGCCACAGCCGCTGGTAGGCCGCATCCGAGCGGTCGACCACTCGAGCCGTGCCCCTGCGGCGCTCTCGCCCGACCTGCAGCTCCACCTCGGGACTCGCCTGCACGTTGTGCAGCCACGCCGGCGGCCGGTCGGCGCCCCCGTTGGAGGCGACGAGCAGAAAGTCCTCGCCGTCGCGCGCGTAGACGAGCGCGTTTGTCCGTGTCGCCCCCGACCGCCGCCCGGTCGTCCGCAGCAGCAGCGTGGGCACGCCGATCATGCCCTGCCCCACCCGCCCATCACTTCGCACATACAGCCACTGATGCACCCGCAGGAACGCCTCGGTCATCGACACAAAGCGCAAGCTTACGGACCGACGCCGTCCGGTGGCCATCGGCCCCGACCGGGCACCCTCTATCTCGCACAGCTACCTCGCGCGCGTGCGCCCGCGCGCGAGGGAAACCGCGCCGGCTATCTCAAGGTCTGGGTCGGGGTGACGTAGTAGGTATTGCTGGGGATGAACGGGGTACCGCTGCGTTGGTCGGGCTGACACGCCAGGAGCGTGCCCCCGCTGGCTTGCACGGTGCGGAGCACTTCGGCCTGGCTCAGCGAGGTCAGCGCCATGCTGTAAAGGCCGCGGCGGTAGAGCAGCTCGATCGGGAATCCCAGAGCCCGCAGGGCGTGGTAGGCGGGACGACGCGGATGAAATCGAATTCGCCACGCCACGTGGGTAGGAAGCTGAAAGACGACTAACCCACCGGGCGCCGTAACGCGCACAAACTCCGAGATGTAGCGCCTGACCGCGGCTCGCCGCGAAACGTGCTGGAGCGTGATGAGGCTGCATACGAGGTCGAAATGACCGTTGGCGAACCGGTCGAGGTCTTCTCCCGCGTTCAGCTCAAACGAGCAATTGGCGTGACCCGGGTTGAGCGACTTTGCCGCCTCGATCATCGACCGGGAGATGTCGACCCCGGTCACCGCGTCGAAGCGACGCCCGAGGGCTCGCGTCAAACGCCCGACACCGCAGCCGAAATCAAGCGCTCGCTCCCGTCGCTTGGGTAAGCCGTGGTTGCCTTGGGCCTCGGCTAGGAGCGCGGCGACCTCCTCCTCCCCGCGGCGGAAAAAGCCCTCTAGGTCTCCGCCGCCGAAGCGGTACTCGGGGATCGACCAGACCGCCCAAAGCGGATCCAGTAACCCAAGGTCGTGCCAATCCCGCTGGTCGGTGGACAGCCCACGCATTCCTGAAGCCTTTCTGATCGGCTCGCTTACCCGTCACCGGGCGCACGGGCCGCATGGCGGTCGAGGGCAACCGGCGCTGGCGGGCTCATTGTGGGCGGTGCGAGTCCGAGGGCAGGCGCGATACTGACGGGGATGTCGCAGGAGAACGTAGACGCGTTACGCCGGGGCTTCGAGGCGATAAACGGCGAGGACCTCGAGGCTCTGCTCGACTTCATCGACCCGGACTTCGCAGCGGAGATACCCCCTGAGCTCTCCGCCGAGCCGGACACCTACCGGGGCCACGAGGGCCTGCGCCGCTACTTCCGGTCGTTTCAGGACGCGATGGACGAGATCCGTTTCGAGCCGGGACGCGTTTGGGACGTAGACGACGTGGTGGTGGTCGCCGTGCGCGTCACCGCCAAGGGCAAGGGCACGGGCATCCCGGTCCACCAGGAAGCCGCGCAGGTATGGACGATCCGCGACGGCAAAGCCCTAAGGGTTCGATCCTACGCCTCGGTATCCCAGGCCCTCGACGCAGTCGGCCTGCCCCAGGAGCCGAGCAAACCCGGTTGACGCTCGGCGGCCCGCACCGGCGCCTCGGCCGGCGGCGAGGTGCTATACCGGCCCGGCTCGGATGAACGCTGCCGGCTCATTCTCCGGCCGCCTCGCGGCGACGCTGGCAGCGATGCTCGCGGCGCTCGTGGCCGCGCCGGCGGGCGCCGCGGCGCAATCGCCCCTCACGCCGGTGCCCGGCCTCAACGACCTGTTCGCGCTCGGCCAGGGCATGGGCGATACCCCCGCGATGGCGCCGGTCGCCCGGCGCGCCGAGCCACCGCTTGAGCCAGCGCCCCAGGTTCCCTGTGGCCCCGGCTCGCGTCCCGAGCCCGGGGTCCAGGGGCGCGTCCCGGCCGGGACCGGCGCCAACGGGCTTTGGTGCAACGTAACGCTGCTAGCCCACCAGGGCACCTCGGGCGGCTTCAAGGTCCTGCGCTATGTCGACGCCCAGGGCCACGAGTGCGCCTTCTATGACACCGCGCTGCTGTTTCCGACCAATGCGATCAACGTCGCCGGGCCGTCGATTGGCGTCGCCGTGCTCGACATGTCCGACCCAACCCACCCGGTGCAGACCGACACCCTCAGCACGCTGCCGATGATCTCCCCTCACGAGTCGCTGAACCTCAACGCCCGCCGCGGGCTCCTCGCCGCCGTCAACGGCAACCCCAGCACCTACCCGGGCGACGTCTCGGTCTATGACGTCCACGCCGACTGCCGCCACCCGGTGCTCGACGCGACCGGCCCGTTCGCCCGGCTGGGGCACGAGAGCGGCTTTACCCCCGACGGCAAGACCTTCTATGCGACCGCGACGGCCTACACGGCGATCACCGCGATCGACGTCAGCGACCCCACCAACCCTCACTCGGTCTGGCAGGGCAACATCTTCTCCCACGGGATGTCGCTGTCCGACGACGGCAATCGCGCCTACATCGCCGACCCGGTCAACCGCGGTCTGATGATCCTCGACACCAGCCAGATCCAAGCCCACAAGCCCGACCCGCAGACGCGCGAGGTCGCGCGCCTGACCTGGAACTCGGTGTCGATTCCTCAGAACGCGATCCCGTTCACCGAGAACGGCCACCCCTACCTGCTCGAGTTCGATGAGTACAACGCGAGCACGCTCAACCCCTCCGGAAACCCGGACGCCGTCGGGGCCGCGCGCATCATCGACATCGCCGACGAGACCCAGCCCCGGGTGATCGCCAACATCCGCCTGGCCGTCGACCAGCCCGCCGAGCACCACGCCGCCTCGGGCGACCCAGGCACCGGGGACCCCGCACAGGGGTACGCGGCGCACTACTGCAACATCCCCTCGCGGGTGGACCCCAAGATCGTCGCCTGCTCGTTCATCGCCTCGGGCCTGAGGCTGTTCGACGTCTCCAACCTCCTGGCCCCAAAGGAGATCGGCTACTTCGTCTCGCCGACTTCCGACAACACCGAGAACGGCTACAACGGCAGCGACTTCGCCATGTCCCAGCCGACGATCATTCCCGAGCGCCACGAGATCTGGTACAGCGACGGCGGCAGCGGCTTCTACGCGGTGCGCGTGGCCGCCAGCGTCTGGCCGAAAGCGGGTGGATCATCCGCCGGCTCCTCCCCGGGCGCCGGTCGTGCACCGGCTCGGCGTTGCGGCCTGCGGCGCCTGACCTTCAGGCTTCACCGCACGCGCTCCGGTCCGATCACGCGCGTGCGGGTCTACGTGGGGCGGCGCCTGGTGATCGACCGCCGCGGGCGCAACCTGCGCCGGGTGACGGTGTCCCTGACCGGCCCGGCACGCCAGCGCATCCGCATCAAGACCTACGACCGCCGCGGGCTCAACCGCACCAGCACCCGCATCGTCAAGCGCTGCGCCAAGAAGCGCCCGCGTACGCGCGGGCGCCGCCGCCGGCGCTGATCAGGCGACCCCGTGCAACCCAATCGGCGATGCGCCGGATGCACGATCCGAATGGAGGCCGACCCGGCTCAGGACGAGGCGGGGGCAAAGAACTGGCGGTAGTCGCCGCTGGGTGCCACTTGTCCGTGCGTGCAGAGGTGGGGGTGCGCGCTACGTGCGCCTTCGAGGATGACCGGCGCTAGCCGTTCGGTGTCGTACGGGCACATGATCGAAGCAGGGGCCAGTTCCAGCGCGACGTTGATGACCGACTCGTAGCGCAGCCAGTCCCGGATCGCGTCCTCGTCGCGGTCACGCCATGGCGGCTCGCCGACGACGCGAACCCGCGAGGCGGTGCCGTGCTCGCCGATATAGCGCTGGTATCCCCGCAGCGCAGACCCCGGGTCGGTGTACCAGGCCGACGATTCCCAGAAGTCCACCTTGGCACCATCGGAGCCGAGGGTCTGGCTGAGCACATCGATGTTGTGCTGGCTGCTGACCACCAGTACGCGTTCACCCTTCTGCACTCCGGTAAGCGCAAAGGGCAGTGCCGAGGCGACGAACTCGGCCTCTGATCCATAGAGCAGCGCCGAATGCTCAAGCCCGCCCAAGGCATTGCCAAGGGCCGCGCAGTCCCCCGCGGCACCGTTGCGCGCGTCCCCTGCCAGTGCCGCGATGTGTCGCTCGGCGGCCGCACGAGCGCGGGCAGAATCGCGCAAACGCAGCGCTTCCAAGATCCCGCGACGGCCAGTCGCGATGTGCTGGCGGCTCTGTCGTGAAACCTGAGGTCCGAGGGCAGCTCGCAGCGACAGCCACACGCCGTCGGCGGCGGAGTCAAGGCGCGGCAACCCCGCCGCGGTGAGCTGGCGATGAAACTGGCGCTCCAGCTGCGCAAAGGCGGCGCCATCGTCACTCGCCGCCGCCTCGGCAAGACCATCGACCACCCCCCCCATTCGCCGCAGCTGGGCACCGTCCGCCCGTTCTGCCGCACGCTCCGCTGCAAGCCCCTCAAGCGCGCCAGCAACCGAGAGCAACTCGTCAAGCGACTCCGGGTCACGCCGTGCGAGCCGGCAGCCCACCTTCGGGACGATCTCGACGATCCCCTCGGCCTCCAAGCGCTTTAGCGCTTCGACCACCGGCGTCCTGCTCACCCCCAGCCGGCTCGCCAACGAGTACGCGGAAACCGTCTCCTCGGCTGCCCAGCGACCTTCGAAGATGTCGTCGACCAGCTGGCCGTACGTCCATCCCGCCCGGCTCATCCGCTCCTCGACCATCTCTCACAAACCTCCTAGCCACGCCCAACTTTAGCTGATAGCATGCTACCAACATTTCCAGAACGCCACAAGATTGGGGCAGATGGCGGCGCCGGTGTGGACTGAGAACGGAAATAGCATGCTACTAGGGCCGGCGGGCCCCGCGGGGCCGGCGAGACGTCCGGTGCGGTTCGCCCAAGCGGTGGTGCCCACCGGCGGCATCGCCTCGGCCGCGCGGCGCATGCGCGACGAGCGCGGCCGGGCGCACCAGTTTCGGCGTGTCTTCGACAAAACCCAGGTCCCGATGGTGACGGTGGACAACCAGCGGCGCCATCTCGAGGCCAACCGCGCCGCCCGATTGCTGTTCCGTCTGAGCCTCGCCGAGCTTCGCCAACGCCAGATCGACGACCTCACGCCTCATGCTCAACTGGCCAGGCTGAAGATGCTCTGGGCCCAGCTGCTAGACGAAGGATGCGTCGCCGGGCCCTACGACGTGGGATTTGAGGACGGAAGCCGGCTTGCGATCGTCTTCTGCGCGCTGGCCAACGCCCTCCCCGGCGAGCACCTCATCGTTTTTGGACCGGCAGGCTGGCCAGACGATGAGCTGGAAACAATCGACGAATCCAGCGTGGGTCCCCTGCCCGGGCCGCTGTCGCCGCGTCAGCGAGAGGTCCTCGCCCTCATCGCCGAGGGGATCCCGCTCCGGGACATCGGCGAGCGTCTGACGATCGCGCCCGCAACGGTCCGAACGCACGTCGAGAACGCCTACCGCAAACTCGGCGCTCGCAACCGGCCGCACGCGATCGCGCTGGCGCTGCAGCTCGGCCTGATCGAGCCGCCGCCTGACCCAACCTAGTGGCGACTCGGCGTTCTGACGTAACCCTGCGACCGCGCCTCCCAGCTTTGACGTAACCGCATCCCAAATACCGCCCGCGTCGGGCAAATATCTACTGGGGCAATGCGGGAGCCCAGGCGTACACAGGACAACGCGGTAACCGAGACGGCTCGCCTGAATGGCAACGCCTCCCGGAAGAGCTCGACCCGATACGACGAGCCCTACAACCCAGCCAAGCACGCCCGGCGAACCGCGGTGACCCTGGCGGCAACCGCGGCGGTGACCCTCGGCGCTATGGCCGGCACGTCTCCCGCTGACGCCGGGGGAAAGCCGTCCGCCGCCAAATGCAACCGCGCGATCCTTCGCGCCTACCACCGCCACCACCCAAGCGGCTTTTCCCGCGAGCAGCTAAACGACCTCTACCGAAGGCTGCATAAACGGGGCGTCTGCCCCAACGTCCACATCCCCTAGCCGCGCTTCGATTCCGCGACGGCGGCCCAACCTAATGTGGCCAGCCCGCGGACTGATCGGGCGCGACCGGATAACGTGGCCGACAGTGTCCCGGGAGAACATCGAGCTAACCCGGCAGGTCATCGAGGCATACAACCGGCGCGACATCGAAGCGATCCGAGCGCTCAACGATCCTGACGTCGAGCTGGACTGGTCGGCCTCCCGAGGCTTCGATGCAGGTGTGTATCGGGGGATAGGTGCCGTGCTGGACTTCTATGACAACTTCTACGACACGTTCGAGGCGGTCACCGTCGAGCCCCAGCGCTTCATCGAGGCCGGGGACTCAGTAGTGGTTCCCAACTCGGGTCGAGTGCGAGGCCGGGAGGGCATCGAAGCGATCGCCCGAAGCGCGCTCGTATTCACCTTCCGCGATAACCGCGTCGCTCGTGTGTGCCTGTACCAGGAGACCGAAAACGCGCTCGAGGCGGTCGGCCTGCGGTCCTGAAAACGATAGTCAGGGCGCGAGAGCCTACCCCCCAATCCCGGGCGGATTCCGCGCGATCCGCGGCGAAACCACCACATCCCTGGAGAGCGGGCCCTCCGTGCACGGAGGGCCCGCCCAAGGGAGAGGGCTTGCAGAGCAGGCCTGCCCTACACCCACAACAACAGGCGAGCACGCCGTTTCATAACGGCGAGTTCGCCCAACCCCACCCGTCGAACACGAATCCCACCCGTCACCCCGGCAAGGCGAGTGCGCTAACCGCCCTCGCCCCGCTCGCCTGGTAGCGGATCCTCAGCGCTTGTGCAGCGTGAACGACGCCGAAGCCTGGCAACGAATTCCGTTGGCGCCGCGATGGGTATAGCGGGCCGAGCCATGCACGGTCCGCCGATCTCGTGAGAGCCGGCCCTTGGCCTGAAGGGTCGACGGGCCGGCGTTGGGCCCAACCGTGCTGCCAGTGAAATGCTCGGCGTAGGTGAAGCCGAGCCCCTTGAACTTAAAGCTCTTGGCGTTGCCTCCGGCGGCGTGGTATGAGAGGCCGCCGGTGCAGGACCCGCTGAGCCTCCCGATCGACAAGCCCTTGCGCCGTACCGTCACGCCATCGGCGGCGATCGTAAGCTTGACCCGGCTTCCTTGCGAGGTGGCACCGGTGTAACTGCCACCCTTGCCGGTCGCCGCCCCCGCAGTGCACGCCGCGAGCGCTAGGACGAGAAGGGCCAGGATGAATGACCTGCCCTGCTTGTTTCGCGGCTTCATGACGAACCGTTATACGCGTTCTCTAAAGACGTGGCTGGTCCAGGCGATGGTCGCGGTGATGGATCGCGCTGATGCACGTTGACGCTACCAGGCCGTCAAACGGCGCAAACGGAAGGGGGCGGCGATCACTACGCCGCGGGCGCTCCCGCGTTGACCACGCCGCGAAGCCATGTTTGTACGGCCGCGGCCACAGCCTCGAGGTCCGCCTTGAGTCCGTGATCGCCCGGCACCAGGGCCACTCGGCGAGACACCCCCGGCGGAGGCGTCCCGAAACGATCGCGCTCGCCCTGAACCACCAGCGTGGGCACCGTAACCGCGTCGAGCTCGGCCAAGCGGCTCTGCGGCGGCTTACCCCCGCGCGAAGGAGACTCGAGGGGGAAGGCCAGGCAGAGCACCGCCACGGCGCCGGTCGCTCCCGCCGTGCGACAGGCGACGCGGGCGCCCATCGACCGACCGCCAACGACTACGCTCAGCCTCGCCAGCTCATCGACGCCCAAGCGCTCGACGACCGTGACCCAGGCGGAGTCAAGCTGCGGCGGGCGTGGCGGCGAGCGCCGGCCGGCGACGCGATAGGGCTGGTCGATCAGCGCCACGCTGATCCGCTCTCCCCGGGCGACCTCCGCCGCGGCCCGGAGATCTGGCGTTTCCACCCCTCCCGCCGCACCATGGCCGAGCACCAGCGCCGCGCGCGGCTCATCGACCAGATCCAGATGGACGCGCGCCGGGCCGTGCGGAGTATCGATCTCGACGACTCTCACCAGGGCACGGCGCCGTGCTCGTCGACGAACGTGCCGGTCGGCCCAGACTGGTCGAGCTGTGCCATGCGGACGATGATCTCGGCGCCCTGATCGACGGGTTTGGTGCCCCGGTGCTGGTTGAAGTCGGTCGCGGTATAGCCCGGGTCAACCGCGTTGATCCGCATGTGCGGAAAGGCCTTGGCGTACTGCGACGTGAGCATGTTCACGGCGGACTTGGATGCCGGATAGGCGAGCGAGATCAGCGTCGACTCCAATCGCGAGGCGTCCGTCGTCACCGCGAGTGAGCCCATGCCACTGGACACGTTGACGATCACCGGGTTCGTGGAGCGCTCGAGCAGCGGTAGGAACGCGCGCGTCACGCGCACGATCCCGAAGACGTTGGTTTCGAACACCTGGCGCACGTCATCGGCGGTTAGCTCAGGGACGGCCTTTCGCGCCCCGACGATGCCGGCGTTGTTGACCAGCACGTCCAAGCCGCCTGAGCCTGCGACACGCTCGGCGGCCGCCGTGACGCTCGCTTCGTCGGTCACGTCGAGCTCGACGAAGCGCGCGCCGAGCTCCTCGCTCGCCACCTTGCCCTTGGCGGAGTCGCGGGCGGCGAGCCAGACGTCGTGGCCGTCGGCCACCAGGCGTCGCGCCGTCTCGCGCCCCAGGCCCTTGTTGGCTCCGGTGATCAGCGTCGTGGTCATGGCTTCATGGTCAAACACTCACTCATTCGCCCGCCACGGATCCCAGCCCGCAGTGCTCTTGGATCAGGTTGGTGTGGCTTGCCCCTAGACGCGCTGATCGCCGTCAGGCAGATCGCGGCGCGGGGATTTGCGCTTGACCGTGAGTCGTGAACACGCGCACGAGCGGCGAGCCGGGGAGCGGCGGACCTCCGGCGCGCTGGTCGCCTTTGCCGCCGAGCAAACGACGGTCTGTGCGGACATCGTTCATCGCTATCTCCCTCCGCCAGCTGACCGCCGACCCTACCACCGCCACCCGGACCGTCTGCAGCGTGCGGCCGGTAGGGTCAGCGGATATGGCGGTTCCGGTCGAGGCGTTCCAGCTCCCAGGCATCTCGCCGCGCGCCTACCAGCACCCGGCCGATCGGGCGGCCACGGCCGCGCTCCAGCGCGTTCCCTACCTCGATGAGGTCGTGCGGCGCCTGATCGCGCTGGGTTACGAGCGCGCGCTGCGGGCGGTCACGCTCGGCGGCGCCGTTCGCCTCGGCGAGCGTCAGCTGCCGGCGGTGTGGGTGCTGCATCGCGAGGTCTTCCACGCGCTTGACCTGGATGACGCCGTACCCGACCTCTACCTCATGCAGTTCCCGTTCGCCAACGCGTACACGGTCGGTGCCCACAGCCCAATCGTGCTGCTGAACTCGGAGCTGCTGCAGCTGCTCGACGACGGCGGTCGGCGCGCGGTGCTCGCGCACGAGGCCGCGCACGTGCACTCCGATCACGTGCTCTATCAGACGGCGCTGATCATCCTCGTGCGCCTTGGCGGCTCGCGCCTGCCGGTGTTGGCCGGGCTGCCGCTGCTGGCGATCCGGCTTGCGCTGCTGGAGTGGTTCCGGGCCGCCGAGCTGAGCTGCGACCGCGCCGCGGCGGTGCTCACCCGCGACACCACGGCCGTCTGCCGCTCGCTGATGGTGCTTTCCGCGGGGGCAGCCGCAAACGAGCTCAACCTGGACGCCTTCATCGCCCAAGCCGCCGACTACGAAGAGGGAGGCAAAGGCCTCGACCGCCTCACCAAGCTCATCAACGACCTAAACCTGACCCACCCCATGCCCGTGCGGCGCGTGCGCGACCTCCTGGACTGGGTGCGCTCGGGTGATTACGACCGGATCGTGGGCGGCGAGTACATGCGCCGCGGCGAGGAGCCACCCCTGCGCGAAGAGGCTGACAGCGCAAGCGCCCACTACTCCGAGCGAATCGCCAGCGCCTTCCAGCAGGCCGGCTCCTCGATCGCCGAAATCGGCGACCAGCTGCGCGACTGGCTATCTCGTCAGCGCTAGCCGCCACACCCCCAGTGTGAGCGATACAAATGCCGAGCACACGGCGGGTCCCGCCTGGCGGGACCCGCTGTCATCCCCCGCGAAGTCTCAGCTAGGGTCGCCCTTTCCTGCCATCAACCAGCGTGGGAGAGATCCATGCCAGAGCCGGTCGTGACCGAGATTGCCCCAGATCTCTATCGGGTCTCAGTCTTTGTCCCGGAGATCAATCTCCAGTTCAACCATTTCGTGGTCGACGACGAGCAGCCATTGCTCTTCCACACTGGGCTAAAGGACATGTTCCCGCTCGTGATGGCGGGCGTGGCAAAGGTCATGGATCCGTCTCGCATCCGCTGGATCAGCTTCAGCCACACCGAATCCGACGAGTGCGGCGCCCTTGAGCAATGGCTCCAAGCGGCGCCTAATGCCACGCCCGTATGCGGCCAGATCGGGGCGCTCGTAAACCGCGACTTCGTCAGCGCAGTGCGCGAAGCCCGCGGGATGGCGGACGGCGAAGCGCTCGAGACCGGCAAGTACCGCTTTCGCTTCGTGCGCACGGCCCAGCTACCACACGGTTGGGACGCAGGCCTCCTGTACGAGGAGACCCAGCGGACGTTGCTGTGCTCGGACCTCTTCCATCAGAACGGCGACTGCGAGCCGGTGACAGAGGCCGACGTCATCGAGCGCGCGCGCAACTCGCTGCGCGAGTACGAGGCCGGGGTCCTCGCCGACTACGTCCCCTACTCGCCCCGCACCGACCGGGCCATGCGGCGCCTGGCCGAGCTCAATCCCCGGACCCTGGCGATCATGCACGGCTCCACCTACGTGGGCGACGGCGAGCGCGCCTTGGGCGAGCTAAACGGCGTCCTGCGAGAGATCTTCGGAGAGGCCTAGCACCGGACTCCGGGCCGCAGCCGATGGCAGCGCCAGTGGCCATCCGATACGTTCACCTGCCCCAACGGGCTAGGAGGCGATATGGCGATCTGCCGCGTGATCGAGACCGGTGCCAGTCCTGAGCAGTACGACGAGGTCAGTGAGCGCCTCGGCCTGGGGGAAAGCGCTCCGCCTGGCGCGCAGCTGCACATAGGCGCAGTCGGGGACGACGGCAAGATCCGGGTGGTCGAGGTCTGGGACTCACGCGACGAGGCCGAGCAGTTCACCGAGCGGGTTCGGGCGGCTCGCGAGGAGGTCGGCGTCGGCGGACAGCCGTCGATCACCTACATGGACGTGCACGCACTTCGGGGCGCATAGCCGCACGCTATGTGGGGGCCGCGCGGCCGACGAGGGCGGCGGCGCGGTCCTAGGTGAGCTGTCGCCCGCCCACGGGAAAATGGCGCCGGCGGGGTGCTGGCGACACCGGCCGCGGCCCCGTCCTTGCCCAGGTTGTCGTGCCGGCAGTTGCCGGTGTTGCCCGAGTACTGGTCCTACCCGAAGTCGTAGGATGGGAGATGGCATGACCAGCGGGGCTCACGCCGGCACGAGCGACGCCCGGGATGGCGCGGCCGTGGCTCTCCGGTGGCGGTGGTGCCTCTCGGCCCTGACGCTGGGGTGCGCGCTAGTGGCGGTCGGGTGTGGGGGCAGCTCCCACAAGGCTGCCCCCTCGACGGGCGGCCCAGGGTTGAGCGACCCTGACAACCAGACGCTGGTAAAAGCCGACCTCGACCTGTTGGGCGCGGCCAGGACGACCAGCAGGATTCTCTCCGACCCGCAGGGCGTCAGGAAGGCGCTGCAGCTGCTGCGCGCGCTGACGGTGACCCAGACCCTCGGCGTCGCGCCGGACCAAACGGTGGGCGGTCAGCTGGCGTCGAATCTGTTTGACCAGCTCGACGGGATCCTCCCCGGCGCGCTGACCACCGGAACGGGCAGCGCCGAACGGCTCAACGCCCCGGTGGTGCGCAGGTTCCAGCGCTACGCGCGCACCAAGCCCATCCTGGTCGAGGAGCCCACGGTCAAGCAGGCGGTAGGCCAGCTCACCCGAATCCTGAGCGGCAGACCGGCGAACCTCCGCGTCACCCTCGCCGGCCAGCAGCCCGCCGTCACGGCACGACAAGACCTGGCGCGCGACGCACAGACCACGCGCCCCTACTGGCCACAGCTCTCGGCTCAGCTCAGCCAGCTGGCAACCCGCTTGCGCTGACGTTGCTCGCGCGGAGTCCTCAACTGCGGGGCCGGGGCAGAGCCTGGCGAGCTCGAGGTTGACCGCTGGCAATCGGATCCATAGCGTGAGCCAGATGACGGGAACGCTTCGATCCGTGCGGATCTTGGGCGGAGCTGTACTGGCCCTCACGGTGGGCGCATGCGGTAGCAGCTCTGGCAAGGCGAAGGTGGGCGACTGCATCGACGCCAACCGGCACGTCGTCAACTGCAGCTCCCCTAGCGCCGCCCAGAAGCTCGTCAGCGATCAGAGCGCCTCAAACGCGATCGCCTGTGTGGAGATCGGCGACAAGCCCCAGGTCCAGGTTAAGGTCGGCAACGGCACCTTCTGCGCCGAGAACAAGTAGCGCGACCCAGACTTGAGTCCGCTGTCGGCGGAAACAGCACGACGATGGCTGCCGCGCCGGCGAGGACGAGCCGGTCGGCCATCGCCAAGCGCCGGCGCAACGGCGCCAACAGCAGCCAGTGCGGCCGATCGATTGGGTCGCCATTCCGCCACAGCGGCAGCCATTCGGTCCCCGCTAGCTCATCGGCGACAAGCGAGGGATCAGCCGCGGAAGCTCCGGTGCGGGCAGCTACCAGCCCGGGCCGCGCCGATATCGGCGACCTAACGGCAGGCTCCTGTGGGGCGTAGTCCTTCTCGGGCAGTGCTGGATCCGGGGGCACGGTCGTCGGTGTAGTAACCAGAGGAGTCGGGGCACTGTGACGCGCAATTTCGGGGCGGCATCGGCGGACCGATCTCAAGGAGCCCCAGCACCAAGGAGCCGGCCCGCGCGTTGGGCTCGAGGTCATCTGAAAGTGCCTGCCTCAGCCTGGAACGGAGGCTGCCTGACCCGGGAGGCGCCCACGCCTCTAGCCACTTCGAGCCGTCGGCAAGCGCCGGCGGCTTGGCGCGGGGCGACAAGAGCCAACTCGTCGGACATACGTCCAGAGCCGAGTCAACCGGTCTGGCGACGGGCACCACAAGCCCAAGCAACGCGGATCCCGTGATCCGCTGCCCCACCTGGGGCTGGTTGCGGGGCGCCCAATGCTCGGCACCTTTGCGCTGTGAGCCAAACGGGACTTCAGCTCGCTCGTATGTTGCGTCGGATCTCGCCGCTGCGCGACACTGACGTTGATCCTGGCCTGGCGCGCCGGACCTACTGGGCCGAGGCGATCGTCACGATGGTGGTCATCGGCCTGCTGGGCATCATCGCCTGTGCAGTCGTCGCGGGGTTAACGGGTCATTCCGGCTGGCTCACGGCGATAGTGGGGGTGCTGGCTGTGTGCGCGGTCGGCGCTCGCCTCATGGCTCAGGGCCTCGAGGAGATGGACCGCCAGACTCCCTCTACCGACCACATTCGGCGCGTACACGACAGCTCAGCTTCGGCATCGGACGCAACCCCTACCACCAGTTCAAACACGACCTAATCCAATACGGCGCGACTGCGCGGCTCGATCTCGCCCTCTTCGAGCAGAGACCACTCCTGACAATCAACCAGCGGGGGTCTGGGTCACCGGACCCGAGCCACAGATCGGGCGCCGAGATCGCACCGGCAAGCAGCAAGCCAATTGCCCAGCCACCGCCAAACTACGACTCCCTGGCAAGCAAGCTCACCTGAGACAACCGGTGGGTCCGACGGTCAGCGAGACACGGAGCTCGCCCGCGCATCAACGCCATGGTGGAACTCCGGTTGCAACCCTGACGCCAATCGTCGCTAGCCTGCGGTTTCACGTCCGACCCGACGACAACAAGGAGTTGCAATGCCTTCCGTCATTGAACAGGCAGTAAAGAACTGGCAGGGGCGACTTAAGGACCTGGAAGCAAAGATGGCGCCGCTGGCGCAAGAGGCCGACGAACTGCGTCACGCCATCTCCCTACACGACGGCGCAAAACCCACCCGCACCCCGCGCCGCCGCCAAACCCCAAAGCCAAAGCGAGCCCGCACCACACGAAGCGCAAACGCCTCGCGCACCACTAGAACCAGCCGAGCCACGCCGCGCAGGCGCTCGCGACCGACCACAAGGTCCACCCGGGCACGCACCACCACACGACGCCGCAGCAGCCGCCAAGTCATCCTCGCCACACTCAAAAACAAGCCCGGCCTCACCTCCGGCGAACTCGCCACCCAGACCGGCTTGAACCGCAACACCGTCGCCACCGCCCTGAGCAAAATGGCCGCCCAGGGCCAACTCAAAAAGGCCAAGCGCGGCTACCGGCTCTAAGGCGTCCCGGGAAGGGGGCGGGGGCCCCTCCGACCACCCCAAGCGGGCCCGGGTAGCCGCGGCCCGCTGCGAAGCGATGAAAGCGTCGGCGCTCTCGAACACCTCTACGTCGCCGGGCGTCGTTTCGGCGGGCGCTACGACGGGAAAGTCGCGGGCATGGAATCGATCGAACAGCACCCCGATCCCACCGAACAAGCCGAGGAGCGCTCGTCCGAGAAGCAGACGGACGAGACGGACCCATCGGGCGAGCCGGCCAACAGCCCGCGCGGCAACCCGCCGGTCGACGAAGAGGACGTCGAACGCGGCGTGGAAAAGCTCGACAAAACCGGACACTAGGAGGACCGGATGGCACAGACCAAGGCCCAGCGCAGCGCAGCGGCAAAGAAGGCCGCCGCCACACGCAAACGCAACGCGACCGCCAGAACGGCAAAGCAGGGCGCCCGGCAAGTCAAAACGTCGGCTCGTACTACGGGCAAGAGTGTGGCCGGCGCCGCCAAGGCGGTCCGCCGGACAGCCAAGACCGCCGGCAAAGCGGCCTCCAAGACCGCCCGGACCGCGCGCGGAAGCGGCACCCGCAAGAGAGCCTAGCCCGCAACAGCCGCCGTCTGGCGACCAGGATGGGGTCAGGCGAGGCGCTCGAGTAGCTCGAAGAGCTCGCGGAAGTGGCGCTCGGCCGCCTGCTGGTTGTAGGCCGGCGTGTCGGCCATGGTGAACCCGTGCGCCGCTCCCGCGTAAACCTCTGAGCGGTAGCGCACCCCGGCCGCCTCGAGCGCCTGGTCCAGGGCGCGGATCTGCTCGGCGGTGTTGGTCGCATCGTTGTCGGCGTGGCCAAGGTAGACCTCGGCCCGCAGCCGATCGGCAGTGCGGTGCGGGCTATCGGGGTCGTCGGTGACCAGACGGCCACCGTGAAACCCGGCCAGCGCGTCGACTCGATCGGGATAGGCCGTGGCGACGCGCCAGCCGACCCGCACGCCCATGCAATAGCCAGTGATCGCAAGTGGGCCGGGCGCCTCCTCGGCCAGGTAATCGACGTATGCCCGAGCGTCAGCGCAAATCCGTTCGGGCGTAAGCGCGCCCATCAGCGGCTTTACCTGCTCAAAGAACTTCGCCCGGCCCTGCGGATCGGTCAGGTCAGGAAGCGTTAGCACGGGGGCGCGGCCGGCGCGATAGAACAGGTTGGGCGTCAGCACGGCATATCCCCCGGCGCAGATGCAGTCGGCCATCGCCCGGATCTGATCGCGCAACCCGAACGTATCCATCAACAACAGCACCCCGCCCCGCGTCACGCCAGCATCGGGCCAAGCTAGATAGGCGTCGGCGACGCCGTCCTCGGTTCGAACATCCACCGTCAAACCAGCCATACACCTAAGCATCGCAGCGCGCGCACCCTGCGCGCCGGCGCCGAGAGATCAGTTCAGCCGGACCCGCGCGATGTTCGAGCGCCCGTCGGTGTATGGGTAGTCGCTGTCGGTGCGGATCACCGCCCGGAACCTGTACGTCACCCGGGCGTGAGTGCGCGTGAACCGATACCCCGCCTTGAACAGGCCGTGGCGGTCGCTGCGGGTCGAGAGGATGTCCCGCCAGGTCCGGCCGATCTTCACCTGGACCTCCACCGCCTTGCCACTGGCCGGCACGAACCCACCGAGCAGATGGCCGCGGAAGACCACCCGCTGGCCGTTGCGCACATGACGCGGCACGGGGGTGAGCTTGGCGGCAGCGGGAACGGTTTCGGTTGCCTCGGCCAGAGCTGTGGGCTTGACGTCGTTCAGGTGCGACCGGTAGCCGATCAGCAGGTGTCGCGACGGGCCGGCCGGCACTACTACCCGATACCCGCCGTCACCGCCGCTGAGCACATGCCCGAGCAGCCGATACGGCGCGCCCGGACTGAGCACTTGGGTGTATACGTCCAGCGTGGCGCCGGCGATCGGCCGGCCCGCCTCATTGGCCAAGCGCCCCCGCAGTAGTGCGCGCTTGCCGAAGCCGGCGCGAAGGGTGCGGCGGGTGGCGAGGGTGAGGGTGGCGTGGTCCGACGCCGGGCTGCCGTTCGGCGGCCCGCGATCCACCGGCCCGGCCACGAACGGATTGGCCGTCGTCACCTGCCCGCCCGAGACCATCGTGATGTTGCCCGCCGTATCCGTCACCCGCACGAGCATCGTGTGCGGCCCGTCCGGAACCGCCGCCGTGTTGGCGCTAACCGTGTCGTCGACCGCCGACCGGCACGCCGCAAACGACGCGTGCGGACACAGCGACGGGCTGGCCGAGTAGTCGTCCGTGCCCACCACCTGCCCGTCCAACAGCACCTCGAGCTTGGCCACCCCGCTCTCCGCCGACGTCGTGTGCACCGCCACCGTCTGCGTCCCCGACCGCGGGCCGCCGTAGGTGAGCGTGCCCCCGGTGATCTGACCGACCGGCGCCGCGTCAGAGTGCAGCGTCGTCTGCACGCCGAAGATCTGCTCGATTGGTACAGGGTTGCTGCCGAACTGGCACGGCGAAGCAGTCGAGTTAGTCCCACAGTCAAGCTGGAGTTTGAGCTGCTTCGTTGTCGAGCTCAGCGCGACGTCATCTGGGGTGCCCGTAGAGTCGTGGGGCGTGAAGTAGATCGCGCTCTTTGCGCCGTCGGAGTCGACTTCGCCGAAGGTGCTCGATCCGCTCGTTTGCTGGGCGAGTCGCCACCACACCTTGACGTGGGTGACGGTGATGCTGCTACCAGCGGGGACGGTGAGAACCTCGGTTGCGGCGGTACTCGGGTTCATCGACGCGGTGCTGAACCCGATCCAGTCTGCGTTGGGGTCGCCCGGCGTGGGACATACCTGACGGTTGGAGAACGAGTTGCTCGGGTCGGCGACCGCCGCCCAGGCGCCGGCGCTGGTGCTGCCGTTGGCCGACGGGCAGTTGTATATGTCGTAGTCACCGGCGACAGCCACCGGCGCCATAACCGCACCGCCGGCGGACACCGCGGCGACCACGACCCCGACCGTGAGGTAGTGGCGGCGGGTCACGGGCCCCCGTACTCCAGTCGCGCCTCCGCAGCGTCACCGAGGGCTGTCCTTGGCGAGGGTGGGGCTGGCGGTCTTATCGGGTCAAGCGCCCGCTTGGCGGCCGGGACAAGCCCATGAGGGCCCGTGAACCATGAATCGCGCCCATCGCTGGGCCGCGCCGCCTCCCGCGTGGTGTCATCCCCGATAACCCTGCCCGTCAACGCTCCCCCTCGGGATCCGGCCCCTGCCAAGTGAGCCGACAGCCCGAAAAGCTACCCCCAGAGCAGTGGGGGCTCAAGTGGCAACGCAAGCAGGGACGGCATGGCTGGGTCCGCCCCCCGGAATACGCTCGGACGCATGGGTCGTTCAGCGGCGGTGCCGCCCAGCATAAGCGGCGTCCTCCCGATGATCCAGATGCGGGGCATCTATGGCGGCGCCACTGGCACATTCAGCGGAAAGGCACCCAGCCGAGCCTGACCGCAGCCGTGACCGAGCAACTCCACGGCAAAGTCAAGTACTGATCGAACCCCAACCGCGAGCCGGGGCCGGGTTCTGGAAGGGCCCGGCCCCACCCCACCCCGCCCGTTCGAGTTGAACCAGGTTTCGCGGAGCTCGATGGCAGATCAAGGTCGGATGGACCCTCGCCGCCGCCGCGTTCTCGGTCGGCAGGTGTGACGCGTGCGTCCTGCCCGGATGATGCCTGTTCGGCGCCCGCGACGGAAATGGACGGCGAGCTTTAGCCGGTAGGTGCCGGCGGGCAGGCTGGCGAGGCTGACGCGCACGTCACCGCGCCGCAGCCGGGCGGAGTGTCGGCGCCCGTTGATTCGCAGCCGCACTGCTGTGACGGTGGCCCCGGGGGGCAAGTGGATGTGAATCGTGACCGCCCGCCGGCCAGTGCACGCGCGGCCGGCCCGAGCGCCGGGCACCGTGCGAGCGGGCCGGCCGTGGTCCGCTATCCCGACCGTGGTCGTGTAGGTGCGAGTCCCAGTGGCATTCGCCGCCGCGGTGTCTTGCTGGTAGGGGTTGGGCGGTCCGAGCGGCACGTCGATGTGCAGGCGACCGTCCGGGCCGGCGGTCTCAGTTGAGGACTTCTCGACCGTGTCGCCGCGCAGCGTCAGCGTGTAGCTCGCGCCAGGCGTGTAGGACGGGGGCGTCACGACGGTGCCCGAGCCGCTGCCCGCAAGCGCGAAGCCACGGGCGTCGGCGTCCTCGAGGGTGCTGAACTCCTCCGCGTTGCGGTGCATCGTGACCTGCCACCCGAACACCGCGTACTGCGCGTCGGCGATCGTGTAGGTGATCCGCGACGGCATCGGCGGCGGGTGGGCGAAGTCGGCCATGATCGGGGCCACGCTCTGCTGCAGATCGCGCGTCCAGTAGGGCCAGGTGTGGGTGCCGGGCCCATAGTTGTCATAGAAGCTCGGAATGCCCAGCGAACCAAGACGGTTGTGAAAGTACTCGTTGTCCTGGCCGACCATGGCCTCGATCGATGTCGCGCCGGGGTTGACGGGCGACGGGTCCAGCGGGCCGGGCTGACCGTTGCCCGTGTACATGAAGAGGTCCGTGCTACGCAGGTTTCCGGCCAGCGTCGCCGGGTCGTGGTCGGCCCAGTTGATCTCCTCACTCGCGCGATCGCCGAACATCGAGTTCGCCGGGACGCCGTCGAGGAAGACCTCGGTTGCGTTGATGATCGCTGTGCTTGGCGCGACCACCTCGGGGTCGTAGGCGATGTCCGGGGCACCCGAGTAGGCCAGCGCGGTGGCGAACAGATCGGGATGACGCGCGGCGTAGCTCATCGAGCAAAAGCCCCCCTGGGAGAGGCCCGCGATCGCGCGGCCGTCGCGTCCGGCGATCGTGGCCAGGTTGTGGTCGATCCAGGGGATCAGCTCGTCGATGTGGAACGTCTCCCACTCGGGCACGCCCCTCGCGCCCCCGTTGTACCAGTTGGTGCACCATCCGCCGCCGTTGTCGTTGAGCGCGATATCGGGCATGACCACGATCAGCGGCAGGCCCGCCGTCGCCTTCTCGGCGTCGCCCAGTCCGGTCCAGTCAGACGCGCCGCCGCTGGTGCCGTGCAGGAGGTAGAAGACCGGATAGCGGCGGCCAGGGTCCGCGCCATAGTCGGCGGGCAGGAGGATGCGGATGTTCGCCGTGCTGCCCAGCGCCGGCGTGGATACGGTCACGGCCAGCAGGCGGGCATCGAGCTGCTTCTGCGATACCACGCGCAGATCGGCATGGTCGGAGAAGCTCGGCGCTGCCGCGACACTGGCGGGCGCGCACGCGGCCAGGGCGGCTACCGCGACGACCAGGCTGAGGAGCCGCCGCGGCCGCAGGCTCATCTGGTCCTCCCGCCGGCCGGGCCGCCGCCGGCGGACACCCAACGATCCAAGACGGCTGGGCTCCTCGGACTCCACCGCCCGCCCGACAGAGCGGATCGGTATCCAACGGCTCGCCAGGCCGAGCCACATGCCCAAAGTGGAGCAGGTTCCGCGTCCGGCGGTCACGGTTCGCGTCGTCCTCGAGCGTGACGGCGCCAGAGAGCTGACCAGGTGCACGGCGCCCAACCTTCGCCTGGAAGAGCGCGCGCTGGCGGGAGGTCAGCCCGCGGGTTCGGCGGCGACGATCACTGGCCGTCCGCCTTGGTCCTGCCACTGCGAGCGGATGGTCACCTCGCTGGCTTCGCCTGCGTAGCGAATCATCGCCACGCTCTCGGTGTCCCCGACGTCGATGCTCAACACCTCGGCCGCCGTCACCGGTTGCGGCAGCGCCTGAGCGATCTGCGGCACCTGCGGACGCAGCTCCTCGGAAAAGTCAGCTACCACCGCGTCCATGTCGCCGCGGACAACGGCATCGGCATGCTGGTGGATGTGCTGGCGCGCGCTCGTCTCGTCCATCCGACCTCCCTCCGCTCGTTGGCTGCCACCGGATCGTGGCAGATCCACACCTCCGGCCCAACTCCACCCGTCCGCGCGATGCGCCGCCAACAGCGGACCGGACCCAGCTACCGCTTGGGTGCCGACGAGTACGCTTGCGCCGAGGCGAGCGGACGCCGAGTCCGACTCTCAGCCCACCAAGGAGTCCTCATTTCCTCCCGCGGCGCTCTGCCGTACGTCGATCCTCGGGCCCCTCGTGGCCCGCTATATCGGGCGTATGTGCGCTTCATTGGCACACGAGTAGCGGCCTGGCTCTCCCCCAGGGTCCTGTGGAAGGTTGACCCCTACCTGATGCGGCTGACTCGAGGCCGTCTCGGCATGGGGCTCATGCTCCCGACCGCGTTGCTGGAGACGCGCGGCTCGCGCACTGGCCGTGTGCGTCGCAACGGCGTTATCTACTTCCACGACGGCGAGCGGGTGACCATCATCGCCTCCAAGCTCGGCCTTCCCGAGCACCCGTCGTGGTTTCACAACGCCTGCGCAAATCCCGATGTCCTGCTCGGCGGCCAGCCGTTCCGGGCTGAAATCGTCGATGACGAAGCGTCGCGCACCCGGCTCTGGGAACTCGCCGACCGCGTCTTCTCACCGTACGCCGCCTACCGGGACAGAGCAGCCCGGGTGGGTCGCACCATCCCCATCCTCCAGCTCCTCCCCCGCTAAGCGACGACGAGACCCGCTCGGCCCATGCGCGCGATCCGCGGCTAACCCCCGCTCCTCACGGGCCGGTGCGCGCGATCCGGGGCCCACGGATAACGGGAGGGGGCAAACAGCCGGAGGTCGCTACTCCGGCCACCGCCCTGCGGCGCCTGCGAGCTCAGACGTCGCGGGCCTCAACGGCGGGGTCGATAGCGGGCTCCCCAGCATCTGGCCCTACTGACTCACTGTCCTCGCCGGTTAGCACGTCGCTGGGCTCGCCTGGCTGATCTGCCGCCGCCTGCTTCCTCGCGTCCTTCCTGGCCTGCTTCTCCTGCCGACGCTCGCGGAGCCTTCTTTCACGGGTGAGCTTTGCCATCGTGGTCTTCTTCTTGCCGCTCATGTATGACCATCCTTTGTGGGTTTCGAACACGTCGATAACACGCACGCCATTTGGGTGAAGCCCGGGATCGGTTCGCGTCTACCGAGTCTGTGCCGACCTGGCCTGCTGCCACCCAGAGGCGCCGCCGCGAGGCACGCCGACCCTCCGTAGCTGGTTGAAGTCGGTGGGCTTACAGCGCCTGGACGTTTGCGGCCGCCGGACCCTTCGGGCCTTGCTCGGCGTCGTAGCTCACCTTCGCGCCCTCGGCCAGCGACTTAAAGCCGGCGCCCTGGATCGCGCTGTGGTGCACAAACAGATCCTTGCCGGAATCATCCGGCGTGATGAATCCGAAGCCCTTGTCGTCGTTGAACCACTTCACAGTTCCTGTGGCCATCCTCTTCCCTCCGGGGTATGTGCACTGCGAAACGCGGAGGGTGCTGGAAGGCAACAACTGCGAGAACGCGGGGCACTGCCTTGGTCGAACCAACGCTCGACCCGTAGAACCAGTCTAGCTCCTGCCACGGCTGCGCCGGAGCGCTTGGCTTGACCGGGTTCCGACCAGGTGAGAGGCTCCCCGCGATGAGGAGGGCGTGGATGTCTCAGCAGGTCAGCCGCACCGTGATTGCGCCCCTACTGGGGGCACTCGTGCTGGTGCTCGCCAGTTGCGGATCCACCGAAATCGACAAGGGCAAGGCCGAATCGCTCGTCAGGCAAGCAATGCACCGGTCAAACCTCGCGTCTGTGTCATGCCCGAGCGGAATCACGGCCAAGAAGGGGGGCACCTTCACGTGCACCGTGACGGGTAAGGACGGCTCGAAGGGCGCCGTGCCGGTAGAGATGCTCGACTCCAGCGGCGCCGTCCGCGTCCACGGCGAGCGGGTCCAAATCACCCCACCGCCGGGCGCCGGCCAGGGCAACGGCGCCACCACCACGGACACCACCGGCGGCTCCGGTGGTGGTGGCACGCCGTAGCTCAAGCCACGAACTAGACACCCGACCCGCGCAATCCGCGGCCCAACCCGGGGGATCCGCCCGATCCGCGGCCCAACTACTGGGGGGGTGTAACGAAACGACAAGCGAACTCGCTACGGCGACTCCGCAGGCGACATGCACATGCGCGCGTCCGACGTCCAGCCGTCGTACATGCGTCAGCAGGGCGGTCTGTGTGGTCCGCCGTTTGAGGAGCTCGTTTTCGCACCCGAGCGTCGGCTGGTGGCCAACCCTGGACGGCGTCACGAAACGCCAGATGCCCGAAAACGTCCGTGTTCTCAGGCTATTCTCCAAAGCGGGATACGGGAGTCGAACCCGTCTCTCGAGCTTGGGAAGCTCACGTTCTACCGATGAACTAATCCCGCGCGCCTAGCGGCGAAGCAGGCTAGCAACCGGGCCGCCCCGTCTAATCTTGACCAGGGGTGCAATCGGCCAGGAAACCGAGCACGTGAGGCGAGCCCTGATCCCCTCGCTGGTGGCCGTGTGCGCCGCGGGTCTGCTCGGTGTGCTCGTCTATGGCGTGGCGGCGCGCAGCCACAGCCGCACGCTGGACGACGCGGTGGCCCACGGTCAGCGCCCGCCGGCGCCCGACCGGTCGCTGCCGCTGCTCCAGGGGGGCGGCCAGCGGCGGCTGGCCGACTACCGCGGACAGGTCGTGGTGGTGAACTTCTGGGCCTCGTGGTGCACGCCGTGCGCTGAGGAGGCCCCCCTCCTCAACCGCACCCAGGCGGCGCTGAGCCACATCAGGGGCACCATCATCGGGGTCACCTTCCGCGACCTCAGTTCCGACTCGCTGGCCTTCATGTCCGAGCATCACTCCACCTATCCCAGCCTGCGCGACGTCGACGGCAAGCTCGCCCAGGCCTACGGAACCACCCAGCTGCCCGAGACCTTCGTGCTCGACCGCAGCGGACGGGTCGCCGCGATCTCCCGCGGCGAGGTCAGCTCCGACTTCCTGCGCCGCGCTGTGGCGCTGGCCCAAAGCTCGTGAGCCTTCGGGGCGGCCCGCGCGCGTTTGCGCTGCTCGCGCTGGTGTGCGCCGCGCTGGGAAGCGCGGTCGCCGCCCGGGCCGAGCCCCGGTCACCCGCCCACGGGACCTTGGCGCCGGCGGGTCCCGCCCAGGCGCCCGGTCCCGCCCGGCCGTCCGGCGCCCCCGCCCCCCGAGCCCGCGCCTCGCTGCCCGACATCGAGCGCGAGGTGATGTGCCCGGTGTGCGGGGTTCCGCTCAACCTCGCCGACTCTCCGCAGGCCGACCGCGAGCGGGCCTTCATCCGCGCCCTGATCGCCCAAGGCAGGACCAGCGCCCAGATCAAGCAGGCCCTGGTCACCCAGTTCGGACGCGGCGTGCTGGCCCTTCCCCCCAGCCACGGCTTCGACGCCGCCGCCTACCTGGTCCCGCTCGCTGCCGTCGTAGTGCTGGTGGCGCTGGTGGCGCTGCTGCTTTCGCGCTGGCGCCGACGCGGGCGGGCGGCAGCGCCCGCGACCCCGGCGCTGCCGACCGACGAGGCGCGCCATCTCGAGCGCGACCTGGCCCGCTACGACCTCTGAGCATGCTGGCGGCGTCCGGCTCACAGGCGACCGGGACTACGGTGCTGGCCGCGTTCGCGGTGGGGTTCGTGTCGTTCATCTCCCCGTGCGTGCTCCCGCTCGTCCCCGGCTACCTGTCGGCGGTCAGCGGCGTCACCATCCGCGAGCTCTCCGAGCGCCATCACCTGCGCCGCGTGCTCCTGCCCAGCGCCGTGTTCTGCCTGTCGTTCTCGGTCATGTTCGTGCTGCTGGGCATGACCGCCACCAAGCTCGGCTCGACCCTCCAGCACCACCACCAGACGCTGGACCGCGTGGCCGGCGCGGTGATCATCGCCCTGGGGGTGCTGTTCGTGCTGACCCCGTTCGTCCCGCGGCTCAACCGCGAGTGGCGCCCGGACGTCCTGATCCGGCGGGCCGGCTCGGGAGGGCCGCTACTGGCCGGCGCCGCCTTCGCGATCGCCTGGACGCCCTGCGTGGGGCCCACCCTGGGCTCGATCCTGACCGCCGCCTCGACCTCCTCCTCGGTCTACCACGGCGGGGTCCTGCTGGCGTTCTACTCGGCGGGCCTGGCCGTCCCGTTCCTCATCACCGCGGTGGCGTTTGACCGGGCCACGAACGCATTTCGCTGGCTGCGCGACCACTACCTGATCATCACCGCGATCTCCGGGGCGGTGCTGATCGCCATGGGCGTGCTGATCTTCACCGAGGAGCTGACGCGGCTCAACAACGACGCCCGCCACGTGCTCAGCCTGGTGGGACTGGACTTCATCTACTCGCTGTAAGCCGATCCGGGCGGCGGGGCGCCGGCCCTACATCGACTCGGGGGCCGCCACCCCGAGCAGACCCAGGGCGGTGGCGATCGTGCGCTGGGTGGCCAGGCACAGCCCCAGGCGAAACGCCTCCAGGTCGGGCGGCTCGGCGCCCACCACCCGGCAGTCGCGGTAAAAGGCGGTGAACTCCTGGGCAAGCTCGAGCGCGTAGGCGGCGATGCGGTGGGGGGCGCGGCGCTCGGCCGCCTCGACCACCTCCTCGGAGAACGCGACCAGGCGCTTGATCAGGGCCCGCTCGGCGGGGTCAAGCGCCGGCGGCCCCAGTTCGCCCAGCCGCTCCAGCGCCTGGGACACCCGCTGGGCACCCGCCTTGCGCAGCACCGAGGCGATGCGCGCGTGCGCATACTGGACGTAGTAGACCGGGTTCTCGGCGCTCTCCTCGCGGGCCAGATCGAGGTCGACCTCCACCGTGGTGTCGTGGGAGCGGCCGAGGAGGAAGAAGCGGGCCGCGTCGACGCCGATCTCCTCGATGAGCTCGTCGAGGGTGACGATGTTGCCCTGGCGCTTTGACATCGAGGTGCGCTCGCCGCGCTCGAGCAGATGCACGAACTGGACGATCACCACCTCGAGCGCATCCGGGTCGCCGCCCAGCGCCTGCCACGCCGCCTTCATGCGCGCCACGTAGCCGTGGTGGTCAGCCCCCCACACGTCGATCAGGCGCTCAAAGCCCCGCGCGCGCTTGTGCTGGTGGTAGGCGATGTCCGAGGCGAAGTAGGTGTGCTCGCCGCTGGTGCGCTCGAGCACCCGGTCGCGGTCGTCGCCCAGCTCGGACGTGCGCAACCACAGCGCCCCGTCGGCCCGATAGACAGCCCCCGCGCGCTCTAAGTCGGCGAGCGCCCGGCCGAGCGTCTCGGCGGCCCCCCCGCCAGCCTCGGACTCGGCGGAGCCCCCGCTCGGGCGCGATGAGTGCAGGCTGGACTCAAAAAACCAGGTGTCAAAGCGCACCCCGAAGCGCTCGAGCGTCGCCTCGATCTCTTCCAGGCACGCCGCCACCCCCAGCCGCGCGAGCTCTTCCACATCGGCCTCGCGCGCCAGCTGCGGGTCGACCAAATCGGCGACGTAGTCGCCCTGATAGCCATCCTGGGGCACCGGCTCGCCGCGGGCGCGGGCGCGGATCGACTCGCCCAGGCGGCGCACCTGGGTGCCGTAGTCGTTTATGTAGAACTCGCGGTGCACCCGGTGTCCGGCAAACTCGAGCACGCGCGCCAGCGAATCGCCGTAGGCGGCGTGTCGGCCGTGGGCCACGGTCAGCGGCCCGGTGGGGTTGGCGCTGACGAACTCGAGGTTGATGCGCTCGCCCGCGGCCGCCTCGCCCGCCCCGAAGCGGTCGCCCGCCTCGAGCACCCCCCGCAGCGCGGCCAGGAACCATTGGTCGGCCAGGAACAGGTTGAGGAACCCCGGCCCCGCCACCTCCACGCGCTCCAGGCGCTCGCCCAGGGCGTCTCGCAGCTGCTCGCCCACCTGCTCGGCCACCTCCCGCGGGGAGCGTCCGACGGTGGGGGCCACCAGCAGGGCGACGTTGCTCGAGTAGTCGCCGAAGTCGGGCTTGGGGGGCCGCTGCAGGGAGGGCGCCTGGCGGCCCTTGCCTTCGCCCCCCGCGCCGACGGCGCCGGCCGCCGCCCGCACCGCCCCCTGCAGCTCGGACAGGGCGCTCACCGGGCGGGGGCTTGCCGCGGGGAGGGCGTCGGCGGGTCGAGCTCCGGGGGCCCGCCGGCCCTCTCTCCGGGAGGCTCGAACAGCTCCTCCAGGCGGTGCAGTGTGCGGCCCGTGCCCATCGCCATCACCACGTCGCCGGGCTTGAGCACGCTGTCGCCCGGCGGCTGGGGAGTGAAGGTCCCGTCGGCGCGGCGCACGCCCACGATGATCGAACCCCCGCGGATGTCCTCGATCGTCTGATCCGCCCCGGCGCAGCCGGAGCTGACCTCGATCTCCTCCATGCGGTAGTCGGCCCCCACGTCGACCACCCCGGTCAGCTGGGGATGCAGGGCCAGCCGGGCCATCTCGTGGCCGCTGGTCTTGTACGGCGAGATGACGCGGTCCGCCCCGGCGCGCTTGAGCTTCTTCTCTGAGTCCTCCACCGAGGCGCGGGCGACGATGATGATGTCCGAGCGCAGCTCGCGGGCGGTGAGGGTGATGAAGATGTTCTCGGCGTCGGAGTCGGCGCAGGCCATGATCGCCCGGGCCCGCTCGATGCCCGCCTGGCGCAGCACGTCGTCGTCGGTGGCGTCCCCTTCGATGAAGCGCATGCCCACCCCCTGGGCGAGCTCGCGGTTCTCGGGCAGCGGGTCGACCACCACGTAGCGGCTGCGCGCCGCCCGCAGGTCGCGCGCCACCTGCCGGCCCACGCGCCCGTAGCCGCAGATGATGTAGTGGTCGGAGAAGGAGTCGATCATCCTCTGCATGCGCCGCTGGGCGAGCACGTCGCCCAGGTGCCCGGCGACGAAGAACTCGGTCACCGTGACCAGCGCATAGAAGAGCGTACCCACGCCGAGCATGATCAGGGCGACCTTGACCACCTGCCCCGGTGCGTCGTGGGGAGGCGGGAGCGAGCCCACCGTCGAGGCGGTGTCCAGCGCCCACTGAAACCCGTACCAGACGCTGACCCCCTCGGTGATAACGAACCCGAGCGTCCCCGCGGTCAGCACGCCAGCGATCACCGATCCGAGCACCAGCATGCGCCGCATGAACTGGGCCAGCTCGCGCCCGGTCGTCCGCCGCGAGAGGGCGAGCAGGCGCAGGGGGTGCTGAGCGCGCTCGGAAGGCCGCGGGGGCGGCCGGTTGGGCGGCCGCTCCGTCGGTCGGCCAGTCGGTGGCTTGGTCATCAGTAGTGGTAGGGCTCGCCGGCGAGGATCTTGTGGGCACGGTAGAGCTGCTCGAGCAGCACCACCCGCGCCAGCTGGTGGGGCAGGGTCATCGGGCCCAGCGAGAGCCGGTGCGAGACGTGCTCCAGATCGAGCCCGTAGGGGCCGCCGACCACGAAGCACAGGTCGCGCCCGGACTGGCGCCGATCCTCGATGAAGCGGCTGAAACCCAGGCTGTCGTAGGTCTCCCCGTCCGCCGCCAGCAGGGAGACGAAGGCGTCGGCGGGCAGCCTGCGGGGTACCTGCTCGTCCTCGCGCAGCTCGAGCAGCTCCAGCCGGGCGTGGCGCGCGATCAGCCCTTTGTAGTGCTGGACGTCGTCGGTGTAGGGCGGGCGCAGGCGACCGACGGAGACAACGGTCAGCTTCATCGCTGCGATACTACGGAGCGAGATGAACGGCGAAGACCAGGGCTCCGAGCGCCATATCAACATCCATTTCTCGCCCGAGATCATGGCCGGGGTCTACGCCAACTTCGCCAACGTCAGTCACTCCGACTACGAGTTCACCGTGACCTTCGCCCGCGTCGACCACGAGGTCGAGGCCGAGGAGGTCCCCGGCGTGGTCGTCTCCCGCGTCAACCTCTCCCCGCGCTTCATGCGCGAGCTGATCGACGCCATGCAGGACAACTACTCCAAGTGGGAGACCCGCGAGGGCATCAAGAACCTGCCCGAGCTGGGCGACTCCGAGCGCCGCGACACGGACACGAGCTGACCGCCGCTCGCCGGCGCGAGGGCGAGAAGAGACTAGCGGCGCCGATCGGCCCGGACGGTGACGTCCACACGGGCTCCGCGGGCCAGCACGGTGCCCGCGGATGGCCTCTGCCGCGCGATCACGAGCCGCCGGGCGGGCAGGTGACGGGCAGCGTGCTCCCTCCGCGGCCGCTCGGCTCCGCAGTGGGCGAGATTCAGGAGCTGGCGCGCTCGAGCGAGGCGCTTGCCCACCAGCTTGGGAACCACGCACCGCGCGCCTGCCCGGGCGCCGCCGGAGCCGGCCGACCCGGCCCGCCCGACTCCACCCGGCGGTCCCGCCGGGCCTGGCGTGCCTGGGGGGCCGGGCGGCCCGGTCGCGCCGCCCGGTCCGGGGGCACCCGAGGCTCCGCTCGCGCCCGCCGGGCCGCTAGGTCCGGGTGGCCCGCTCTCGCCCGCCGGGCCGCTGGGGCCCGGTGACCCGCTCCCGCCCGCCGATTCAGACGAGCTGGCCGGCCGGGGGGCAATCGCCAGCGCCGACCCGAGATCACCGACGGCCACACAGCCCGAGTCCGCCGGACAGGCGAGGCCGCGCAGCGCTCGATCGGTGCCGGTGCCCTGAACGGTCCAGCCCTTCCCGCCGTCGGCGGTGGTGAGAATCGTTCCGGCGCTGCCGGAGACGGCGCACGCCGTCGCGCTAGAGCAGGAGACCGAGTACAGCTCGTCGCCGACCCCGGATTGCTGGGCGTGCCAAGTCTGACCCAAGTCGCCGCTGCCGAGCACCGTGCCCTCGGCCCCGACGGCCAGGCAGTGGGCCGCGTCGGGACAGGCGACGTCGGCGAGGTAGGCAGTCGTCGCGGTCGATCCCGGCGACCAGGTCATGCCCCCGTCCCCGGTGGCCACGATCGTCCCCAGCGCACCCACGGCGACGCAACGCTGGGTGTCCACGCAGCTGACCCGGTTGAGGTTGGCGGGCGTGGGCGCGAACTGGGCGGTCCACGTGCTGCCGCCGTCGCCGCTGTGCAGCACCACGCCCTGGTCGCCGACGGCGAAGCACACGCTCGCGCTCGGACAGGTCACCCCGGCCAGGGTGTTCGTGGTGCCGGACGGCGCCAACGCCCAGCTGCCCCCGCCGTCCGAGCTCGTCACCACGGTGCCGTACTGGCCCACCGCCACGCAGGCGTCGGCGCTCCCGCAGGCGACGTCGAGCAGCGCGGTCGGCTTGGCCGTGGGGATCACCGACGGGGGCGTCGCGTCCAGGCTCCAAAGCGAGCTCGAGGCGTACCCGTCGAACGTCGAGGCGATCAGACCCCCGTTGCCCACCGCCAGGCACTTGGTCGCCGACAGGCAACGCACGCTGTGCAGTGCAGTCTCGGCGTCGGTGAAGCACGAGGGGTCGTTGCGTCCGGTACACGCCACCGACGCCAGCGGGCTTTCGCTACCCGGACTCTGGCTCGACCAGCTGGCGCCGCCGTCGCTGCTGGCCACGATCGTCCCCCGGTCGCCGACCGCAAAGCACGTGCTCTGACCGGGACAGGCGACGCTCACCAGGCGGTCAGCGGTGGCCTTCGTCGCGCGCTTGGTGAGGCTCTGGCCGGCGTCGGTAGTGGTGAAGATCGCCGTCCCACCGGAGAAGCCGTGGCTCGCGTCGCCCACCAACACGCATTGACCGGCGGCCGGGCAGCTCACGCCATCCAAGACCGCCGTCCCGTCGGTTCCGTTCGCGGCATGCCAGGTCTGACCAGCGTCCGCGCTGCGGGCCGTGAGCCCTCTGTCGCCGCCGGCCACGCAGGTGGCGGTCGCGCCGGCGCCCGAGCACGAGACCGAGCTCATCCGCACGCCTCCCGACATGGTCACAGTCCAGCTCTGTCCACCGTCGGCGCTGGACAGGATGTCCGGGATCTGCTGGTGGTTGGCATCGCCGAACGGGCCCACGGCCATGCAGCGCGTGCTGGCCGGGACCGCTCCCGGGACGCAGGCGACGTCGAGCAGCGCCTGTGTCGCGTTTGAGCTCTGCGGGGTCCAGGTCGCGCCGGCGTCGGCGCTGCGCAGGAGGGTGCCGCCGGCTCCCGCGGCCAGGCACAGCGGGGCCGCGTGACAGTCGACCGCGAGCAGCTCGGCGGTGCTCGGCGAGGGGCGCCGGGTCCAGGTCTGGCCTCCGTCGGCGCTGGCCAGGATCAGCCCGCCGGCGCCGACCGTCAGGCAGTTGCTCGCGTCGGCGCAGGCGACGGCGTTCAGCGTGCGACCGGTACCGGTAGGCGAGGCCACCCAGCTGGTGCCGTTGCTGGTGCGCAGCAGCTCGCCCCCGACACCCACCGCCAGACAGGTGGTCGCCGAGGTGCACGCGACCCGGCGCAGGTCGTCTGAGCCCAGCGCCGGCGTGCGCCAGGTGGCCGAGCCATCGGCCGCGCGCGGCCCGGTCGGGGCGTCGGAGCTCGCGGTGTCGCCCGCGCCGGGAGCCGCAGAGGGCGACAGGCAGGGTCCGAAGTTGTCGAAGACGTCACAGCCGAACGTCCCCGGGCCCGCGTAGCCGGGCCCTGTGCCAGCGAAGCCGAGATGGCCCTGCCCGTCGGTGCCGCCCCGGGTGTGGAAGATGTCCTCCACGGTGCGCAGCAGCGAGTAGTGGTTGTAGTAGCCCGGGCCGGTGCACGTCGCGCTCGTGCACTGGGCCGGCGCTCCGCCCGGGGCATCGAGTCCGCCGGGCTTGACGAACGGCGACAGGATCAGCGCGCCCACCCGGCCTCCGCCCGGGCCGGTCACCCCGGGCAACGGGCTGTTGGGACCGGGCAGCTCATTGCAGCACGAGGTCACCTGGTCGGTACCCGTCGCGACACCGGCGACGGTCTCCGACTCGTCGAAGGTGACGACGAGCATCCCGTCCTGGCGAAACGCGGGCGAGGCCAGGATCATCGGCACGTAGCTGCGCAGGAAGCGATCGGCCGTCAGGTAGCTCAGGGTGGCGTCGTCCTCGTGGCCGTCGTTGATGATCCCGGGGCTGATCATCGAGTAGTTCGGCGTCGTCGCCACGCTGCGCAGGTCGTGCGCGAGTGCGGTCAGCGCCACGTTGTGCCCGCGGCAGTAGGACGGCACGTCGACCAGGCTGTGAAAGAACGCAAACGGGTCGTGCTTGGCCTCGAACTCGTCGTCGGCCTGATTGCCCGTAGCCTGCCGGCCGCAGCCGTCGACCCCGCCGTCCCAACCCGCGTCGGACCCGAGGTCCTCCATGTACCCCTTCCAGGTCAGGCCCTGGTCGTCGAGCTGATCGGCGATCGTCTTTACGTTGGGGGGGTAGACATCGCCCGCTCCCACCGCCTGGCCGTTGGGGTCGACCACCGGCCCGCTGGGCGAGAACTCGACGCTGCTGTCCGACTGCGAGGAGGGGTTCGGCGCCTGTCCGCTGATCTCGGCGATGTAGTTGTCGAGGCTGTTGTGGCCGACCCCGTAGTACTGGGTCAGCAGCCGCCCCTGGCTGACGAGCGTCTGGGCCAGGTAGGGATCGTGCGCCGGCGCGCCGAACGTGGACGCGTAGGTGGCGTTCTCGAGGTTGATGACCCACACGTGGCGGATCGGCGGCTGGCGCAGGTCCGCGCGCGCGATTGCGGGGCCGACGGCGAGCAACCCCGCCACCAGCGCCACCAGCGAGGGCGCAGCCAAGCGCCAGCGTGGCTGGGCGAGCCGCGCCCCCCCGCGCGCCCGCGCCCCAAGGCGTCCCTTCGACGACAC
>Ga0209577_10000205_pt1 | contig 59122 bp, 48 predicted proteins | sample GraSoiAngelo_109_FD_185874 | JGI IMG/M metagenome (GOLD analysis project Ga0209577, IMG submission 185874) | Grasslands soil microbial communities from the Angelo Coastal Reserve, California, USA - 14_0903_12_20cm (SPAdes) (version 2) | ecosystem: Environmental > Terrestrial > Soil > Grasslands... | reverse complement strand
GTTCTCAGCGACGGCGCGCCGCCGCAACCGAACGACGTCGCCACAGCCCCGTCGGCGACATCCATGGGCGGACTCCACAACGCCGATACGCGCCGGTCGTTGCTCGCAGCCCCAACGGGATTCGAACCCGTGTCGCCACGTTGAGAGGAGAGAGCGATCGGCGTGATCGCTAGACGAACGTGCTGGTCGACGCCGAGTTCGTCGTCCTCGTGGTGCCTCTCAGGCACAATGGTGGGCACAGATCCGTCGAGCCCGTGGATCGGTGTTTCTGGTGCGTTTGGGCTTCCTCCAGTGCTGTTGCGTTCTCCCGAGGAAGACGATGCCCGACCGCCGTCGAACCTACCGCAAGAAGCTCCTCGCCGCCTTCGAAGGCGGAAACCCGCATGTGCGTCCGGCCTGGCCGAGCCTCACTACCGCGTGGTCGCCACCGACCGCGAGATTCGGCGATGATCGCCGATCTAGCTGAACGGTTGACGGTTGATGAAGTCACCCATGCCAGGGACGGTAAAGGCAATCAAGCCGTGCTCGGGGGCGTATACGAGGCCTTTGTGAATCAGCCCGGCCCGAGTAGGCCCGACCGATGTCGACCGCTTGCCCAAACGCCGAGCAACCTCGCCCGACTGGCTCGGACCGTCACCATCACCGGCCATCGCGCTCATGTACTCACGCTCGCCGGGGGTGGCTCGTTCCCATCTGCTGTTGAAAAAGCCGTGGTCGAGACTCGTCGTGCCCGCCTGGACTCCCGCTAGCGCGTCCTCGGAGGTGATCGTCGGGCCCGGCGCGAAGTCCCACGCCGCCTTGGCGAACTCTTGGAGAAAGTAGGGATATCCAGCCGAACGCTCGACGACGATTGCAACAGCGCTGTCTTCCCACTCCACGTCGGCCTCCGCCGCAGGCCGGGTGAGTGCGTTGCCGGCGTCAGACACACCTAGAGCACCGATCGGCCAGAACTCGAAGAGCCGCTCAGCGTACGATCTTGCCTCTTCAAGGACACCAGGTAAGGACGGGAGCCCGGCACCAATCACGTAGAACTGCTCGTCACGTTGTCCGGCCTCGTGGCAGGACTGACAGATAGCGCCAAGTTCTGCCCGCGTGAGATCCTGCATCTCATCGATGAACAGGGCGACTCCAGTCCCAAGTTCTTTCGCGGCGACCGCCAAGTCGAGAGCAAGGTCGGCGAGGTCCGTGTCGAGTGCCCCGGTATCGGCCCGCCCGCGTTCGGGATCGATATCCAGGCCGATCGCCAGTCCACCGCTCGGGTCGGTCCGCAGGGAGAATGACTTGAACGTCGCCAAGGCGCGACGGAGCCGTCCCGTGAGTTCCCACGACCCCTTCGCTTCTCGCAGAGCCCTGTTCAATGCTCCGGCCACCTGCTCGCGGAATGGTCGGCGGCTCTGGCTCCGGTCCGCTTCGACCTTCCCGACGATCCATGCGTCCCGGCGTGCCCGGTCAGCCAACTCGTTTAGCAACACGGTCTTCCCGACGCCCCGCAGCCCGGTCATCACGACACTGCGGCTGGTTAGTTGGCGGGAGGCCCTCCGCCTAACGACATCGAAGCTCTCGATCTCGTGATCGCGACCAGCGAGCTGGCGGGGGCGCAGGCCCGCTCCTGGCGAGTAGGGGTTGAGTACCGGGTCCATGACTGGCAAAGTATAGCCGATTATAGTTACAATCACTATAGCTTGACATACATTCCTAGATCAGCAGCTCGGCCGCTTTCAGCTATGCCCAACCTGGGCGCCCGCCGAGCTCACGCGGCTATCCCGGGTTGAGGGCGAAGTCGACCGTGACTGTGCCGCCGGCCCGAACGTTGGTCTGCTTGCTGGTAGCCGTGTGTAGTGGGGATCGCGCACGCCGTCCCTCGGTCATCTTTTTGCGCTCCATCACGCGGGGAATCGCGTTATCGCGTGGTCGCCACTGACAGCGACGACCCTCGGCTGTTCCACAAGCTCGTAACCGAGGAGGAGGCCCGGGCCAAGGCCCGGGAGATGGAGGTCATCCGCGCCGCCTGCGCTCTCCTGCGCTCATGGATCGCTGCTTGTTGCGCGGCCCGGTGCCCAGCTGCAGCACATCTTCCCTTGACTTCCTATCAGTAATAGGTCCACTCCCTATTGGCAATAGGCTACCGGCAGGGCGATCGAGGAGTCGGCTACGTGCGCAACTATGTCAACCGCACACTGACCGCCGGTCGGCGTCGGGACTTGCATCACGGCGCCGAGTGCCACCGACTCGTCGCGGACCACGAGGTCACGCTCCGCTGGCGGCGCGTTCGTGGCCTTATCCCCCTCTTGTTGGCGGCGCAATCCGCGGCCGGCCACAGTCCAGCGAGGGGCGAGAGTGGGCCCGTCAGCCTCGATCGCCGCCGGATGCTGACGGGCGCATGATGGCCGGGAAAGTCGCGGCGCGACGTGAAGCGAAGGTGGCATCGATCGTGGCGGCGGCATGGAAGCTCGCCCGAGAGCACGGGATCGGGGGCGTGTCCTTGCACGCCCTGGCCCGCGAGGTCGGGATGCGCCAACCGTCGCTCTACGAGTATTTCGACTCGAAGCACGCGCTGTACGACACGATGTTCGCCGACGGCAACCGACAACTTCTCCAGCGGCTCGACGAGCTCACGCTTCCCCTTGATCCGCGCGCCGCGCTGAAGAAGTACATGCGTGCGTTCATGTCGTTCGCGATCGAAGACGCAGCGCGGTGCGAGCTGCTCTTCCAGCGCCACATCCCTGACTTCGTCCCGTCGCCCGAGTCCTACGCGCTCGCCGAGGAAGCGCTCTGCCGAGCGGCCAAGTTGATGCACGAAGCGGGCGTGACGCAACAGGGCGACATCGACTGCATGGTCGCCATGGTCGCCGGCCTCATGGACGCACAGATGAGCAACGACCCCGGAGGCGACCGTTGGACCCGCCATCTCAATCGGCTGGTGGATCTACTTGTCGACGACGCGATCATAAGGAGCAAGCGCTGATGTTGCCGAACCGAATCAAGCGACCCGAAGCACGCCTACTCGCCGAAACCGAGTTCGTCCGCTTCGCTGAGCTGGCCGCGTCCCTCAGCGACGAGGAATGGGCGACGCCGACCGACTGCACTGGGTGGGACGTACGCAAGATGGCGCTGCACGTGCTCGGGTCGGGGGACGCGCAAGCGTCGTTCCCGACGTTCGTGCACCAGCTCCGACGGGGTGTGCCGCTCAACAAGGAGATCGACTCGCACCACTGGGTCGACGGCATGAATGAGTTGCAGATCCGCGAGCGCGACCATCTCTCGAACGACGAGGTCGTCGCTCAGCTCACCGCCGTCGGACCGAAGGCCGTCAAGGGACGGTGGCATACGCCGCCGCCAGCGCGATACATCCCGATCCCGTTCGGTCCGCCGATCGGGTGGACGCCGCTCAAGTACCTGCTCGACGTCGGCTTCACGCGCGACGTGTGGGCCCACCGCATCGACATCCACGCCGCCATCGGCAGGCCGATGCACCTCGCCGTCGATCACGACGGCCGCCTCGCGGCCGACATCGTGGCCGAGTGGGCCGGCATCCACGGCCAGCCGTTCGACCTCGTGCTCGAAGGCCCCGCCGGCGGCAAGTACTCCCAAGGCGTCGACAGCCAGCCTATCGAGATCGACGCCCTCGACTTCATCCGCACGCTATCCGGTCGCCTCGAAGGCACCGGCGTGCTCAGCCACGCGCTTCCTCTCTGACCACACTCAACAAGGAGACACCCCACGGTAAACACGCGTCAACGAGATCGCCGATCACATCTACCGACTTTACGTCGTCAACGGTCGGGCGGCAGCGCCTCGGAGACTAGGGGAATACCCAACCCTGAAGGCGCCTACGGGCGAGCAGCCACTGGAGTCGTTGCGTTAAGCCGTTCGCCCAATACGCTTGACGAACGTGGTCGTGCGACGCGGGTTGCTGCGGTCTGAGGCGGCTGAACGCGACAACCACGGTCCTGCAGCGCGCTCGCCTGGCGGATCCACTCGCCGGCATGTGGGAGGCCGCCGACGTGCAGTGGTGGTGGGCGCCGCCCCCGGCGACCGACGAGCTAGCGCCGCCGGTCTGGTTCGACGAGGTCGGCCCCGTGGCGGTCTGCAGGGCTGACGGCCTGGGACGACACCTGGCAACCAGACGTCTTCGCCGTGCCGTTGATCGTCAAGGAGGAAGAGGTCTGAGCCGCGACGTTGGAAGCCACCGCCGGACATCGGGGTGAGGCACTTCAACGGGTTCGCGCTCCCCCACCGCCGTGTTCCCACCATTGTGAGGTGTGGCACTCCGGGCCGCTCTCAACGCGAAAACCCTTACAAATCAAGAGGTTTTGCAGCCCCAACGGGATTCGAACCCGTGTCGCCACCTTGAGAGGGTGGTGTCCTAGGCCACTAGACGATGGGGCCAGAGGAGGACGGCGTTCACGGCGCGGCCGCCTCGGGAGGGAAAGGCTACCGGACGACCCTCCGGCTCCGAGAGCGGCTTGAACGATCTAGGCGCAGGCGGTGTCGATGTCGACGTCGCCGTTGCTGTACTGCGTCAGCCAGGCCTGGCCGCCCGCGAACTGCTTGAAGCTGGCGCAGTACTGCTCGGGGTCGTTGGGGGGCGTGCCCGCCTCCCAGAGGGGCAGGCCGAACGAGGCTCCTCCGGTGATGACGCCCCACTGATAGGGCGTCGAGTAGATCCCCACGGTTAGGCCCTGCTGCTGGAGGGCGTCCACGAACCCGGCAACGACCCGGGTGTTGGCCACCTGGTCCGACGACCAGGCCTTCTCGATCTCGACGTCCAGCCACCACACCAGCGGGGAGGCGCCCGCCGTCCGTACCGTCTGGACGGACTGCTGGGCCGACTTGTAACCCCAGTTGTAGGACTGGCAGCGCAGGTCGGAGGCCCCGCAGCTGCCGGCCGGGCCGGTGCTGTCGACCGCGGTGTTGGGCCCGGTGGGCGAGTTGACGTTCAGGTAGACCGACCCGCCCTGGCCGGCCCAGGTCCACTCACTGTCGAAGCATGGGTTGGTCGTGTAGGACAGCCCGTCGTTGACGCCCACGATGGCGAAGTCGAAGGGCCTGGCCGGGTAGGTCCCGCCGCACTGGGGCCAGGAGATGTCATAGCCCCGGGAATGGGGGATGTAGGGGTTGCTGTCGGGCCCGGAGGCCATGCCCACGATGGGAGCGGCCAGCTTGAGGGCCCCGGTCGAGCCCCGGAAGGCGGCGTCGCCGTAGGAGAAGATGCCACCGTCGGATGCAACCAGCCAGTAGCCCAGGCCCGTCCCGTCCACGGCCATCCCGACCACCGGGCGGCGCAGGGCTACCGCGCCGGCCGAGCCGAGGAATTTGGCGTCGCCGAAGGCGAAGATCCCGCCGTCGGAGGCCACCATCCAGTAGCCCTGGGAATTCGACGTGGGCGTCATGCCCACGATGGGCTTGTTGAGATGAACCGCCCCGGTGGAACCCTTGAAGGGAGCATCGCCGAAGGCGAAGATCCCGCCGTCGGAGGCCACCATCCAGTAGCCGTGGCCCGAGGAGGTGGCGGTCATGCCCACGATGGGCTGGGTCAGGTGCAGGTTCCCGGTCGAGCCGTAGAAAGCGGCGTCGCCGTAGGTGAAGATGCCGCCGTCCGACGCGACCAGCCAGTAGCCCAGGCCGCTCGGCGTGGGCGCCATGCCCACAATGGCCTTGTTCAGGTGGATGGCGCCCGTCGAGCCGAAGAACCCGGCGTCGCCGTAGGAGAAGATGCCGCCGTCGGAGGCCACCAGCCAGTAGCCCGTCGCCGTGGCCTTGGCAGCCATGCCCACGATGGGCTTGGTCAGGTGCTGGCTTCCGGCCGAGCCCCGGTAGGGCATCCCGCCGAAGCTGAAGACCCCTCCGTCCGCCGCCACCAGCCAGTAGCTGAAGGGCGGGGGCGGGTTGGCGCCCGTCTGGGCCAGAGCGGCGGATGCGCCCCCCGATCCAGGCACGACGCCCAACCCCGATGCCGCGACGAGGGCCAGACCGGCGACGATGGCCCGGACGCGGCCGCGGGAGGCGGCCGGGCCTGACCGGCGCGGCGGCGAGGTCGCACCTTCGCCTTGTTCTTGGGTCAGCATCAAGGCCACCGTCTCCTCCTGGTCCGCCGACCGAGCCCGCTCACCCACCGACGCATGCCGGTGGGGAGCAGGCCCTACACCGCCCCGTACCGCTTGAGATCGGCGCGTGGCGCGCGGACCTGAGCGCCTTCACTCTCCGCGGCAAGCGCCCGCTCACGTCCCCGCGAAGGCCGCCAACCACTGCTGGCGGTCGGCGGGCTTGAACACCATGTTCGTCTCCTTGACCGCACCCAGGGTGGCTGCGGAGGCGAGCGAGTAGCGGTGGCCCGGGAACACCACCACGTCGTCGGGGAGGGAGGCCAGCTTGCCCAGGCTGTCGAACATGGCCTCGGGGTCGCTCCCGGGAAGGTCGGTGCGCCCACAGCCCTGCAGGAAGAGGGTGTCCCCCGCCACCAGCCGCTCCTCCACCAGGAAGCACTGGCTGCCGGGGGTGTGGCCCGGGGTGTGGAGCACCTCCACGTCGACGTCACCCACCTTCAGCCTGTCCCCGCTGTCGTGGGCCACGAGGTCGGTGGCGGAGACGCCGGTGACGCGCCGCACCCACTCCGCCTCCTCGCGATGGACGTGGATGGGCACGGGACGGCGCTCGAGGACGCTGCGGATCCCCTCGATCGAATACCCCATCATCGACCCTCCCACGTGGTCGGGGTGGTGATGGGTGGCCAGGACCCCCGCCAGGCGCATGCCGTCGCCCTCGAGCACATCAAGGATGTCCTCCACGCCGTAGGCGGGGTCCACGACGAGCGCTTCCCGTGTCTCGTCGTCTCCTATGAGGTAGACGAAGTTGACCATCTGGGTCGCCAGAGGGTCGCCCACGGCGAAGTCCCGCCCGGACAGCAGCTGGCGGAAATAGAGGCGCTCGGGCACGCAAGGATCCTACGACGGGAGCCCGGGCCGATCACTGACCGTCCCCGGCGGTGGCGACGTAGCGTGGGCGGCCATGGCTGATCGACTGGAAGGCAAGGTGGCCGTGGTCACCGGAGGGGGCAACGGCATCGGGAAGGCGTGCTGCCTGCGCTTCGCCCAGGAGGGCGCCCAGGTGGTCGTGGCCGACGTGCTGGACGGACCGGGGGCGGAGACGGTGGCCGAGCTCGGGGGGCTCGGCACCAAGGCCACCTTCTGCCACCTGGACGCGGCCAACCCCACCGACAACCTGACCGTCATGCAGACCGCGGTCGACACCTTCGGCGCACTGGATGTGCTGGTGACGGCGGCGGGCATCTCCCACGCCGGCTATCGCAGCGGGGACCGCGACGGCGACCTGCAGATGCTGGCCCGGGCGGCCGAGTCGCTCCAGGACCCGCCCCGGGGCCTGCTGGAGCTGACCCTGGAGGAGTGGCAGAGGGTGCTCGACGTCAACCTCACAGGAACCCTGCTCGCCCTCCAGGCCGCGGCCCGGCACATGGTGCGCCTGGGACGCGGGGGGTCCATCATCACCATCGCGTCGGTCGCGGCCAAGGTTCCCGAGGCCGGCCCCGTCCCCTATTCGGTGTCCAAGGCGGGCGTGTGGATGCTGACCAAGCACACGGCCCGGAGCCTGGGACCGGCTGGCGTCAGGGTGAACGCCATCGGCCCCGGGTTCATCGAGACCAACATGACCCAAATCATCAACGAGATGCCGCTGATCCGCGACCAGTTCCTGACCACGGTGCCCCTGCGCAGGATGGGGCTGGCTCGGGAGGTGGCCGACGCCGCCGTCTTCCTGGCCTCGGACGAGTCTTCCTACTTCACGGGGGAGATCCTCCACCCCGACGGCGGGTTCTACACGGACTGACCGCTGGCGGGGAGGTCGACCAGGCGACAGCGGATGTCGGCGTCCTCATCGATGTGGTAGCTGGCGCAGATGCGGTGGTAGCCGTCGGCCACGGTGAGGGGCCGACCTGTGGCCGCGCACCCCCGCACCACCAGCACGGGGGAAAGCTTCCTCCCGGCGGCCACCTTGCCCAGGTCCTTGACCACGTGGACGTTGTCGGCCGGGAGCAGGGCGAGGGCGCTGGCCCGCAGGAGGTCCTTGGCCTTGCGGTACATCAGCGGTTCGACCCGCAGGGCCGCGACCGCGGCCTCGGCCGCGGCGACGCGGAGCACCAGGCTCAGGTAGTCGAGGGCGGCCGGGTAGTCGTGGTCGTCAGGCTCCTTCTTCCAGTGATCCTTGGTGAGCTTCTTGGTCGCCTTGGCCACCCAACGACCCCCCGGGAGTCGAAGCTGCGGAGCATTTGGCTCGGGGGGGAGGACTCGAACCCCCAACGGCAGGGCCAGAACCTGCAGTGTTGCCGATTACACCACCCCCGACCGGCGGCCCCTCACCCTATCGGCTGCACCGTCACGTCGGGGCGGCCGCATCAGCGAGGCGACGGAGCCAGGCGAGCCCGTGCCACCCGCAGCCGCTCCAGGGCGCGCTCGCGGCCCAGGACCTCCAGCGACTCGAAGAGGGGCGGCCCGACGTCCCGCCCGGTGACCGCGACCCTGATGGGGAACTGGGCCTTGGCCAAGCCCAGGCCGTGCTCCTCGGCGAGCCGGGCCGTGACCTGGTGGAGCAGGGACGCCTCCCACGTCGGCGCCGCGTCGTAGGCGGCCATGGCCGCGTCGAGCAGCTCGGGGGCCGACTGGCCCCGTTCCACCCGCCGCTCCCAGGCCCGCTCGTCGATGACGGGGTCCTCGAGGAACAGGAAGTCGACCATGGCCGGGACCTCGGAGAGGACGAACACCCGCTCCTGGACCAGGGGGGCCATGCGCCGGAAGGCGGCCTCGTCGAAGCGGTCCGGCGGCCAGGGCGCGGCGGGGGCAACCAGCCAGGGCCGGGCTCGCTCCACGAACTCGTCCACCGGCAGGGCGCGGATGTGCTCGCCGTCGAAGTGGCGCAGCTTCTTGACGTCGAAGAAGGCGGGCGAGCTGACGACGTCCTCGAGGCGGAAGGCGGCGACGAGCTCGTCCCGGGTGAGGATCTCCCTGCCGTCGGGCGGGGACCACCCCAGCAGAGCCAGGTAGTTGACCATGGCCTCGGGGAGATACCCCTCGTCCCGGTAGTGCTCCACGAATTCGTCTTCGCGTCGCTTGGACAGCTTCTGGCGGCGCTCGTTCACGAGCAGGGGCAGGTGGGCGAAAACGGGCTCGGGACCGCCCTCCAGGGCCCGCCACAGCAGGAGGTACTTGGGCGTGTTGGGGAGGTGGTCCTCGCCCCGCACCACGTGGGTCACGGCCATGTCCACGTCGTCGACCACGTTGGCCAGGATGAACACGGGCGCGCCGTTGGACTTGAGGATGACGAAGTCCTCGATCTTGGAGTTCTCGAAGGCGGGTTCACCCCGCACGACGTCGGCCACGACCGTCGTGCCCTCCCGGGGGACGCGGAAGCGCAGGGCCCGGCCCGGTCCCGGCCCCAGTCCCCGGTCGCGGCAGTGGCGGTCGTAGCCCGGGGTGGGGCTGCCCTTGGTCCGGGCCTCGATCTGTTCGCGCGTGCAGTCGCACCAGTAAGCGTGGCCCGCGGCCACCAACCTGTCCGCCGCGGCCCGGTGGAGCTCGCCCCGCTGGGACTGGAGGTAGGGGCCCTCGTCCCAGTCGAGGCCGAGCCAGGTCATCCCCGAGGTGATGGCCTCGACCAACTCGGGACGGCTCCGCTCCTGGTCGGTGTCCTCGATGCGGAGGATGAAGGTGCCGCCCGCCTGCCTGGCGTAGAGCCAGTTGAACAGGGCGGAGCGAGCCGACCCCACGTGCAGATGGCCTGTGGGCGAGGGCGCGAAGCGGAGGCGGGGCCGGCCCGTCACGAGGTCCAAGGTAGCGGCGGGCCCAGACCTCGCCTCCGGCCATTCCTCCCCCGTTTCCGGGACGGGCAGGACGGACGCCCCCGGCGTCGAATCCTCCGCCATGCGGCTTCGGCCCCCCGCCGTTCTCGCCCTGCTCGTCGCCCTGCTGGCCGCCCTGGCCGTGCCGGCCCGGGCCACCTTCCCGTTCCCACCTGGTCCGGGGTCGGATCCCTACGACTACACCCGCCTGCACGTCAACAACGGCGCCTGCACGCCGCTGGCGCCGGGCCAGAGCCGGCCCCCGGGCTCCGACCTGCCCAGCAACTTCGACTGCCGCAACGACTGGAAGTTGACCGACTACGCGGCCCAGCCCGGCGACCCCGACTACGACCCGGCCGTGGCCAACAACCCCCAGGAGCTGCACGGCGTCAAGGGGGCCGGCGTCAACCGGGCCTGGGAGGTCACCACGGGCCGGCCCGACACGGTCATCGCCGTGCTCGACAGCGGCATCGAGTGGAACACGCCTGAGCTGGTCAACAAGATCTGGCTCAACTGGCGCGAGCTGCCCTTGCCCTGCGCCGGGGCCACGGCCGCCTCCTGCCCCAGGACCTACGGGAGCGACTGGAAGCAGTACGACGCCAACCACGACGGCGTGTTCAACATCCAGGACTACGCCGGCGATCCCCGGCTCCATCCCGCCAACGGAACCTACCTGACCCCCGAGGACCTCATCCGCACCTTCTCCGACGGGATCGACCACAGCGCCGACGGCTACGTCAACGACATGGCCGGCTGGGACTTCTACCAGCGCGACAACAACCCGGCCGACGACGTCACCTACGGCCACGGGACGGGCGAGGCCAAGGACTCCTCGGGCGAGCTGGAGAAGGCCCTGGGCGTGTGCGGCAACTGCATGTTCATGCCCCTGCGGGTGGGCGACTCCTTCGTGGCCAACATCAACGACTTCGCCAGCGCCGTCGTCTACGCCGCGGACCACGGTGCCAGCGTGGTGCAGGAAGCGCTGGGCACCATCAACCACACCGCCTTCGGACAGGCGGCTGTCGACTACGCCTACCGCCACGGCGTCCTGGTCGTCGCCTCCGAGGCGGACGAGGAGGCCGGCCACCACAACTATCCGGCCGCGCTCAACCACACCATGGTGGTCAACTCGACCACGCACTTCGTGGACGTGGCGCCTTACAACGAGAGTCCCAAGTCGTATCTCGAGCTCAACGGCTGCACCAACTTCGGCGGTTACACCTGGGTGACGGTCGAGTCCTCCTCCTGCTCGTCCGAGGCCACCGGGCTGTCGTCGGGGATGGCGGGCCTGGTCTACTCGGCCGCCCGCAACGCCATCGCCCAGGGCCGGCTCAGGCCCGACGCCTCGGGCATGCCCCTGGCCGCCGAGGAGGTCAAGCAGCTCTTCCGGGCCGCGGCGGACGACATCGACTTCTCCACGCCCAACCCGCCCGGACCGGCGAACAACTTCGCCACCACGCTGCCCGGCTCACAGCGCTTCGTGACCACGCCGGGGTGGGACCAGGTCACCGGTTGGGGCCGGGCCAACGCCAGAAACCTCCTGGACATGGTCAACCGCGGCCAGATCCCACCCCAGGCCGACATCACCTCGCCCCGCTGGTGGCAGCCCCTGGGGACGGCCGGCCGCATCGACGTCACGGGCACGGTGGCCGCGCCCCGCTCCGGCTCCTACACCTACGAGGTCCAGTTCGCCCCGGGCGTCCAGCCTCCCAAGTGGCCGGCGGCCGAGAGCTGGACCACGGTCGCCACCGGCGGGGGCACCCAGCCCACCAGCGGGAGGCTGGCCACCCTCGACCTGGCCGCGGTCCGGGCAGCCATAAGCGCGGCGCCGCCCCCCTACTCCCCGGCCGACGACCCCACCTCCCGCGAACTGCCCGAGAAGGACGCCTTCAGGGTGCGGGTCGTGGTCCGCGCTTCCGGCGCCCCCGACGCCGTCGGGCAGCGCCAGTTCTTCTCGGTCACCGACCCGACCCTGGCGGCCGGGTTCCCCAAGTACCTCGACGCCGACGGGGCCAGCTCACCTGCCTTCGCCGACATAGACGGCGATGGCGTGAACGAGCTGATCGTGGCGGACGGGAACGGCTTCGTGCACGCCTTCAAGGCCAACGGCACCGAGGCCCCGGGCTGGCCCACGCACACCGACCCCATCCCCCTCCCAACCACGGGCGCCAACGCCTTCACGACCGGTCAGGTGCCTGCCACCGTCTACGCCCCGGTGCTGCTGGGTTCGCCCGCGGTGGCCGACCTCTTCGGCACGGGATGGCTCGACGTGGCCGTGGCCGACTCCGAGGGCAGCCTTCACGTCTGGGACCACTCCGGCCATCCCCTCCCCGGGTTCCCCGTCCACACCAACCCCCAGTGGTCGACCGACCCGCCCTGCCAGACGTCGGCCCCGGCCTGCGACTCCTTCGGGCCCCACCCGGTGCGGGACCACGTCAACACCGTGGACCACTCCTTCAGCGCCAACCCCTCCGTGGGCAGGCTCGACCCCGGCCATCCAGGCCTGGACCTGGTGGCGGGGGCCGACGACGGCCACGTCTATGCCTTCCATGCCGACGGCACGCCCGTGCCGGGATGGCCGGTGCTCCTGCGCGACCCGGCCAAGGTCGCCTCGGTCGACCCCGTCAGCCATCGCATCAGCTTCGTCCCGGGCGCGAACGCCAGGTACGGGCGCCAGGTCATCACCACGCCCTCCATCGGGCACGCCGTGCCGCCGGGCGGGACCGCGCCCGTCCCCGTGGTGGGGGTGAACGTGGACGAGGAGTACGCGGAGGCGCCCAACTGGTCCCAGCGCGATCCCGCCCTCGATGCCCTGGCCGCGGTGTCGACCCCGGGCAACACCCGCACCTACCTCCTGTGGCCCGACGGCACCAACCATCCCGCCGACCCGGCCCGGCCCGTGGTCACCAACCTGGGCAACAACGCCTACATGCCGGGCTGGCCCGTGAAGATCGCCATGGTCACCACCGAGCTGCTGCCCAACGTCGGTTCCGGCTCCAACGGGCCGCCGGTGTTCGCTGACGTCAACGGCGACGGCCGCGCCGAGATCGCCACCGCCTCCATCGCCGGCCCTCCCTACCTCCTGCGCTCCGACGGCACCAGCTACTACGGCAGCGACCCGTCGGGGAAGTACCTCACCATGGGGACGGGCGGGGCCGAGTTCAAGAGCAACGCCACCGACGCGCCCTCGGTGGCCTCCCTCGGCGGTGGGGTGTTCGGGCGTCTCGGGGGTCGCGGCTCGCCGCTGTCGTGGGCCATGGGAGGCACCGGGCTGCGCCGGCTCTTGGACGTGGTGCTCCCCCAGCAGCAACTGGGCGCCGAGGACCACATCGACGCCTGGGACGCAGGCACGGGCACCTTCCAGCCCGGCTTCCCGGCCCAGATGAACGACCTCATGTTCTTCAACACCCCGGCCGTGGCCGACGTCAACGGCAGCGGCCAGGCCTCGGTGATCCAGGGCTCGGCCGTGTACGACCTGCGCGCCTACGGGCTGGGCGGCACCATCGCATCCGGGTGGCCCAAGTTCACGGGGGGCTGGAGCGTGACCACGCCCGCGGTGGGCGACTTCTTCGGCGACGGCGGCCTCGAGCTGACCATGCCCACCCGTGAGGGCAACCTGTTTGTGTGGAGGACCCAGGGCAAGGCCTGCGGGGACCTCGAGTGGCCCAAGTACCAGCACGACCTGCACAACTCGGGCGACTACGGCACCGACGCGTCACCCCCCGGGCTGGTCCGCAACCTCCGCCTTCAGCGCAGCGGAGGCCACAGGGTCCTGAGCTTGGTGGCCCCCGGCGACGACGGCTACTGCGGCACCGCCGACCGCTACGTGATCACCGTCGACGGCGCCCCCTGGCCCGGGACACCCCCCGGGCCCGGGGCGGCGGGCACGGCCCAGTCCGTCGACCTGGGCAACCTGGGCCCGGGCTCGCACACCGTCACCATCCAGGCCGCCGACCGGGCCGGCAACCTCTCGCCTCCAGCAACGACCCGGGGCTAGACCGGCGAGGGCCGGGCCGGCGAGGAGTGCCAAGCTGGGGTGGTGGCCGAGAAGGCGTCCCGACGACCGGCTGTCACCAGGCGGCTGCTGCCGGCCGCCGCGCTCGTGGCCATCCTGGTCGTCTTCATCGTCGAGAACACCAGGCGCACCAGGATCCGCTTCATCGTGCCCATCGTGACCGTGCCCGTGTGGATCGCCCTGTTCGTGGCCACGGTGATTGGCGTGGTCGCCGGCGCCCTCATAGCCCGCCACCGCCGGGGAACACCCGAGTAGGCGGGCCCGGTCCCGGGTGCTAGGAGGGCACCCATCCCGGTGCGAAGCGGGGCCAGGGGCGGGCCTGCTCCACGATCCGGGCCAGGCGCAGGGCGACCTCGTCGGCGTGGCGGCGCACCATGACCTGCAGGCCGACGGGAAGGCCGCCAGAGGTGAGCCCCGCGGGCACGGAAACGGCCGGGTTCCAGCACAGGTTGGCCAGCATGGTGAAGGGCACGGCCATCTCCGGGCGCACCTCCACCCCGGCGATCTCGGTGGGGAAGCGACCCTCGGCCGGGAAGGCGGGAACTGCGGTGGTGGGCGTCATCACCACGTCGACCTCGGCGAAGAGCTCGGCCACCTCGTCCTCCAGGCGCTGGCGACGGCCCAGGGACCGGGCGTACCTGGTGATCGGGTAGTCGACCGTGGCGGAGAGCGTCCTCGCCACGGCCCGGTCGAAGTCGCCGGCCCGCTCCGGATACATGCCCTCCTCCAGGTTCATCCAGACGTCTGCCGCGCCACACGACAGCCATACCCGCACGGGGTCGCTCAGCTTGATGGGCAGGCCCACGTCGCGCAGGCGGGCCGCCGCCATCAGCTCGCGGGCCGCGTCCTCGGCCATGGCCGCCACCTCGGGGTCCACGGCCGCGAACCCCAGATCGGCAGACCAGACCGCCCGCAGGCCGGCGACGTCCAGGTCCTCGATGGCCTTCTCGTAGGAGCCGGGCGGGCGGGGCAGCGAGGCCCGGTCGTGGTCGTCGGGGCCGGCCACCACGTCGAGGTGGCGGGCGGCGTCGGCGACGGTGGTGGTGAGGGCGCCGAACACGGCGGTCTCGGACGGGCCGAAGTGGGGATGGGGGATGCGCCCGAAGCTGGGTTTGAGACCGACCAGGCCGCTGAAGGCGGCCGGGATCCTGGTCGAGCCTCCGCCGTCGCTGGCCGTGCAGAACGGCACCATCCCTGAGGCCACGGCCGCGGCCGAGCCGCCGCTCGAGCCGCCCGGGGTCATCTCCGGGTCCCACGGGTTGCGGGTCGTTCCCCAGGCCTTGGTCGACGTGTAGCAGGTCGTGCCGAACTCCGGCGCGGCCGTCTTGCCCAGGGGCACCGCCCCGGCGGCCCGCAGCCGGGCCACGTGCACGGAGTCGGCCTCCACCGCCGGGCGCCCCTTGAACAGCAGCGATCCGAGCGAGGTGGGCATCCCGGCGCAGTCCTCCAGGTCCTTGACGCCGAAGGGGACGCCGGCCAAGGGCCCGGGGTCTCGTCCATCGGCCACGGCGGCGTCGACGGCGGAGGCGGCCAGGGCCGCGCCCTCGGGGTCGACGTGGACGAAGGCGTTGAGCTTCGGCGCACCGGCCTGGATGCGGGCCAGGCACTCGTCGAGCACTTCGGACGCCTTCAGCCCTCCCTGACGCACGGCCTCGGCTGTCTCGATCACGCTGCGCATCCCCGGAGCCTAGGTCCGCGCCGGATGCCCCGGGCAGGCCGCGGCTGTGCGATCGTCGGGTGTGGGCGAGAAAGGGGCCGGCGAAGATCGCGACCAAGGGCACCGCCGCGGGCGCATGGGCTTCCGTCTCCGGCCCGCGACAGGGACGGCGGGCGGGCGGGACGAGCCCCTGGCCCTGGGCGGAGAACGGGACGGGGTCCTGTACGTTCCCGACACGGCCGAGGCGGGCGCGCCCGTCATGGTCTTCCTCCACGGCGCCACCGGCAGCGGCCGAGCCCACATGCGCGCCGTCCTGGGGGCGGTCGACCGCTACGGGGTGATCCTGGTCGCACCCGACTCCCGCTCGGGCGGGACCTGGGACCTGATCGCCGAGCGTCGCTTCGGTCCCGACGTGGCTTTCCTCGACGCCGTCCTCGACTCCGTGGTCGACCGCGTCGACGCCGACACGAGCCGGCTGGCCCTGGGCGGCGTCTCCGACGGCGCCTCTTACGCCCTGTCCGTTGGCCTGGCCAACGGGGACGTGTTCTCCGCCGTCCTCGCCTTCTCGCCCGGCTTCCTGGCCGCGCCCGAGCCCGTGGGAACCCCCCGGGTGTTCATCTCCCACGGCACCGCCGACCCCATCCTGCCCATCGACGCCTGCAGCCGAGCCTTCGTGCCCATGCTCAGCGAGGCCGGCTACGAGGTCATGTTCCGAGAGTTCGACGGCGGCCATACCGTGCCCCCTCCCGTCGCCGACGAAGGGGTGCGCTGGTGGGTCGGCCCGGGCCGAGGCAACTGACGGTGGGCCGGCTCCTCGCGCCTCAGCCCTGGGGCGGAAGCCGCACCAGGTCCCGGTCGAGAGCCTGAACCGACGGGGCTCCGAGCAGGCGCAGGGTGCGGTCGATGTCCTCGCGGAAGACGGAGAGCACCCGCTCGACACCGGGCTGGCCCGCGGCGGCCAGCCCGTAGGCCCAGGGACGGCCGATCATCGCCGCCCGTGCGCCCAGGGCCACGGCCTTGACCACGTCGGCCCCCCGCCGGAACCCCCCGTCCACCAGGACCTCCACCTGGTCACCCACGGCGTCGAGCACCTCGACCAGGGCGGTCATGGTCGCGGGCACGCTGTCCAGCTGCCGGCCGCCGTGGTTGGAAACGACTATGGCGGTCACGCCGCAGTCCACCGCCCGGCGAGCGTCGTCACCGCTGAGGATCCCCTTGGCGATCACCGGGCCGCCGAAGGTCTTCGCCAGCCATTCGAAATCCTCCCAGCGGGGCGGGGACCCCACCCAGTGCATGAGCGCCTCGGCCGCGGACATGGGGCGACCCTCGGCCTGCACCGCGGCGGCGTTGACCAGCTCGAGCCGGAAGCGGTCGCGGGCCAGGTCGGCGAGCCATCGGGGATGGGCCACGACCAGCGGCGCCATCTTGGTCACCGTGCGCCGGTTGAGCACCAGGGGCGGCGACAGGCGGTAGCGCAGGTCCCTCTCGCGGTTGCCGGGTACCTGGGTGTCGAGGGTGACGACCAAGGCGCCGTACCCCGAGTCCCGGGCCCTCTCCACCAGTTGCTCGGCCCCGGCCCTGCCGCCCAGGAAGTAGAGCTGGAACCACGGAGCTGCGGCCACCCCGGCCGCCGCGGCCACCTCGGCCATGGTGTGACCCGACATGGAGCTCAACGTGAACAGCGTGCCGGCCCCGGCCGCGGCCCGGGCACCGGCCACGTCCCCCGCGGGATCCATCATGCGGGTGAACCCGACGGGCGACATGAGCAGGGGCATGGAGACGAGCGTGCCCAGCACCGTGGTGCGGAGGTCGGGCCCGGGCACTCCGGTGGTCACACCCATGCGGGGGCTGAAGCCGACGGCCTCGACCGCGGCCGTGTTGTCGCGCATGGTCTGCTCCGAGCCCGCCCCACCCTCCATGTAGTCGAACACCGGCCTGGGCACCCGTCGCCGGGCCAGGCGGCGGGCGTCGGCCACGGTGCCGATGCGGGCCGCGAGCCTCACCTGCCTGCGTTCGTGACCACCCATGGGCTAGCGGGGAGGCGCCACAGGCGACTCCACCGTGGCGGCAGCCTCGTGGTTGCCACGACTCAGCGAAGGGGCTGCGCGCCTGGCCATCACGTCAGGTTCTCACGACGGTCCCCAGGTTTCAGAACGAGGACCCACCCTGATGAGTAGCCCGAACGGGCGGGTCGATGGAGCGGTCCGATGGGGCTGACCTCCTGGGCACGAGCGGCACCGGCCACCCGGGGTGCGTGGCCCACGATCCCGGCATACCGCTCGTTTCGACCGCCCAAGGTGAGATGTTGGGAGGAATCACGACTCTACGTGGTTTCAGCTTCGACCTGAGGGGGTAGGGGCCAGCCCAGACGATCTAGAGAATCCATACGAGCGGCGGCAGGCCGAACCCAGCAACGCCGGTCCCAACCGGGCCGGCAGGACGCACTCACCAGGTGGGCCGCATGTCACAGCGCACACGGCGCGTTCTGCTCGTAGAGGACTATCCGCTGGTCGCTCGGGTCATCGCCCTGGCCCTGACGCAGCGAGACCTGGAGGTCGAGATCCCGGTGGGCTTCGCGCCCGAGCTCGTCTTGAGAACGGCGAGGCGGTTCCAACCCGACATCGCCCTCCTCGACTTCTGGCTCGGGGACGCGGATGCGCTCGACCTCATCGGGCCCCTGGCCGGCATGGGGATCCCGGTCACGATGCTCACGGGCATGACCGATCCCAGACTCCTGGGCGAATGCCTCGAACGAGGTGCGGCGGGCATCGTCAACAAGACGGACCCACCCGACGTGATCATGGAAGCGATCGAGGCCGCGCTCGCGGGCACGACGACACTGTCCCCCGAGGTCCGCCATCGACTGGTCGACGAGGCTCGACGGGGTCGCGAAGGGCGGACCGGCGAGCTTGTCGTGTTCCTACAGCTGGACCCGCGGGAGCAGCACGTTCTGAGGCTGATGGTCGAGGGGAAGAGCGCGCAGGAGATCGCCGTCTCTGAGCTCATCTCGATGTCCACGGTGCGTGCCCACATCCGGGCCATCCTGGCCAAGCTCGGCGTCGAGTCGCAGCTCGAAGCGGTGGCGCTGGCCCGCGAGCGGGGATGGCCGCCCGACGGCGGCTGAGGCATCGGCCCTCATCCCCCGTCACCGCGCCATCCGGACAGCACACCGAAACGAGCGCGCCGCTAAGTTCTCGTAGGTGCCGGCACGCAAAGCTCCGAAGCCGGGGCCCGACCACCAGGTCCCACCTGCCCTTCAGGAGCGGATGGCCGAGCAGGCACCCCTCGCCGCCCGCATGCGGCCCCGCGCGCTCGACGAGATCGTGGGACAGCCCCACCTGCTCGGTCCCGGCGCGCCGCTGCGCGCCCTGATCGAGACCGATCGGCTGTCGTCGATTCTCTTGTGGGGTCCGCCGGGAACGGGCAAGACCACCCTGGCGGCCGTCGTGGCCTTGCGCACCAACCGCCAGTTCGTGTCGATGTCTGCTGTGACCGCGGGCGTCAAGGACGTGCGGGAGGTCATCGAGGCCGCCCGTGTGCGGTGGGCTGCGGAGGACCGGGGGACGATCCTGTTCCTCGACGAGGTCCACAGGTTCAACAAGAGCCAGCAGGACGCCCTCCTACCGGCGGTCGAGTCCGGGATAGTGACGCTCATCGGAGCGACGACCGAGAACCCGTTCTTCGAGGTGAACGCTCCCCTCATCAGCCGGTCGACCGTCTTCCGCCTCGAACCCCTGAAGGAGGCTGACCTCACACTCGTCGTGGAGCGGGCTCTCATGGCCGAGCACGCCACGATCGTGTCCGAGGCCCTCACCCACCTGGTCGACATGGCCGACGGCGACGCCCGAGCTGCGCTCAACACCCTGGAAGTGGCACTGGCCCTGGCGAGCTCGGACCAGCGCGGCGATCTGACCCTGGAGGACGTCGAGCGGGCTCGGCAGACGCGCGTCCTCCGCTACGGCGAGGACGATCACTACGACATCATCTCCGCCTTCATCAAGTCGATCCGAGGCTCGGATCCCGATGCCGGCCTGTATTGGCTGGCTCGCATGATCGAGGCCGGCGAGGACGCCCGCTTCATCGCCCGGCGGCTCGTGATCCTCGCCTCCGAGGATGTCGGCATGGCGGACTCGACAGGACTCGTGGTTGCCGACGCCGCGGCCCGGGCCGTTGAGTTCGTCGGTCTGCCCGAGGCCGCGCTGAACCTCGCTCACGCCGTCATCTACCTGGCCACCGCGCCGAAGTCGAACACCACGATGGCCGCGCTGTCGCGCGCCTTTGACGATGTGAGGAAGCGCCAAGCGGGCATCGTCCCCGCCGCGTTGCGCAGCATCCATCCGTATCAGCGCAACAAGATGAAGGAGGGGGGCGGCTACCGCTACCCGCACAACGACCCCTCCGGGTTCATCCCCCAGGAGTACCGACCGTCGGACATCGCCGGTGAGGTGGGCACGGCCGACCGTCGCGTCTACTACCGGCCCTCACCCCACGGCGACGAGGCACAGATCGGCCCGCGACTCCGCACGTGGTGGGGCGACGCCCCTTACGACACCGAGGAGTGGTGGCAGTTCGAGAAGTTTCGGGACCCGGAACGCTGATTCGCTACTCGCGGCAGGCCAGGGTGGGGCGGCGTGCGACCGCGACCGTCCGCCAGTCCCTGGACAGCGCCACATGCCAAGATCGGCTCCGATGACCTACGCCCCGTCACCCGACCGCTATGCCGCGATGCCGTACCGGCGCTGCGGGCGAAGCGGCCTCAAACTTCCGGCGATCTCCCTCGGCTTGTGGCAGAACTTCGGCGACGGCCGCCCGCTCGAGGTGATGCGCGAGATCGTCCTGTCCGCCTTCGACCACGGGGTCACCCACTTCGACCTGGCCAACAACTACGGCCCGCCGTACGGCTCGGCCGAGCGCAACTTCGGCCGCATCCTGGCAGCCGACCTGTTGCCCTACCGCGACGAGCTCATCATCTCGACCAAGGCCGGCTACGACATGTGGGCCGGCCCGTACGGGGAATGGGGATCTCGCAAGTACCTGCTCGCGAGCCTCGACCAGAGCCTTGTCCGGACGGGGCTCGACTACGTCGACGTCTTCTACTCGCACCGCAGCGACCCGGACACGCCGCTCGAGGAGACCATGGGTGCCCTCGCCGACGCGGTTCGACGGGGCAAGGCGCTATACGCGGGAATCTCGTCGTACTCGCCCGAGCGCACGCGGGCTGCGGCTGCGATTCTGCGCGAGCTCGGTACCCCGCTGCTGATACACCAGCCGTCGTACTCCATGCTCAACCGGTGGATCGAGGGCGGCCTCCTGGATGCTCTGGACGAGGTGGGCGCCGGCTGCATCGTCTTCTCCCCCCTCGCCCAGGGCCTGCTCACCAGCCGCTACCTCGACGGAGTCCCCGAAGGATCACGTGGGAGTCGCGACGGCTCGCTCCGCCCTGAGTTTCTCAGCGACGAGAACTTGGCCAAAGTGGGCGCGCTCAACCGCATCGCCTCAGGTCGCGATCAGTCGCTCGCCCAGATGGCGCTGGCGTGGACGTTGCGCCACCCGGGCGTGACGTCGACGTTGATCGGCGCGAGCAGCGTCGACCAGCTCCGCGAGAACCTGGCTGCCCTGGGCAATACGGCCTTCTCCGCCGACGAGTTGGAGTCGATCGACCGCCACGCAACCGAGTCCGGCGTCAACCTCTGGGCCCAATCCAGCGCGATCTGAGGGCCCCGACCCCGGCCCGGCGGGTCAGTGGTCCTCTTGTGGGCGCAGGACGAGCTGCACCCCCTCGGCGGCGGCGCCCTCGACGTCGAGCTCCGCGTCGGTCAGGGGTTCCGCCACCTCGGACGCCACGAACACTTGAGTGCCGTGTTGCTCGGCCACCTGGTCACCCTGAACGGGGCCGTCGCTGAAGGCGACCTGGAGGGCCATCTTGCCGTCGGTCGCCGCCGCGCTCGACACCCGGACCCCGAACGACTCGGGAAGGCCCTGGCCGCGCCGTACCTCCTCGATGCGGTTCGCGGCGGTTTCGGTGAGCTTCAGCATTGATTCGTCCCTTCGTCGCGAAGGTCCGAGGCTATCGAGAATACGGGGTCGGCGTGCGCGTCGCTGCCGGGGCATGGAACCGCTCCTGCCCGGGTACGCGCCAGTGATGGGTTATCGACCGTGGGTGAACCACAACGAGTGCGTCAGCTCCGGCGCATGCGTCTTGGAGGCGCCGGAGGCGTTCGGCTTCCAGGAAGGCCCCGAGTCCCTGGCTGTTGTCCTGCCCGGTGCCACCGAGTTGTCGGATGAGCGCGTCCTCGAAGTCGCAGGCATGTGCCCCGTGGATGCGATCCACGTCTTCGATGAGGCAGGCAGGGAGGTCACGGACTTCGCCGCCTAAAGGCGGCGGACCCTCGACATCCCTATCCCAGCAGCCTCTTGGCGATGACGACCCGCTGGATCTGGTTGGTGCCCTCGTAGATCTGGGTGATCTTGGCGTCGCGGAGGTAGCGCTCGACCGGGAAGTCCTTGGTGTAGCCGTAGCCGCCCAGGAGCTGCACGGCGTCGACGGCGACCTGCATGGCCGTATCCGATGCCACGCACTTGGCCATGGCGCCGACCAGGGTCAGCTCGCCCAAGGGATCGTCGTCGACCAGGGCGCAGGCCCGGTAGACCAGCGTCCGGGCCGCCTCGGTCTTCATTGCCATGTCGGCCAGCATGAACTGCAGCCCCTGGAACTCGGCGATGGGCCGGCCGAACTGCTGCCGACTCTTCAGGTAGGCGGCGGCATGGTCGACGGCGCCCTGGGCGATCCCCACGGCCTGGGCGCCGATCGTGGGCCGGCTCCGATCGAGGGTCCCCATGGCGATGTAGAAACCCTGGCCCTCCTCGCCGATCCTGTTCGATGCGGGAACCCGGACCTCGTCGAGGAGGATCTCCCCCGTCGGGCTTCCCCGCACGCCGAGCTTCTCCTCCAGCTTGCCCACCCGAACCCCCCAGTCCCTCTCGACCAGGAAGCAGGAGATACCCCTGTGCCCCGCCTGCGGATCGGTCTTGGCGAAGATGGTGTAGGTGTCGGATATCCCGGCGTTGGTGATCCAGTACTTCGTGCCTGTGAGCACGTACGAGTCGCCGTCGCGCACGGCCCGGGTGCGCATGGCCGCCACATCGGAGCCGGCGTCGGGCTCGGAGAGGCAGTAGCTGGCCTGGCGCTCTCCCGACGCCACACCGGGCAGGTAGCGCCCCTTGAGCTCCTCTGAGCCCCACCGCATGACGGGGATCATTCCCAGCTTGGAGATGAGCATCGTCAGGCAGGTCGACGCGCACCCCCGGGCGAGCTCTTCCACCATGATCGCCTGGGTCACGTGGTCGGCTCCCGAGCCGCCGTAGTCCACGGGGATGCCCAGGGCGGGCAGCTCCATGCTCACGCAGTCGTGGTAGCTGTCCCAGGGAAAATCGGCCGCCCGATCGACCTCGGCCGCCCGGGGAGCGATCTTGTCTTCGCAGAACTGGCGCATGACGGCGCGGAACTCGCGCTGCTCCGGGGTCAAGGCGAAGGTCGTCACGTCACCAGTTTCGCACCGAGCGGGCCGCGTCCGTGACCGGCACTACCGTGCCCGGGTGACCGCAGGGGACGAGGATCGCTACGTCGATAGCGCCCGCCGGCTCCTCCTCGCTGGTCTCCTCCTGACTCCGATCGTCTTCAACCCCCGGTCGGGCGACATCTTCATGCTCCCCAAGCTCCTGGTTGTGTGGGTCACCACAGCAGCGGCGTCGGAGCTCTGGCTGCTCTCCGGCCGGCGGAGGAGTTGGCACCTCCGGCGTAGCCGGGTAGCCGCCGCGGCCGGGGTGTATCTGGCCGTCGTCATCGCCGCCACCCTGGCGTCTCGTAGCCGCCTGGACTCTTTGCTGGGCTCCTACCAGCGCTACGGCGGCTTGTTGTCGCTCGTGCTGTTCCTCGCGGCCGCCTCTCTCATCGTGGCCGTCTACACCTCGCGTCCCACTGCTCTGGTCGAGATCACGCGCGTCGTCACCGTGGCCGCCGGTGCGGTCTCGGCTTACGTCCTCCTGCAGACCCTCGGTCTCGACTGGGTCGTGTGGCGGGAGCCCTCGGGCGCGATCGCCAAGTTCCACGCCGGGCCCATGGGGAACTCCGACTTCGCCGGCGGGTATCTGGGTCTGGCCCTCCCCTTCGCCGCCTTGGGGCTGTGGGACCAGGGCCGATGGAGAACCTGTGCGTACGCCGTGGTCGTGGCCACGGTGGCCGCGCTGGTTGTAACCCGGAGTCGCGGCGGCCTGCTCGCAGCCCTGGCCGGGATCGTCGTGTTCGCCCTTGCCCGCCGGGGTGGCATATCCCGGCGGGCCCGCGCTTGGATAGCGGGCACCACCCTGGTGGTGGCCACGGCCGCGGGTGTCATCGCCGTCACCGTCCGCTTCCCTCGCGTATCGGCGTTGGATCGCACCGAGCTGCTGCGGTCGAAGAGCACGGCGGTGAGGGCCCGGGAGTGGTCGGTGGCCTGGATCTCCTTCACGCACCATCCCCTGCTGGGCACCGGACCCGAGACCTACCGCTACGAGTTCCCCCGCTACCGGCCGCTCGCCGACGGCCGCGACCTCGGGCTCCAGGTGGCCGACAAGCCCCACAACATCCTGCTGGAGCACGCCTCGGACACGGGAGCGCCGGGTGCGCTCAGTTACATGGCCATCATCGGCGCGTCGGTCGCCTTCGCGCTCCGACGGCTCCCCGCCGCACCCAAAGAGGAGCGTCCCCTCCTCGCGGCCTTCCTGGGAGGGCTCGTCGCCTACCTGGCCCAGGGCCTCGTGTCCATCGACGTCCCGCCCCTCGCTCTCATGGGCTGGGTCGCCCTGGCCGGGCTGGCCGTGCTGGCCGACCCCGGCCTGGTGGCGGTTCGCGCCGCCAGCGCCGCCGACGCCGCCCGTTCCACCCGAGGGGCCCGGGCCGCCCGAGGCGGGCGCTCGCCTCGGCGGGCCCGACGGCAGCGGCCCACCTCCCCCTCTCCCGGTCCCCCGTTCGTCGTCGCAGGGACTGTGCTGGCTGCCCTCGCGGTCGCGGCCTGGCCCGCGGCCGCCGATGTCGCCGCCGGCGCGGCCCAGAGGCTGGGGCCGCGCCCGACAGCGACGCGGCACTGGGGGCAGGCGGTTGATCGGGCCCCGTGGCAGGCCGCCTATCGACTCGACGCCGGTGTGTTCGAAGAGGGTCAGGGGTCGGGATCGGCCGACCCCACCTCGCGCGCCCGTCACCTGGAGGTGGCCGAGCGGCGCTACCAGGACGTGCTCCGGCTCGAGAGCGAGAACCTGTTCGCCGTCCTGGGCATGGCCCGGTCCGAGACCCTGTGGGCTCGGACCTTGGACCCGGCGCGCTTCTTCCTCGCCGACCGGTGGTGGTCCCGAGCGGTGCGAGACGATCGGCGCGACTGGGAGGTCCACGACGGCCGGGCTCTGATGCTGAACTCCTGGGCCAACTCGAGTGGCGGGGATGCTTCCCTGAGGCGGCGGGCGGTGGACGAGCTCCGGGTCACCGTGGCCATCAAGCCCACCCATGTCCCCGCGCTGGTCAACCTGGGCAAGCTCCTTCGCGCCCTGGGGGACGAGGCCGGAGCCCGAGCGGCCCTCGACCGAGCCGTTCACCTCGACCCGTCCAACCAGGAGGCTCGAGCCCTGCTCGCCGCCATCTCCGGGCCGTCCTGAGTACCGCTCGCGCCGAGTCTGGAGGAAATGACCGTCTCTTGACCTGTGCCACGGTATGTGGTCATCTGAGCCGGCACTGCAGCACAAGCGGGGCATAGGCAGCCGGGTTGGCGGAGGGCCCGGCGGTGGGCTGGGGCAGGGGGCAAGGTGGGCCGAGCTGGGGAGCTCATCCGGCGGGTAGCGGTCGCCATGGCGGCGCTGCTGGTCGGTCAGGTGCTGGGCATCGTGGGATTGCACGCGGCCGGAGCGCAGGTCGACAACGTCATGGCCTACGGCGACGCCGTGTTCTACGGGTCGACGGGGACGACACAGCTTGCCCAACCGGTCATGGGCATGGCCGCCCTCCCCTCGGGCCAGGGGTACTGGCTGGCCACGAAGGACGGCACCGTGTTCGCCTTCGGCTCCGCCATGTTCTACGGCCAGCCCGCGGCCGGGCTGCAGCAGCCCGACATCGTGGGCATAGCCAGCACCCCGAGCGGCCTGGGCTACTGGGTGGTCGGATCGGACGGGGGCGTGTTCGCCTACGGCGACGCTCCCTTCTACGGATCCACGGGCAACATCCACCTCAACTTTCCGATCGTGGGCCTGGCCCCGACACGGGACGGCCACGGCTACTACCTCGTCGGCGCGGACGGGGGCATCTTCGCCTTCGGCGACGCCATGTTCTTCGGCTCGACCGCCAACATCCACCTGAACCAGCCCATCGTCGGCCTGGCGGTGACGGCAGGGGGCATGGGCTACTGGCTCGCCTCCTCCGACGGAGGCATCTTCGCCTTCGGCGATGCCTCGTACATGGGCTCCGCCGGCAACATTCACGTGCCGTACCCGATGGTGGCCATCGCCCGTACCCACAGCGGCGGCGGCTACTGGCTGGTGGACGCGAACGGGGGGATCTACTCCTTCGGCGACGCCGTCTTCTACGGCTCGCCCTCGGGATCGCTCACCCAGGCCGTGGTGGGCATTGCCGCCAACCCTGTCGACGGGCTCGGGTACTGGATCGTCAGCACCGGGAACTATCCCGCTCCTCCCCCGCCTCCGCCCAAGGGCGCCATCGCCGGCGTGGTCCACGACGGGTCGGGCACCGGCCTGAAGAACGTCTGTGTCGACGCCACCGACGCTTCCACCCCGCCGGGTGGCGCCCCCCCGGTGACGGGAACGTACCGAGTGGAGACGTCGGTGACCGGGAGCTACCAGATCGACAATGTCACGGGCAGCCAGTACAGGGTGGAGTTTCAGGACTGCAACCTCACCGGCTACCTCCCGCAGTGGTTCAACGGCAAGCCGTCGGCCGCCCAGGCGGACCTCGTGAGCGTGACGCCGGGCGCCACCACGTCCAACATCGACGCCAACCTGCTGCTGGGCGGCTCCATCGCGGGCACGGTGACGGACAGCTCGGCCAGCCCGGTGTCGGGCATCTGCGTCACCGCCTTCGACACGGTCACCTCGGCCAGCTACGGAGCCGCCACCAGCGTGACCGGGACGTACCGCGTCGCCGGTCTGGCCACGGGGCAGTACGACGTGCAGTTCCAGGACTGCTCCCGCCGCGGCTATGCCGCTCAGTGGTACAACGGCAAGCCCGACCGCGCCAGCGCCGACCCGGTGGCCGTGACCCAGGGCCTCACCACGTCCAGCATCGACGCCCGCCTCGCGGGTGGCCCACCACCGGACACCACACCACCGACGGTCACCTCGACGGTGTCGCCGCCGCCCAACGTCGCCGGCTGGAACCGATGGCCCCCGACCCTGTCCTGGTCGGTCACCGACGACACCGCGGTGAGGTCGACCGGCGGATGCGAGACCACGGTCGTCAACTTCGAGACGGCTGGGACGACCTACACGTGCACGGCCACCGACAGCGTCGGGCTCACGACCACGGCCTCGCGCACGATCCGGCTCGACAGCACCCCGCCGACCATCACGGGGACGCCGACCCGGCCTCCGAATCAGTACGGGTGGTACCAGGCGCCGGTTGCCGTCCACTTCGCCTGCTCTGACGGGTTGTCCGGGGTGGCCTTCTGTATGCCCGACATCACCGTGTCCGGGGAGGGCGCGAACCAGAACGTGGTCGGGTTCGCCCATGACGTGGCCGACAACAACGTCTATACCGTCGTCGCCGGCGTCAACATCGACATGACCCCGCCCACGATCACCGCCGCGCCCACGACGACGCCCAACGCCAACGGGTGGTACTCGGGGCCGGTCACGGTGGCCTTCACGTGCTCCGACGCGCTGTCAGGAGTGGCGCAATGCCCGCCCCCGGTGACCCTCACCTCCGAGGGAGCCGGCCAGGCGGTGAGCGGGACGGCCGTCGACAAGGCCGGCAACGCGGCGACGACCACGCTCGATGGGATCAACATCGACACCAAGCCGCCGGCGACGACGATCGACCCCACCTCGGTGGGGGTGGAGACTCCGGCGGCGAGCACCCCGGTGCGGGGCACCGCCTTCGACAGCCTCTCCGGGCTGGACAGCGTCGTCGTCCGCTTCGTCCCGGGGAACCCCTTGCAGGCCCCGACCACGGTGGTCGCCGCCCTGAGCTGTTACCCGTCCGGCCGGAGCTGCACGTGGTCGGCCTATCCCCCATGGCAGCCCGGCACCTACACGGTTCAGGCCCGCGCCGTGGACAAGGCCGGGAACCCCGAGTATCCGGGACCATCCGCGTCCCTGACCATCATCTGAGCGGGGCCGCGCCGGCCGGCAGGACTTCCGGGAGGGGAGGGCCAGGTCTCACGGTCATGAGCCGGAGGCGGCCCCGAGCATCTGGACCGAAGCCGAGGTGAGCCTCTCCCGGGCACAGGCCTGAGCCCCGGCTGGGCCACGCTCTGCCTCCGTGGGCGCCCGCTCATCGATGCTGAGTGGAGGGGCGTCGTCGTCGTGGTCCCCGGTATCCTGCGCGTGGCCCGGAGCGCTCGCCCCGGGCGTAGCCCCAACCCCGAGCCGGGAGCAGCACGTCCATGACCACCGTCGCCGAACAGACCGACGTCACCAGCGACGAGCGCCTCGTGCGCGAGCGCGTCGCCGAGCTCCTCGCCACCCGCGACCCCAAGACGATCAAGCCCAGGGAGTTCTGGGGGGCCCAGTTCGACCTGGGCCTGGCCTTCGTCCACTTCCCGAAGGGCTACGGGGGCCTGGGCGTCGGGCCCAAGCTCCAGGAGGTCGTGGCCCGGGAGCTGCGGGCCGCGGGCGCATCGGTGCTCAACTTCGCCCGCAACCCCATCGGCATCGGCATGGCCGCTCCCACCGTCCTCACCCACGGGTCGGAGGAACAGAAGCGCCGCTACCTGCGCCCCCTCTTCACCACCGAGGAGATCTGGTGCCAGCTGTTCTCGGAGCCGGGAGCGGGCTCGGACGTGGCCAGCCTCTCGGCCCGGGCCGTGCGCGACGGCGACGAGTGGGTCGTCAACGGCCAGAAGGTGTGGACCACGCTGGCCCACACCTCCCGCTGGGGGCTGCTCCTGGCCCGCACCGACCCCGACCAGCCCAAGCACCGGGGCATGACCTATTTCGTGGTGGACATGCACGGCCGCGGTGTCGAGGTGCGCCCCCTCCGCCAGATCACGGGGGAGGCCGAGTTCAACGAGGTGTACTTCACCGACGCCCGCATCCCCGACAGCGAACGCCTGGGAGACACGGGCCAGGGCTGGGCCGTGGCTCTGACCACCCTCATGAACGAGCGGGTGTCCATCGGCGGCAACGTGGGACCCCGCGGCGGTGGCGCCATCGGGGAGGCCCTGCGCATATGGAAGGAGAAGGGCCTGAGCGACCCCGCCCTCCGCGACGAGCTCCTGAAGCTGTGGGTGGAGGCGGAGGCGGCCCGGCTCACCAACCTGCGGGCCTCGCAGAACCGCAAGCAGGGAACCCCGGGTCCGGAGGGCTCGACGTCCAAGCTGGCCTTCGCTGAGCTCAACAAGCGCATCTACGCCCTGTGCATGAACCTGCTGGGGCCTGAGGGGATGCTCTATCCCGGTTACGAGATGACGCGGCCCGAGGAGGCGGCCATGACCGGGCGCGAGCCGGGCAAGATGTTCCTGCGCTCCCGGGCCAACTCCATCGAGGGGGGCACGTCGGAGATCATGAAGAACATCCTGGGCGAGCGCGTCCTGGGCCTTCCCGGCGACGTCAGGGTGGACAAGGACCGCCCGTGGAGCGAGGTTCCCCGCAGCTGAGGAGCCGACCGGAGCCAGGCCTCAGCTCCCGGCGGGAAGCAGGCTGCGCCAGTCCTTGAGCCGCGCCCGCACCTGGGCGGGCGTGAGCCGCAGCGTCGCCTCCGGCACCCGGTCGGCGATGGCCCGCTGCAGCCAGTAGTCGTGGGCCGCCCCCTTGAACAGCCCAATCCGTTCCTGCACCAGATCGGCGGGGGCGTCCCCCATGTAGCCCCACAGGGTGAAGGCCAGCTCCAGGTCCCAGATCACCGGCGCCCGGCCGAACAGGGCGGCCCGGCGCAGGGCGGTGCCGAGACAGCCCTCCACCGCGTCGTGGAGATCCTCGTCCTCGGCCGGCTGGAGGCGGCCGGCCATCTGGTGGGCCAGCTTCAGGGCGTAACCCTGGTCCGGGCCCGGCGTGCCGAAGCCGTGGCCGCCCGGGTGCATCGGACCCTTCAGGTCGCCGGGCCGCTGGGCCCGCCACGTGCGGGCCGGGGGCAGGCGCTCGGCCGGGCGCACCCGGGCCGTGCTGGCGATGGGGACGTACTCGGGCTGGGTCATGGGCCCCCTGGGCCCGAAGCGGACGGGTCGTCCCGGGGTCCGGTGTTGTGGAGCAGCCCGTAGACGATCGAGTCGGACAGGGCCTGCCACGACGCCTCGATGATGTTCTCCGAGACCCCGATGGTGGACCACGACCGCTCCCCGTCGGTGGTGTCGAGGAGGACCCGGGTCACCGCGGCCGTGCCCTTGGTCGTGTCCAGGACCCGGACGCGGTAGTCGGTGAGGTGGAGCTTGCCCAGCTCGGGGTACTGCCCGCCGATGGCCTTGCGCAAGGCGCCGTCGAGGGCGTTGACGGGGCCGTTGCCCTCGGCCGTGGCCACCACCCGCTCGTCGCCCACCCACAGCTTGATGGTGGCCTCGGTGACGAACCGGCCGTCCTCCCGTTGCTCGGTGAGGATGCGGAAGGACTCCAGGCGGAAGAAGCCCTGGGTCCAACCCCCCGAACCCCGCATCAGCAGCTCGAGCGATCCGTCGGCCACCTCGAAGTGGTAGCCCTGGTGCTCGAGCCGCTTGAGCGTCTCGAGCACGCTCGACAGGGCCGCGCTCTCCAGCTCGAGGCCCAGCTCCTCCGCCTTGAGGACCAGGGTGGACTTGCCCGCCAGCTCGCTCACCACGAAGCGGGTGCCGTTGCCGACGAGGTCGGGGTTGATGTGCTCGTAGGCGTCCCTGCTGCGGGCGATGGCGCTGGTGTGCAGACCCGCCTTGTGGGCGAACGACGACGTGCCCACGTAGGGCTGCTGGGGGTGGGGGTTGATGTTCACGAGCTCGGCGATGTGGTGGGCCACGGGCGTGAGGCGCTCGAGGCGGTCGGACGCGATGGTGCGCACACCCATCTTGAGGGCCAGGTTGGGCACCGCGGCACACAGGTCGGCGTTGCCCGTCCTCTCGCCGTATCCGTTGATGCAGCCCTGGACCTGGGTGGCTCCCAGGCGCACCGCGGTGAGGGTGTTGGCCACCGCGCAGCCGCCGTCGTTGTGGAAGTGCACGCCCATGCCCGCCGACACCTCGGGTAGGACCTGGCCCACGATGTTGTCGACCTCGTGGGGAAGCGTCCCCCCGTTGGTGTCGCAGAGCACGAGTACCTCGGCCCCGGCCTCCTCGGCGGCCCGCAGGATGCGCAGGCTGTAGGCGGGGTTGCGCTTGTAGCCGTCGAAGAAGTGCTCGGCGTCGAAGAACACCCTCAGGCCGGTGCGCACGAGGAAGTCGACGGAGTCCCCGACCATGCGCACCCCCTCTTCCAGGTCGGTGCGCAGGGCCTCGGTGACGTGGTGGTCCCACGCCTTGCCCACGATGCACACCGCCGGGGTGTTGGCCTTGACCAGGTGACGGAGGACCTCGTCCTCGTCGGCCCGGGCCCCCGCCCTCCTGGTCGACCCGAAGGCCACCAGGGTGGCCACGGACAGGTCGAGCTCGGCCGGGGCCCGATGGAAGAACTCCTCGTCCTTGGGGTTGGCGCCCGGCCATCCCCCCTCGATGTACTGGACCCCCAGGTGGTCGAGCTGCTCGGCGACCCGCAGCTTGTCGTCGACGGTGAGCGACAGGCCCTCCTGCTGGCTGCCGTCGCGCAGCGTCGTGTCGTAGACGTCGACCGCGTCCGGTAGGGCCGGGGTCCGCAGCTCGGCGTGCTCGTGCCTACCGGACATGTTCCAGCCAGTCCTTGTAGCGGTCGACCTCGCCCTTGACGGCGGCGAAGAAGACTTCCTGGATCTTGCGGGTCATGGGCCCGGGCTCGCCCGAGCCGACGACCCGGTCGTCGACCGAGCGGATGGGCACCACCTCGGCCGCGGTGCCCGACAGGAAGGCCTCGTCCGCGGTGTAGAGATCGCTGCGCAGGATGTTCTCCACCTCGACTTCGTACCCCAGGTCCCGGGCGATCGTCATCACCGAGGCCTGGGTTATCCCCTCCAGGGCGCCGGCCGACACCGGAGGGGTGAAGATGCGCCCGCCCCGGGCCACGAAGATGTTCTCGCCCGTGCACTCGCTCACGTAGCCCTGGGGCGAGAGCAGGATGGCCTCGTCGTAGCCCGCCTTCAGGGCCTCCACCTTGGCCATGGACGAGTTGATGTACATGCCCGTGCCCTTGGCCGCGGGGGGCATTGCGTTGGGGTCGTGGCGCTGCCAGGAGGAGATCTTCATGCGCACGCCCTTCTTGATCCCCTCGTCGCCCAGGTAGGTGCCCCACGGCCACACGGCGATGGCCACGTTCACCGGGCAGGGCAGGGGGTTGAGGCCCATCTCGCCGTAGCCCAGGTAGACGAGGGGCCGGACGTAGCACTCCTCGAGGCCGTTGACCCTGACCGTCTCCTTGACCGCATCGACGATCTGGGCCGGCGAGTAGGGGATGTCGATGAGGAAGATGCGGGCCGAGTTGAACAGGCGGCTGATGTGATCGGTGAGACGGAACACGCCCGGCCCCTGCCGGGTGGCGTAGGCGCGGATCCCTTCGAACACGCCCGAGCCGTAGTGGAGCGTGTGGGTGAGGATGTGGATCCTGGCCTCGTCCCAGTCGACGAGCTCGCCGTCCATCCATATCTTCTGCGACTTCGTGAGTGGCATGGGTTCAGACCCTTTCTGCGACGGCGTCGCCGAGCTCGGCCGTCCTCCGGTCGGCCGTTCCCGACGTGGCCAGAGCTCCGGCCACGTCGAGCACCGCCTTGGTCATGCGGGCGGCGGCATCCGCCTCCCCCAGGAAGTCCAACATCATGGCCGCCGAGCGGATGGCCGCCAGCGGGTTGGCCCGGCCCGTTCCCGCGATGTCGGGCGCGGAGCCGTGGACGGGCTCGAAGAGCGACGGGCCCACCCGGGCCGGGTTGAGGTTGGCCGAAGCGGCCAGTCCGATGCCGCCTGTGACCGCCCCGGCCAGGTCGGTGAGGATGTCGCCGAAGAGGTTGTCGGTCACGATCACGTCGTAGCGCCGGGGGGATCCGACCAGGTGGATGCAGGCCGCGTCGACGTGGTCGTATCCGGTGGCCACGTCGGGGTACTGGGCGCCCACCTCGTCGAAGGCCCGCTGCCACAGATCGCCGGCGAAGGTCAACACGTTGGTCTTGTGCACCAGCGTGAGGTGGCGCCGGGGACGGGAGCCGGCCAGCTCGAAGGCGTAGCGCACGCAACGCTCCACGCCCATGCGGGTGTTCACCGAGCCCTGGGTGGCCACCTCGTGGGGACTGCCCCGGCGCAGGAAGCCTCCCTCGCCCGCGTAGGTCCCCTCCGTGTTCTCCCTGACCACGACCAGGTCGCGCTCGGCGCTGGCGAAGGGGCGCACGTTGGCGTACAGGTCGAGCTCGAAGCGCAGCCTCAGGAGCAGTCCCCGCTCCAACACCCCCGGGGGTACCTCGGGCGTGCCCACCGCGCCCAGGAGGATGGCGTCGAGGGCCCGGAGCTGGTCCAGGGCCTCGTCGGGCAGGAGCTCCCCGGTGCGCAGGTAGCGGGCCCCGCCCAGGTCCATCTCGGTGAGCTCAAGGTCGACGCCCGCGGCGCGAACGACCTTGAGGGCCTCGGAGACGACCTCCGGCCCTATCCCGTCCCCGCCGATCACGCCGACCCGATGGGTGGTCATGACAGTCCCCTGGAAATGAAAAACCGCCCACTGCGTGGACGGTCGAAGGCACACACCGGGGCTCCGGTGTGCGCTACGGAATGACGATTACTCGGTGCGCGAACACAGCAACGGTAGTGTCGCCGGTCGTCCGGCCGCCGTCAACTCGCCGTGGGCCCAGGAGAGCCGTAGGTAGGCCCATCGGCGGGCGGTAGCCTCCAGTTCGTGAGCGATTCGCAGACCACGCACCTGTCCCGTGAGGCCTACGAGCGCCTGCAGGCCGAACTGGAGGAGCTCACCACCCGGGGACGGGTCGACGTGGCCCGCACCATAGAGGCCGCTCGCGCCCTGGGCGATCTCTCCGAGAACGCCGACTACCACGCGGCCAAGGACAACCAGGGCAAGATGGAGGCCAGGATCCGCCAGATCCAGGCCATGCTCCAGTCGGTCGTGATCGTCGACCAGTCGGTGGCGTCGAGCGGGACGGTGGCCACCGGGTCGGTCGTGGCCCTGCGCTACGAGGGCGACGACGAGGTGGAGCGCTTCCTCGTCGGCTCCATCGAGGAGCGCCGAGAGGACATCCCCGTCATCTCCCCGGGCTCGCCCTTGGGCCAGGCCCTCATCGGCTGCAAGGCGGGCGACACGGTGGAGTACGAGGCCCCCAGCGGGAAGCTTCGGGTCGACGTCCTCGAGGTGGGCGCCTGAGCCCGGCCCGCCCCGCGGCAGAGGCGCCTCGGCCGCCGGCCCCGCCCGCGCCGCCGCTGCCGCCGGGACGCACCGTGGTCCTCCCGGGCCGCGGCCGCACCTTCGTCCGGGAGGTGACCGGGCCCCCGGGCGCCCCCACCGTCGTCCTCCTCCACGGCTGGACGGCCACGGCCGACCTCAACTGGTTCCCCAGCTACGCCCCCCTGGCCCGCAGGTTCAACGTGGTGGCCCTGGACCAGCGGGGGCACGGCCACGGCGTGCGCTCCTGGCGCCCGTTCAGCCTGGAGGATTGCGCCGACGACGTGGCCGCCCTGGCCCAGGTCCTGGGGATCGAGCGGCTGATCGCTGTGGGCTACTCCATGGGCGGACCCGTGGCCCAGTTGCTGTGGCGCCGCCACCGCCGGCTGGTGGACGGGCTGGTGCTGTGCGCAACCGCCCGCAGCTTCGCGTCGACCAGGCCCGCGGAGCGGCTCTTCTTCTCCAGCATGTTCGGACTGGGCCTGGCGGCCAAGGCGACGCCGCCGGTTGTGCGCCGCCGCCTGTCGGGGGCGGTGCTGCGCCGGCGCCTGGACGGGGCCCCTCTCGAGGTGTGGGCCGCCGAGCAGTTCGGGACGGGTGACCCGGGCACCATCCTGCAGGCCGGTTCGGCCCTGGGCGCCTTCGACTCCCACCGCTGGATCGGGGCCGTGGACGTCCCCACCGCCGTCGTGGTCACGGCCCAGGACAGCCTGATCCACCCCCGGCGCCAAATGGCGCTGGCCCGTGCCATCCCCGGCGCCCTGGCCCTGCCCGTGGCCGGCGACCACGGCGTGTGCGTAATGGCACCGAGGCGCTTCGTCCCCGTGCTGGTCGAGGCCTGCAGTTGGGTGGCGGCCGGTCGCCTGCAGGGCGCGGACTGCAGGGCCTGAGCCGGGCTCCGGTCCCCGCGTCTGTCCTCAGCGGGCCCGGCCCAGCTCCCGCTCGACCCTCCCGGCCGCCTCCACCACGGCCCGGGCGTAGCGCCGCCCCGGAGCGCGGGTCGTGCGCTCGACCGGACCGGACACGGACACGGCAGCCACGACCCTCCCTCCCTGGGCCGGGGACGAGCGCACGGGGGCGCTGACCGAGGCCACGCCCCGCTCCCGCTCCTCCACGCTCTCGGCCCAGCCCCGTTGCCGGGCCCCCGGCTCGTCCCGGAGAACCCTGCCTGCCGAACCCCGGTCCATGGGGAGGGCCGCGCCCACGGGCACGATGGTGCGCAGGCTGTGGGGGGACTCGAGGGAGACCACACAGATCCGCTCGTCCCCTCGGGAGATATAGAGCTGCGCGCTCTCGCCCGTCCGGTCGCGCAGCCACTCCAGCGCCACCCGGGCGGCGGAGGCCAGCGAAGGGCCGGCCATGGCCGCCGCGCCCAGGTCGGCCAGGCGCCCGCCCAACACGAAGCGCCCGCCTCCGTCGCGGTCGACCAGCCCATGGCGCTCCAGGGCGGAAGCCAGCCGGTGGGCCGTGGCCCGCGACAGCGAGCTGCGGGCAACCAGGTCGCCCAGGTTGGCCGGGCCCGCCTCCAGGACGTCGAGAATGGCAACGGCCTTGTCCAGGACGCCCACGCCGCTTACACTGCGTTCCACATTGCAAGACTATCATCTCAGTATTTGAGATGGCGGGAGCGGTGCCTCAGCAGGCACGAGCAGGATGGGCAGGACGAGCAGGACGAGCAGGGAGACGAACCCGGCCATGGGGACCAACGAGGCGATGACGCTGTCGGAGAAGGTGTGGGAGCGACACGTGGTGCGCCGGGCCCAGGGCGAGCCCGACCTCATCTTCATCGACCTCCACCTCGTGCACGAGGTGACCTCACCCCAGGCCTTCGACGGGTTGCGGCTGTCGGGGAGATCGGTGCGCCACCCCGAGCTCACGCTGGCCACCATGGACCACAACGTCCCCACCACGGACCTGTCCCAGCCCGTGGCCGATCCCGTCTCCCGGCGGCAGATGGACGCGCTCGAAGCCAACTGTCTCCAGTTCGGGATCGCCCTGTATCCCATGGGGCACCGCAACCAGGGCATCGTGCACGTCATCGGTCCCCAGCTGGGCCTGACCCAGCCGGGCATGACGATCGTGTGCGGCGACAGCCACACGTCGACCCACGGCGCCTTCGGAGCCCTGGCCTTCGGAATCGGCACCAGCGAGGTCGAGCACGTGCTCGCCACCCAGGCGCTGCCCCAGTCCCATCCGGGAACCATGGCCGTGACCGTGGACGGACAGCTCCCCGCGGGCGTGACGGCCAAGGACGTCATCCTCGCCATCATCGGCACCATCGGTACCGGCGGCGGCATCGGATCGGTCATCGAGTACCGGGGCTCGGCCATCCGTTCCCTCTCCATGGAGGGGCGCATGACCGTGTGCAACATGTCCATCGAGGCAGGCGCCCGGGCCGGGCTGGTGGCGCCCGACGACACCACCTTCTCGTTCCTGGAGGGCCGGCCCCACGCCCCCAAGGCAAAGGCGTGGGAACGGGCCCTGGACGACTGGCGCAGCCTGCCCAGCGACCCGGGCGCGGCCTTCGACAAGGAGGTGGTGCTGGACGCAGCCCGGCTCCGGCCCCACGTGTCGTGGGGCACCAACCCCTCACAGGTCGTGGCCATCGACGGGGAGGTTCCCGACCCCGAGCAGTTCCTCGATCCCAGCCAGCGGGACGCGGCCCGCCGGGCCCTGTCCTACATGGGGCTGCACGCGGGCACGCCCATCCGCGACATAACCGTGGACACGGTCTTCATCGGCTCCTGCACGAACTCGCGCCTGGAGGACCTGCGGGCCGCGGCCGCGGTCATCCAGGGCCGGCGGGTGCGGCCCGGCGTGCGGGCCATGGTCGTGCCCGGCTCCATGGAGGTGAAGGCCCAGGCCGAGCACGAAGGCCTGGACCGGGCCTTCACCGGGGCCGGATTCGAGTGGAGGGAGGCGGGGTGCTCGATGTGCCTGGCCATGAACCCCGACAAGCTCAGCCCCGGAGAGCGCTGCGCCTCGACGTCGAACCGCAACTTCGAGGGCCGCCAGGGTCCGGGCGGCCGCACCCATCTCGTGTCCCCGGCCGTTGCCGCCGCCACCGCGGTGGCGGGCCGCTTCGCCACCCCCCAGGAGCTGGACTGACATGGAGCCTGACTGACATGGAGCTGGACTGACATGGAGCTGGACTGACATGGAGCTGGACTGACATGGATCCCATCCTCAGGGTCACCGGCACGGCCCTTCCTCTGGACCGCTCCGACGTGGACACCGACCAGATCATCCCGGCCGAGTGGCTCAAGCAGGTCGAGCGCAGCGGGTTCGGCCGGGGGCTCTTCTCGGCCTGGCGGGCCGATCCCGACTTCGTGCTCAACCGGCCCGAGCACGCCCAGGCCACCATCCTCGTGGCCGGGCCCAACTTCGGCACGGGATCGTCGCGCGAGCACGCCGTTTGGGCCCTCATGGACCACGGCTTCCGAGCCGTCGTATCCCCCCGCTTCGGCGACATCTTCCGCAACAACTGCACCAAGGTCGGCCTCGTGCCCGCCCAGGTCGAGGCGGGGGAGGGAGCGGCCCTGCTGGCCGCGGTGCAGTCCGACCCCGCCCTCGAGGTCACCGTCGACGTCGACAGGAGGGTCGTCCTGGCTCCGGGAGCGGGGATCGAGGCTCCCTTCCCCCTCGACGACTTCACCCGCTGGCGTCTGCTCGAAGGCCTCGACGACATCGGCCTCACCCTGCGCCACCTGGACGCCATCGCCGCCTACGAGTCAGGCCGCCCGGCGTGGATGCCGGCCCTGAGCGCACCCGCGGGCGGGGCCGGCTGACGGCCGCGGCACCACCCCTGCCCTGGCCCACGCCGGCCTGACCCGACGACCGTGGCCCGCGTCGTCGTCACCCACCCCCTGCCCCCCGGGTCGCTGGAGCCCCTGGCCGGCCACGAGGTGGTCGTCGCTCCCCCCGGCGAGGTCATCGCCGCAGACCGCCTGCGAGCCGAGCTGGCCCAGGCCGAGGGCCTGGTGTGCGTGCTCACCGACAGGGTCGACCGGGGCCTGCTCGCCGCCTCCCCCCGGCTGCGCGTCGTCGCCAACGTGGCCGTGGGCCACGACAACATCGACCTGGCCGCCGCGGCCGAACAGGGGGTGGTGGTGTGCAACACGCCCGGCGTGCTCGACGAGACCACGGCCGACCTGGCCTTCGCCCTCCTCCTGGCCGCCAGCCGCAGGCTGTCGCAAGCCGAGGCCGACCTGCGGGGCGGACGGTGGTCGGGCTTCGACTTCATGGGCTACCTCGGCCGCGACGTGCACGGCGCCACCCTGGGCATTGTCGGCTACGGGCGCATCGGGCGGGCCGTGGCCCGCCGGGCCCAGGGCTTCTCCATGGAGGTCCTCCACCACTCCCGCCGGCGAACGGGCGAGCCCGGCTACTTGGCCGACCTGGACGAGCTGCTCACCAGATCGGACGCGGTGAGCCTCCACGTGCCCCTCACCGACGAGACCCGCCACCTCATCGACCGTCGCCGCCTGGACCTCCTGCGTCCCACCGCGGTGCTGGTCAACACGTCCCGCGGCCCGGTCGTCGACGAGGAAGCCCTCGCCGCCGCCTTGGAGGACGGTCGCCTGTTCGGGGCCGGACTCGACGTGTACGAGCACGAGCCGTCGGTGCACCCCCGCCTGCTGGCCGCGCCCCACACCGTGCTGCTGCCCCACATCGGCAGCGCCACGGTGGCGACCCGCACGGCCATGGCCCGCATGGCGGCCGAGGGCGTGCGGGCCGTCCTGGCCGGCGACACCCCCGCCAATGTGGTGCCGGCCCGGCCCGGGCTCGATGCGGGCCGGGCACAGCCCCCTCGGTAGGCTCCGGGCATGACCGACGTCCGTCACCCGCGGCTGGCTTCGGACCAGGGTCTGCTCTCCCGTTGGCGGGAGGTGCTGCGGACCTCCAACCCGCCCCGGGGAAAGCTCGACCCCGTCTCCCGCTGGCTGGTGCTGACCCGCGCCTCGGTCCTGCCCATGACCCTCACCGCCGGTCTGGTCGCGGGCCTGCTGGCCGTCAACGCCGACGGCTTCAACGCGGGCTGGTTCGCCCTGGCCCTGGCCGGCATCCTCCTGGCCCACGCGTCCAACAACCTCATGAACGACCTGTTCGACAGCGACACCGGCCTCGACACCGCGTCGTACCCGCGGACGCTCTACGCCCCCCATCCCATCCAGTCGGGCATGATCACCCGCCGGGGCCTGCTGGGCGCGGCCCTGACCGTCAACCTGGTCGACCTGGCCATCCTGGTCGTGCTGCTGGCGGCCCGGGGCTGGCCCGTGGCCGCCTTCGCCCTGGGCGGCTTCTTCCTCTCCGCGGCCTACACCGCGCCTCCCCTGAGGCTCAAGAAACGGGGCCTGGGCGAACCAACCGTCCTGGTCGTGTGGGGACCGCTGATGGTCGGGGGCGTCTACTACGCGGCCGTGGGTCATCTACCCGGCCACGTCCTCGCCGCCTCCGTGCCCTACGGCCTGCTGTGCACCACCGTGCTGTTCGGCAAGCACATCGACAAGATCCCCTGGGACGAGCCCATGGGGATCCGCACCATGCCCGTGATCCTGGGTGAGGCCGGGGCCCGCCGGGTCGCCCAGGGCCTCATGGCCGCGTTCTACGTGTCGGTGGTCGCGCTGGTGGCGCTGGGCTGGCTGCCGTGGACGACCCTGGCCGTCTTCGGTGCCCTGCCCGCCCTGGCCAAGGTGTGGAAGGCCTTCGACTCGCCCCGGCCGGCCGAGCCCCCGCCCCGCTTTCCCGTGTGGCCCCTGTGGTTCGCGGCCATCGCCTTCCTCCACACCCGCCGGGCCGGGGCCCTGTTGGTGCTGGGCCTGGGCGTGGCCGCGATCTTCGCCATCTGACCGCGTCCCCCTTGTGGCCGGGCGTCGACACCGGCGCTGCGGTTCAGGCGCCTGGGCCCAGCCTGGTCTCCATGGCCTCGAGCCGCCGCAGCACCTCGTCCAGCTTGGCCCCGACGTCGGGGAGGGCCTCGGCCTCGCCCTGGTGGGCGCCCCCCCGCCCCATGGGCTGCATGGTCTCCACGATGCGGGCCCGCTCGACGGGGTCGAGCTCGGCCCAGTGCCGGGCCACCCGGCGGGGCAACCGAACGCGGTGACCCAGGGCGGACGAGGCCAGCTGACGCAGGACCTCGTTGCGCACGGCCGTGGCCTCGGCGCCCGACACCCTCAGGGCGCGCCCGGCGATGCCATCGGGCTCCTCGACGAGGCCGAGGAGCAGATGCTCGCAGCCCACGTAGTTGTGGCCCAGCTTCAGCGCCTCCTGCTGAGCCAGGCGCAGCGCCGACTCGGCCCGGGGCGTCAGACGCAGCTCACTGCGCCGGGGCCGACGCTCGCCCGCCGGCGTGGTGGCCTCCCCTTCGGGCTCGCCTGCCCCGGCCCCTTCCACCGACTCCTCCATCAACGAGTCGACGGCGGCGCGGAGCTCAGCCAGGTCGACCTCGAGGCCCTCGAGCACGGCCACACCGAGGTTGCGGGCCTCGCCCAGCAGGCCCAGCAGCAGGTGCTCGGTACCCACCCAGCCGTGGCCCCGCTCGATGGCCGCGTCCCGGGCCAGGGTGAGCGCCCGTCGCAGCCTCCCCGTGAAAGGACCGCGGCCGGCGAAGGCGGCCGAAGCCTTGCCGCTGGTCGCCTCGGTCACCGCCATCACCCGGCGCACCGCCTCCTCCAGGGCCTGCTGGCACACGGCCGAGACGGGCACGTTGGCCTGGCGCACGGCGTCGGCCAGGTCGTCGGGGAGGTACACGTTGATCTTGGGCACGGAGCCGCCCTTCCTGAGAGCCTCTGGGGTTATATTGGGGTTATACGACGACCGGGGCAGGGCGTCAAGGCGCGACCGAGCCCGAGCGGGCACCGAAAAGGGCCGGCCCGTCAGGGCCGGCCGTCGAGAGAGCGCAGAGAGCTCAGCGAGGCCGGGTCAGGGGGTGACCTCGGGGACCCGGCGCCGGGCCTCGGCCCGGGCCCGCACCCGGACCACCTTGTTGACGGCGTTGAGGTAGGCCCGGGCCGATGCCTCCACCACGTCGGTGGACAAGCCCCGCCCGGACACCTTCACCCCGTCCGCCTCGAGCTGGATGATCACGTCGCCCAGGGCGTCCACCCCCCCGGTGACCGAGGACACGTTGAAGTCGGTGAGCCGGCCCTCCAACCCGGTGGCGGACTTGATGGCCTTGCAGGCGGCGTCGATCATGCCGTCGCCCTCGGCCGAGGCCTCGATCTTCTCGCCCGCCCTGCTCACGACCACCCGGGCGCGGGGGACGCCGACGGTCCCGCCCGCGACCTCCAGCGCCTCGAAGGTGAAGGCCGACTCGGCCGCCACCCCGCCCAGCTCCTCGGCCACGATGGCCTCGAGGTCGGCCTCCGTCAGCTGCACCTTGCGGTCGGCCAGCTCCTTGAAGCGGGTGAAGGCCGCGTCCAGGGCGTCGCCCTGGATGGACACGCCCATCTTCTCGAGCGTGTCGCGGAAGGCGTGGCGCCCGGAGTGCTTGCCCAGCACGATCTGGCTGCCCTTCTGGCCCACCGAGGCGGCGTCGATGATCTCGTAGGTGGTGCGCTCGGCGAGCACGCCGTGCTGGTGGATGCCGGACTCGTGGGCGAAGGCGTTCCTGCCCACCACCGCCTTGTTGTACTGGACCGGGTAGCCGGTGAGGCGGGCCACCATCCGGCTGGTGCGGGCCAGCTCCTCCGTGCGTACGCCGACCTCCACCCCGGGGAACTGGTCGGGACGGATGGCGATGGCCATCACCACCTCCTCCAGGGCGGCGTTGCCGGCCCGCTCCCCCAGCCCGTTCACGCACACCTCGACCTGGCGGGCGCCGGCCTGCACGCCGGCCAGGGAGTTGGCCGTGGCCAGGCCCAGGTCGTTGTGGCAGTGGGTGGAGGTGATGTAGTCGCCCTTGATCTGGCGGCGCACGTACTGGATGAGGGCGCCGAAGTCCCAGGGGATCCCGTAGCCGACGGTGTCGGGGATGTTGAGCGTGGTCGCCCCGGCCTCGACCGCGGCCTGGAGTACCTCCATCATGAAGTCGAGCGGCGTCCTGGTCGCGTCCTGCGGGCTGAACTCGACGTCGTCGGTGTGCTCACGGGCCCGCGCCACCCCGGCCCTGGTCTCGGCCAGCACCTGCTCGGGCGTCATCTTGAGCATGTGCTCCATGTGCTGCGGGCTGGTCGAGATGAACACGTGGATCCGGGCCCGCTCGGCGTGCTTGAGCGCGCCCCAGCAGCGGTCCACGTCGGCCAGCTGGGTACGGGACAGCCCGGCGATCACCGGGCCCTGGATGGACCGGGCGATGGCGTCGACGGCGTCGAAGTCGCCCTGGCTGGCCACCGGGAAGCCGGCCTCGATGATGTCCACGCCCAACCGGGCGAGCTGCTCGGCGATCTCGAGCTTCTCGGCCACGTCCAACGAGATCCCGGGGGACTGCTCCCCGTCTCTCAGGGTGGTGTCGAAGATGGTCAGCCGGTCGGTCATGGGTCGGTCCTCTCGGTGCGCCGGAGCAACAAAAAACCTCCTGGCCCGAGGGCGCAGGAGGCGGTGGCGAGCACGTCAACGTGCTCGCCGTCAGGTAAGGAGCAGGGTCGTCGAGATGAGGGTGGGGTCGGACATGACCAACTCATGGTCGCGAAGAGCGACCATCGCCGTCAAGGGGCCGGCGTCGCTGGGGATGGGTTGCGCCTGGGCGGGTACGGTGAAAGCCAGGAGGTGAGGTCATGGTCCGCCGCTCCTTCCGCTTCGGCTTGCGCCTGGGCCTGCTGGGTGGCGCGGGCTTCGCTCTCATGAAGGTGTTGCAGGCCAGGCGGGACGAACGCGAGCAGGAGGCCGCTCTGCGTTCGACCGAGCCCTGGCCGCCGATCACACCGGCGCCCGGCCCCGCCCACCAGCCATCCTCGCCGCCCGGGGCTGCTCCGACACCGGGCCCTCAGCCCGAAGCCGCCCCGCCCCCGCCCGTGGCCGTCAGGCCCGACTCGGCCGAGCCCCCTCCGAGGCAGGCGGTGGCGACCAAGGAGGCGGAGGCGACGTGGGTCGACCCCGAGGGCCGGGTGTGCCCGCCCTCGCACCCCATCAAGGGCAAGCTCAAGAGCCACCTCTTCCACGCCCCCGGGATGTTCGCCTACGACCGCACCATCCCCGACCGCTGCTACGCCTCGGAGGAGGAGGCCGAGGCGGACGGGCTGTCGCGCGCCCGGCGCTGAGCGGCCTCAGCCCTCTATGCGGCGCAGGTCCAGGATGCCGGGCGCGCCGTTGAGGCGCTCGAGGACGTGCTCGGGCACGGCCTGGTCGGTGGCGATGACCATCAGGGCGGTGGCTCCTCCGGGGGAACGGCCCACGTCCATGTCGGCGATGTTGATGCCGGCGTCGCCCAGCGCGGTCGACACCACCGCGATGCGCCCGGGACGGTCGTCGTTGCGCACGACCAGCATGTGGCGGGCGGGGGGCACCTCGGTCACGTGGTCGTCGACCACCACGATGCGGGGTTCGCCCCGCATCCCGTGCAGGGTGCCGGCGAGAGAGTGCTCGGCGCTGCGCAGCATGATCAGGTTGACCCAGTCACGCGACGTCGACGACTTGGACTCGCGGTACTCCAGTCCCCGCTCGCGCGCCAGCTGGGGGGCGTTCACGTAGGAGACGGGCTCGGCCGTGCCCGTGGCGAAGAGCCCCTTCAGCACGGCCAGGGTGAGGATGCTGGTGTCGTACTCGGCCAGGGCGCCCTCGTACTCCACATCCAGCTTGGTGGGCAGGCCCCCGACCAGGGAGCCGAAGATCCTCCCCAGGCGCTCGGCCAGGGGCAGGAAGGGCCGCACCGTCTCGGACGCCTCGGTGGCGCTCACGTTGACGGCGTAGGGAACGAACTCGCCGGCCAGGGCGAGCAGGACCTGCTCGGCGATGGTCACCCCCGCCTTGTCCTGGGCCTCGGCCGTGCTCGCGCCCAGGTGGGGGGTGACGACGACGCTGGGCAGCTCGAAGAGCGGAGAGGCGGTGGTGGGCTCGGCGTTGAACACGTCCAGGGCCGCCCCCGCCACCCGGCCCGAGGCGATGGCCTCCTCCAATGCGGCCTCGTCCACGATCCCGCCCCGGGCCGTGTTGACGATGCGCAGGCCGGGCCTGGCCTGGGCCAGCAGGTCCCGGCCGATGAGCCCCAACGTCTCGGGCGTCTTGGGCAGGTGGATGGTGACGAAGTCGGCCTGGGCCACGAGCTCCTCCAGCCCGGTGAGCTCCACCCCCATCTGCCTGGCCCGGTCGGGTGACACGTAGGGGTCGTAGGCCACCAGGCGCATCCCGAAGGCATGGGCCCGTTGGGCCACCAGCGCCCCCACCCGGCCCAGGCCGATCACGCCCAGGGTCTTGCCGTGGAGCTCGACGCCCTCCCACCGCGACCGCTCCCACTTGCCCGCGGTGAGGGCGGCGTGGGCCTGGGGCACGTTGCGGGCCTGGGCCAGGAGCAGGGCCATGGTGTGCTCGGCCGCGGAGAGCACGTTGGACTGGGGGGCGTTGACCACCATCACCCCCCGCCTGGTGGCGGTGGCCACGTCCACGTTGTCGAGCCCGATCCCGGCCCGGCCCACCACCACGAGCTGCGTCCCCGCCTCCAGCACCGCCGCGGTCACGGCCGTGGCCGAGCGCACCACCAGGGCGGCCGCGCCGGCCACGGCGTCGAGCAGCTGCTCGGGGTTGAGGCCCACCTGCACCTCGACGTCGTGGCCGCCGGCCCTCATGGCGGCCAGGCCCCGTTCGGCCAGCTGCTCGGTGACCAGGATGCGGGCCACGTCGCCTCAGCCGGTCGACTCGGCCAGGAGCTTGCCTATGCGGGTCACGCCCTCCACCAGGGCGTCGTCGGCCAGGGCGTAGGCGAGGCGAGCGTGGCCGGGTGCGCCGAAGGCCTCGCCGGGCACGACGGCCACCTTGGCCTCGTCGAGGAGGACCTCGGCCAGCTCCAGGGTGCTCTGGGGCCGGCGGCCCCGCATCTCCCGGCCCAGGACGCCGGCGAAGGATGGGAAGGCGTAGAAGGCGCCCTCGGGCTCCATACAGGTGACGCCGGGGATCCCGCTCAGGAGCTCATGGATGCGCCGGCGGCGCCGGTCGAAGGCCTCCCGCATCTCGGCCGCCGCGGTCAGGTCGCCCGTGACCGCGGCCAGCGCGGCCCGCTGCGACACGTTGGCCACGTTGGAGGTGGAGTGCGACTGCAGGTTGGTCGCCGCCTTCACCACCTCCCCGGGCCCGATCATCCAACCCACCCGCCACCCGGTCATGGCGTACGTCTTGGCCACACCGTTGATCACCACGCAGCGCTCGGCCGCCTCGGGCACGACCACGGGCAAGGAGTGATGGGTGTGGCTCCCGTAGACGAGGTGCTCGTAGATCTCGTCGGTCATGACCCACAGGCCCCGCTCGGCGGCCCACCGGCCCACCGCCTCCACCTCGTGGCGCGGGTACACCGCCCCCGTGGGATTGGAGGGGCTCACGAACAGCATGGCCTTGGTGCGCGGCGTCCGCGCCCGCTCCAGCTGCTCGACGGTGGCGCGAAACCCGCTGCGCTCGTCGGTCGCCACCACCACGGGGACGCCCCCGGCGAGGGCGATCGACTCCGGGTAGGTGTTCCAGTACGGCGCGGGGACGATGACCTCGTCGCCCGGGTCCAAAAGGGCGGCGAAGGCGTTGTAGATCGCCTGCTTGCCCCCGTTGGTGATGAGCACCTGGGCCGGCTCCACCGCGTACCCCGAGTCACGCGCCGTCTTGGCCGCCACCGCCTCCCGCAGCTCGGGTAGCCCGGCCACGGGCGTGTACTTGTGACTGGCGGGATCGCGACAGGCCCGCACCGCGGCCTCCACGATGTGGGCCGGCGTGGGGAAGTCGGGCTCGCCCGCGCCGAAGCCCACCACGTCCTCACCCCGGGCCTGCATGGCCTTGTACTTGGCGTCGACAGCCAGGGTGGCCGACGGGGCGATAGCGGCAACCCGGCGGGATACGGGGTCCACGGCCCTTATGCTGACACAGTGCCCTCGTCTCCCAAGACGCATTCCGGGTCGCGTTCGGGATGGCCTGCAGGCGTGCCTGCGGTGGCCATCCCCCCCGATCTGCTGCCGGGCGACGGCCGCTTCGGCTCCGGACCTTCCAAGGTGCGCTCCGAGGCGGTGGAGGCTCTGGCCCGGGCCGGGTCGTCGTACCTGGGCACGAGCCATCGCCAGGAGGGCGTGCGCTCCGTCGTGCGCCGCGTCCGCCAGGGCATGCGCCTGCTCTTCTCGCTCCCCGAGGGCTACGAGGTGCTCCTGGGCAACGGCGGCACCACCGCCTTCTGGGACGCGGCCACCTTCGGACTGATCCGCGCCCGCAGCCAGCACCTCTCCTTCGGCGAGTTCTCGTCCAAGTTCGCCAAGGCCGCCCTGGCCGCCCCCCACCTCGAGCAGCCCGACGTCATCGAGTCCCCCGCCGGCACCCATCCCCTGGCCGTGGCCCGACCCGGCATCGACCTCTACGCCCTCACCCACAACGAGACCTCCACGGGCGTGTCCATGGAGATCCGCAGGACCGAGGCGGCCGAGCCCGACGCCCTCGTGGCCGTGGACGCCACCTCGGCCGCTGGTGGGCTGCGCGTCGACCCGGCCCAGTTCGACGCGTACTACTTCGCCCCCCAGAAGTGCTTCGGCTCCGACGGCGGTCTCTGGATCGCCCTGTGCTCGCCCGCGGCCATCGAGCGCATCGAAGCCATGAGTGGCGCCCGTTGGGCACCGGCCTCCCTCGACCTCGGCATCGCCCTGGACAACTCCCGCAAGGACCAGACCTACAACACCCCCGCCCTGGCCACCCTGTTCCTGATGCGAGAGCAGCTGGACTGGATGCTCGACAACGGGGGGCTGGAGTGGTCCGCCTCCCGCTGCGACCGCTCGGCCGAGATCCTCTACGGGTGGGCCGAGGCCTCCAGCTACGCCACGCCCTTCGTGGCCAAGCCCGACGAGCGCAGCCACGTGGTGGGCACCATCGACCTGGACCCGGGTGTGGACGCGGCGACCGTCTCGGCCGTGCTCAGGGCCAACGGCATCGTGGACACCGACGCCTACCGCAGCCTCGGGCGCAACCAGGTGCGGATCGCCATGTTCCCCGCCGTCGAGGACCACGACGTGGCCGCCCTCACGGCCTGCATCGACCACGTCGTCGCCTCGCTGAGCACCTGAGCGCCTCCCCCGGATCCCCCGACCGGGCCCGCCCATCGGGGATCATGGCGCCGGCATGCCGGATCCCGTAACGCCACGCATGTGACTCGAGCTGCCCGTTTGAATACCCTCGGGCCCATAGCTCGCGCCCGCCGCACCGCCGCGTCCCTGCTCCGCCTGGGCACCTCCGCCCTGCTGACGTGGGGAGTGCTGTCGGTCCCCCCGGCGCCGGCCCGGGCCACCACGGCGTCGGGCGCCACCGTGCACACCCGGCTTCGCGTCCACGCACCGGTACGGACACAGACCGTGTCGGGACGGCCGGGAGGAGGAGCGGCGGTCGCCTCACCGGGCGCGGCGGTGGCCCCGCCCGGGGCGTCCGCAGCCCTGCCCGGGGCCTGGATCCTGGTCGACGTGGACACCGGCGTGGTGCTCGACGCCCACGACGAGCGGATGCCCCTGCCCCCGGCCAGCCTCACCAAGATCCTCACCGCGCTCACGGTGGTGAATGCGGTCCACCCCGACGCCAGCGTGCCCGCCAGCGTCCGGGCCGAGGCCATGCCCGCCCGCAAGATCAACATGAAGGCGGGGCAGGTGTGGAGCTTCTCCGACGCCTTCCACGCCATGATGCTGTCCTCGGCCAACGACGCGGCGGTGGCCCTGGCCGAGCGGGCCGACGGCACCGTGGAGCGCTTCTCCCAGGACCTGGCCCGGGTGGCCAAGGAGATCGGGCTGCAGGACAACCCCCTGTTGCAGGACCCGGCCGGCCTCGACGACGCCGAGTTCTCCATCAACGGCGGCAACCTCATCAGCGCCCGCGACCTGGCCATCGCGGCACGAGCAGGGCTGGCCAACCCGGTGATCGCCGAGGCCGTGGCCAACCCCCTCTACCGCTTCCACGGCCCCGACGGCTCCGACCACAAGCTGGGCAACCACAACCAGCTGCTCAAGTCGTACCCGGGGGCCGTAGGCATGAAGACGGGCTACACCAGGCGAGCGGGCGAGTGCCTCGTCGCCGCCGCCCGCCGGGACGGGCGCACCATGCTCGCCGTCGTCCTCCACGCTCCCAGCGTCTACGCCAACGCCACCTCCCTCCTGGACCGGGGCTTCGCCACGCCTGTCGGCGCCGAGGCCGCCCTCACCGACCACCTCCCCCCGGTGCGCCAGCCCGCGGCCCACCAGGCCCAGGGCAGCCCGGCCCCGGCCGCGGCGGCCGCATCCAGCGGGACCCGCACGCCCACCGCCTTCCTCACCCACCGGGCCGCCCACCTCTGGGACCAGCCCCCCGCCCTGGCTGCGGAGGCCGCCCTGGTGGGCCTGGGCCTCCTCAGGCTCCGGGCTCGGCGCCGGGACCGCCAGCGGCGGACCCTGCGCAGCACCCAGTGGGCCTCCCAGTCGCTGGACTGATGATCGCCAGCCCCGGTACGGACTAGCCCGCCCGGAACACCCGCGCCCCACCCGTTCGGGGCATTTTCGCTGGGAGCGGCGACCTCGCCTCAATACGCCCTCCCGGGCCGCCCGATGACCACGGAGAGTGATGGACGGGCGAAGGGGTGCGATGAGAGGGTTGGCGGCACGCGCAGCGACGATCGCGGTGGCCACGGCGCTGGCCGGGGCCCCTGGGCTGTCCGGGCCCGCGGCCTCAGCCCTGGCCGTCGACCCAGGAGCCGCGGCCCGGAACGTGCCGACCGGCGCGGTCGTCGTGGTTGCCGCCACGGCGGCGGCCGCCGAGGCCGCGGTGGTGCGGGCCGGCGGTCGTGTGGAAGCTCCCCTGCCCCTGGCCCGAGCGGTGGCAGCCAGGATCGGGCCCGCAGCCGCGGCCCGGCTGGCCACCGCGGCGGTGAGGGTGGTCCGAGACATCAAGATCCCGGTGAGCTCGGCCGGCTTCGCTCCCAGCATCGCCCTGGACTCGCAGCTGTCGGCCGTGAACCCGGGCCCGGATTGGTCGCGCCAGGCGGGATCGGGTGTGGGCGTGGCCCTGGTCGACACCGGCGTGGCCCCGAGCACCGACCTGGACGGCCGGGTCGTGCGCGGTCCCGACCTCAGCGCCGGCGACAGCGATGACGGCCGCGCCGCGCTGGACGAGTACGGCCATGGCACCTTCATGGCCGGTCTCATCGCCGGAGACGGCACCGCCAGCGCGGCGGGGCCGGTGCGTCACATGGGGGTTGCACCCGGGGCCACGGTGGTGTCGGTCAAGGTCGCGGGGCGGGACGGGACCACGACCCTGTCGCGGCTCATCGAGGGGATCGGCTGGGTCGTCGTGCACGCACCCGAGCACAACATCCGGGTCATGAACCTCTCCTTCGGGCTCGTCACCCAGCTCCCGGCCGCGATCGACCCCCTGGCCGGCGCGGTCGAGGCGGCGTGGGCCGAGGGCATCACCGTGGTCGCCTCCGCCGGCAACGGCGGTCCGGGCGCGGTCACCATGCCCGGCTCCGACCCCTGGGTGTTGACGGCTGGTGCCAGCGACACCCACAAGACGGCGAGCGTCGCCGACGACACGCTGGCCCCCTGGTCGGGACAGGCTCGGGTGGGGGGCGTCACCAAGCCCGAGGTCGTGGCTCCCGGCGTCTCCGTCGTGTCCCTGCGGGCGCCCGGATCGACCATCGACTTGCTTCACCCCTCGGCCCGGATCGGTGACCGCTACTTCGTGGGGAGCGGGACCTCGATGGCCACGGCCATGACGTCCGGTGCGGCCGCGGTGCTCCTGTCCGACCATCCCTTGGCCACGCCTGACGACGTGAAGGGCGCGCTGGCCGGCACCGCCCGTCCCCTGGCCGGCTCCTACGGCGACCAGATCGACCTCTACGCCGCCGATCACGCCCGGGCCCAGCCGTCCTGGCAGCAGCACCACGCCATCGCCTTCGACGGCTTGGGCACAGGGCTCAGGCAGATGCCATGGTCCGACGCCCGCTGGTCCGACTCCCGCTGGTCCGACTCCCGCTGGTCCGACTCCCGCTGGTCCGACGCCCGCTGGTCCGACTCCCGCTGGTCCGACGCGCGGTGGTCCGACGCGCGGTGGTCCGACGCGCGGTGGTCCGACGCGCGGTGGTCCGACGCGCGGTGGTCCGACGCCCGCTGGTCCGACGCCCGCTGGTCCGACGCCCGCTGGTCCGACGCGCGGTGGTCCGACGCGCGGTGGTCCGACGCGCGGTGGTCCGACGCGGGTTGGGGCTGACCCCAAGGTGAGAGATGCACCGGTGAAGAGCAGCATCCTCGCCCTCGTCCTCTGCCTGGTGGCCCTGGCCGCCGGGCTGGTCCTGGGCGTCCCCACGGCCCATCCCTCTGGGTCACCCGGGGTCGTGGCCGCCTGCACCGTGGCCTTCGCCCTGGCCGGGCTGCTGTCCGTCCACCTGGAACTGCGCAGGAACGCCTTCACCGTCACTCCGGGCGAAGCCGTCCTGGTGGTCGGGCTGTTCCTTCTTCCCCCCGCCCAGCTGGTGCTGGCTGTGGCCGTGGGCCAGTCCTGCGCCTGCCTCATCGAACGGCTCTCGGGCAAGGCCGCCTTCAACGTGGCCCAGTCGTCGGCCGCGGCCGCGGTCGCCGGCGTCGTATTCGTCGCGCTGGGACACCCGCAGGCCCGATCGCCCTGGGGCTGGGCTGCCGCGACGCTGGCCGTGGCCGGGTACTTCGTGGTCAACGTGGGCGCCATCTGCACCGCGGTGGCCTTGGCCGAGCATCGCCCTCTCCGGGAGGTGGCGGCCGCCACCGCCCTGCCCGCGGCGGTGGCCGCCAGCGCGTCGGGCTGCATGGGCCTGCTCGTCGCCGTGCTGGCGACGCTCGGCCCCGCCGTCGTCCTGGTGGCTCCGGTGATCGGCCTGCTCTTCGTCGCCAGCCGCTCGGTGGCCCGGCACCGGTCCGAGCACCTTCGCTTCCGGCGCCTGTACACGGCCTCCTCTCGCACGGGCGGGCTGACTGGTCTGGAGGACGCCCTGGTGACGCTGGCCGATGAGGCCCGTCTCCTCGTCACCGGCACCACCGCTCTGGCGTGCGTCGACCGCGCCGACGGGAGCTGGGCGGGGGTGGTCGTGAACGACGGCGGCCACCGTCCCGCCACCCTTGACGAGCTGCGGGCGGCCCAGAGGCTCGTACCCCGCCGAAGCGACGACAACGACGGCCACGGTCACGCCGGCGCCGCCACCATCGCCCGCGCCGTTCTGCCCGAGGCCCTCTCCCGCATCGCCGCCGGCGACGTCGTCGTGGCCCTGTCGACCGCGGGTGAGGCCGACCACGTGGCTCTGGCCGTGTTCCGGGAGCTCGACGCACGCGATCAGGCCGGGGGCCAGGCCGACGTGCTCGGAGCCTTCGCCCGCCACGCCGCCCTGACGCTGGCCAACGCCCGCCTCTACCAGGAGGTGGAGGAGGCTCTGCGCCGCCAGGTCGACCTCAACCGTCAGAAGGACGACTTCCTGGCCACGGTGTCGCACGAGCTGCGCACGCCCCTCACGTCCATCCTCGGCGCCGTGGACACGATCGCCCGCTTCGGCGACCGTCTCCCCGGGGAGCGCCGCGAGCAGTTCTTCGCCATGGCCAAGAACCAGGGCCAGCGCCTCCAGCGCCTGATCGAGGACCTGCTCATGGTCGCGGCTGCCGACGCGGGCACGGCCCGTTGCCTGGCCACCGAGACCGACATGGACGAGCTGGCATGCGGATTGACCGCCGACCTCGGTCCCCTCTCGGGGGGCCGGCTCACCGTCGAGCTCGAACCCGGGCTGCTCCGCACCGACGGCGAGAAGCTCAGGCGCATACTGGTCAACCTGGTCGAGAATGCGGTGAAGTACGCACCCGAGGGGCCCATCGAGGTGACTGGGCGGCGGGCCGGTGACTTCTTCGAGCTCGCCGTGGCCGACCGGGGCCCCGGGATCTCCATGTTCGACCGGGAGAGGATCTTCGAGCGCTTCGTGCAGCTCGACCAGTCCTCGACCCGCAGGCAGGGCGGCACCGGCCTGGGCCTCTACCTGTGCCGCCAGCTGGTAGAGGTGCTGGGGGGGACGATCTCGGTTTCGGGGCGAAACCGGGGAGGCACGAGCTTCACCGTCCGCGTCCCCGATGCAGGCCCCCAGCCCCTGCCCAGCCCGGGCGCCGGCGCCGGCGTCGGCGTCGGCAAGGTGGTCCCGAGGAGAATGGCGCCGGCCGGAGTGGAGCTCGGATGACCCTCGTTGAGCCGGCGCGGCGCATCCTCGTCGCCGACGACGACGAGGACGTGCGGGAGACGATCACCTTCAACCTGCAGATGCTGGGCTATCAGGTCACCGGGGTGGGCAACGGCGAGGACGCCCTGCGGGTGGCCCGTCAGATGGTCCCCGAGCTCATCATCCTCGACCTCATGATGCCCGAGCTCAACGGGTTCGAGGTCCTGGCCTCGCTGCGGGGTCACCCGGCGACGCGGGAGGTTCCCGTCGTCGTGCTCAGCGCCAGGGCGGCCGACGCCGACGTGTGGGACGGGTGGAAGGCGGGCGCGGACTACTACATCACCAAGCCCTTCGTCCTGGACGAGCTCATCCACTTCATCGAGCTGGTGGGCTGACCGGCGCGACCGGGGCGACCGGCCCAGCCGGCCCCGGCGACGGGCGGGGGCGGGTCAGCCCCCGGACACGTCCTGGGGGCGCTCCCTACCGGCGGAGATGAAGGGCATCATGGCCCGCAGCTCGGCGCCCACCTTCTCGATGGGATGGCGCTTGCCCGCCTCCCGCAGCTCGTTGAACCGGGGCCGTCCGGCCCGGTTCTCGGCCACCCATTCCTCGGCGAAGCGGCCGCTGCGGATCTCGTCCAGGATGCGACGCATCTCCTGGCGGACGTGGTCGTCCACGATGCGGGGACCCCTGGTCAGGTCGCCGTACTCGGCCGTGTCGGAGATGGAGTAGCGCATGCCCGAGATACCGTGCTCGTACATGAGGTCGACGATGAGCTTGACCTCGTGCAGGCACTCGAAGTAGGCCGACTCGGGCTGGTAGCCCGCCTCCACCAGCGTCTCGAACCCGGCCTGGACGAGCGAGGTGAGCCCGCCGCACAGCACCACCTGCTCCCCGAAGAGGTCGGTCTCGGTCTCCTCCTCGAAGGTGGTCTCCAGCACCCCCGCCCTGGTGGCGCCGATCCCGTGGGCGTAGGAGAGGGCCAGGTCGCGCGTCTTGCCCGAGGAGTCCTGGGCCACGGCGATGAGGGCCGGCGTCCCCCCTCCCTCGGTGTAGGTGCGGCGCAGCAGGTGACCGGGGCCCTTGGGGGCGACCATGCCCACGTCCACCCCGGCCGGAGGCGTGATGAGGCCGAAGCGGATGTTGAACCCGTGGGCGAAGAAGAGGGCGTCGCCCTGGGAGAGGTTGGGGGCGATGGCGGAGTCGTAGACGGCGGCCTGCTCGGTGTCGGGGAGCAGCATCATGACCAGGTCGGCCTCGGCCGCGGCCTTGTCGATGGGGAGCACCCACAGCCCGGCCGCCTCGGCCTTGGCGCGGGACGAGGACCCCTCCCTCAGCCCCACCCGCACGTCCACGCCCGAGTCGCGCAGGTTCAGGGCGTGGGCGTGCCCCTGCGAGCCGTAGCCCATGACCGCCACCTTGCGCCCGGCGACGAGACCGGGATCGGCGTCCTTCTCGTAATAGACGGTTGCCATGTCCTCACCCAACCTTCCCCGAAACGCTGCGCAGGCGAGGAGCCTGCCTCTCCAGCTTGGCCAGCGCCACCCGCCCCGTGCGCTGGAGCTCGACGATGCCGTAGCCCCGGATGATCTCCTCGAAGTCGTCGATCTTGCTGGGCGGCCCGGCCAGCATGACCGTGAGGGCGTCGTGGCCCACGTCGACGATCTTCCCCTCGAAGACCTGGACCAGCTCGATGATCTGGCCGCGGGCGGCCGCCTCGGCCTGCACCGTGGCCAGCACCAGCTCCCGCTCGACCGAGGCGGCGGGGTCGAGCTCGGAGATCTTGACCACGTTGATGAGCTTGAACAGCTGCTTGGTCACCTGCTCCAGGGGCTTGGACTCGACGTCCACCACGATGGTGATGCGGCTGAAGCGGGGGTCGTCGGTGGGCGCCACCGCCAGCGAGTAGATGTTGAAGCCCCGTCGGGAGAACAGGCCCGCCACCCGGGCCAGCACCCCCGCCTTGTTCTCCACGAGCACGGACAGGATGTGGTGGCGGTACTCGTTGGCGCCGGCCATCACCGGCCCCCCTCCCCCTGGCTGGGATCGACCACGATGTCGTCGTTGGAGGCTCCGGCCGGGACCATGGGGTAGACCTTCTCCCGCTCGTCGGTCCGGAAGTCGATGACCACGGGTCGGTCGTCTATGTCGTTGGCCTTCTCGATGGCGGGCTGGACCTCCTCGGGGGACTCGACCCTCAGGCCCACGCAGCCCATGGCCTCGGCCCACTTGACGTAGTCGGGGAGGTCGGGCGAGAGATAGACCTCGGAGTAACGCTCTTCGTAGAACATCTCCTGCCACTGGCGCACCATGCCCAGGTAGGCGTTGTTGAGGATGGCCACCTTCACCGGTATGCGCTCCGAAGACGCGGTGACCAGCTCCTGGGCCGTCATCTGGAAGCAGCCGTCGCCGTCGACGGCCCACACCATGCGGTCGGGCCGGCCCACCTTGGCCCCGATGGCGGCAGGCACGGCGAAGCCCATGGTCCCCAGCCCACCGGAGTTGACCCAGGTGTAGGGATGGGCGAAGCGCCAGTACTGCGAGGTCCACATCTGGTGCTGACCCACGCCCGAAACCACGATCGTGTCCTCCGGTGTGCTGTCCCTCAGCTGCTCGATCACGAACTGGGGCTTGAGGACGCCGTCGTCGTAGGACTGCTCGTAGGTCAGGGGGTGCTGGGCCTGCCAGGCCCGCAGCTGGGTCATCCACGGGCTGCGGTCGGGCTGGGCCGGCGCTCCCCCGCCCGCCTGCACCGCCTTGACCAGCTCCTCGATCACCAGCCGGCAGTCGCCCACGATGGGCACGTCCGGCCGGCGCACCTTGCCCAGCTCGGCCGGGTCGACGTCCACGTGGATGATCTTGGCGTCGGGCGCGAACGTCCCCACCTTCCCGGTGACCCGGTCGTCGAAGCGGCTGCCCAGGGCGATGAGCAGGTCGGCCTTCTGCATGGACGTGACCGCGGTGTAGTTGCCGTGCATGCCGGGCATGCCCAGGCACAGCTCGTGGGTGTCGGGGAAGGCGCCCCTGGCCATGAGGGTGGTCACCACCGGTATGCCGGTCAGCTCCACCAGCTCCAGCAGCGTCTCCGCGGCCCGGGCCTTGAGGATGCCGCCCCCGGCGTAGATCACCGGGCGGCGGCTCTCGGCGATGAGACGGGCCGCCTCCTTGATCATGCGGGGGTGGCCCTTGAGCGTGGGCCGGTAGCCCGGGAGGTCGGCGGCCAGGTCGGCGTCGGTGGGCCAGTGCCAGTCCATGGTCGAGTTGGAGATGTCCTTGGGCACGTCGACGAGCACGGGGCCGGGCCGGCCCGTGCCTGCGATGTGGAAGGCCTGGCGCACGATGCGGGGGATGTCCTGGGCGTCGGTCACCAGCCAGTTGTGCTTGGTCACGCTCATGGTGATGCCGGTGGTGTCGCACTCCTGGAAGGCGTCGCTGCCGATCGAGGTCAGGGGCACCTGACCGGTGACGACGACCAGGGGGATGGAGTCCATGTAGGCATCGCACAGGGGCGTGACGATGTTGGTCGCGGCCGGACCGCTGGTCACCATGGCCACGCCCGGCCGCCCGGTGACGTGGGCGTAGCCCTCGGCCATGTGTCCCGCGCCCTGCTCGTGGCGCACCAGGATGTGGCGGATGGGCGAGTCGATGATGGGGTCGTAGACGGGGAGGATGGCTCCGCCCGGGAGGCCGAACATCACCTCCACCCCTTCCATCTCCAGGCTCTTGATTAGGGCTTGGGCTCCGGTCAGCTTCATGTCGTGGTCACTCTCGGCTCTGGGGTCGGTGTGGGGGCAGAACGGGCTCGGGAACGAAAACGACCTCCCGTCAGGGAGGTCGTGGGCGCACGCGCGTGGTGACGAGCGTGCGCTAGGTGATCACTACTACGAGGAGAAGGGTGCGGGACATTGGCCCTCAGTCTGACATGGGCCCGTCATCGTCCGCAACCGACGCCGGCCCGGCCTCCGGCGTGGTCCGGGCCCGAGCCTCAAGGCTCGGTCACCGCCCCCCGGTCGGCCCCGGTCACCAGCCTGGCGTACTTGGCCAGCACGCCCGTGGTGTAGCGGGGGCTGGGCAGCTTCCACTCCTGGCGCCGGCGTGCGAGCTCGACCTCGTCGACCAGCAGGTCGATGCGCCTGGATGCGGCGTCGAGGACGATGGGGTCGCCGTCGGCCACCAGGGCGATGGGCCCCCCGTCCACCGCCTCGGGGGCGACGTGGCCCACGCAGAAGCCGTGGGTCCCGCCCGAGAAGCGGCCGTCGGTGACCAGGGCGCAGTCGGCGCCCCGCCCCGCCCCCTTCATGGCCCCGGTGACGGCCAGCATCTCCCTCATGCCCGGGCCCCCCTTGGGGCCCTCGTAGCGGATGACGACGAAGGTCCCGGGCCGGATCGAGCCAGACAGGATGGCGTCCATGGCCGCGTCCTCGCCGTCGAACACCCGGGCCGAGCCCTCGAAGCGGGGCTGGTCGATGCCCGCCACCTTCACCACCGCGCCCTTGGGGGCCAGAGACCCCTTGAGGATGGCGATGCCCCCGTCTACGTGGATGGGCGCGGAGAGCGGATGGACCACCGAGCCGTCGGGGCCGGGGGGATCGAGGGCCCCGAGGTTGTCGGCCAGGGTCCGCCCCGTCACCGTGATGCAGTCCCCGTGCAGCAGGCCCGCCTCGAGGAGCTCCCGCATGACGACGGGAACGCCGCCCACGGCGTCGAGGTCGCTCATGTGGTACGGGCCGTGGGGCTTCATGTCGGCCACGTGGGGCACGCGCCGGCCGACCCGGTCGAAGTCGTCCAGGGTGAGCTCGACGCGGGCCTCGTTGGCGATGGCCAGCAGGTGGAGCACGGCGTTGGTCGATCCGCCCACGGCCATGACCAAGGCGATGGCGTTCTCGAAGGCCTCCCTGGTCATGATGTGGCGGGGCCTGATGCCGGCCTCGAGCAGGGCCACGACGGCCCGGCCGCTCTCGTAGGCGAGGTCGTCCCGCCTGCGGTCGACGGCGGGCGGCGAGGCGCTCCCGGGCAGGGCCATGCCCAGGGCCTCGGAGGCCGAGGCCATGGTGTTGGCCGTGAACATGCCCGCGCAGGCGCCCTGGGTGGGACAGGCGTTGCGCTCTATGAGGGCCAGCTCCTCCGCCGACAGGGTGCCGGCGGCGTGGGCCCCCACCGCCTCGAACACGCTGACGATGTCGAGGGCCTGGTCGCGCAGGCGCCCGGGCAGGATGCTGCCCCCGTAGAGGAACACGGACGGGAGGTTGAGCCGGGCCGCGGCCATGAGCATGCCCGGGAGCGACTTGTCGCAGCCGGCGAAGGTCACCAGGCCGTCGAAGCGCTCGGCGTGCATGACGGTCTCCACCGAGTCGGCGATGACCTCCCTGCTGACGAGCGAGGCCCGCATGCCCTCGTGCCCCATGGAGATCCCGTCGGAGACGGCGATGGTCATGAACTCGAGCGGGAAGCCCCCTGCGGCCTTGACCCCCTCCTTGGCCCGCTTGGCCAGGCGGTCGAGAGGCATGTTGCAGGGTGTGACCTCGTTCCAGGAGGAGGCCACGCCGACCTGGGGCTTGCCCCAGTCCTCGTCCCCCATGCCGACGGCCCTGAGCATGGCCCGGGCCGGGGCCCGCTCGTAGCCTTCGGTCACCTCGGGGCTGCGGGGCCGGGGCATGGGGTGCTCTTCCATGGCCGGCCAGCGTAGGGCGGCGCCGGTGAGGGAGGCGCCGGCTTTACTCGAAGGCGATGTAGTAGTTCTCCGCACCCGCGGCCCGCACGTCGTCGAGCCAGTTGCCGTCGTACAGGTCGGTAGGACCCTGGATGAGGTCGCTGGCCTCGCCCTCCTTGGTCGTGGCCAGCGTCCAGGCCTGGCGCTTGTAGGTCCAGTTGTCGGGTTGGAGGCGGTGGGCCTCACGGAACCAGGCCACGGCCGCGTCCCGCTGGCCCTGGCGCCACAGGTGCTGGCCCAGCTCGAAGCAGGCCGCGGCCTCGGCGTGCCCGGGGGGGCGAGGCTGGGAGCGGGCCACGACCTCCGCGGGCGAGAGGGCCCACGGACTGGCGCTGCCCCGCTGGGCCCAGTCCCGCAGCGCACCCAGGTAGACGTCGGAGTGGTTGGGGATCTTCTTGACCTCGACGAGCATGTCGTGGATGCGGGGGGGCAGCCCCTCGGGGACGGGGGAGTCGGCGAAGCCCGAGCCCTGCACGTGGGCGGGGTGGGCGGGACGGGTGAGGACGCCTTCCTCGTCGATCCACACCGCGTTGGGCACGTTGACGAATCCCAGAAGCTCGTCGCTGACGTGGGCGGCGTCGATCAGCGAGGGGTGCTCAGGCCTGGCCGCCTCGATCCAGGGCCGGGCCGCGTCGGCCCCGCCGGTGTCCAGCGCCACCGTCACCACCTCGACACCGGCGGGATGAAGCTCGCTGCGCAGTGCCTGCCACACGGGCAGGTCGCCCCGGCACCCTCACCACGAGGCCCAGGCGATGAGCACGACCTTCTGGCCCCGCAACGAGCTGAGGGCGAAGGGCTGTCCCGACAGGTCGGGCAGCTCGAGCTCGGGCGCCACCGCCGTGCTGAGGGCCCGTCCCCCGGCCGGGGGGCCCAGGGCCCACAACCCGTGGTCGCCGTCGTGGACCAGGGGCATGCGCAGCTGGCGGGCGAAGGAGGCGACGTCGACGTCGCCGTCCTCGGCG
>Ga0209577_10000204_pt1 | contig 59306 bp, 49 predicted proteins | sample GraSoiAngelo_109_FD_185874 | JGI IMG/M metagenome (GOLD analysis project Ga0209577, IMG submission 185874) | Grasslands soil microbial communities from the Angelo Coastal Reserve, California, USA - 14_0903_12_20cm (SPAdes) (version 2) | ecosystem: Environmental > Terrestrial > Soil > Grasslands... | reverse complement strand
TTCCTGACCTGCGCGGCCGGGCTGGGCATTTCCCCCGCGGCCGTCCCGGCGGCGGCTGCGTCCGGAGACGGCGGCAGCGGGAGAATCTCCTCGCAGAGCAGCTTGGCCGTCTGCTCCTCGATGTCGACCCGCCCTCTCAGGAGCACCACGGCATCCCGTTTGAGCGCGTAGCCCTGCTGCTCGTAGACCCTGGGAAACACGACCACCTCGACGCTGCCGGTCAGGTCCTCCAGGGTGAGGAAGGCCATCGCGGACCCGGAGCGGGTGATGGTCCGCTTCACCCCGCCGACGAGGCCACCCACCACCACTTCCTTGCGGTCGGGGAGATCCACCAAATGTCCCAGCTGGGCGGTGACGCGCTGCGCCAGAATGGGCTGCCAGCGGTGGAGCGGATGGTCGGAGATGTAGAGCCCGAGCATCTCCTTTTCCATGGTCAGGAGCTCTTCGCGGCTGAACTCGTCTCCGGCGGGCGCGGCCGGCTGGGGCATGGCCTCTGCCCCCATGTCGAAGAGGCCGGTCTGCCCCTGGGCCCGAACGCGCTGCGCCCGCTGGGCGTTCTCCATCGTTTCGTCGAGCGTCTGCAGCATCTGCGCCCGAGCCGTCCCGAGCGAGTCGAGCGCCCCGGCTTTGACCAGGCTGGCAACGACCCGCTGATTGACCTGCCGGGTATCCACCCGCGCGCAGAAATCGGCGAGCCCGGTGAAGGGACCGCCGGAGGACCGGGCGGCGATCATCGACTCCACGGCGCCGGGCCCCACGTTGCGGACCGCGGCCAGCCCGAACCGGATGGCCTCCCCTTCGACGGTGAACGACGCCGCGCTCGTATTCACATCAGGGGGAAGGATGCGGATGTCCATGCGGTGGCATTCGGCCACGGCCTGGGCCACCTTCTCGGTGTCGCCGGCATCGCTCGTCAGGACCGCGGTCATATACTCGGCCGGGTAGTGGGCCTTGAGGTAGGCCGTGTAGTAGGCGATGAGCCCGTAACAGGCCGCGTGCGCGCGGTTGAAGCCGTACCGGGCAAACGGCTCGAACTGCTCGAAGATCTGGTCAACGATCCGGGGCGGCACCCCGTTCCGCCGGGCGCCGTCGACGAACTTCTCCCGCTGGGCGAGGAGCCGATCCTTGATCTTCTTGCGGATCGCGTAGCAGAGCACGTCCGCCTCGGCGAGGGTGTAGCCGGCCACGGCCTGGGCGACGGTCATGATGTCTTCCTGGTAGACCATCACCCCGTAGGTGTCCTTGAGCACCGGCTCGAGGAGCGGGTGCAGGTAGGTGACCGGCTCCTGGCCGTGCTTCCGGCGGATGTAGGACGGGATGTTCGCCATCGGGCCGGGGCGGAACAGCGCGACCATCGCCATGACGTCCTCGATCCGGTCGGGGCGCAGGTCCTTGAGGTACCGGCGCATCCCGCGGCCCTCGAGCTGGAAGATCCCGGTCGTCTCCCCGGACGAGAGCAGCGCGTAGCTCGCCTGGTCGTCGAGGGGAATCCGCGCCAGATCGATCTCCACCCCCCGGGTCTCCCGGACGATGCGCATCGCCGCGTCCAGGACGGTGAGGTTCGTGAGCCCGAGGAAGTCCATCTTCAAGAGGCCGATCGCGGCGACGCTGTTCATGTCGTACTGCGTCATCACGAGGTCGCCCTTGGTCGCGCGCTGGAGGGGGACCTGTTCGATCAGCGGATCCCGCGCGATGATGACGCCCGCGGCGTGGGTGCTGGCGTGGCGGGCCACCCCTTCGAGCTTCTGGGCCAGATCGAGGAGCCGGCGGATCTGCGGATCCCGCTCGGACGTCTCCCGCAGTTCCGGCTCGGCCTCCATCGCTTCCTTGAGGGTCACCAGGGGCCCCGGGATCATCTTGGCGATCCGGTCCACGTCCCCGTAGGGCAGCCCCATCGCCCGTCCCACATCGCGAATGGCCGCGCGGGCGCCCATCGTCCCGAAGGTGATGATCTGCGCAACCCGGTCCGCCCCGTACTTGTCCATCACGTACTTGATGACCTCGTCGCGCCGGCTGTCCATGAAGTCGACGTCGATGTCCGGCATCGTGTAGCGCTCCAGGTTGAGGAACCGGTCAAAGGGCAGGCGGTAGGCCAGCGGATCCACGTCGGTGACGCCGCAGGCGTAGAGCACCAGGCTGCCGGCCGCGGAGCCCCGGACCGTGGTCAGGATGCCGCTGCGGCGCGCGAAGTTGACGAAGTCCTGGACGATCAGGAAGTACGCGGCGAACCCCATCCGGGCGATCACGCCGAGCTCATAGTCGAGGCGCTCCGCGAGCGCCGGGGTGGTCTGGCCGAAGATGCGGCGGATGCCGGCCTCGCACAGCCGCCGGAGATACGAGTCCGCCGTCTCCCCCTCCGGCACGGGGAAGTGCGGCAGCGTCAACTGGCCGGTCTCGATCTCCAGCCGGCACCGTTCGGCGATGGCGAGCGTGTTCTCGAGCGCCTCGGGCAGGTCCGGGAACCGCGCGGCCATCTCGGCCGGGCTCTTCAGGTAGAACTCCGGCGTCTCGCCCATCCGCGGCTTGTCTTTCTGGTCGAGGGCCAGCCCCATCTGGATGCACATCAGGACGTCCTGGGCGTCCGCTTCGTCCCGATTCACGTAATGGACGTCATTGGTGGCGACGAGCGGCAGCCCGAGGTCGCGGGCGAGGGGGATCATCCGCTGGATCAAGGTCTGCTGGTCGGGAAGGCCGTGGTTCTGCACCTCGAGGAAGAAATTCCCGGGACCGAGGATGTCGCGGTAGGCGGCGGCCAGGTCCCGCGCCGCGGCGGCGTCGTCCCGCAGCAGCGCGCGCGGCACCTCACCCTGGAGGCAGCCCGAGAGACCGATCAGGCCGGCGGCGTGGCGGCTGAGGCACTCCCGGTCGATCCGCGGCTTGTAGTAGAAGCCGTCGAGATGCGCGGCCGTGGTGAGCCTGAGGAGATTCCGGTATCCCTCCGCGTTCGTCGCCAGCAGCACGAGATGGAACGAGGACGCGTCCAGCTTGGGGTCCCGATCCGTCATCCGCCGCGCAGCGATGTAGGCCTCCACCCCGATGATGGGCGTGATGCCGTGCGCGCGGGCCTGCTGGTAGAACTCGACCGCTCCGTACAGCGCGCCGTGATCGGTGAGCGCCAGCGCGGGGATGCCCACCTCCTGCGCGCGCTGCATGAGGGAAGCGATCCGGCCGGCGCCGTCGAGGAGGGAGTACTCGGTGTGGAGGTGGCAGTGGACGAACTCAGCGGGCATTCAGGCGACTCCTCCAGAGCCCTGCGGCCCCCCTCCTATCTCTTCGAGGTCAGATGCCGAGAACCTGCTAAAGTTACCGATAGACCTCGCGGCGATGGCCAACTTTGTATACGACGACCTCGTGACGCTCGTCGCTCACAAGGTAGATCACCCGGTAATCGACATGCCGCCTATACGCGTCCACGCCGCCTCAGGTCTTTGGGGACGGTTTCGAACGCCAAGTTGGGTTCCCGCGCTCGCCGCTTGAAGACGGCCAGGTCCTTGGCGTCCTCCAACAGGCTACGGCGCACCGCGCCGCTCACGAGCCCCGATAATGATTGATCGGTCTCGGCGGCCCTGACCTTGAGCGCATTGTACAGGTCCGGCTCGAGGTAGACCGTAGTTCGTCGAGGTTTCATTGCTTCAATGATAGCGTCAAAGCATCATAGCGTCACGAGGTCAAATATGGCACGCGAGGTCTGGCCGTGTCGAGACCATTCTCACTCGACGGACGCGGTGACCAGGGCGTGGACGCGGCTCGTCTGCGGGCTCAGATCGACCGGCTGCACCTGCCGGATCCGGAACCCTTCCCGCGCGAGCGCCGCGGCATCCCGCGCCAGCGCGGGCAGCGCCCGGCCCAGGTAGGCGACGCGGACGGCGCCCGCCTGCCGGAGGGCGCGGGGGAGCCCCGGCGCGAGCCCGGTGCCCGGCGGATGCAGAAATGCCAGGTGGACCGGCCCGCGGCGTCGGGCTTTCTCGAGCGCCCGGACGGGATCCCGCGCGTAGAACTGGCAGTTCGTGATCCGGTTGAGGCGGGCGTTCGCCCAGGCGGCATCCAGCTGCGATGCGTCCGTCACGGCGATCACGCGCGCCGCGGCGAGGGCGAGGTGGAGCGAGTAGCCGCCGATCCCCGCGTCCGGCTCCACCACGGTGTCGGCAGAGGACGGGTCCAGCGCGGTCAGGATCATCTCGACCAATCCCGGAAGGCCGCGGGCGTTCACGGGAAACTCGGCGAGCATGGGCACGTGGAACCGCACGCCGGCCACCTCCTCGGCCACGTGCGGCCGGCCCCAGAGCAGCTCGGCGCGGCGGCCGGCGAGGAGGTGGCTTCGCCGGGGCGCGCGGACTTCCATGAGGCCGACGAGGTGGGGGATCCGGTCGATGAGCGCCCGCACCACCAGGTGGCGCTCGTCCGCCTGGAGCCGGCGGGTGACCGCGAGACCCAGCATCACCTCGCCGGAGGCGGCGGCCACGCGGGCCAGAAGGCCGCGGACGGCCGCGGTGACCGGCTGCAGTGTGTCCCAGGCGGCCCGGACGGCGGTGAGGGCCGCGACGTTGCCCGGGTGCTGCACGGGACACTGCTGCACCTCGACGATCCGGCCATCTCCCCAGGCGAAGAACCCGAGCACCGGCCGGCCCTCGCGCGTGCCGGCGACCGCCTCGAGGTGCGTGCGGAACTCCCAGGGCGGTTCCCAGCCCACGGCCGGCGCGACGAGATGGGAGGGAATGCGGGCGCGACCGAGGGCGTCGCGAACCAGCGCCGTCTTCTGCTCGAGCTGCGCCGGATACTCGAGGTGCTGCCACTGGCAGCCGCCGCAGCGTCCAAAGTGCGGGCAGAGCGGCCGCACGACCCGGGGAGAAGCCACCTGGAGGGCGACGAGCTGCCCTCGCACCCGGCCGCGCTCGACGCCGACGATGCGGATGCGGGCCTGCTCGCCCGGCGCGGCGTAGGGGACGGCCACTTCGCGGTGGCCGGCCATGGGCGCGACCGCCTCTCCGGTGGCGCCCATCCGCGCGAAGCGAACGACGACCTGCTTTCCCTTGACGATACCGAGACCGGACGCCCGCCGTCCCTTCGGGGTCCGCGCCTGACGTCCCCCGGAGGACCCCGTGCCTGGGGCGCGGGCCGGAACGTCCCGCCGGCGCGGGTTAGGGGACACGAAGCCGCTCTCGGATCAGGCGGTTGACGAGGGCGGGGTTCGCGCGGCCGCGCGTCTTCTTCATGACCTGGCCCACGAGAAACGTGACGGCCTGGACCTTCCCCGCGCCCACATCGCCGACCGGCCCGGGATGCTCGGTGATCACATCCTGAATCACCTTGTCCAGCATCGCCTCGTCGCTGATCTGAACCAGCCCCCGCTCCGCCACGATCGTCTCCGCCGGCCGGCCGGTCCGCAGCATCTCCTCGAGGACCTCTTTGGCGGAGGGGCCGCTCAGGGTGCCCGCCTCCACGAGGGCCAGGAGGGCCGCCAGCGACTCGGGGCGGATCGGCACCTGGTCGATCTCGCGCCCCTCGGCGTTGAGATAGGCGGAGACGTCGCCGATGAGCCAGTTGCCGACCACTTTGGGCTTCGGGAAGGCGGCGGCGGCGCGCTCGAAGAACTCGGCCATCGAGCGCGTGGCGGTGAGCACCGCCGCATCGTGCTCCGGCAGTCCGAAGGCCTCGACGTACCGGCGCCGGCGCGCGTCGGGGAGTTCGGGGAGACCGGCGCGGACGCCCTCCACCTGTGCCGCGTCGATCTGGACCGGCACCAGATCCGGCTCGGGGAAGTACCGGTAGTCCTGCGCCTCTTCTTTTTCACGCGACGAGAAGGTGATCTCCCGGCCCTCGTCCCAGTGGCGGGTCTCCTGCACCACCGGATTGCTGCCGTCGAGCAGCTGCCGCTGCCGCGCCTCCTCGAAGCGCAGGGCGCGCTCCACCGAGCGGAGGGAGTTCATGTTCTTGATCTCCGTCCGGGTCCCGTGGGGGCCGCCCGGCGCACGCAGCGAGAGGTTGGCATCGCAGCGCAGCGTCCCCTCCTCCAGGCGTCCGCTCGTCACCTCGGCAAACTGGAGCACGGCGCGCAGGTGCATCAGAAAGACCCGCGCGTCTTCGGGCGAGCGGAGATCGGGCTCGGTGACGACCTCCATCAGCGGCACGCCCGCCCGATTGTAGTCCACCAGGCTGCGGCCGGCGGCGTGGACCAGCTTCCCCGTGTCCTCCTCGAGGTGCACCCTGCGGATGCCGACCCTTCTGACCGTGTTGCCCGAGGGAACGCTGAGCGTGCCGCCGGTGGCCAGCGGCGGGTGGGTCAGGTACTGGTACTGAGAGACCTGATAGTTCTTCGGCAGGTCCGGATAGTAGTAGTTCTTCCGGTGGAACTGGCTCTCGGGATGGATCCGGCACTCCAGAGCCAGCGCGGCGCGAATCCCGAGCTCGACCGCCCGGCGATTGAGCGCGGGCAGCGAGCCGGGGAGCCCGAGGCAGACCGGGCAGGTCAGGGTGTTCGGCGGCGCGCCGAACGCCACGGCGCAGGCGCAGAACATCTTGCTCGCCGTGCTGAGCTGCACGTGCACTTCCAGACCGATGACCGTCTCGTATGTCATGCCGGCGCTGTGGGGCCTGCCGTCGACTACGACCGGGGTGACCTCCCGCGGGCGGCCGCCCCGCCGGCGGGGTGGGCCGGCGGAGGCCGCATCGTGTGGAACGGAGTCGCCTGCTCAAACGCGTAGGCGACATTCAACATCGTCCCCTCGTCGAAGGGGCGGCCGATCACCTGCAGCCCCACCGGGAGCCCATCGGTGAATCCGCACGGGACGGAGACCCCGGGGATGCCCGCGAGGTTCAGCGGAACGGTGTAGACATCGGACAGGTACATCTGCAGGGGGTCGTCGACCTTCTCGCCGATTCGGAACGCCGCGGTCGGCGTGACGGGTCCCAGGAGCGCGTCGAACCGCGCAAACGCCGCCTCGAAGTCCCGGCGGATCAGCGCGCGGACGCGCTGGGCCCGGAGGTAGAACGCCTCGTAGTAGCCGGCGGAGAGCGCGTAGGTGCCCAGCATGATCCGGCGCTTCACCTCCGCGCCGAACCCCTCCCGCCGGGTCCGCGAGTAGAGCGTCTCGAGGTCGCCCGCCGCGGCCGTCCTGTGGCCGTAGTGGACCCCGGCGTACCGCGCCAGGTTGCTGCTGGCTTCGGCCGGCGCCACAATGTAGTAGGCCGGCAGCGCGTAGGAGGCGTGGGGCAGCGAGACCTCCTCGCACACCGCCCCGAGGTCCCGGCAGGTCTCGATCGCCGTGCGCACCGCGGCGCCCACGCCCCGGTCCAGCCCTTCGGCGAAGAATTCCCGGACCACCCCCAGCCGCAGTCCGCGGATCGTGCCGGTGAGGCGGTCGTGGTACGGGACGACCTCGGCGTCGGACGAGGTCGAGTCCGCCGGGTCCCGTCCGGCGATGACATGCAGCAGCAGGGCGGCATCCCGCACGTCGCGCGCGAGCGGGCCGATCTGGTCGAGCGAGGACGCGAACGCCACGAGGCCGTACCGCGAGACCCGCCCGTAGGTGGGCTTGAGCCCGACCACCCCGCAGAACGCCGCGGGCTGGCGAATGCTCCCGCCCGTATCGGACCCCAGCGCGAGCGCCGCTTCCCCGGCCGCGACCGCCGCCGCCGGACCGCCGCTCGTGCCGCCCGGCACGCGGGCGGGGTCCCACGGATTCCGCGTCGGGCCGAACGCGGAATTCTCGGTGCTGCTGCCCATGGCGAACTCGTCCAGGTTCGCCTTCCCGACGATGATCGCCCCCGCCCGGCGCAGCCGCGTGATCACCGTGGCGTCATAGGGGGGCTTGAAGCCCGCCAGCATCCGCGAGCCGCACGTGGTCGGCCAGCCTCGCGTGCAGATGTTGTCCTTGACGGCGACCGGGATCCCGGCCAGTGGCGGCGCATCGTCCCGCCCCGCGGCGCCGTCCCAGCGGGCGGCCTCCGCGAGCGACGCCTCCCGGTCCCGGAAGAGGTAGGCGTGGAGGTGAGGCTCCTGCGCGTCGATGCGCTCGAACACCGCGCGCACCACTTCGCCTGGGGAGGTTTCCCGCCGGTGGTAGAGCCTGCGCAGCTCCCAGGCGGGCAGGTCGGGGAGGGCCGCCGCGCCGCTCATTCCTCCGCGATCACCGGAGGCACGACGAAGTAGCCGTCCTCGACGGCGGGGGCGTTGGCCAGCGCGTCCTTCTGGTCGAGGGACGGCCGGACGACATCGTCCCGGAGCACGTCGGCCGCCGGCCGCGCCTCTGCCGCCGGCGGCGCCCCGTCGAGGTTCAGGGTATTGAGCGTCTGGATGTACGCGAGAATCTCCCCGAGCTGGGCGCGGAACTGCGCGATCTCCTCCGCCGACAGCTCCAGCCGGCTGAGCCGGGCCACGCGGGTCACGATACTATCGTCGATCATCGCGCATCAAGCGAAACCGCGCGTTGTCAGGGGCCGCATCCCCGCCCTGGTCGCAGCGGCGGCCAGGACCCGGTCCCAACAGGCGAAGGTCACAGGCTCCGCCGTCTGCTGTTGCACGACGAGCCCCGAGGCCAGGTGGACGGCATCATACGCGCGCAGGCGATATTGTTCCGCGATTGCCCCCGCATCCCGGATCAGCGAACTCCCGAGCGCGATCAGCAAGAATTGGGGCCAGTCGGTGTGCAATCGTCGAAGAAGCCGTCTGTGGTCCCCGGCCCTCAGGGCACCGTCCCGGCGGCGGCGGGCCAGGGCCGCCCGAATCTCGACGTACGCGATCTCCGACGTGGCCACCGCATCTGCTCCCTGAACACCCTGCCGAACCAGGGGCGCGCCGGTTTCATCCACATAGAGTTTCACGAGCGCACTGGTATCGACGTAGAGGATCACCGGCGGTCCTCAACGATTGTCGCGGCAATCGTCGGACCGCGGGTAAGCCGAACCGGGCGGGCGAGCCCGCGCGGCTTCCCGCCGCCCCAACTCGCGATCCCGCTCCGAAGCAACGCCTCGATCCGCGCCGTGCGCGCCGACGCCGCGGCCGGACCCATGACGGCCACCGACCGTCCCCGCTCCGTGATGACGATCCGCTCCCCGCGCTCAACGCGCCTGAGGTACTGACTCAAATGTGATTTCAGTTCCCTGACTCCGACGGTGGCCATGATTGCTCCCGACGTTGTGGTCACATTATAGCCTATTGTGACCACCTCGGCAAGCGCCGGCGAAGGGCCCCCAGGAACCGGGGGCCCGCGGCGCAGCGCGTCGCCGCCGAACTCCGCGCCGCCGGATTCGACGCGCTGCGTATCCCCTGACCGGGCGGGGTCAGCGCTTGCTGATCGTATAGAAGTACTGCCCCGGGAAGATGGGATTGTAGTACCACCCGTGCACCCAGGACCGCATCGTGTAATACGTCACGGGCTGGACCAGGAACAGGTACGGGAGATCGTTGTACGCGATCATCGACAGCTGCTTGTACAGCGCCTTGCGCTTCGCCGGGTCGGCCGTCCCGACCGCCTCGCCGATCAGCCGGTCCGCCTGGGGGTTCCGGTACCCGCCCCGCACCGGGAAGTACCCGTTCGCCGACAGGAAGGGCTGCGCGAAGTCGTGCGGGTCGGGGTAGTCGGCGAACCAGCCGAGAAAGTACATGGTGCCCTTGTGGGCGAACAGCAGGCTGTTCAACGTGCTCGAGGGCACCGGCCGGAACTCGATCTGGAACTTGGGGTTGAGCGCCCCCACCGTGTCCTTGACGATCTGGGCGCCGGTCTGGCGCGCGGTGTTCCCCGCGGTGTACGGGATCGTGAACTTGAAGCCGGTCTCCCAGAGCTTTCCCCCCATCGCTTCCTTGAACTCGGCGACGGCCTTCTCGCGGCTGGTCGTGTACACCGGGACCGCCGGATCGAATCCCAGGAGGCCCTGGACGATCGGGCCGTGGGGCAGGACGCCCCTCCCCGCATAGGCGCCGCCGAGGTTGGCTGCGTAGTCGAACGCGTACGCGAACCCCCGCCGGACGTGGAGGTCCGCGAAGAAGTCCGCGGGGATCCCGGCGCCGTCGAGGCGGGCGCTCCCCACGTCCGGGTTGGCTTCGGTGTTGATCTTGTAGTTGAACTGCAGCGTCTGCACCGCGATCTGGGGGAGGTTGTCCTGCAGCACCGTCCCGGGGATGCCGCGGAGCTTGGACTGCTCGTTGAGGGACGCGACGACGAGATCCGCGTCCCCCTGCTGGAGCGCGAGGCGCCGCGGCGCGAACTCCGTCACGGACCGGATCACGACGCGCTGGAGCGACGCGGGCGCGCGCCAGTAGCCGTCGTGCCGGACCAGGGTCACTTCCTTGGCCTGCCGGTCCCACCGCTCCAGTGTGAACGGGCCGGTCCCGTCCATGTGGTCGAACGCGTAGCGGTCCTCGGTCTTAGGGTTGTTGTACTTCTGCCACGTCCCGGGGCTGCCGTCCCAGTCGCCGTGCGCGGCCGCCCAGGCGCGCGGCATGATCTCGGTCCAGGCGGCAACGATGGTGAGGAACGGGGCGAACGGCTTCTTCAGGTGGAAGACCACGTTGCCGCCCTGGGCGCTCACGGCCCGCGCGACGTCGGCGAAAGACACCTGGATCTTCCCCGCATCGTCCCGGGTGCTGTCGACGCCGAGGAGCGGGCTGAGGAGGAGCCACGCCGGGCCGCCGGCCTGGTCTTGAAGGAGGAATCGCCGGATCGAGTAGACCACGTCGTCGGGCGTCATCACCGACCCGTCGTGAAACCGCACCCCCGTCCGGATCGGGAACGTGTAGGTCAGCCCGTCCGCGCTGATCAGGTGGTTGGCCAGGCTCGGGACCTCGGTCGCCAGCATGGGCTGGAACTTGTCGAGGGAGGCGCCGCTGTACATGATCAGCGTCTCATAGACGTTGGGCCAGACCGGCTCGGTGGAGTAGATGTCGTACGCCAGCGCCGGGTCGAGGCTGACGGCGTCGCCGAACCGCAGCTCGACAAAGGTCTCCGGGTTCTTGACGGGCTCGCCGGCCCCGCGGACAGTCGCCGCGCCGAGCGATGCGATCAAGACGACCGTCACGGCAAACACGGCCGCCCTCTGGATCCAGGTCACGGTGCGCATGACTGCTCCCCCTCCCTCCCCTACCTGCTCCCCTGCAGGCGGGGGTCAAAGACGTCGCGGAACGCGTCCCCGAGCAGGTTCCACCCGAGCACGAACAGGAAGATGGCGGTTCCCGGAACGATCAGGGTGTACCAGAACGTGAACGGGTCGCCGGCCGTGCCCACGATCCAGTTGTGGGAGAGGCTGATCAGCTGTCCCCAGTCCGCGTAGCCGATCGGGGCGCCGAGCCCCAGGAACGACAGCGCCGCGAACGTGATGACGATGCCGCCCATGTTGAGCGAGGCCAGGATGAGCATGGGGTAGATGGTGTTGGGGATGACGTGGCGGGCGATGATGTGCGGGTCGCCGCCGCCCAGCGCCCGGGCCGCCTGCACGTACTCCATGTCCCGCACCCGCAGGAACTCGCCCCGGAGGAGCCGCGTGTAGGTCGGCCACTCCACCACGGCGATGGCGATCACGGCATTCCGCACACTCTGGCCGAGCACCGCCACGATCACGACGGCCAGGATCAGGTGGGGGAACGCCAGGAAGATGTCCGTGACCCGCATCACCAGTTCGTCGAGCGGCCCGCCGTAGTACCCGCTGATGCTGCCCAGGAGCAGCGCGATGACCACCGCCGTGGCGACCACCGAGAGGGCCACCACGAACGCGGTGCGGCTCCCCCAGATGACCCCGTAGTACAGGTCGAACTGCTCTTCGGTCGTGCCGAACGGGTGCCCCGGCCCGGGCGGGTGCGGATCGCTGGCGTAGCCGGAGTGGGGGATCATGAACGGGTTGCGCTCGGTGGGGTGGGCGAGAAACGGGGCGAGGAGCGCCAGGACCACGAAGAACGCGATGATCACCGCCCCGAGGACCGACAGGGGGTTGCGCCGGAACCGCCGGAGCGTCCGGTGCCAGCCGGTCTCGACCGTCCGTCCGGCGCGCGGGGCGCGGGAGAGCGGAATGGCGGGGGTCGAGGACCGGACGGCGGTCACTGCAGGCGGATCCGCGGGTCCACGAGCGCGTACAGGACGTCCGCGCAGAGGTTGCCCAGCACGAGGAGGCCGGAGAAGATCAGGGCGAAGCCCGTCACCGCCGGGATGTCGAGCTGCTGGCTGGCGCTCACCCCCCACCGTCCGATGCCGGGATAGTTGAAGACGGTTTCGGTGATCACGACGCCGCTGAGCAGCCCGACGAACAAGAGCCCGGCCAGCGTGATCACCGGGATCAGCGCGTTGCGCCGGGCGTGCTTGTCGACGACGGTGCGCTGGGCAAGCCCCTTCGCCCGCGCCGTCCGCACGTAGTCGGTCCGCAGGGTCTCCAGCATCGAGGAGCGCGTGATCCGCACGAGCACGGCGGTCAGGAAGTACGTCAGGGTCGCGACCGGCAGGACCAGGTGCCGCACCGCGTCCCAGAAGATCCACCATTGACGGTTCAGCAGCGCGTCGATCGTCATGAGGCCGGTGTGGGGGTGAAACCCGGGGGAGCGCACGAACAGGCCGGCCGCGAGCGACAGCCGGTCCGGCGGAAACCAGCCGAAGTGCCCGTAGAACACCATCAGGAGCAGCAGGCCCCAGACGAACGTCGGCAGGGACGCGCCGCTGATCGAGGTGAACCGGCTGACATGGTCGAGCAGCCGGTCCTTGTGGACCGCGGACTGGGTGCCGAGCCAGATGCCCAGGGCGAGGATGCAGGCGAACGAGTAGGCGCCCAACTCGAGCGTCGCGGGGAAGTACCCCCGGATCGCGTCCGCGACCGGCTCCCGCGCCGTCTCGCTCCACCCCAGGTCGCCGTGCGCGACCTGCTTGAGCCACTCCCAATACTGGACGTAGGCGGGCCGATCGAGGTGGAACTTCCTGATGATGTCCGGAAGCGCGTTCAGCTGCTTGGGATCGTGGATATACAGGCTGGCCCGCATCGCCGGGGTCAGGAACTGGAGCAGGGAAAAGATGAGGACCGACACCCCCAGGGCGACGAACGGCAGCAGCAGCAGCCGGCGGAGGATGAACCCGGTCACGACACGAGCGGGCCGGCCCGGTGCGGGCCGGCCCGCGGCTCACCGCTTACTGCTTGGAGAGCGGGTAGTAATCCTCCCCGCCGTAGACCGTATTCCAGTACCACCCGCGCACCCACGAGCGCATCACCTTGAAGGCCGTCGGCTGGGCCGCCCAGATGCTCGGGACGTCGTTGTACGCGATCTCCGTGAGCTGCTTGTAGAGCGCCTTCCGCTTGGCCGGATCCGACGACGCGGCGGCCTGCTGAATGAGCCGGTCCGCCTCCGGGTTGCTGTAGCTGTTGCGCTGCGGGTAATCCCCCTTGCTCGACAGGAACGGCTGGGCGAAGTCGTCCGGGTCGGGGTAGTCGACCGCCCAGCCCAACGCGTACAGCGTCCCCTTGTGGGCGTTCGTGAGCTGCAGGAAGGAGGACCATTGCAGGTTCCGGATGTCGACCTTGAACTTCGGGTTGAGGGACTCCACCGAATCCTTGATGATCTGGGCGCCGATCTGCCGTGCCGCGTTGCCCGTGTTGAAGGTCAGCGTGAACTTGAAGCCGGTGCTCCAGACGTTGCCGCCCCAGGCCTCCTTGAACTCGGCGGCGGCCTTGTTCTTGTCGAACGTGTACTTGGGGAGGCTGGGGTCGTAGCCGAGCAATCCCTGGATGATCGGCCCGCTCGGCTGGATGGCCTTGCCCCGGTAGGCGTCGCGGATGAACGTCCCGTAATCGAACGCGTAGGCGAACGCCTTGCGGACGTGGACGTCGCTGAAGAAGTCGGGCGGGATCCCGCTGCCGTCGAGCTTCCCCGAGCCGATATCGGGGTTGGCGGTCGGATCGATCTTGAAATTGAAGTGGAGCACCTGGATGAGCAGCCTCGGCAGGTCGTCGCGGATCGCCACGTCCGCCATCCCCATCACCTTGCTCTGGTCGGCCCGGTCGACCTCGACGAGGTCGGCGTCGCCCTGCTGGAGCTGCAGCCGCCGGTTCGAGAACTCCGCGACATCGCGGATCACGACCCGGCTGAGGCGCGCCGGCGCCCGCCAGTAGCCGTCGTGCCGGGCGAGGATGACCTCCTTGGCCTGCCGGTCCCAGGACACCAGTTTGAACGGCCCGGTGCCGTTCATATGGTCGAACGCGTAGCGGTCTTGCAATTTCGGATTGTTGAACTTTTGCCAGGTCCCGGCGCTGCCGTCCCAGTCCCCGTGGGCGGCCGCCCACGCCTTGGGCATGACGAACGACCAGGCCGCCACGATGCTCAGGAACGCCCCGTAGGGGTGCGCCAGGTGGAAGACAACGTTGTTCCCCTGCACGGTGACGGTCTTCGCCGCGTCCGCGTACGTGACGACGATCTTGTCCCCGTCGCGGGTGCTCTCCTTGCCGACCAGCGGGCTCAGGAGCAGCCAGGAGGGCCCTCCGTCGCGGTCCTGGAGCATGAACCGCAGTACCGAGTACCGCACGTCCTCCGGGGTCATGGTCGTGCCGTCGTGGAACTTGACGCCCTGGCGGATCGGGAAGGTATAGGTCAACCCGTCGGCGCTGATGAGGTGGTTGGCCAGGCTGGGCACCTCGGTGGACAGCCGGGGCACGTAGGTCGAGAGCACCGAGCCATTGTAGCCGATCAGCGTCTCGTAGACGTTCGGATACACGATCTCGTAACTCGCGGTGTCATACTGGTACGCGGGGTCCAGGCTCTCGGGGTCGCCGTAGCGCAGGGTCACGAACGTGTCCGGGTTTTTCACCGACTGACCCGCGACCCGCGTCCCGGCTCCCGACGTCAGCACGATCAGGACACCGGCCAGGAACAATGCGGCCATCCGCTGTCTCACGATCGATCACCACCCCTTTTTGGGGACTCAGATTCTGGGGACTCGGTGTGTGTAGATTCCCCCCGGCCTGCCGTTTGGGACATTCGCGCGTCCTGCGGGTCGATCCACTCCAGGGTACGGATGGGGTGGACGCGGGGTTCACCTACCGCTTCGCCGGCTGCTTGGGCAGCACCGCCGCCTTGCTCCGCTGGTGCTTGAACGGCTGAACGGGGCAGGCGAGGAAGTGGCCGCCGCCGACGTCCGCGAACGGCGGCTCGTCGACCTTGCAGCTGGGCTGGACGTACAGGCAGCGGGTGTGGAACCGGCAGCCGGACGGCGGGTTGATCGGGCTCGGGACGTCGCCCGGCAGGATGATCCGCTCCCGCCGCAGCTCCGGGTTCGGGATCGGCACGGCCGAGAGCAGCGCCTCCGTATAGGGATGCTGCGGGTTGCTGAACAGCTCTTCGGTCTCCGCCAGTTCCACGATCTTCCCGAGGTACATGACGGCGATCCGGTCGCTGATGTGCTTCACCACCGACAGGTCGTGCGCGATGAACAGGTACGTCAGCCCGAACTCCTTCTGCAGCTCCTCCAGGAGGTTGAGCACCTGCGCCTGGATGCTCACGTCCAGCGCCGAGACCGGCTCGTCGGCGATGATGAGCTTGGGGTTGACGGCGAGGGCGCGGGCGATGCCGATGCGCTGCCGCTGGCCGCCGCTGAACTCGTGCGGGTACCGGTTGGCGTGGTACGGGGAGAGGCCGACGACCTCGAGCAGTTCCTGCACGCGCCGCACCTTTTCCTTGCCGCGGGCCAGCCGGTGGATCTCCAGCGGCTCGCCGATGATGTCCCCGACGGTCATCCGCGGGTTGAGCGAGGAATAGGGGTCCTGGAAGATGATCTGCATGTCGCGGCGCAGCCGGCGCAGCTCTTCCTTGCCGAGCTTGAAGATGTCCCGTCCCTCGAAGAGCGCCTGGCCGGCCGTCGGCTCCTGGAGCCGGAGGATCACCCGGCCGGTCGTCGTCTTGCCGCAGCCGGACTCTCCCACGAGCCCGAGGGTCTCGCCCTTGCGGATGAAGAAGCTGAGGTCGTCGACGGCCTTGACGGCCCCCACCTGCCGCTGGAAGATGAAGCCCTTGGTGACCGGATAGTACTTCCGGAGGTCCCGGACCTCGAGCAGGATCTCGCCGTTCGTCGCCATAGGGTCCCTCCAGGCCCGCGCGTGAGTGGGGCTACGAACCGGACCGCGAGGACGCGGCCAGCCCGGCGGCCTCGGCGGCCTTCTTCTCTTTCTCCGTCGCCTTGTCCGAGTAGAGGTAGCACTTCGCCGTGTGGCTCGGGCCCACCGGGTAATCCGGCGGGTCGGCCTGCACGCAGATCTCCATGGCGAACGGGCAGCGGGGCGCGAAGGCGCACCCCGGCGGCAGGTCGATCAGGCTGGGCGGCTGCCCCTCGATGGGGATCAGCCGCTCCCGCCGCTCGTACAGCTTGGGGACCGAGTGCAGCAGGCCCCAGGTGTACGGGTGCTTGGGCTCCTGGAAGATCCGCTTGATCGTCGTGGTCTCGATCGGCCGGCCCGCGTACATCACGACGACGTTGTCGCACATCTCCGCGACCACCCCGAGGTTGTGGGTGATCATGATGATCGACGTGCCGAAGTCGCGCTGCAGCTCGCGCATCAACTCGATGATCTGCGCCTGGATCGTCACGTCCAGCGCGGTGGTCGGCTCGTCGGCGATGAGCACGGAGGGGTTGCAGGACAGCGCCATGGCGATCATCACGCGCTGGCGCATTCCGCCGGAGAACTGATGGGGGTAGTCCTTGACCCGCTGGCGGGCCAGGGGGATCTTCACGCGCTCGAGCATCTCCGCGGCGCGGGTCCAGGCGGCCCGCTTGTCCAGGTGCTGGTGGAGGATGATCGCCTCGGCGATCTGCTCGCCGATGGTGAGCACGGGGTTGAGCGAGGTCATCGGCTCCTGGAACACCATGGCGATGCGGTTGCCGCGGATCCTCCGCATCTGTTCGTCGGACAGCTTGAGCAGATCCCGGCCCTCGAAGAGGATCTGCCCGTCGACGATCTTGCCCGGCGGCGTCGGGATCAGCCGCATCACGGACAGGGCGTGGACGCTCTTGCCGGACCCCGACTCGCCGACGATGCCCAGGGTCTCGCCCCGGTGGAGGTCGTAGGTCAGGCCGTCCACCGCGCGGACGACGCCTTCGTCGGTATAGAAGTAGGTCTTCAGATTCCGGACGGACAGCAGCGGGTCGGCCACCCGTTACCCCCCTCCCGAGGCCGGCAGCGATGTCATGGAACTGAGCCTGCCAACACCGGACGGTTCCACCAGGCCCGCGCCAAATCCTTTCCCTGACGGGCTCCGGATACCCCCGGCCGGCGGGGCCCCCGCGACCGTGACGCGTCCCGGGACCATGACGCGGACCCGGACCCGGCCCGGGGTGGGCCTAGAGCTTGAGCCGCGGGTCCAGGGCGTCCCTGAGGCCGTCCCCGAGAAAGTTGAAGCAGAGCACGGTCAGGAAGATCATCAGCCCGGGATAGAACGCCAGCCGGGGAGCGGTGAGAATAAAGTCCTGGGCGTTTTGGAGCATGTTCCCCCACGAGGGGACCGGCGGCTGGATCCCGATCCCGAGGAAGCTCAGGGCGGCCTCGGTGAGGATGGCTCCCCCGACGATCAGGGTCGCGGCGACGATCACGGGCGCGAGCGTGTTGGGCACGAGGTGGCGCGCCAGGATCCGGAGGTCGGTCGCGCCGAGCGCCCGGGCGGCGTCGGCGAACTCCTGCCCCCGGAGCTTCAGCACCTCCCCCCGCACCAGCCGGGCCACGCCGCGCCAGGCGAAGAGGCTGATCACGAAGACGATGCCGGCGACCGACCCGCCCAGGTACTTGGAGAGGACGATGAGGATGGGGAGGTCCGGGAGGGCCAGCGACACGTCCGTGATGCGCATGAGCACGTTGTCCGGCCACCCGCCGTAGAACCCGGCGGTGGCGCCGATGAGGATGCCCGCGCACGCCGCCGCCACCGCCGCCGAGAAGCCCACGAGCAGGGACACGCGGCCGGCGTAGAGCAGCCGCGTGAAGACGTCGTGGCCGATGGTGTCGGTCCCGAGGAGGTGCCGCCACGACGGGGACCGGAGCCTGGCCGTGAGGTCGATGTCTTCGAACCGGTACGGCGCGATCGCCCCGGCGAGCAGGGTCACCAGCACCAGCGCGAGGACGACCGCCGCGCCTGCCAGCGCCACCTTGTGGTGGCGAAACCGGTGCCAGGCCAGCGCCCAGAAGCTCTGCCCCGCTCCCTGCGCCCGCTGGAGCCGCGCCCGCGCGGGCGTGGACCGGGACACCGCGGATGACCCGGATGCCGGCAGGCGCGCCATCTCAGTCGAATCGGATCCGGGGATCGAGGATGCCGTACGCGATGTCGACGAGGAGGTTGACGCCGATCACCATCACCGCGATGAACATGATGATCCCCTGCGCGACCGCGTAGTCGGCGCCCAGCGTGGAATCCACCAGCAGTTTGCCGACGCCGGGCCAGGAGAACACGGTCTCGGTCAGCGGCGCGCCCGCCAGGATCCCCGGGACGGCCACCCCGAGGACGGTGACGAGCGGGATCAGGGCGTTGCGCAGCGCGTGCCGGCGGATGACCACGCGGCCCGGGAGCCCCTTGGCGCGCGCGGTCCGGACGAAATCCTGCCGGACGACCTCCAGCATGCTGCTGCGCGTGTACCGGGTGAAGCTGGCCATGAAGACCAGCCCGAGCGCCAGCGTGGGCAGCGGCAGGTACTTGAGGCGGTCGGCCAGGAGCGGCAGCCCCGGCGCCACGCCCGGGCTGTTGATCCCGCCCGGCGGCAAGAGGTGCCAGTTGACCCCGAACAGGTAGATCAGCATGATCCCGAACCAGAACACCGGGACGCTGACGCCGAAGAAGGTGAAGAGCGTCGCGGCGTAGTCCAGGGCCGAGTACTGATGGAGGGCGGAGTAGATCCCGACGGGGATCGCCACGGCCAGCGCGAGGGCGAGCGCCCCCGCGGCGAGCGAGACGGTGTTGCCCAGCCGGTCCAGGATCAGGGTGGCCACCGGCTCCCGGTACGTCCGGGACCAGCCGAAATCGCCCTGCGCCGCCCGCTCCAGCCACTTCACGTATCTGACGTGCGGCGGCTCGTCCAGCCCGTAAACGTGCTTCAGCCGGATGACGTCGGCCGGGGTGAGACCCGGGACGCCTGAAATCAGCAGGTCCACCTGGTCGCCGGGCGCCGCCGCCAGCAGCGCGAAGACCACGATCGAGATCCCGAGGAGGATCGGGACCATCTGCACGAGCCGGCGGATCACATACCGCTGCATCTCAATCCCGGCGCCGGGGGGCCGGCGATCGTCTCGCTACTGCGCGCCCCATGCCCACCGGCCGGCGTTCCACGTCACCTGGCCGTTGTGGCCGACGCCGGTCGGCTTCCAGTTCTGGAACCCGTTCTTGATCACCGTGACGTCCGCCCTGAAGTACAGGGGCAGGGCGGGAAGCTCATCGGCGAAGAGCGCCTGCGCCCGCTTGAGCATCGCCGCCCGCCTGGCCTGATCGAGCTCGGTGGGGACGGCGTGCAGCAGCCGGTCCATCTCCGGGTTGGAGTATCCTGGGAAGTCCTGGCCGTTGTACGCGTTCTGGGCGGACGGGATGTTGTCCGTGGTGTAGAGGGTCTCGCCATCCTCGGTCGGTTTCTGCACCCAGGCGTACATCGCCATGTCGAAGTCGCGGTGCCGGGTCGTCTCGCCGAAGAAGACGCGCGCCGGCTGGTTGGTGATCTTGAGGTCGACGCCGACCTGCCGCCACTGGTTTTGGAGAATCTGCTCCACGTCCTCGCGGACGCGGTTGCCGGCGGTGGTGCCGAGCGAGACCGTGTACCGCTCGCCCTGAGCGTTGCGCAGAATCCCGTCCGGCCCGGGGGTCCACCCCGCCTCCGCAAACAGCTGCTTCGCCCGTTCCGGATTGTGCGTGTACTTCGGCATGGACGCATCGTAGGCGTAGTGCTTGGGCGGCAGGTAACTGTTGGCCACGGCCTGCTTGCCCCCGAAGAGGGCGTCCACCAGCGCCTGCCGGTCGAGCGCGTACAGGAGCGCCTGGCGGACCCGCTTGTCCTTGAACTTCGGATTGCTCAGATTCAGATCGATGTGCTCCCAGACCATCCCGGGGGTAAACAGCACCTTCTGGGCGAGCCGGCGCTGGGCGATCTGCTGGTCGAGTTGCACCCCCTGGGTGAACGTGATCCCGATCGGGCTGATCGCGTCGATCGCGCTCGAGAGCATGTTGGCGCCGAGAGTGTTCGTGTCCGTCACCACGCGCCAGACGATCCGCTTCACCCGGGGCGTGTCCAGCGTATAGTTGGGATTGGCCTCGGCGACGATGGAGGACCCCTTCTGCCAGGAGACGAGCCGGTACGGACCGTTGCCGATCGTGGCCTGGGGGTCGCTGCCGAACGGGAGCTTATCCAGGCCGCCCGGGTTGTCGTGATACGCCTTCTCCAGCACGTGCCTGGGCCAGGGCCCCCACTCGATGACGTCGGTGTTGGCGTACGCATAGTGGTCCTTGTACGTGACGACGATCGTGTCGGGGGCCGGCGCGTAGATGTTCTCGACGTGCTTCTCGAAGACGCGATCGATGATCGGCACCTTGTCGTTCATGATCGCCCGGTGGGTGAACACGTAATCCTGCGCGTCCACCGGGACCCCATCCGACCACTTCGAGGGCTTGAGGTGCCAGGTGACCTGCATCTTTCCGGCGGGGAGGAGCTTCCACAGGCCGTTGTCCAGCGTCGGGATCTCCTTCGCCGCGACCGGGGCGAGCTTCAACTCGTCGCTCCAGAAGGCGCCGGCGACGAACAGGGCCATAATGACCTCGCTGCTCACGGCGAGGTTCCCGCCCAATCCCGGCACGAGGATGTCGGGCTCCTGGGAGATGCCGATCACGACTTCGTCCCTGGGGGCGGCCGCCTGGCCCGGGGCCGCCGGCCAGCCGATCCCAAGGAGTCCCCCCGCCGCGAGAACCGCCGTCAACACCCGCCCAAGCCTGCCCACGGTTCCACCCCCCCAGAGCTTCAGCCACCTGGACCCGTCGGCGTTTCGACCAACCGCCGCCCGCGCCGAGGCCGGACGCTTTCCCTTCTCGCTCCCGCTTTCCCGGCCCTGCCCGCGGGGCCGCGGGTCAACCGCCGCCCGCCGCAGGCTGAGCGCCGGCACCCTCGCTATGGGAGGTCTCGGGCGTACTCGACGCTGTAGTCGTTGTACGCGTCCCCCTGCCCGCCGCTCACGGTGGCGAGCAACCGCCTTCCCCTGTATAGTTCCGCGACCGCGCGGCTGATCTCGGGGACGTTATAGAGCACCAGCTGCACCACGAGGCGGCCTTCGGTGGCCAGGTACTGCCGGTTGTACTTGGCATCGTGGGCGGGATCGTAGTACTTCGACTGGAACTGCGCCGTGACGGTCCCCGACGGCGGGTCGTACGCTACCCGGGGATGGCTCTCCTGCCCGGAGAGGCTGACCACGGCCCCCCGGGCGCGGGTGGCCGGGTCCCGGGTGACGCCCGGAGGGACCGCGGGCGAAACCGCGCCCTCCTGGACCTGGGCGATCTGGGTCCAGAGCAGCCAGCCCCCGCCTGCCGCGAGCACCAGGGCCGCGGCGAGCGGCAGGAGCCACGCCGCGCGGCGGGGCCGGGGACGCGCGGGGTGCATCACGTGGACCGCTGCCGGGGGTCGAGGGCGTCGCGGACGCCGTCCCCGAGGAAATTGTAGAAGAGGATCACCAAAACGATGGCGAGCCCCGGGAGGAGCAGCCAGGGGAACTGCGTGAACACCTCGACGCTCTGCGCCTGCGCCAGCAGCAGTCCCCAGCTCGTGCTGGGCTCCTGGACCCCGATCCCGAGGTACGACAGCCCGCTCTCGCCCAAGATCACCCCGGGGATCGTGAGCGTGGCGGCGACGATGACGTAGGAGGAGGTGCTGGGCAGGATGTGCCGGACGATCACGCGCAGGTCGCTCAAGCCCGCCGCCCGGGCGGCCAGGACGAACTCCAGCTCGCGGAGGCTGAGGACCAACCCCCGGATGATCCGCGCCAGCCCCCCCCACCCGACCAGGCTGAAGACCGCGGCGATCATGAAGATCCGGGCCGCGCTGCTGAGGGTCGCCGGCAGGACGGTGGCCAGGGTGAGCAGGAGGTAGAAGGTCGGAAACGACGCCAGCACCTCGACGGCGCGCATGAGGACGTTGTCGATGATCCCGCCGTAGTAGCCGGCGATCCCGCCCAAGACCAGGCCGATCGGGAAGGTGATCAGAACGACGATGATGCCGATCAACAGCGACACCCGGCTTCCGTAGAGCATCCGGGAGAGCAGGTCCCGGCCGAACTGATCGCTGCCGAACACAAACAGCCGCGCCGGGGCGTCGACCTCCATCAGGTGGACGTCGGTCGGAACAAACCCGAGGAGACGGTACGGTGAGCCGCGGGCGAAGAAGTGGAGGTCGTACGTCCTCGAGGTCTCCGGTGCGTAAAGCCGCAGGCCGGGATCGATCAGCCGGTAGGCGTACACAAACGGCCGCGCGTGCCACCGCCCCCGGGCGTCGATCAGGTGCACCCCGACCGGCGGCGCGTAGAACAGGCGCCGGTCGGTGAAGTCGAGGCCGTACGGAGCCACAAACTCCGCGAACAACATGATCACGTAGATGACGGCGAGGGCGGCGCCGCTGATCAGGGCGAGCTTGTAGCGCCGGAGCTGCCGCCAGGCCAGCTGGAGCGGCGTCCGAGCCCGCGCCGCCTCCCGCTGCCGCTGCTCGGCCGCCCGCGCCGCGACGATGTCGTGGATCATCAGCGGCCGCGCGCCCTATTCGTACCGGATCCTGGGATCCACATAGGCGAGCAGGATGTCGGCGATCAGGTTGCCGAGGATCAGCAGGACGCTGCCGAGCAGGAGGCTCCCCATGACGACAAAGATGTCCTTTCGCTGCAGCGCCTCCAGGATCAGCCGGCCGAGCCCCGGGTACCCGAGGATGTTCTCCACGAAGGCGGCGCCGCTGAGGAGGCCGCCCAGCTCAAACCCGAAGAGGGTCACCAGGGGATTGATGGCGTTCCTGACGGCGTGGCGCAGGATCACGCGGCGCTCGGGGACCCCTTTGGCCCGGGCGGTCTTCACGTAGTCCGCGCGCAGGACGTCGAGCAGGTTGGTGCGCATGTACCGCATCAGCCCCCCGACCGAGAAGACGCCGAGCGCGATCGTCGGCAGGATGAGATGCCACCCCACGTCGAGCAGTTTGCCCAGCGGGGAGAGCATGTCGTAGTTCACGCTGGTGAGCCCCTGCAGCGGCAGGAGATGCGTCCAGAACGCCGCGTACAGCAGCAGCAGCGCGCTGAAGAACGACGGGATCGAGATGGCGATGAAGGCGCCGGCGCTGAGCAGCCCGTCTTTCACCGAGTACTGGTGCACGGCCGAGTAGATGCCGAGGGGGATGGCGATCGCCCACGCCACGATGAGCGAGGAGATGGAGAGCAGCAGGGTGTTGAGCGCCCGGGTGCCGATGAGCCAGGTGACCGGAACCTGATAGGAAAATGACAGGCCGAAGTCCAGGTGCACGATCCGCCACAGCCAGCGGAGGTACTGGATCCACGGGGGCTGGTCCATGCCGAACCGGGCGCGCAGTCCCTCGATCGTCGCCGGGCTGATCTGCGGGTACTGCAGGACCAGGGCCTGGAAGTAGTCGCCCGAGCCCCTGGCGAGCTGGATCGCGGCCCAGCTGACGAAGGTGATCCCCACGAGCAGGGGGCCGAGCAGGATCAACCGGCGGAGGATATAGCGGAACATGGAGCGGGCCCCGACCGCGCGTCAGGGTTTGATATAGACCACGGGGAAGTTCCAGAAGGGCCCGCCGAACGCCGTGTACTTGATGTTCCCAAACTTGTTGCGGACGGCCACGTAGGCGTTCGGGATCGCGGTGTAGACCACCGGCACCTGCTCGGCGATGATCTCCTGGTACTTGTCGTAATACGCTTTTCGCCGGGTCTGGTCCACCGTCGTGGCCGCCAGGTTGAAATACCGGTCCACCTCGGCCTCCCACGGAGTCGCCGGGGCCGCCTCCTTCGGGTTCCACATGTGCAGGCTGCCGGAGGATTTCCAGACATTCTGGCCGTTGTGCGGCTCGATCCCGCCGGTGAGCCCCATCACCATCGCTTCCCACTTGTACGATTCCACGAGCTTGTTCACCAGCGTATTGAAGGCCTCCGGCGCGAGCGTCACATGCATGCCGAGTTTCTCCAGGTCCTGCCGGATGATGTTGCCGATGGCCACCCGGTCCTGGTTGTCGGCGTTGGTGCTGATGATGAACTCCACCGGATGTCCGTCGGCATCCCGGAGCAGACCGTCGGCGCCCTTCTTGAAGCCGGCCTCGGCCAGGGTGGCGGCCGCCTTGTCGAGGTCGTACGGGTACTGCATGACGCGCGGATCGAAGAAGAATTTGTCCGCCGGGCTCTCCGGCCCGTACTCCGCGATCGCCTGCCCCGCGTACACCTGGTCGATGATCGCCTGCCGGTCAATCGCATAGGCCACGCCTTGGCGGAACTTCTGGTTCTGGAACCACTTCAGTTTGTACTCCGCGAGGCCGCCGCGCCGATTCTGGTTGAAGGAGAGGAATTCGGAGCCGAACGATGGGCCGCCGTCGTAGACGGTGTAGCGCCCCGCCTTCTCCCCGCGTTTGAACGCCGCGTATTCCCTCGGCCGGACCCCGTAACTGTCGGTCTGCCCCTGGAGGAACAGCAGCTTGTGGGCCTCCTGGCTGGGCACGATCGTCAGCACGAGGCGCTCGATGTAGGGGAGCCGCCGCCCCTGAAGGTCGACCCTCCAGTAATGGGGGTTGCGGGCGAAGGTGATGCGCTGCGCGGGCTTGTACTCGGTCATGACGTAGGCACCGGTCCCAACGAGCTCGCGTGGGGGCGTGTTCACCCCCCAGGTCTGGTTGAACTTCCCCGCCTGGTACGACGCATCGAGCTTGTGCCTGGGGAGGATCCCCACCCCGATCGACCGCAGAAACGGCCCAAACGGCTCCGCGGTCCGGAAGCGAATCGTCAGGCCGTCGACCTTGGTGACCTCGATGGGCTTGCCGGCCACGGTGAGGACGTCCTGGAGGCTGTTGGGGATCTTGCCGTCGTAGATCACCTGAAACGTGAACGCGACATCGTCCGCCGTCACCGGGGCGCCGTCGCTCCACTGGAGCCCCTGACGCAGTTTGAACGTCCAGGTCCGCCCGTCCGGGCTCGTCCGCCAGGACTCGGCGAGGGCGGGTTCGGTCTCCGTCGTCTCCCCGTTGTCCTCGACCAGGCCGTCGAACAGCCCGCCGATCGCCCCGGTCGACGATGTCTCCTGCGCCAGAATCGGATTGAAGGTGCGCGGATCGGCGACCTGGGCATCGAGAAACGTGCCCCCGAAGCGTCCCGGCTCGCCGAGCATCACCTTGGGATGCGGCAGCCCTGGAAGGCTCGGCCTCGTCGGGCTCGCTTTCGGTGGCGCCGCGCCGGCCGCGCCTACGGCGTGAGCCAGGACGTCCGGGGGGAGGAGCAGAGCGGCGGCGATCGCGATGACCGCGAGACCCTTCACTCGGTCCGTTCCTCCGAGGCGCCCTGCACCACGGTCAGCGGCGCGTATCCCAGCGCCAGCCGTTTGGTGCCGGCGCCGTCGAACCGGACGGTCACGATCGCGCGGGGCCCCTCGCCGTCGACCTCCAGCACCCGGCCCATCCCAAAGGTCTTGTGCCGGACGTGATCGCCGACGGCGACCGCCGGCACGGGCCGGTCCTGGTCCGGCCAATCGCCGGTGGGCGTGCGCGGGGTGGTCGTCCGGACGAGCAGGTTGTCGGGGATCTCCGCCAGGAACCGCGACGGCAGGCTGGGACTGGCCGTGCCGAACGCCGCCCGCTGCCGCGCATACGTGAGGATCAGGCGGCGCTGCGCCCGCGTCATGCCGACGTAGCAGAGCCGCCGCTCCTCCTCCACGCCGGCCTCCTCCTCGATCGACCGGACGTGGGGGAACAGCCCCTCCTCCATGCCGGCCAGGACGACGATCGGAAACTCCAGGCCCTTGGCGCTGTGGAGCGTCATCAGCGTCACGCGGTCGGTCCGGTCCTGCAGCGTATCGACGTCGGTGATCAGGGCGAGGTGCTGGAGGAACGCTTCCAACGTCGCCTCGCCGGTGGTGACCTCGATCTCGCCGGCGACCGCGACCAGTTCATCGAGGTTCTCGATCCGCGCGTAGGCTTCGTCGGTCCCCTCGGCTTCGAGCATCCGCCGGTAGCCGGTCACCTCGATCGCGTGCCCGACGACCTCGCGGGCCGGGTGATCCGCGGCGAACCGGGTCAGCGCCTCGACCAGCCCGACGAACTCGGCGGCGGCGCGGCGGAGCTGCGGCCCGAGCCCGGCGTCGCCGGCGCGGACGTTCTGGCTCCCGCCGTGGGCACGCAGGGCGTCCCACAGCGAGCCCCCCTCGGCCTCCGCCCACGCCTCGAGCCGGCGCAGGGTCCCATCGCCGATGCCGCGCCGCGGGACGTTGATCACCCGCCGCAGGCTGGCCCGATCCGCGGGATTGTAGGCGATCCGCAGGTACGCGAGGAGATCCTTGATCTCCGCCCGCTCGTAGAACCTGAGGCCGCCGACGATCTGGTAGGCGACCCCGAGCCGCAGGAACATCTCCTCGAACTGTCGGGACTGGGCGTTCGTGCGGTAGAGGATGGCGATCTCGCCGGGCTGGCCGCCGGCCGTCCGGTGGGCGCGGACGAGGTCGCCGGCGTACCGGGCCTCATCGTAGCCGTCGAACGCCTCGAACAGGGTGACCGGGTCCCCCGCCCCGTTGTCCGTCCACAGCGCCTTGGTGTGCCGGTGCGGGTTGTGGCGGATGACCGCCGCGGCGGCATCGAGGATCTGGGGGGTGGACCGGTAGTTCTGCTCCAGCTTGACGACGCGGGCGTCCGGGTAGTCCTGCTCGAACTCGAGGATGTTGCGGACGTCGGCGCCCCGCCACCGGTAGATGGCCTGGTCGTCGTCGCCGACCACGCAGAGGTTCCGGTGGCGCTGCGCCAGCAGGCTCAGCAGCCGGTACTGGACGCGATTGGTGTCCTGGTACTCGTCGACGAGGATGTGCCGGAAGCGATCCTGATACTCGGCGAGCACGGGCGGATGGTCGCGGAAGAGCACGACCGTGCGCACGAGCAGATCGTCGAAGTCCAGGGCGCTGCACTCGTCGAGCCGGCGCTGGTAGGCGAGGTACAGCCGGGCGAGCACTTCGTCGCGGACGGTCTCCGCGCGCGCGGCCATGGCAGGGGGATCCACGAGCTCGTTCTTGGCGCGGCTGATCTCCGCGAGCACTCCGGCGGGCGGGAACTGCCGCTCGTCCACGTCCAGCGCGCGGATCACCTCGCGCATCACCGCCCGCTGGTCGTCCGTGTCGTAGATCAGGAACCGGGGGTCGACGCCGATGGGCGCGCCGGACCGGCGGAGCACCCGGCTGCAGACCGCGTGGAACGTCCCCATCCACACGGCGCGGGCGATGGGCGCGCCGACCAGCCGCTCCACGCGTCCGCGCATCTCGCCGGCGGCCTTGTTCGTGAAGGTGACGGCCAGGATCCGCTGCGGGGGCACGCCCCGGTCGCGAATCAGCGCCGCGATGCGAAACGTCAGCACCCGCGTCTTGCCGGAGCCGGCGCCGGCGAGGATCAGGAGCGGCCCGTCGCCGTGGTGGACCGCCTCCCGCTGGGACGGGTTGAGCAGCGCGTCGATCTCGGAAGCGGGCCCCGTGACGGAATCCACGGCGCCTCCTCTCGCAGTCATTCCCATTCTATTGTAGCAGGCGGCTTGCTGCTGATATCGTAGACGACCCGGCTGCAGCCCTGGACCTCTCCGGTGATGCGGCTGCTGATCGTCTCCAGCAGTTCCATGGGCAGCCGCGCCCAATCGGCCGTCATGCCGTCCTGGCTGGTCACGGCCCGGACCGCCACGACGTGCCCGTAGGTCCGGGCGTCCCCGGCGACCCCGACCGAATGGACCGGCAGGAGGACCGCGAAGGCCTGCCAGAGGTCCCGGCCCAATCCGCTGCGGCGGATCTCCTCGGTCACGATCGCGTCCGCCTCCCGCAGAATGGCCAGCCGGTCTTCGGTCACCTCCCCGAGCACCCGGATCGCCAGCCCGGGCCCCGGGAACGGGTGGCGCCACACCATCTCTTCGGGCAGCCCCAGCGTCCGGGCCACCAGGCGCACCTCATCCTTGAACAGCGTGCGCAGCGGCTCCACCAGGCGGAACGGCACCACCTGCGGCAGCCCGCCGACGTTGTGGTGGGTCTTGATCCTGGCGGCCGTGCGCGTGCCGCTCTCGATGACATCGGGGTAGAGGGTGCCCTGGACGAGGAATTCGGGCCGGCCGAGCCGGGCGGCCTCGTCGGCAAAGACGGTGATGAACTCGTTGCCGATGAGGGTGCGCTTTCGCTCCGGGTCGACGACGCCGCGCAGGCGATCGAGGAACCGCCGGCCGGCATCGACGTGGACCAGCGACACCCCGAAATGGTCGCGGAACACCTCGACGACCTGGTCCGCCTCTCCCCGGCGCAGCAGGCCGTGGTCGACGAACACGCACGTCAGCCGGTCCCCGATGGCGCGGAACGCCAGCCCCGCCGCCGCGGCGGAATCCACCCCGCCGGAGAGCGCGCAGATCGCCCGGCCGGCGGCGATCCGGGCGCGGATCTCGTCCACGGCGCGCTCGACGAACGACTCCATGGACCACGACGCCGAGCACCCGCAGACCTGGTAGAGGAAGTTGCGGAGGACGTCGCTGCCCCAGGGGGTGTGGGAGACTTCCGGATGGAACTGCAGGCCGTAGAGCCGCCGCGCGCGATCCGCGATCGCGGCGTGGGGGCTGTGGTCCGAGTGGGCCAGGGTGGCGAACCCCGCGGGGAGCCTGTGAACCGTGTCCCCGTGGCTCATCCAGCAGATCAGGCGCCGCTCCAGCCCGCCGAAGAGAGGCTGCGGCCCTTCGGGCTCGTCCACGAACAGGCGGGTGCGTCCGTACTCCCTCCGGGCGGCGGGCCCCGTCAGGCCCCCGAGATCGTGCGCCATCAACTGCATCCCATAGCAGATCCCGAGCGTCGGCACCCCGGCGGTGAACAGCCCGGGATCGCACCGGGGCGCGCCCGGGTCGTAGACGCTGGCGGGGCCTCCCGAGAGGATGATTCCCTTCGGGCGGAGCGCCAGGAGATCGGCCAGCGGGGTGTCAAACGGCAGGATGAGGCTGTAGACGCGCAGTTCCCTCACCCGCCGCGCGATCAGCTGGCTGTACTGCGCCCCGAAGTCGAGGACGACGACGAGGTCTTCCACCGAGCGGGGGATCTCGATCGCCGTCCCCTCGGTGGCCGCCGGCGCCCGGACAGTACCGGCCCGCGCCGTCGGCCCAGCGCCCTCCAGGATCCGGCTCATCGCCCCTGCCCCACGCGCTGCGCGATCTGGAAGGTCTTGCCCTCCGTCGAGACCGACGGCGCGATGATGATCTCCGCCTGCTGCATCTGGCGCAGCGTCCTGGCGCCGCACATCCCCATGGCCGTGCGGAGCGCCTCGACGAGATTCTGGGAGCCGTCGTCGACCCGCGCCGGACCGAGCAGGATATCGCGGAGGGTACCGGTGGTGCCGACCTGAATGCGGGTCCCGCGCGGCAGCGCGGCGTGAGGCGTGGCCATCCCCCAGTGAGATCCCCGCCCCGGCGCCTCCTCGGCGCGGGCCAGCAGGCTGCCGAGCATCACCGCGTCCGCGCCGCACGCCACCGCCTTCGCCACGTCCCCCCCGACGGCGATCCCGCCGTCGGCGACGAGCGGCACGTGCCGGCCCGTGCGCCGCTCGAACTCCGCGCGCGCGGCGGCGACGTCCACGATCGCGGTGGCCTGCGGGACGCCGACGCCGAGGACCTTGCGGCTGGTGCACGCCGCGCCGGGCCCCACCCCCACAAACAGCGCGGCGACGCCCGCCTCGAGCAGCTGGAGCGCCGCCTCGTAGGACACGCAGTTTCCGGCCATCACGGGCATCTCGGTCTGCGCGGTGAGCTCGCGGAGCGACAGCGCCTGGCCGCGGTCGCTGCGGTGCTGCTCGGTGATCACGGTGGACTGGACCAGCAGCACCGCCGCCCCCGCCTCCGCCGCGAGCGGCCCGAGGCGGCCGGCCTGGGCGGGGGTGGTGGAGACGACGGCCACGCCTCCGCCTCTCTGGATCTCCTCGATCCGGCGGGCGACCAGGTCGTCCTTGATGGGCTCGCGGTACACTTCCTGCATCAGGCCGACGACGCGCTCGGGGGACGCCGCGGCCAGCCGGTCGAGCGCGTCCCCGGGCTCCGCGTACCGGGTCTGGATGCCCTCCAGGTTCAGGACGGCCATGCCGCCCAGGCGCGAGAGGGCGATGGCGAACGGCACATCCACCACGCTGTCCATCGCGGAGGCGACGATCGGGAGCGCGAAGGTCCGCTCCGCCACCCGCCAGGACAGGTCGACGTCGCTCGGGTCGACCGTGGCGGACGCCGGGACCAGCGCAATCTCGTCAAACCCGTAGGTGCGACGGGCCGCCCGGCCCTTGCCGATGAACTCCATGGCTCACCTCCTCCGACGTGCGGCGCTCAACGGGGCATCTCGCGCAACAGGCGCGCTCACGCGTACACCTCGGGCTTCAACACGCAGATGAACGGAAGATTCCGGTAGATCCCCCCGTAGTCCAGCCCGTACCCCACGACGAATTTATCCGGGATCTCGAACCCGCGGTAGTCGATGGGGACGTGGCGGCGCCGCCGGCTGATCTTGTCGAGCAGGGCGCAGACGCGCAGGCTGGCGGGGTACCGGGCCTTGAGCGTCTCCAGCAGGTAATCCATCGTGTACCCGGTATCGATGACGTCGTCGACGATGAGGACGTGCCGGCCTTCGATGGTCTGGTCCAGATCCTTCAAGATCCGGACGATGCCCGAACTCTCGGTGCCCCCCTCATAGGACGAGGTGGCCATGAAATCCATGAGGCACGGGATCGTGATCTGACGGATCAGATCGGAGAGGAAGACCGCGGCGCCTTTCAGAATGCCGACGAGCAGCGGAGTCTTGCTGTCGTAGTCCCTGCTGATCTGTCTGCCGAGATCCGCGACGCGAGCCCGAAGCTCGTCCTCGCGGATCAACACTTCGGCGACGTCGTCCAGCAGCCCCACTCGCTGTGGGCCCTCCGGGTGTGCCCGGGCCTGCCCCGGCCCCGGGTCGATGAAGGTATTGAGGTATTATAGAACGGACCTTCGGGGGGTGTCAAACGAAGTCAGCAGCGCGATCTCTCGAGCCAGTGCCTCCGCGGCGTTGCGGGGATCGGGAGCGCGGGTGATCGGGCGGCCGACCACCAGCACGTCGGCGCCGGCCTCGATCGCCGCGCGTGGGGTCGCAACGCGGCGCTGATCATCCGCGGCCGCTCCGGCGGGGCGGATGCCGGGGCAGACGATCAGAAGGTCCGGACCGCACGCGGCCCTGATGGCGGCGGCGTCGGCCGGGGAGGCGACGACGCCCCCGAGCCCCGCCGCGCGCGCCAGCCGCGCGAGCCGCACCGCGGCCTCGGCAGGCGTTCCCGCGATCCCCGCCTCGGCCATCGCCGCCGCATCCCCGCTCGTGAGGAGCGTGACCCCCAGGACCGTCGGGGGACGCCGGCCGATGATCTCCGCCGTGCGCAGCGCGGCCTCCGCGGCGGCCAGGAGCATCGCGATACCCCCGGAGGCGTGCACGGTCAGCAGATCGACGCCCAGCCGCGTGGCCGCGGCCACCGCCCCGGCGACGGTGGCAGGGATGTCGTGAAACTTGAGGTCAAGGAACACCCGGCCGTCCTTTACGGCCGCCACCGCCGCGGGGCCGGCAGCCGTGTACAGCTCCAACCCGACCTTGTACCACCGGACGACCCCCGCGAGGCGCCCGGCCATCGCCTGCGCCTCTTCGAGCGATGGAACATCCAGGGCCACGATGAGGCGGTCGCGGGGATCCATGGGGGTACCTCCTCTCCGGGCATGTCCTTCATGCCCCGACCGCCGAAGCCCTTCCGAAACAGTGGGGGCGGCAAGACGAGGGCGCGATGCCGGACGGCAAGGAAGAATTGGGATCCCCGACAAATGCTTCTCTGCGGCAATTTCGCTGGGGTGGTACCGGGAGGTGCAGGCGATGAGGGGCAGGACCGTTTACGCGCTGGTGTTTATCCTGGCGCTGTCTGTGTTCGCCGCCGACATGTCGGTCGGATGCGGCCAGGGGTTCGTCATCGGGCCGGTGACCGCGAAATACCGCGGCGGGGCCGACAGCGGCAGTTTCCTCATCGCGGTGAACGGCACGCCCTACGACGTGCCGCCGGACTTCTACGACCAGGTGCAGATCGGAGATACCGTCAAGTACACGGGCAGGCAGTGGCTGATCGTGAAGACCGCGAACGGGACAGTCGTGAACCCGCCCCCCTGAGGTCGCTCCAGAATCCAGCCTAGAATGGCAAGCAAGAGGACGCCCCCCGGTTTCCCGGGGGGCGTCCTCGCTTAAAAGCCGAGCCGAGCGCCGAGGCTAGAAGCTGTAGTCGATCTGCGCCCGGTAGACGTTGGCCTGGTCGACGTTGCCCATGCTGAGATCCCGATACTTGAACGTGATCTTGGCATTGGTCGACCACGCGTAGGAGATGCCGGAGCCCCAGGAGGTAAACGCCCTCTGGTCCGAGACGTTGTTCCCGGTCAGGTAGTTCACGTAGATGGTCCAACCCGCCCATGGCTTGACGCTGACGTCGACGGTGAATCCCTGGGCGTTTCCGGGATAGAGCACGTCCCAGAAGTCTCCGGTAATGTCGGCCTCGGCCGCGCCGTACGGCGGGTAGAAGTTCACGCCGTAGTAGGCGTACCCGGTGGAGGCGGTGAGGCTGCAGCAGACGTTGAGGAGGGCGCTGAGGTCCCACGTTGCCGTGACGTTGGCGCCGCTGTCGTTGCCGCCGAGCACCTGGTCATTCCACGTGGCGCCTTCCGCGTCGAGGTGGATACCGGGCATAACATCCCACTGCGCGTATAGCCCGTAGCCGTTGCCGGCTGCCGGGCAAGTAATTCCGCCGGCGCCCGCAAACCCGGTGCTCGTGGCGCCGCCGACGTTCGTGCAGCGTGCGGTGGTCGGGTTAAGGGAGCCGCCGCCCGGACCGTAGACGTGGTAGAAAATGCTCGTCGCGCCGGCGGGTTGGCTGAACCCCGAAGACCCGAAGTTGCCGATCTGGTTGCCGACGTAGTAGGCGCCCAGCCGGAGCCCTTCCATCAACGCGATGTTGGCGTCCACCCCATAGGCGTCCTCGCCGCTGGGGAAGCTGAGGGAGCCGACGTTGCCTGTGATGCGGACCCACACGGCCTGGACCTGCAGGTCCGAGAGGCTGCTCAGGTGGACCGCGATCCGGAGGCCGTCGGCAGCGTTGTTCCCGCTGTCACCGGTGGAATCTTCCCAGGTGTCTCCGCCTGTGTTGAACAGCAGCCCGAACGGACCGAATTGCACCGGGTAACACCCCCCTCCACAGGGGGTATTCTGCCCGAACCGGCCGAGCCAGACCTCTGTCGTGTCCCCCAACCAAGGCACCTTCCAGTCGAGGAACGCGCTGTCGATGCTGCCGAACGAGCCCTGAGAGCCTCCCTGCAACGTATTGGCGCTGTTGAAGAACTGATACCCCGTTTGGCTGATCAGCGCCACGATGAAGTGGAGGTCGGGCGCCACTGAGGAGTCAAACCCGATCTTGTTCTCCCAGCGCGGCCGGTTCCCGCGGGGTTGCGACGTCGCGGCGGTCGTGCTGGTCTTGGGGTTCCCGTTGAGAGCGGCTCCCCCGGCCACAGTCCACTGGTTCAGGTCCTCCCGGAACCGCATGCCGCCGGTGATCCGGACGTTGGAGAGCTTCGCCTTCATGGCGTTGAGCTCTTCCTCCACCGCGGTCAGCCGGACGTTCTTCGCCGCCAGTTCCGCCCGGAACTCGTTCACCAGGCGCTGGATGCTCTGGATGTCGGACCCGGTGACTTCCGGTTTCATTGCCGGCGCCGGTGTGGGGATCTGGATGCTCTCGATCCGGGCGAGCAACCGTGCAACCACCATGGCCATCTCGTACCGCGTCATGGCCCGATCGCCCTTGAAGGTCCCGTCAGGATATCCCTCGACGAGGCCCTTCGCCGCCAGCTCAGCGATCGCGTCGTACGCCCAGTGATTCGTGGGCGTGTCGGCGAACGGCTGAGCAAAGGCGGGGGAGATCATGGCAAACACGAGCACGGTCGCGACTGCCATCGCGAACTGTCTCATGTCATTCCCCCTCGTGCGTGCGATGTCGGGCGCTTCGAGGGGCTGCCGGATCGTGAGTGTCCGTGTTTTCTCGACGCCCAGCGTCCCCAGTCCGCGCCCGCGTGCTACCCTCCCCCGGGTGTCACCCTCTTTTGCCTCCCCCTCCCTTCCGGGCGAGCCCGACTACGGCCGGTGGCCGTCGGAGCAGTGAACACTAACGCTTAATAACAGCAGAAAGAATATGTCCGAGGGTGCCGTTCAGACACAATCGTCCTGTATATTACAGTCATCTTTCGGCAAGTGTCAAGGATTTTCCAAAAGAATTTAAGGTGAATCCCCCCCAAACTGGTGTTTACCTGCAGCGCGTTCGGGATTGCGGGGACAAGCGCGGGCCGGCTTCGGATTTCTGTGCCAGATAGGTTTCCGCGATGACGACCGCGGCGTAATCATCGTAAGGCTCGGGAGGCACCTGGAAACTGAGGGGCAGGAGCCTCCGCCAGCCCCGCGGCGGATGATCGCGGAAGTACCGGCGGCGGGCCAGAAGCGTGGTGCCGCGCTCCCTCACAGACATCACCGGCACAGGGAGCCCGGACAGCCTCTTGAGCACGTGTTTGGCCCCGGTCTGATCTCCCACCAGTACAACATCCACACCGTGGTCGGCTGCCCACCGGCGGACCAGCCCCTCCAACTCGGGAAGCGGGACTACCTGCCGCGCCACCACGCCTCCTGGGCCGCAGACGGCCACCCCGCATTTCTCCCTGCCGGGATCGACCGCCAGCACCTTCACCGGAAGGTCAGCACGACGGGGCCGATGGTGTAGGTGTCGGCGAGGGCCACGACCCGAACGTCGACGGCGCCGCGCTGGCCCGTGACGCGGTCGAGCGTTGCCAGGAGCACCGCGGGGTCCAGCCGGACATCCGGCGGGCCTGTCGCCAGGGCGAACGGTGGGGAGATGACCCCGCGGGTCTTGGCCGCGGCGGCGACTCGAGCCGTGAGCTCGAGGAGCCCGGCCTCGACCTGCTGGCGGGGTGCCGCGCCGTCGAGCCGCCGCACCGCGATTGTCTCGCCCTCGCTGAAGACCAGGCGGTTCGGAAACCCGATGACGGTCGCCTCCAGCGGCTGCCCCCGAACGGTGTTCTGGGTCGCGATCATCCGCACGACCATCGAGGTGTGACGCTCGACGATGTCCTGGGCGACATCGGTGATCGCCAGCCCCGGCGGGGACATCCGCACGGCCTCGCCGTCCGGGCCGGGCGCCGCGCCGCGCTGCCGCGCCGACTGCGCCGACAGGTCGAAGAACGCCTGGACCCGGTTGTTGACGATGGCGGGCGGTTCGGCGCCGTCGATGACGGTGCGCAGGACCTCCTGATCGCGCAGGTAGATGATGTCGCTGACCTGAAGCGCGCGGAGCTGGGCCTCCTGCTGGGTGATCTGCTGGCGGATCTCCTGCAGGTGGAACAGCGCCTGCCGGGCATCGTTGCTGACCAGGAGCACGACCGCCAGCGTGACGACGGCGATCAGCATCCCCGTGACCACCGTGATGATCTGCGCGGTGTACCGCGGGCGGAGCCCCAGCACCGCCAGCCGGCGGCGCCCGATGCTCCGGCCCACGACGTTGCCGATGAACGCGACGAGCCCGCTCACCAGGATGAGGACGGGAATGAGGATGAACGCCGCGTTCACCGCGCCACCGCCGGCATGCCGCCGGGTTTGCCGCCCGACTGCGCCGGCCGGACCGCCGCGTTCACCGGGCCGCCCGGATGAGCAGCACCACCCCCAGCACGCCGATGACCGCGTTGGGGAGCCATGCCCCCAGCACCGGCGCGATCACTCGCCCTTCGGAGGCGAGCTGCGCCGGGATGGCGATGGCGTAGTAGGCGAACAGGACCAGGATGCTGAGGCCCATGCCGATGCTGGGCCCCGATCGGTGCGGACGGAGGCTGAGCGGGATCGCCACCAGCGCGAAGACGACGCAGCTGGCCATGGCGGCGATCCTGTTGTGAAACTCCACCGCGGAGGCCCGAGGGTCCTCTCCCCGGCGCCGGGCCGCGGCGATCTCCGCGGACAGCTCCCTGAGGCTCATGTCCGACTGCTGTTTGGGCGGAGCGGTGAGGTCCTGAGGGGTGCGCGGCACGTTGAGGTCCATCGCCCCGAACTTGGTCGTGACCACGCTCGGGCCGAAGACGTAAATCGTGCCGTCGTGGAACGTCCAGGCCCCGCCCTCCCGGTACGTCGCCTCGCGCGCGCGGACGAGGCGGATCTCCTGGCCCCGGACCAGATAGACGACCGTGACGCCCTCAAGGGTCTGCGTCTGCGGGTTGTAGCGCTGGGCATGGTACAGCGCGCTTCCCTCGGGGCTCGGCCCCTGGAAGAAGATATTCTGGACAGGCTGCAGCGCGGCCGCTCTGGCGGCGAAGTCGCTGAAGACCTTCTGATACCGGTCATTGGCGACCTTCACGACCCCCTCGGAGAACACGAAGGTGCCGACCGCGGCGGCGCACCCCAGGGCCACGACGGTCGCCGCAATGCGGTAGAGGCTCATGCCGCAGACCCGCAGCGCCGCGATCTCGTGATTGTCGGTCAGCCGCCCGATCCCGAGCACGGTCGCCAGCAGCACCCCCATCGGAGCGCAGAAGGCCACCAGGTAGGGCACCTTGTAGACGAACAATTCCAGCGCCGTCCCGAAGGGCAGACCCTGGTTAATGGCGAGGCGCGCGAGGTAGAACACGTGGTTCATCACCAGCAGGGTGGTGAAGAATCCCAGCCCGAACCCGAAGGACAGGCCGATCTCCGTCGACAGGAGCCGGTCGAGCAGGGAGAGGGCCGGGACCGGCACCCGCCGCCGTTGTGCCCAGGAGACCGTCACAGGCGGAACCCCTCGCCGAGGTAGAGGCGGCGCGCTTCGGCGCTCTGGAGGAGCTCTTTCGGCCCGCCGCTCAATAGAATGCGGCCCTCGTGGATGATCTCCACGCGGTCGGTGATCGCCAGTGTGTCCCGCACATTGTGGTCGGTGATGACGACGCCCAGGCCGCGCTCCCGGAGGTAGCGGACCGTCTGCTGAAGTTCCTGCACCGACCGCGGGTCGATCCCCGTGAACGGCTCATCGAGCAGCAGGAACGCCGGCTCCAGCGCGAGGGCCCGGGCGATCTCGACGCGCCGGCGCTCCCCGCCCGAGAGCGTCCAGGCCGGCTGGCGGCGCACGACGGCGAGTTTGAATTCCTCCAGCAGCCGGTCGGTGCGCTGGCGCCGGACGTCGAGCGGCAGCTTCGCCTGCTCCAGCACCAGCAGGATGTTCTCCTCGACGGTGAGGCGGCGAAAGACCGACGGTTCCTGAGCCAGGTAGCCCAGGCCGGCCCGGACTCGGACATCCACCGGCTCGTCGGTCACGCGGGTGGACCCGATCCACACGTCGCCGCCGTCCGGCCGCACCAGCCCGACGATCATGTAAAAGGTGGTCGTCTTCCCGGCGCCGTTGTGCCCCAAGAGGCCGACGATCTCGCGGGCGGCCACCTCGAGCGAGACGTCGTTGACCACCTTCCGCGTTCCGTACTGCTTCACGAGCCCAACGGCGCGCAGCACCCCGCGCTGCGGCGCCATCCGAACGATGCGGCTCACGGGGCAGGCTCCGGTGGGGACGCCGCCGCGCCGGAGATGATCTTCGCGGGATGCCCTTCGGCGATGGTGGTGTGCTCGGCGAGCAGGATGGTCGCCCGCTCGGCCTCGAGCCGCGCGCGGCCCCGGTACAGGATGACGTGGCCGTCGAGCACGACGGTCTGCGCGCGTTGCGAGAGCGTTGCGTGGTCGGCCACTCCCCGCATGTCCTCTCCTTCCAGCATCACGTGGTCGCGCGCTTCCGCCTCGTCCCGGTCCAGATCCGCCACGAGATGGTCCGCCTGGAGCCTGTCGGGCCCCTGCGCCAGCACGGCATGACCATCGGCGGTGCCCTGCCGGGTCTTCCGATCGTAGACGATCCTGTCGGCGCGGAGCTGCTGGTTTCCCCGGAGGACGGCGACCTGCCCGGTCGCCACGACCTGCCCCGCGTCCGGCCGGTCGTCGGCCTCCACGGTCTCGGCGGAGAAGGTCGCCCACCGCCCGTCCTGGGCCGCGTCCCCGCCCGGAGAGGCCTCTCCCTGGGCGGCGGCATCACCCCGGCCCGCGGCATCCCCTTGGGCGGCGGCCTCGCTGAGAAAACGGCCTCGCACGGACCCCGACGCCATCACGTGCCGGGTCGGCAGCATGGCCACGATCCGATCGGCCTCGACCTCGAAGGAGGGCGTCGAGATCGTCCCGCCTCTCGGCACCTCGATCTGGTGCGCCCCGGCGTGGTAGAGGATCTCCGGGGCCTCGATCCGGACCGTCCCGCGGACGATCACGACCCGCGCGCCGCGGAACACCCACTCCTGGGTGGCGTCCTCGTATTCAATCGTGGAGGCCCCGCTGACATCGATCGGGGGCGGCGCCGGAGACCGTGGGCCCGCGGCGGGAGCCGCAAGCGCTCCGGCATCCCGCAGGCAGGCGAGCCCGACCACGATGAGCGCGGCCCCGATGCCCTTCAGCCGGGACGATCCGGTCGGCATTCCGTGTGATTACCGCGCGACGGCGTGGACGTCGCCGAAGAACTGGGTCTGGCCCAGCGTGGTGTTGCTCACCATCCGATCGGCGTACATGACCACCCGCTCTTCCACGACCCGAATGTGCCCGTACCCGGTGATCGTGCCCGACCCGGGCGTCCAGTGCAGCCGGTCGGCGAAAAGCTGGCGTCCGCTGCTGCTGGTGCCGTGAACGTTGCCGGTGATGTCGATCTCCCGGGTGCGCGTATTATATGTACCCCGTTCGCCGGTCACGAGGATCTGCCCGCCGGTCTGGAAGAAGGTCGCGTGCACACGCTTGAGGAGGACCGTCTGTTTGTCCTGCGCGAGCGTGACATCGGCGGCGACGACCCGCCACAGCGGATGTCCGGCCTCGTCGGCGCCCACAAGATCGCCCTGGCTGATCCGGGCGGCCGGGGGCTCGACCAGGCGCTCCGGGCTCTCGGCCGTCCGCGCAGGATCCTCGCCTGATCCCGCGCCGGGCGACGGGCGCGGGAGGCCGGGGACGGCGCTCGCTGCGGGCTCCGGCGACGCCGCCCGCGGCCCGCCGTGCGGCAGCATCGTCCAGACCAGGACCGCGACCAGCGCGCCGGGGATCCCCCAGAAGAGAAACCGGCGCACCGCGGCCCACGCCGCGACAATGTTCATCTGCCTATCGTAACGTGGCCGGCGGGCGGCTGTCCAGGGCGCGGAGCGTCTCTGCCGCGGCCCGCTCGACCGCGCCCGGCGGCCCCAGACGCTGCCTCACGTCCCCAAGATCACCGCGCATCCGCGCCAGGGCGGCCGGATCCGACAGGAGCCGCTCCACCTCTGCCCGGATGCGGGGGCCGGTGACCGCATCTTGGAGAAGCTCCGGGACGATCCGGCGGCCCATCACGATGTTGGGCACGGTGAACCCCAGCCGGTCGAACTCCGGGGTGACGACCCACCGGCGGCCGATCCAGTACGTGAGACGGGAGAGCCGGACCACCGCGACCATCGGCACGCCGATGCACGCCGCCTCCACCGGGGCGGTCCCGGCCGCGACGACGATGATGTCCGCGGCCCGCATGACCTCCAGGGCGCGCCCGGCCACCGTGCGGACCGGCGCCCGCGTCTCCGCGACGCCGCGCCGGATCTCCCGCTCGAGGAACGGCGAGGCAACCGGCAGGAGGCACTGGACCCCGCGGTGCTCCCCCAGCGCGCGCGCCGCCTCCAGCATGGGGGGGAGGTGGGCTCGGATTTCCTGCGCGCGGCTTCCGGGAAGCAGGCCGACCACCGGGCCGGACCCCACGCCCCACTCCGCCCGCAGCGACTCCCGGGACGTTGTGACCGCCGCCGCGGCGTCCACGGCGGGATGCCCGATGAACACGACATCGGCGCCCGCGCGCCGGTAGGTCTCCGCCTCGAACGGGAAGACCGCCAAGAGGCGGATCGCCGCCCGCGCCATCCGCGCCGCCGACCGCCCGCGCCGCGCGTGAGTCTGCGGCGGGAAGAAGTACACCATCGGCACGCGCCCGCTGAAGTGGCGGACCAGCTCGCGGTTCACCCCGGGGAAATCCACCAGCACGAGCAGATCCGGCCCCATCCGCTCGATCAACCGGACGAGACGCCAGAACCGCACGGCAAACACCGGCAGACGGACGTAGGCTTCGAGGTAGCCGATCACGCCCCACCGCAGGCTCTCGATCAGCACGTCGACGCCGGCGGCTGCCATCTCGGGCCCCCCAACGCCCGAGAGCGCCAGGTCGGGCCGGCGCCGCCTGAGGGCCGCGGCAAGCAGGGCCCCTTGGTGATCGCCGGACACCTCGCCCGCGACGATCAGGGCGCGGGGTGGGGCGCCGCCCCGGGCCATCAGCCGGACAATGTCCCGGACAAGCTCCTAGAGATCCGCCGGGGCGCGGCTGGGCTCATGCGGTGGGGCTCGCCGCGGCCACGACCGCGATGCCGGCCTCCGCCGCCGCGGCGGCGGATTGGTCACGATCGAGGAGAATCGTCCGGCCCGCCTCGACGGCCAGCGCCGTCCCGCGGGCCTCCACGAGCGCGCGCACGGTCTCGGGACCCACGACGGGGAGGTCGTACCGGGGATCCTGCTGCGGACGGCTGACCTTCACCACGACGACGCCCGCCGCGAGGGCGCCGGCGCGCCGGATCATCGCATCGGTCCCTTCGGCGGCCTCGACGGCCACCACGGCGCCGTTGCGCACCGCCACCGCCTGGCCGATGTCCAGCGCCGCGATCCTGGCGGCGATCGCGAGGCCCACCCGGATGTCCTTGGCCTCCGCCGCAGACGGCGCGCGCCCGCCCAGATTCCCGGGCTGCGGGACGAGGTGCGCGAGATACCGGATCTGGCTCCCCACCTCGAACCCGGACTGCTCGAGCACGGCGAGGAAGGCGTTCATGATGCTGGTGTCGCGGTGATCCCGGGCCGCTCGGGCCACGGACCGCCCGGCGGCGTCGAGCTGCGCCGCATCGATGGCGGGGAGCTTGTCGACTTTCCCGGCCAGGAGGACCTCCCGCACCCCATGGCGCCGGAATGCCTCGACGATCCCGCCGAGATCCCCCAGGGCGATCGCGTAATAGGCGTCCGCGATCTGTGCCAGGTGCGGGTCTCCATCAAAGATATCGGCGCAGACGACCTGCCGGCCCCGCCGGCGGGCTTCCTCGACCAGCGCGACCGGGAGCGCTCCCCGCCCGGCGATCAGGCCGATCGGACCGTCCTGCGCGGTCACCGGCCGATCCCCATGCCGCGGGCCTGGCTGGCGCGGATGAACTCCACGAGGTGCCGCACTTCGGGGCACTCCCCCAGTTCTTGTTCGATTCGCTCCAGGGCATGGGAGACGTCGAGCTGGGACCGGATGAGCAGCCGGTGGGCGCGCCGCAGCGTCTGGATCGTTTCGGGGGACACCCCCGCGCGCTGCAGGCCGACGCGGTTGATCGTCACCACCCGAAGCGGATCGCCCTCGACCAGCATGTACGGCGGCACGTCCTTGAGGATGCGCGTCATGCCGGTGACCATCGCCATCGTGCCGATGCGGGCGAACTGGATCACCCCGGCCATCCCGCTGAAGACGACGCGGTCCTCGACGACGACGTGCCCCGACAACTGGGTGGAGTTGGTGATGATCACGCTGCGCCCGATCTGGCAGTTGTGGCCCGCGTGCGAGTACGCCAGCATGTACGTGTCGTCCCCGACCACCGTCTCGGCGTCCTCCCCGGTGGCCCGGCTGACGCTCACGTACTCGCGGAACGTCACCCGGTCGCCGATCCGGAGGAAACTGCGTTCCCCCTTGAAGTGCCGGTCTTGCGGAGGTCCTCCGAGCACGGCCCCGGGGTGGACCTGACAGTCCCGCCCCAGCGTGGTCCACTCCCGGATCACCGCGTGCGGCCCGATCCAGGAGCCGGCCCCGATCGTCGTGTGGTTCTCGATCACGGCGTAGGGGTCGACCCGCACCCCCGGGCCGAGCTGGGCCCCCGGGTCCACGTACGCCGCCGGGTGGACGCGCGGCCCGGCGGGAGCGGCCTCCCTGTCGGTCCTGGCGCGCGATGGAGCCCGCTCAGACCGGGTCATGCTCTGCCTCCTCCAAATTGACGATCCGCCCCGCGATCACCCCCTGGTGCATCTCCTCGAGGCTCACCATCGAGTAGGTGAAGGCGCCCTCCGCAACAACCTCTCCGTCGACGCGCCCCGTCCCCCGCATCTTCCCCACGCGGTCCCGGACGCGCATCACGACGACTTCGGTGATCAGCTGATCCCCCGGCCTCACCGGCCGGCGAAACCGGCACCGGTCGATCGCCGCAAAATAGGCGAGCTTCCGTTCCGCGCCGGGAAGGAGCGACGCCAGCACCCCGCCGACCTGCACCATCGCCTCGATGATCATGACCCCCGGCATCACCGGATGGCCGGGGAAGTGGCCGGCAAAGTAGGGCTCATTGCCCGAGACGTTCTTGAGCCCCACGATCCGCCGGCCCGGCTCGAACTCGAGGATGCGGTCCACGAGCAGCATGGGGTAGCGGTGGGGTATGTGGCTCATGATCTCCACGATGTCCATCCGGACTGGGTGGCGGTCGACCACGCTCATCCCTCCTGTTGGCTCAGCGCCTTCGCCAGGGCGACATGCAGGCTGTGGCCGGCGCGGATCGCGATGACGTAGCCCCGTACCTCCCGGCCCAGCAGGGCCAGATCCCCCAGCAGGTCGAGCACCTTGTGCCGCGCCGGCTCGTTGGGGAAGCGCGGCGGATTCCGAAACCCCGCGTCCCGGATCACCAGGGTATTCTCCAGCGACGCGCCGAGGGCCATGCCCCGCCGGCGGAGCGCGTCCGCGTCCCGTTCGTATCCCCACGTTCGCGCTGGAGCGATGACCTCCTCGTAGGGGTCGCGGGCCGGATCGTACGTCGCGGCCTGGTCTTGCGACCAGGGGGCGTCGAAGCTCACCAGATAGGCCGCGCCAAACCGCGGGGCCGGGAGGGCCACCGCGAAGGCGCCGCCCTCGCCCACCCAGACCGGCCGGCGGACGGAGAGCACCGGCCGCGGCGCCTCCTGGGGGCGGCGCCCCGCCTCGCGGAGCGCGCGGACGATCGGCAGGGCGCTCCCGTCCATCCCGGGGACCTCGCTGCCGTCGAGTTCCACGTCCAGGTTGTCGATCCCGAGCGCCCACGCTGCGGAGAGCAGGTGCTCCACGGTCTGCACGCCCTCCTCGCCGCCGAGCGTGACGCGCCCGGCGGTGCCGGTCACGGCGTCCAGCGTCGCCGGGATCGGCCCCCCGCCCCCGGTGCGGCGGAACACGATGCCGGTGTTGGGGGGCGCCGGGCGGAGCGTCATCTGCCGGTGCTGGCCGGTGTGGAGACCAACCCCCGCCAGCCGCGCCTCCGCGGCGATCGTCCCCTGCCGCGCCGGTTCCACCGCCGCGCGCTACCCGCCCTCGAGGCGCCGGAGGCGGCGGGTGAGCTCCCGGAGCCCGCGCACCAGCTCGGGAAGGCGCCGGTAGGCCGCCTCGGCCCGCCGCTGCGACTTGGCGGGCCACGCGGGGTGGCCCGCCACGACATCGCCGGGCGCCACATCCTGGGACACGCCCGTATCCGCGTGGACGATCGCGTCGTCCCCGATCACGGCGTGATCCCTGATCCCGACCCACCCGCCGATCAGCACACGGTTGCCGATCCGCGCGCTCCCCGCCACGAACACCGCCGCGGCGATGGCGACGTCCTCGCCGATCTGGACGTTGTGCGCGATGTGGACGAGGTTGTCGAGCTTGGTGCCCCGGCCGATCCGCGTCACCCCAAGCATCGCCCGGTCCACCGTCGCGTTGGCCCCGATCTCGACGTCGTCCTCGAGGACGACCCGCCCGATCTGGGGGATGTGGATGTGGCGGCGCTCGGCATCCTGCGCGTACCCGAACCCGTCGCTGCCGATCACGGCGCCGCTCTGCACAACGACGCGCGCGCCGAGGCGGCAGCCGCGGCGGACCGTCACCTGCGCATGGAGGATGCTGTCCGGGCCGATCTGGACGTCGTCCTCGATGACCGCGTGGGCGTGCACCTGCACGCGCTCCCCCAGCGTCACGTCGTTCCCCACGACCACGCACGGGCCGAGCGAACTCTCCGCCCCCACCGTGACCCGGGCCCCGAGCACGCAGGTGGGGTGGATGCCGGCCGGCGGGGCGGTCCGCGGCGCCAGCGCCCGCAGAGCCAGGGCCAGCGCCAGCCGGACGCTCGCCACGCGGATCGCCGGCAGGCGCGTGGGCGGAGCATCGTGGGGCAGGATCACGGCGGCGCCCGCGGCCTCGATCTGGCGCAGGCGGCGCGGATCGGTGACCACCACGATCGTCCCGGGGCGGGCGTCCTCGGGGGGCGCCACCTGGTGCACCTCCAGGCCGGGATCCCCGGCGAGCTCCCCACCGACGCGCTGGGCCAGCGCATCCAATCGCATGTGCGCAATGCGCCTACTTCAGCCGGTCGATGACCCGCTGCGTGATGTCCCGGCCGCCGGCCCAGATCGGCGCCTTCACCAGGACGATCCGGAGGTGGTCCTCCCGGGCGATCTCCCCGGCGGCCTGGCTCAACTGCTGCGTCAGCTGCGCTTCGAAGTCGCGCTTCAGCTGCCCGAGCTCGGTCAGGTACCGGGCGCGCCGGGCGTTCAGCTCGGCTTTGCCGACCTGCGGGGCGATGGCGGCGAGATCGGCGACCATCTGCTTTTCGCGATCATCCAGCTGCTTCTGGAACTGCAGCGCCTTGACGCTCTCGTTCAACACCCGCTGGGTGTCCACGATGCCGACGGTGGACCCGGTGCACTGCCCGGGCATGAACGCCACCCCGACCGAGAGCAACCCGACCAGAAGTTTCGTCATGCCGGCCTCCCCCTTATCGCCTGATGCGGGCGATGAGCTCGTCGGTGGCGTCGAACGCGCCCGGCGCGGAGATCGCCTGGGTGAGCACGACGTCCCACTTGCGCTCCTGGGCCAGCCCCGCCGCCTCGACGCGCGCGGCGGCGAGGATCAGCGCGTAGAGCCGCGCCCGGTCACGCTGGGCCGTCAGGAGCTGATCCTCGAGCGCGCGGATCCGTTCGGTCTCGGCCCGCGCCTGCGCCTGAGCCTGCGCCACCGCCTGGGACTGGGCCTGCCGCGCGGCGTTGACGATGGCCTCCTGCTGCCCCCGGAGGCGCCGGTTGAATTCCGCCTGCGTGGCCTCGAGCTGCGCGCGGACGCGGGCGGTGATCTCCGCGGCCCGGGCATCCACCAGGCGCTGCCCGTCCTTGTTGAATTGCGCCGAGAGCGCCGCGAGCTCGTGGTTGGACTGCTGGATCTGCGCCTTCTGGAACTCCTGCAGCGCCTCCTGGTTCGCCTTCTCGCGCGCGGCGATCTTCTCGTCCCGCTCCTTCGTCAGCGCCCGCAGCTGTTCGTTCAGCTTCTCCGCATCTCCCCGGGCCGACGGCTGCACGTTTTCCTGCTTCAACTTGAGGTTGAGGATCGGCAACCGGTACTCCGCCAGCAGCTGCTGCTGGTACTGCTGGCCGTCCTTGTCGAGCGCGTCGCGCTTCTCCTGGATCGCCTTGGTCATCTGCGCCTCCAGCGCCGCGCGCTTCGCGACGAGCTGCTGCTGCTGATCCGCGCGCACCTGCGCGGCGTAGGCATCCAGCTCCGTCCGCGCCGCGGCCCGCACCACCTCGACCTCGTGCTGAAACTCCGGCCGCATCCGCTCCACGGCGGCCTTCATCCCCGGGGTCAGATCCACCCGGGGGATCTCGATGCGCACGGCGGAGAGGCGGGGATCCGACGCCAGGGCGAGCTTGGCCTGGAGCACGCTGATCTGGCGGTCGAGGGCCGCGACTTCCGGCCACCGGGGGTGGACCCGGGCCACCCGGGTGAGGTCCACCACGGCGATCCGCAGGGCGTTGGCCGCGCGCGCCTCAGGAGGAAACCCGGGGGCCGGCTTCGCCGTCATCGCCCGCCCCGAGCAGCCGGCGAGGAGCACGGCCAGCGCGGCCCAGACGAGCGGGCGGGTCATCTCCGAACCATCACTTGCCGCTGATCGCCTTGACGACCTGATCGGTCAGATCGACCCCGCCGTACAGGACGACGTCGCGGCTCAACACGATCGCAATGCCCTGCGATCTCGCGACCTTGTCGATGGCGGCGCGGATGTCTTTCTCGAGGGGGCCGAGCAGCTCCTGGCGCTTCTTCACGAGATCCTGGTTGACCTTGTTCCGAGTCTCCGCCTGCTGCTCCGGCGTCATCGTCTTCATGCGCTGCTGCGCGTCGGCGATTTGGGCCTGCGCGTAGTCCTTCAGGGCCGCCTCCGCGCTCGCCTTCTTCGGATGGCCTTCCACCGCCTTGGCCATGTCCACGTACCCGATCGTGAAGGACTGCCCGAAAGCCGGGCCCGATCGGGCCACGATGAATCCGGAAGCGGCGAGCACGATGATCACCGCCGCCGCGATACCGATGCTCCTGGCGTTCCACCTCATGATGCCGGTCCCTCCTCTTAGAATTGCGTCCCGGTGGAAATCCACACCTGCGACCCTTCGGGGCTGACTCCGTAGTCGAGCCGGAACGGCCCGACGGCGGTCTTGACCTGGATGCCGAGCCCGACATCCCCCTTGAAGATCAACTGGGATCCCGTTGGCTCGGCGTCTCCCGCCTCGACGAACACGACACCGTTGATGCCGCCAAAACTGTGAAGCAGCGGCAGCTCGCTGATCGGGAACCGGTACTCCAGCTGCGCGAAGGCCATCTCGTCCCCGCGAAAGCGGCTGGTCACGTACCCCCGCAGCGCCGCCTGGCCCCCGAGGTAGAGCTGCTCTTGAATCGGCAGCGGGGTGGCGGAGTACCCGAGATGCACGTGTCCCACCAGCGTGTCCGCGGCCGTGACCGGGATGAAGTGGGCGTAATCGAGCTCGTACTTCTGGAACGAGAACGACCCGCCGAGCACCCGGAAGGCGAACTCGCCGATGAGCTGGAGGTGGTCCCCGGCCGCCGGGTTCACGGGATCGTCCCGCGTGTCCAGGGCGGCTCCGAGGATCAGGGCGTTGACCTGCCCGGGGGTGAACGGGAAGCTCCCCGGCGGCGGGGTGCCGATGAGGGGGGGGCCGAAGGTCGTGGTCACGGCCTTGATCCCGTAGTTGACCGAGGTGTTCGGGCTGAGCGGGGATGTGAAGGAGAGGAATCCTCCCACCTGGGTGAGGTCGTACTGGAACGAATTGTTCAGCCCCAGCGTGTAGTCGGTCGGGATCGTCGTCGTGTTGAACAGCTGGGTATCGAACACCGTGCGGCTCCCCTCGAAGTACGGCTCATGGAACGAGATGGCCAGGCCCGTGCCGAACAGCGCGGTGCTGCTGTACTCGATCCGCACGGACTGTCCGTTTCCGCCGAAGTCGATGTCACGCAGGCCGACGAACCCCTCGATCCCGGTCTGGTTGCTGAAGCCGGCCCCGAAGCTCACCGTGGCCGTTTTTTGTTCGGTGACCGAGATCGTGACGTCGACGGTATCGGGCTGCGCGCCGGGGCCCGGCTGCGCCTTCACGTCCGAGAAGTATTGGAGCTGGAAGAGACGCCGGAGGCTGGCATTGACCTCGTTGACGTTGAACACGTCGCCCGGCTTGAATCCGAGCTCGCGCAGGACGACGTACTCGTGGGTCTTGACCAGCCCGTCGACCTTGATCGTCTCGATCCGCCCCTCGGTCAGCGCCACCCGGAGCACGCCCTCGGGGCTGACCGAGACATCGGCGACGCGGGCCAGGATATAGCCTTTGTCCTGATACAGCTTCTCGATCGCCCGCAACCCGTTGCGCATCGTGACGGTGTTCAGCACCTTGTCCGTCGCGACCCCGAGCCCTTTCAGAAGCTCCGGCGTGGGGACGATCGTGTTGCCGGTGATGTCGATCGACGTGACGATCGGGTTCTCCACGACGACGAACGCCACCCGGACCCCGTCCGGCAGCGGCTCGAACCGGACCACCACGTCCGCGAACGCCCCCAAGTTGAGGATCGCCTGGACGTCGTTGCGGAGCTTCTCGTCGTTGAGAGGATCGTTCGGCCTGGTGGACACGACCGCGAGGATCTGATCGGTGGGGACGTGCTCGTTCCCGCGCACAACGATCTCAACCACCTTCTGCGGCGGGAGGGTCTGCGGCGGAACCCCCGGCTGCGGGACAAAGGGACCGGGAGGCACGAGGCCGGGCGGGGCCGGCTGACCCGGCGGCTGCGAGGGAGTCGAGGGCGGCTGCGAGGGAGTCGAGGGCGGCTGCGCGGGGGGCGGCTGGAACTGGGCCCGGGGCAGCGCCGCGACCCGCGGCCGGGGGTGGGCGGTCAGGCCGGCCGGCGCCGCCGTCACAAACAGGATGGCCCACGGCACGCCAAAAGCCACCAGGCGCGCCGCCCGACTTCGAGGAGGTATCATCACCGCTCCTTACCTTGATATCGCCGGGACGCTCCCGTCGCCGCCGAATCGCAGCGACACGCCGATGGAGGTGCCTCCAGATGCGTCACCCCCCGGCGGGACGTCCGGTCCCCAGAACGGATCGGGGGCCGGCCGATCCGGCCGCGCGCCTGCGGGGAAGCCCACAAACGGGAGAATTCTCCCGCTCTCGAATCGGAGGACCCCCCGTCCCCCATCTGCCGCGGCCACCACCTGACCCATACGAGGTGTCCCGGCCTGCGGGACGGACCCGAGAGGCCGCAGCAGGGCGGATGCGGCCGCGACGAGCAGGCCGGCCGCCGCCACCGCCGCCCAGACCACCCTCGCCGGACGCCGATGGCCAATCGACGCCTGCGCGCCCATCAGGACGCCCGATTCGCGGGCGCGGCGGATCTCCGCCTCGGCGAGCAGCAGCCGGAGCACCACCTGCCGCACGTTCCCCCGCGCGCAGTCTCCCCGCGCCCGCCGGAGCCATGCCTCGGCATGGCGGATGTGCTCCAAGATTCCGGACGGCTCGGCCCCGCCGCTCATTCCTGTGTCCGCATCCCGGCGGGCGCCGGCACCAGATGCGCCTGGATCCGCTGCACCGCTTGCTTCTGCAGGCGATAGAGGTGCGATAGGCTGATGCGGAGTTCGCCGGCGATCCGTCTCGGCTCCTCCTTGCGAAAGAACGCGTGGAGGATCCGCCGCTCCCGCGAGGGGAGCCGGTCGATCGCCGCGACCACCTGCTCGACCACCACCGCGTCTTCCACGTGCGCCAGGCTGTCCTCCGCTCCCGGGTCCTGGATGCGCTCCAGCAGCGCCTCCGGCAGGGTCTGGACGCTTCCGGCCGCCGCGCGCGGCCGTTCGCGGTGCAGCGCATTGAGGATGCGGCCTCGGATCCGGTAGGCGGCGTAGGTGCTGAACCGCGCTCCCCGCGCCGGATCGTATCGCTCCACCGCCTCGATCAGCCCCACCGTCCCCTCCTGGATCATGTCCATGACGATCTCCTCGCGCAGGCGCAGGAGCATCGCCACCTTGAACACGAGGGGCTGGTAGGACTCGATCAGGCGGGCGCGGCTGCGCACATCGCCGCGGCCCTTGTAGGTCCGCCAGAGCCGGGCTTCCTGGTCCGGCCGAAGCAGGACGATCTTCTGGATCTCACGCACGTAATCGGCAAACACGCCACACGCTCCCCTCTAGAGTATCCATCGGGACGGCGCGCCGGTCTCCCCCAAACACGCGCGCGCCGCCGTCCTCGCCCATCGCCCCGGCGACGTTGGGTCTGGGTCCGCTCAGAACGGGAACCGGGTCACCAGGAACACCCCTGTCCCTCCCAGCGTGTCGACGTTGAACGCGGCCAGCACACTGGGGCTCAAGAAATACTCCAGCCCGCCGATGGCGTATGACGTGCCCGGGGGCACCGGCCGGGTCAGCGACCCGGCGGCCGGCAGCGTGGTCGCGGTCGGTCCCGGAAACACCTCGGACACCGTCAGGTAGATGTTCTGGAGCAGGAACTTCCCGATCCGCAGCGTGACGGGGCTCTCGTGGCTGTAGGTGACCGCAAACTCGCTGAGGTTGAGCGCCCCGCGGATCGACCCCAAGAGGTACCGGCCCACGCCCTGCCCGAGGATCGACTCGGGATCGCCGAAGTACCCCGCGTTCCGGGCGATCATGTTGAGGAGGTCCGCCTGGGTCATCGGCGGGTCCGACGTCACGGCGAGATCGGCAGTGGTCAGGTGGTACGCGAGCCCGTTGATGTCCAAAAACACGAGCGTGTCGCCGTACACCTGCTGCGCCCGGATGGAGACCCGCGGCTCGATCCCCAGGGACTCTGAAAACACCGCTTCGCCGGACGTCAGGCGGAAGGCGGATCCCAGGAAGTCGACTTCCCCATCGGGGGCGATGACGCGACCCGACAGCAGCGGCCGATCGAGCGTCCCGCCCGCGTGGACGCTTCCGGTCACGTGCGCCCGGATCGCCCCCAGCGCGAAGACGTCGTTGTGCCCCGCCTCGAGGGTGACGTCGAGGCCGAGCTTGGGGAGGACCCCACCGGCGACGCCGCCCGCTCCGGGCGACAGGACCCCGTCGGAGAGTGTGGCGGTTCCCGACAGCGTCGGCTGGGCCCACGTGCCGGTCAATTGGAGGTCGGCCTCCACCAGGCCGTTGTACAGCCCGGGCATGTCGACGGCGGCATGCGCGGCCGTGAAGGCCAGCTGGACGTTGCCCGGCCGGAAGTTGGTGATCTCGACGACCCCGCTGGCGGCGATCTGTCCCTGGCCCAGCGTCGCCGAGAGGTCGCGCACCTGAATGTTGTCCTGAGAAAACGACAGATCCACGTTCAGGTGTTCCAGGGGGGTGCGCAATCCCCGGACGCTCAGCCGGCCCTCGGTCGATCGCAAGAACCCGGTCATCTGCGGGGCGGCCACCGTCCCGGCGACGTCGACCGCGCCCGCGATGGTCCCCGTCGCGTCCGTGATCTGCGGGGTCAAGAACACGAGGGAGCTGAGGCCCGCGTCTTGAAGGCGCAGCTGCAGCCCGAGCGCCCGCCCGGGATCCAGCGTCATGGTCTTGGCATCGACCGGGAGCGTGCCCGCCACCACGACCTTATGCGGGCCTTTGGCGACCACCGCCTGTTCGATGTGGAGTGCGCCGTTCGTATAATAGGCCAGCCCTGTGATGCGGTCGGCCCGCGCGTCGGAGACGCCGACATCCGTGGCGTCGAGCGAAAGACCGGCCGTGGGGTCCTGCATCGTCCCGGTAAACTGGGCCGTAAAGGTCATCTTGCCCTCAAACGGCCGATCGAACTGGAAAAACGGCCTGAGGAAATCAGGGTTGAGGTCCTGGGCCGAGACCTCCACCGCGCTGGGACCCGCGAGGTCGATCCGCCCTTTGGCCGCGACCTGTCCCTGGGCCGGATGGATCTCGAAGCGGTCGATCTCGATCTTCTGGTGCGTGAGGGTCAGATCGGCCGCTCCCGTGCCGATCGTATAGGCCCCGAAGGCGGCGTCGTGCAGCGTGAGATTCAAGCGGGCGGAGGGATCGTTCAACCCCCCGGACAGCTCGACCCGCCCATCGATGGTGCCGCGGATCGGCGCGGGCATCTGGAGGCCCATCGCGGCCAGGACCGTGGCGACCTCCCCGTGGTCGATATCGAGCGCGAGGCCGGCGGTTGGATCCGGGCCGGGCCGGATCTCCCCGGACAGCCGGTAGCTGGAGGGACCTTGGACCAGCTGGAGCGAGCGGAGGCGTAGCGTCCCCCCCTGATACTCCATGGCTCCCGAGGCATCGAACGCCTCCCCACCCACAACAAGGCCGCGGGCGCTCACCTCCCCGGCCAATCGGGGACTCCGCAGCGTGCCTCCCACCTCCCCGGACAGCGCCAGCCCTCCCTCTGCTGGGAAGCTCAACCCGAGCGCGGCGGTGATATCGGCCGGCTGGAGATTCGCGGACCACACGCGCATGTCGATCGGGCCCCCGGGATCGACGGTCCCGGCAGCGTAGAGCCGGGATCCATTCACCCGGGCCTCGGCCTCCGCGATACGGACGCGCCCGGGCTCCGGGGTCAGGTGCGCCTCGGCATGGTCGATCCGCTGCCGGCTCACGCTGCCGCGGTCGAGCGCAACCTGGCCCGCCACCGTGGCGGCCGTGAGGGGACCGTTGAGCGTGAGATCTCCCGAGAGCGTGCCGGTCATCTCCGGCGCGGCGGCGAGGGCGGCGCTCAACCACCGCGCGTCGACGTCTTCGGCTTCCAGACGGATGTCCGCCGCGGACGGGGGGTCGAAGGTGAGCCCGCCGCTCAACCGATAGCGGGCCGCGCCGTTCCGCAAGACCAGGTTGGGTGAGGAGAGCCCGCCGGGGGTGACAATCACCTCCCCCTGAGCGCGGGCGAAGGCGATCGGCCCGAGGCGGCCGTGAGTCGCGGTGACGGTCCCGGAGAAGACGGGGGCGTCTGTCGTCCCCGTCGCGCGCCCGGTCAGGTCGGCGCTGCCGTCGAGCGGCGCCTGTGCCAGCGCAGGACGCGCATCGGGCGGGACCGCGCGCGCGCGGATGTCCGCGAGGGAGAGGTCGTGGACCAGGACCTCCAGGTCCAGCGCGCCGTCGGCCCCGACGTTCCCGGCGGAGTAGATGGCCGCCCCCCCGATCTGCCCGCTCAGGTAGTCCAGGTCCACCGACCCGGCGGCGCCGCGCCAGAACACAGCATGCAGCCCATCGAAGGGCAGGCTCTGGAGGGAGCCCTGCCCCATCGTCACATCCCCCATGATCTGCAGGCCGGTCCCCGAATCCACGCCGACCATGCTCCCGGAGACCCGTCCGGTCAGCGAGGTGAGTCCGGGGAGCCGCGCGGAGGCAAACGCGCGCACGTCGACGTTCGTCGTCGAGCCGCTGAACAAATACGATGGCGACGGATTGCGGGCGTTCAGGAGCAGGTCGCCGCCGATTCGGCCTCCCGCCGCATCCGCCCGGAGATCCGTCAGGCTCAGGATGCCGGCGCCGTATTGGAGCCGCGCGTGCAGGCCGTCGAATCCCTGGCCGTTGAGACGGCCGCGCGCGCCCGTGATCTCACCGTCGAGACCCGGCGCGCTGGCCGGACCGATCACCTGGACCTGGCCGGCGGCCTGGCCGGCGAGGGTGACGGCGGCCTTGGGAAAGAACAGGGCCTGGACGGTGGCGAGGTCGAGCCCGGGCGATTTGACCCCAAACTGCAGCCACGGCCCGCCGCCAAAGACGATGGAACCGTCGAGCACCACGGGCGACCCTTCGGCGACGAGCGCCAGACCGGGCGACTCGGCGTGCATGCTGTCGACGGTGATCGGGCCGGTGACGTGCTGGAGCCGCAGGTGCAGCGGCAGGTACTCGACGTCGGCATCGTGCAGCCTCAGCACGGCCTTATAGTCCAGCAGGACCCCCGACGAGGACGTCGGCACGGAGAGATGGACGGTGCCGCCGAACCGGCCCCGTTCCCAACCCAGCTCGCGCAGCCGGACGAGGTACGGACCCCAGCGCGGCACGCTCGCGTTGATCGCCGTGAGATCGAACCCGGAAGTGGCGCCCGGCCGGTAGCGCCCGTCGACCGTGGTCCCTTCGCCGTCCGTGCTCCATCCCGACATCGACACCGCAACCGCGTCTCCTGCGCGGAAGTCGGCGACGCCTGCGATCCGCGTAAACGAGGCGGTAAAGGGCGGTCCGGGCAGATTGAAGGCGTCGGTGAAATCCAGACTGCCGGCCTCCACGACGACCCGGCCGCGAAACGGGCCCGGGCCCGTGCTGCTCCGGGATCCGGAAAAGTCTCCAAAGGACCACCGCCCGGCCGCATCGCGGGACAGCACAAGATGCGGGCGCGCCAGTTCAGCCTTCGCGATGCTGCCGACGACATCCAGGCGCGTGCTGAAGAGCCGGCTCCAGTTGAACGTGAGACGGACTTCCGCGGCGGAGAACGTCGCGCCGTGATCGAACCCGCCCCGCTCCGCGATCCGGAGGTCGCGCAGGACGATGCGGTGCACCAGATCCCCGGTGATGCCGCCGAGGGAGACGGATCGGCCCAGGCTCGCTTCGAGCTGCCGAACCACCGCCCGGCGGAGATCGCCTGCCAGCAGCCCGCTCGCGCGGTAGCGGTGCCAGAGGACGGCTCCGAACGCCAGGGCGGCCGCGAGCGCGAGCGCCGTGACGGCCGCCCCGCTCCGCCACCTGAACCGGCGCCGGGTCGCCTGCCGCCGTGGGGAGGTCAGCGCGAACCCCGGTGGACCACGATGGGGGCTTGGAACCGACCGCTGAGGATCCAGCGGGTCGTCCACCGTGTCGAGGCCCGGCTCCGCTCCGCGTTTGCGGGGGAGGCCGCCCCCCGCGCGCTGCTCACCAGCTCGACCACGACATCGGTGTTCTTCTCGCGGCTTTCGAACTGAGAGATCGCGTCCGTGAGGTCCCGGATCATCCCGGGGCCGCCGGACCCGACCGCGCCGCCGGGCCCCGGCTCGGCCGTCGCGGCGCCGCCGCTGCGGACGACCAGCATCGCGCCGCCCGCCGGGAAGTTCTCGGGCACCACGAGCTCGATGTCGCGAGAAACGGGCGCTTCACGGAAGGGGCGCACGGTCACCCGCGCGCGCAGGGTCTCCCCGGGAGCCGCGGGCCCCTCGGGCATCTCCGCTTCGGTGATCGTTGCGGTCTCGCGGGTCTTGGTGATCCGCACATCGATCTCGATCCCGGTGGGGGCGACATCGGCAAAGTCGTTTTCAAACAGCAAGTCCAGCGCTTCCGGGACTTCGCTGAGGGCCTGGGCCGCGATGTCGCTTCCACTATAGAAGATGTTCGTCCGCTCAACCTCACGCGGCAGCATCCGGCCGTGCAGGGTCATGCGCACCTCGGCGGTCCCCTCGCCCGATCGGTTCAGCGCGCGCTCGACCACCCCGCGCGCCCCCACAGCCGCGAGGACCGGGGCCAGGTCCTTGCTGGCGACCACCTGGAATCGAAACTGCCGTATGGCGCCCGCATCGTCATCGTGCACCACGACCCGGACGCCGAACATCGGGGGCAGCACGCCCACCACCCCACCCACGCCCGCGGGGCGGTCCTGAGAGATGGTGCCGACCGGCGACCCGGCGGCGCCCACCTTCATGTTGTGCTGCTGCGACCGGACGACCTGGAAGATGGTGGCATTGGTCAGGACGAACCCGGAGTGCCCGAGCCCGATGAACGGGTGCCCGAAGCCGAGCACCCGGTCGCCGTCGCGGTAACTGAGGGTGCCGATCGCATACGCCGCCACATCGCCCTGCGCCAATGCCACGCCGATGGCGCTCCCGGGTTCAAGCGGGATCGTGTCCGGCAGGTCGGCCATCGCGGCGCCCACCATCGGGATGAGCCCCATGGGCCGGAACGTCTCGCCCATCGCCTCGGCCGCCGCCGGGCCCAGCCCGGCCACGAACAGCGGGGTGAAGGCGGGGACCGCCACCGCCGTCGCGTCGTCCAAGCCAATCCGAGCATCCGGCGATCCTCCCAGGACGACGCGGCGGATCGTCCGGCCGCCGAGCAAGAACGGAGCCACCGAGACCACGCGGGGGCCCTCCCGGCGGGCCTGCCCTGAGATGCCCTTCAGCATGTCCTCGATGGGGGTGAACAACCCGATCATCGGATCCGCGAACGGAAACGAGTAACTGAACGCGCCCGCCAGCCGGTCGCCAAAGTAGATGGGGCTCCCGCTCATGCCGGCGGCGAGTCCCCCGGCCGCCTCGATCGCGGGCCCGGAGGCCCGAAAGAGCACCAGCGCTCCGGCCGGTCCCGCGTCCGGCAGAACGCCGAGGGTCGTCACCCGGAATTCCGAGACCGTCGTGCCGAGGAAGACGGTCTTGCCGATCCCGGTCATGCCGGGGACGATTTGCGCCACGGGAATGACCTGGGGAGCGGCTCCGAGCGGGGACGCCAGCAGCGGGAACACCACCAGCGCGCCCGCCAGCACCGCGCCGTACCATCGCCCCGCTCGGTCGGCCTTGCGCATCACGACCTCCGTCGTCCCCGCATCGTGAACCCGGCGCCCCGGCTACTTGACCACCATGGGGATTTGGAACCTGCCCAACACCACCCACTCCGTCCTGAGGGACGTGGCGGCGGTGGACGTGAACGCGGGGTTGGCATTTGCGCCGACCGCCTCGACCACCGGCGCGGGCAGCAGGTCCACCAGCACGTCGGTGTTCATCCCAAAGTTCTCGAAGTCGTCCAGGGCCTCGGCCAGCGACCCCGCGCTGCCCGGAGGAGTGGCCTGGAATCCCGCCAGGACCTGAAACTTCTGCCCGACCGGGGTGGGGTCGTTGAGCCCCCCGCCCGACCCGACGATCAGGAAGGCCGGCCCCGGGGGAAAATCGTCGGGCACCAGAAACTGCACCGTGCGGTCGACCGGAGCAGAGCCGCCGTAGGGCCAGAGACGGAGCCCGACGCGGACGCGCTGCCCGCGGCTCACGGTTCGGGGCTCGGGGCTCGCCCTGACGAGCAGCGCCGTATTCGGATGGCTCTCCACGCCGATGTCGACGGTCATGTCGATCGGATCGAGCGCCTTGAAGAAATTGCCGAAGAGCAGCTGCGATGCGCCGGGGACTTCCAGCACGGCCGCGGTCGCAATGTCGCCGGCGTCATAGGCGAGATCCTCGCGAACGATGTCCCGCTCGATTCCGCGCACGCGCAGCCCGATGCGGACGCGCGCCGATCCGCCGGACACGCGGTCGAGGGCACGCTGGACACCGCTGAGCACGACCAGCGGCACCAGCGATTCGGCGAGGTCCGCCCGCCGGACCACCTGGGCGTTGGTCTCGTGGACGGGACCCCGTTCGGAATCCCGCACCCTCACGCGCACCGCGAACATCCGGGGATAGCGGCCCACCTCGCCTCCCAGGCCCGTGCTCCTGTCCTGCGTCGTCCCGCCGACCAGGGGGCCGAGGCTCCCCTGCTTGAACGGAGAGTCCACCGACCGCACGACCGTATCGATCCACGCCGCGGTCATCGGCATCGCCGCAGCGCCGGCGTTGAGGAACGGGTGGCCAAACGCCAGGATCTGGTTCCCGCGGCGGTAGGTCACCGTCCCGAGCGCGCCCATCTCGACGTCGCCCCGCACCAGCTCGACCCCCAACGAACTCCCCGGCTCGACGGGGGGCGGGGTAAAGTCCCGGCTCCCCCCGTAGCCCTGAGTCGGGACCACGTTGAACCGGCCCAGCACCCGGGTGGCCAGCGTGAACGCCGCCGGGGAGACCCCGGCCACGAACAGGGGGACCGCCGCCGGCGAGGCGGCGATCGTGCGCGGCAGCGGGTGTGCGTTGTAGGCGCGCGCATCCGCCGGGGATTCCATCAGAACCACGCGGGAGATGGCCCCCGCGGCGGTGGGGATCGGCGCCGCGGCATCGAAGAGGCGCGGCCCCCGGCCCTCCTGCGCGCCCCCGCCGCTGCCGGCGCCCGGCTGCGCGAGGAGCCTCAGCATTTCTTCGATCGGCGTGGCCAGGCTCAGGTTGGAATCCCGGCCGGCGAAGTGGAATCCGTAGCCCAGCGCCCCGATGATTCCGCCGTTCACGAAGATGGGGCTTCCGCTCATGCCCTCCGCCGTGCCTCCGGACTGGTCGATCGCCGGGCCGGTGGCCCGGAAGAGGATCAAGTCGCTGGCCGGGCCGCCTTTGAGGATGCCCAGGATCTGAACGTCAAACCGCTCGATCGTTGTGCCGCGAAGGACCGTCAGGCCGTACCCGGCCATGCCGGGGCGCACCTGGCTCAACGGCGTGATCGCCGGAGCATCCGACGGCGCAGCGCTTCCCACGGGCGTCCCACCGAGGGTGAAGGCCAGGATCGCCAGAGCCCCCCGCAGTTTCCGCACCTTGGCCTCTCCCCTCCCCGCTCGGCCCGCGCCGGGGCCGCCGTCCCATAAAAAGGCCGAGGGGGACCATCCCCCTCGGAACTCCCTGCGCGCCAGCCCTCACTGGGGCTGGATCGCGGCGACCACATCGCCGATGTTGACGTGATCTCCCGCCCGCACCGTCACCTGCACCACCTGGCCGTCGACCGGGGCGACCGCCGCGGGAACGGCCGCGCCCGAACTCGTTCCCCGAAGGAAGACGATCGGATCCCCCTGCTTGACCATCTGGCCCACCTTGGCCAGTTGCAGCGGTAGGACCTCTCCCGAGATGACGACGCGGACGAGCACCGTCGGCCGCTGCTGCGCGGTGGCCGGGATCAGCACGATGGCGGCGAGCGCCGCGACTGCCAGGACAATGTTGAAGGTCCGGAAGGTCCGCACGGACGCCATACGCCATCACCTCGCTATGCCTGCCAATTATAGGCGCGCCCCGAAGAGAGTGTCAAACACCCCGCCCCGCGCGCCACCCGGGGCGGCCCCTCACCATATATGAGTACCCATCTGTCGTGCCGGCAAGCCGTGCGCGCCGAGCCTGCCGAGCCGGCTCACCGCGGGCGCGACTGCCGGCCGCGCGCCTTGGCCCCCGCGGGGACCCTCCGCGCGGTGCGCGTTGGCGCCGCTGTGTCTCTTACGACGAACTCCGCCGGGGGGTTCCGGGCCAACCCGAAAAAGTAGCGCAGCCCTCCCACGATCCGCCCGGCGGCCCGCCCATCCCCGTACGGGTTGCGCGCCCGGCTCATCCGCGCATAGGCCGCGGGATCCGTGAGCAGCCGCGCCGCCACCTCCACGATCCGGGCCCGGTCCGTTCCCACAAGATGCGCCGTGCCCGCGGCGATGCCTTCGGGCCGCTCGGTCGTCTCCCGAAGGACCAGCACGGGGCGGCCGAGCGCCGGCGCCTCCTCCTGGATGCCTCCGGAATCGGTCAGAATGAGCGCCGCGGCCTTCATGCAGGCCACATTCGCCGCGTAGTCGACCGGCTCGCAGAGGTACGCGCGCGGGTGGCGTCCGAGGAGCTCGTGCGCCGGGCCGGCGACGACGGGATTCGGGTGAACGGGAAAGACCAGGTCGAGGTCCGGAAAGCGATCGAGGAGGTCGCGGACGGCGAGAAAGATCCGTCGCTGGGGCTCCCCCCAATTCTCACGGCGGTGCGAGGTCAGCAGCAGCACGCGCCGGCCGGGCCGGTTCAGCACGGCCGCGAGCGCCGGGTCCGCCGGCGGGCGGTCCCGCCGCGCCACGTCCAGCAGCGCGTCGATCACCGTGTTGCCGGTGACCAGGATGCGCGCCGCCGGCACCCCTTCCGCCA
>Ga0209577_10000203_pt1 | contig 59375 bp, 53 predicted proteins | sample GraSoiAngelo_109_FD_185874 | JGI IMG/M metagenome (GOLD analysis project Ga0209577, IMG submission 185874) | Grasslands soil microbial communities from the Angelo Coastal Reserve, California, USA - 14_0903_12_20cm (SPAdes) (version 2) | ecosystem: Environmental > Terrestrial > Soil > Grasslands... | reverse complement strand
TGAATTGATTCTCCTTGCGCTGAACGGCCTCAACCTGTTACCGGCAAATGCCCGTCCCCTGCGGATTCCCAGCAAATACCATGACTTACCCACCCCCTCAAGCAAGTCAACCCCCGTTTCTCCCCTCGGGTAAACACCTGAGTCCCCGGCTATGTTTCCGTGGCGGCAGGAGGTCTCTTGCTCACGGGCAGCAAAACCCGGCGGAAACGTCTAGACCATGAAACTAGAAGTACGCAGAGAGCCAAGGAAAAGTAATGGCCATATCTCCGGGCAATCCCTCACTCCAAACGCGTAGGGTTCTGCCATGTTGAAAAAAAGCAATCTCGAGGTCCTGGCTTTCCCGGATTTCTTTCCTGACCAGGGCGGACGGCCATCCAGGTGGACGGCCACACATCGGTGGCATTCTGACGGCGGCACCAAGTCAGAGATCCATGAAGCGATCGCACCAGGGGCACTTGCCGCTCTTTTCAAGAAATAATTGAGGCGGAATTCCGCTGATTCCCTTTCGCTGATTCAGCGCCGCAAGGTTAAGCGCTTTACAAACTCCCGCTCAAAACGTACATTGGCGCGGCGTGCCCGCGGGGCAAGCGAATGGCAATAGTTCTGTCGAGAGGTAACTGGCCTGATGAACGCTCTAAAACAACAAATGTCTCTGCCCTTGCTAGCTCTGCTTGCTGCATTGCTGACCACGGCCGGTACGGTCGCTGCTCAATCGAGCTACGACCTGCGCTCTCCTGACAACAGGATCGAAATCAGAATCCGCACCGTTCCAGCCGTCCGCTACGACGTGCTCCTAAAAGGCCGCGCTTTGCTTCAGGATTGCACTCTTTCTCTCGACATTGACCACAAAACTCTGGGGTTGGAACCAAAAGTCCGCACCGCAAAAAAACGCAGCTACGACCAGACCGTGGGGCCTCCGGTTCGTCAGAAGTTCGCCAGGATTCGCGAGAACTACAATGAATTGCGCCTCGAAATGGAAGGCGGCTACGCCGTTGTCTTTCGCGCTTACAACGAAGGCGCCGCATACCGATTCGAAACATCGCTTCCTCAGCAGCAGGTAAAAGTCTACGGCGAAGAAGTGAAGTTCAATTTCCCCGGAGATTCCATCGTTTATTATCCGCAGGAAGACAGCATGTTTTCGCACAACGAGCGGAAGTATGTTCCGCAACATTTGCGCGAAATCGATCCAGCGTTTATCGCCACCATGCCTGTAGTTGCCGATGCCGGAGAAGGCGCCAAGGTCGCGATCGCGGAGTCCGATGTCGAAGATTATCCGGGAATGTGGCTGCGCGGCACCGGCGGACCCGGACTTGCCGGTACGTTTCCTCCCTACCCGCTAAAAGAAAAGCTGGAAAGAGACCGCGATTTCAGAGTCGTTGAAGCCGCCGATTACCTCGCGGTTACCTCCGGCACGCGCACTTTTCCCTGGCGGCTCATGGGCATCGTGGAGAAGGACGCGGACTTGCTGACAAACCAGCTCGTGTGGCTGTTGGCAAAGCCATCGCAATTCGAAGACACTTCATGGATCAAGCCAGGCAAGGTCGCGTGGGACTGGTGGAACTACAACAACGTCTACGATGTGGATTTTAAGGCCGGAGTGAACACAGCGACCTACAAGTATTACATCGACTTCGCCGCGAAATATGGCCTCCAGTACATCATCTTGGACGAAGGCTGGTACAAGCTCGGGAACGTGCTGGAAGTCGTTCCCGAAATCAATATGGAGGAATTGACCTCTTACGCCAAAGAAAAAAACGTAGGAATTATTCTTTGGGTGGTCTGGAAGTCGCTCGACGATCAATTGATCCCCGCTCTCGATCAATACGCCAAGTGGGGGGTCCAGGGTATCAAAGTAGATTTCATGCAGCGCGACGATCAGTTGCTGATCAACTTCTACCACAAAGTCAGCCGCGAAGCGGCGAAGCGCAAAATGCTGGTCGATTTTCATGGCGGGCAGAAACAAATCACCATGACCCGAACGTGGCCCAACATGATCAGTGGCGAAGGAGTTCGCGGAATGGAATGGAGCAAATGGAGCGCGGAGTCGGAGCCGAAACACAACGTCACGCTTCCTTTTACAAGAATGTTTCTTGGCCCCATGGACTACACGCCCGGAGCAATGCGGAACGCCACAAAAACTACTTTCTCAGCAATCCACCAGCAGCCGATGGCGCTGGGCACACGCTGCCACCAGCTCGCCATGTATGTGGTATTCGAAAGCCCATTGCAGATGCTTTCCGACAGCCCTTCGAATTACTTGCGCGAACCGGAGGCGATGCAGTTTCTTGCCCCCGTTCCATCCGTCTGGGATGACACCAAAGTCCTGGATGGCCGCATCGCCGAATACGTTGTGGTGGCGAGAAGAAACGGCAACGACTGGTATGTAGGGGCGATGACCGACTGGACGGCGCGCGAACTGGAAGTTGATTTTTCCTTTTTGCCTGAAGGCAATTTTTCGATGGAGGTCTATCAGGACGGAGTGAATGCCGACCGCATGGCCAGTGATTACAAGAAAATAAAAATGCAGGTCAACAAATCCACGAAACTGAGAATCAAATTGGCGCCCGGCGGCGGATGGGCAGCGCGCATCCATCCGTAGCAGATCGCGGATCACCGCCGGAACGTGAGAAAACGCAGGAAGTCGCCATCAATGTCGCGGTTCCTTGCTCTGTGGATTCGCGGTCGCCGCCGGGCGCGCGCCAAACATCGCTCGCGCCCCCAGAAAGAGCATGACGGCGCCGAACACCAGCAAAACTACACCCCGGACCAGGTTGATATTCAGTCCCCAGCGATTGCGCGCACAGCGCAGGGTTGCTGAACACACCGAAAACGATCAGCATGATTCCGAAGATGGTGAAGATCATTCCGATTGCTAAACGAATATCCGGCGAGGAAAAAATCCGCGCTGGTCTTCATGTAGCGCTTGAGGGCTGCGCCAATGCCAAGGACCAACGCGAAGTACACGGCCATGATGACCCAGTCGATGGTGGTTAATCCCATTCGTCCCATCTCCTCAAACTCAACTGCGCAAAACTGAAGTGCTCGCGGCAACCGACAGAGAAACACTCAGATAAAAAGTTTGCTGGCTACTCGAATTGCTTTCTGAACTGAGCGAATTGTTGTCTCAGGTCCGCGATCTCCCTTTGAAGGTCTGCGGCGTCATTGCGAAGTGCGGCGACTTCCTTATCCAGATGAGCAATGCGTTCCCCGTCGACGGACGTGGAAGTGAGCGGCGGCTCCGCTACTGACTTTGCATCCCACTCCTCCACGTCGCCGGACAAAAGATGTGCATAGCGGGCCTCCTTTGTGCCGGGCTGCCGGGGAAGAACTTTGACGAGCGAGGGCTCGCGCCTCATCAGGTGCTGCAGGCTGGATTGCACGGCGCCCAAGTCGTCGAACTGGTGCATGCGTTCGGTACGGCCACGGAGCTCGCCGGGCGTTTGCGGGCCGCGCAGCAACAAGACACAGAGGATAGCGATCTCATGACGATAGAAGTTGAAGGCTTCCTGGAGGCGGTGCTGGTACTTGGTCACGCGGCTGTCCGCGGCGCTGACATAGCGAACAAGGGATTGTCCGTCCAGAGAATGCAGGGCCTGGCGAACGGCTGCTTCGTCGAGATTCATGATGGGATCGCGATTCGATTTCTGGTTGCAGGCGTTGACGAGGGCGTTCAGGGAGAGCGGGTAGTATTCGGGGGTGGTGATTTCTTTTTCGATCAGGGAGCCCAGGACTCGGCATTGGACTTCGTTCAGGAGGATGTTCACAGCTGAGATGATACAACGATTGGGGGCCGCTCTGCTCCGCTCAGGGCGAGCCGGAGACCGGCGCGGGGAGTATCCGGCGAGAGTCGAAAGCCGTAGCCTTTAGAAAATCAAATCGGAAAGGTTAGGCCGCGTACTCTAAGAGCCTCTCCCACCTGCCCACGCGATTTATGTGCGTGCCGGAGCGACCAGGCCCGCGCACAGAATACCAAGCTGGACTGAAGTCCGGCCCTACACAATCCCGGAGGGAGGGGAGCGAAGGAAAAAGCAGATCTCTCGCTGCACTCGGGATTACACCGGGGGAGGTGAGGCCCACGCAGTGCCCACTCAGAGATTTCCTTTGAAGATAGAAAATGAGTAGAGTAGCGTCTCGCGTCGAGGGCATGGCGGCTGAGAAACATGGATACAGGCAGACTGACAAACTACGCGGGGCTCGCTGGCAAAACGGTCTTCATCACCGGTGGAGGGAGCGGTATCGGTGCGGCGTTCACGCGCGCGTTCGCCGGGCAAGGGGCTCGCGTCGCTTTCGTAGATATTGCTGAGGAAGAGAGCCGGGCGCTGACCTCGCAGATTCAGAAAGAGACGGGGACGGCGCCGTTCTTCATCGCCTGCGACCTCCGCGACATCGCCGCGCTGCAGGCCGCTATCGAAAAAATCCGCTTCGAGTTGGGCGACGTCGGAGTGCTCATCAACAATGCCGGGAACGACGACCGGCACACGCTAGACCAAGTCACCCCGGCGTACTGGGATGACCGCATCGAGGTAAACTTACGGCACATGTTCTTTGCCGCGCAAGCCGTTGCGCCGCAGATGAAGCGACTCGGCGGAGGCACCATTATTAATCTTGGTTCCATTATTTGGAGGCTCAAGCAAACGGGCCTCCCCGTATACAACGTTACCAAAGCTTCTATCAACGGATTGACTCGGGTTCTGGCTCGCGAATTTGGCCCCTTTGGCATACGGGTAAACACCATTTCGCCCGGAGCTATTTGGACTGAGCGGCAAATCAAATTGTGGTATACGCCGGAGTTTGAGAGCGAAGTTCTGGCCGGTCAATGCATGAAGATGCGCGTGCTTCCGAGTGACGTCGCGAACATGGCGCTGTTCCTGGCTTCGGACGCGGCGGAAAAATGCACGGCGCAGGACTTCATCGTCGATGCAGGGTGGAGTTGAGGGAACTATGCGAACCATCAAAGGACCGGCGATATTTCTGGCGCAGTTCGCTGGCGATGTTGCCCCGTTCAACACTGATCGAGGCCTATCAGCACGAGTACTATTCCATGGACCTTCCTGATCCAGTAGAAGCGATCAAATTCCGGCTGGAACAAGAAGGGAAAGATTCCCGCGCGTTGATCGGAGTGATCGGCCAGCGCACACGGGTCTACGAAGTGCTCCGAGGCAAGCGCTCGCTGTCGCTCAATATGATCCGCGCTGCACGACAGGTTTGGCATCCAGCAAATGTGCCGATTCAGCCCGGGCGTAATCGGAGAAAATCCGCAGGGGCGCCGTGGTTCGCGCCGCCTCAGAAATTCAGTCGTGAAGAAGTCGGCGTAGAAGATCGGAGGGTGGTTCCCAAAAGCACTGTCCAATGCGGCACCCGAGATCGACTCGTCGCGTTAAGGGTGCTCCGCGCACCTTCCCAAACGCTGATGGACGCGAATCGCTGAATGCCTCCCCCCGCTGAGCGCACCCTGGCTCTGGGGGAAGCGACACGTTTCCCGGAACGCACATCTCACAAACCACCTTATGTCCTTTTGGACAAGATTATGGACGCAACTACTACGATTAATATGGCAATACCTGCAACTAGCGACACCCAAAATGCAACCCAGCTTGTGCGATACCAGTGGCTACCTGGGGGCCAACCTCCTGGAACGAACGAGTTCTGGGGCAAAATAGCCCTAAGAGCAAAAGCCAACGCTATGAACGCTGCCGCCAAAATCAACAAGATGGTTTTTCCTCTGCCCATCTGTTCTCTCCTACCGTTTGGTTCCTAATTGCAGGGAAGGGCTGTGCTCGAGAAGACGCCATGCGTCGCCGGAAAACAAATCGAGAACATCCCAGTTCTGACCTTGAGCCAGCCGGTAATAAGTAAGTTTGTGGCCACGGAGCTTGCACTGTTACCACATCAGGCCCGCAAATATGCGGCGAAGTGGGACAAAACACATTATAGTTACGAACGCACACCTCGGAAGAAAAGCTAACGGATAATATGCCGACGGTGTCTTCCTGGAGCTCTTTGACGTTGATTTTTGGCAGACCTCCTGCAGGCTTGAAAGCTGCCATCGGTGCGCCAGCTGGAAGCGGTGCCATGATTCGGATAAGAGGTAAACGTGGGGCCGACCACGTACCCACCGGACTGGCGCTGAAGTTAAAGAGTTCAGCGACAATGTTCCCGTGATTGTTGTCTGGGACGAGTTCCAAGCTGGCCTGGTGAAGGTCCGCAGGGAGGAGACCTGATTTCTGTTGCGTAGTGAGGTCGACGATCCGCGACTCTCCAGCCCCGAGAGCGATCGGGGCGAGGGCGATTGTCCGTACTGACCCGTCCTTTAAGAATTTGATTGTAGGCGTAACGTTTATTAAAGCGGAGTCGATGTTCCGCACTGCCGCGACCGACCTGAAGACATTGGATGCTTCCATTCGCCCTCCCCCCCCACGGTTGGGTTTCTGACAGAAGATTTGCTTTGAGGTGGAAAATGAGTAGAGTAGCGTGTCGCGGAGAAGTCGTGGCGGAGGCAGAGCGTCTCGGCGGGTGAGGGGATTCGTGTTGACGGGGAACGGTTCGGCGCACAGCCAGGAGTGGCTGTGCCACGCAACAGGAATACATAGGGGAGGCAGGGCCTCTGAGTGGGGCGAGGGGATTCGTGTTAGAGGCAGGCGAACGGCTTCAGTGCGCGGCGAGGATTCATCGCGCAAAGATCGCGCGATGGAGAAAAGGTTGGCTGAGCCACGCGGCGGGAATAATGCGCTTCAGCGCACAGCCAGGAGTGGCTGTGCCACGCAGCAGGAATAATGCTGGCCCAGGAATTCACCGTAATGGCGAAGTGGAGTAGAGGGAACGATGAGGACGATCAAGGGGCCGGCGATATTTTTGGCGCAGTTTGCGGGGGATGCAGCGCCGTTCAGCAGTTTGAAGAGTATCGCGGCGTGGGCGGCCAAGCTGGGCTACAAGGGCGTGCAAATTCCGTCGTGGGATGCGCGGCTGTTTGATTTGAAGCGAGCGGCGGAGAGCAAGAGCTATTGCGAGGAGATCCGTGCCATTGCGGCAGGTTGCGGATTGGAGATTACGGAGCTTTCGACGCATCTGCAGGGACAATTGGTGGCGGTGCATCCTGCTTATGATGCGGCGTTCGACGGATTTGCGCCGGAGAAGATGCGAGGGAATCCGAAAGCGAGGCAAGCCTGGGCGGTTGAGCAATTATTGTTTGCGGCGAAAGCGTCCGCCAATCTGGGACTTACGGCGCATGTTTCCTTCTCGGGAGCACTGGCTTGGCCGTACTTTTATCCCTGGCCGCAAAGGCCCGCGGGACTGATTGAAACTGCTTTTGACGAGCTGGCAAAGCGCTGGCGTCCCATCCTGGATGCATTCGATAAGGCGGGAGTGGATCTATGCTTTGAGATTCATCCGGGCGAGGATTTGCATGACGGGGTCACGTTTGAAATGTTTCTGGAGCGGGTGGGCAATCATAGGCGATGCAATATTCTTTACGACCCGAGCCATTTCGTGCTGCAGCAAGTTGATTACCTGGAGTTCATCGACCTGTATCACAGCCGCATCAAGATGTTTCACGTGAAGGATGCGGAGTTTCGTCCGACGGGCCGGCAGGGGGTTTACGGGGGGTACCAGGCCTGGGTGAACCGGGCGGGAAGGTTTCGCTCGCCGGGAGATGGGCAGGTTGATTTTGGGGTGATATTTTCCAAGCTGACGCAGTATGACTTTCCAGGATGGGCGGTGCTGGAGTGGGAGTGCTGCGTCAAGAGTAGCGAACAGGGAGCGGCGGAGGGGGCGCCGTTCATTCAGCGGCATATTATTCAGGCGGCTGGCGGGGCGTTTGATGATTTCGCGAGTTCGGGAACGGATCAGAGGGCGAACCGGCGGATGCTGGGGTTGGAACAGTGAGTTCAAAGAAAGGACTTTACGCAGAGTTCAAGGAGTGCACAGAGGTCCCAGAGCGGAAACGAAGAACGGCGTGCCTGAGAAGGTGAGCCCTACGGGGCTGAAGTTGAGGTTCTTCGGGCCCCGACCTGGCCGGGGCCCTCAGAATGACCGCGCGAGATTTCTAATAGCTTGTTCTACTTGGATGGGAAGAGGGACATGACAGCAAACATGAAAGCGAGCGATGGAACAAAGCGGAGGCTGCGGCTGGGGATGGTCGGCGGTGGGCCTGGGGCGTTCATTGGAGCGGTACACCGCATTGCGGCGCGGATGGATGATCATTTTGAGCTGGTGGCGGCGGCGTTGACCTCCAATCCCGAGCGAAGCCGCGCTGCAGCGCTGGAACTGCATATCGCGCCAGAGCGTGCTTTCGGAAGCTTCATGGAAATGGCCACGGCGGAAGCGAAGAGGCTGGACCGTATTGACGTCGTGTCGATTGTGACGCCCAACCATATGCATTTCGGGCCCGCGAAGGCGTTCCTGGAGGCGGGCATTCACGTGATCTGCGACAAGCCGCTGACCACGACGGTCGGAGATGCGGTGGCGCTGGCGGGGATCGTGAATAAGAGCGGCTTGATCTTTGGCTTGACGCATAATTACACAGGCTATCCCCTAGTGCGGCAAGCGCGGGAGATGATTGAGGCGGGAGAGCTTGGGCGGATTCGCGTCGTGCAGGTGGAGTACGCACAAGACTGGCTAACCACACCGGTTGAGGCTACTGGGCACAAACAAGCGGTTTGGCGCACTGATCCCGCGCAGAGCGGACCTGCCGGTTCCCTTGGGGATATTGGAACGCATGCGTACAACATCGCGTGTTTTGTAACCGGACTTCGCTGCGATCAGGTGGCCGCGGACGTTTCCATTTTCGTGCCGGGACGCCGGCTCGACGACAACGTGCAAGTACTCTTGCGATTTGAAGGCGGTGCGCGAGGAATGTTGTGGGCGAGCCAGGTGGCTACCGGAAACGAGAACAATCTTCGGTTGCGGGTGTACGGAGAGAAGGCCGGACTGGAGTGGGGACAGGAAAATCCGAACTATCTGCGGTTTACGCCGTATGGGAGGCCTCCGGTAACGATCAGCCGGGCCGGGGCTGGGGCCACGGCATCGGCGAAGCATGCCAGTCGCATCCCTTCCGGGCATCCGGAGGGGTACCTGGAGGCGTTTGCGCAACTGTATGCTGACTTGGCTGAGCAGATCGCCGCGCGGAACGCGGGGCGGGCTCCGGCGGCTTCTTCCCTACTCGTGCCGGGAGTGAAGGAGGGAGTGGAAGGCGTAGAGTTTATCGAGGGCGTGCTGAAGTCTTCGAGACAGAATTCAGCGTGGGTGAAGCTGCCATCGGCAGGATAGGGGAAGGAGTAAGGCAGGCCAGAGTAAAGTCCGACCCTACACAGGCCAAGAAAGTGTGGAGGGCTTGTTCGGAGGTGGGACACGCAATCCCATTTCCGGTCGATTTGGCATGGGTTTGGAGAAAGAAGGCTGGCTAACCCATTGAAAATGAGTATAGTTAGCAAAGGGAACCTGGGGCCGGAGAGTTGCGTTCTACCAAGTATCAATATATATGGACATCCAACGACCATCTAACGCTCGCGCCAAGAAGATCCGAAGGATCACTTACGGTGCCGTCGCGCTCCTCCTTTTGGGAGGCGTAACCTATGGACTCTCGAAACTCCGGCCCGCGGCGCCAAGCGTCGACCGGGCTACGATCTGGCCGGATGAAGTGAAACGCGGGCCCATGGTGGTGGAACGGCGTGGCCTGGGAACTCTGGTGCCCGAGGACATCCGATGGATCGCTGCGCAGACGGATTCGCGGGTAGACCGTTGGGTGTTGCGCCCCGGGGCCATCGTCAAGCCAGATTCCATCATTATGGAACTGAGCGACCCAACGCTTCAGAGAGAGGCGCTGGACGCAGAATTCCAGCTCAAAGGGGCGGAAGCGGAGTACGCAAACCTTAAGGTACAGGTGGACAGCGATCTGATGAACCAGAAGGCCAACGAGGCCGCCGTGCGCAGTGATTACGAGCAGGCTCGCCTCCAGCATGACGTAGACGAGAAGTTATACAAAGAGGGGATCGGGTCTGATCACATAAGGAATCTCTCCAGAGTGAAGGAAGATCAACTGGCCATTCGCCTAAAGCTGGAGAGCGAAAGAACCGCAGTGGCCGCGGATTCGGCGAAAGCGCGGCTTGCCGCGCAGCAGGCAAAAATCGATGAGCAGAAAGCACTCTATCAGCTGAAAAAGAGCCAAGTGGATGCGCTGCATGTCCGCGCGGGCATCAACGGCGTATTGCAGTTGGTGCCAGTGGAAGTGGGCCAGCACGTGACGCCCGGCACGAACCTGGCGCGGGTGGCTGATCCGAAGAAACTGAAAGCGGAAATCAAGATTGCGGAGACGCAAGCGAAAGATGTGCTGATCGGGCAAAAGGCGACGATTGACACGCGGAATGGCATAGTGAACGGGCATGTTTCGCGGATCGATCCCTCCGTCGTGAACGGCACGGTGACCGTGGACGTGACCATCAACGATCCCTTGCCGAATGGTGCGAGGCCAGATTTGAGCGTGGATGGAACTGTGGAGATCTCGAATATAAGGGACGTGCTTTACGTGGGGCGCCCGGTGCACGGGCAGGAGAACAGCACGATCGGAATTTTTAAGGTCACTGAAAACGGATCCGAGGCTACGCGCGTCAATGTAAAGTTGGGACGAAGCTCGGTGAACACGGTCGAGATTTTGGATGGGCTGAAGGTCGGAGACAAGGTGATTTTGTCTGACATGTCCGCGTGGGACAACTTTGACCGGGTGCGCTTGAAGTAATGGTGCCCTTCGAAGACGTTTCGGAATTCAGGATTCCCGATTTCTGCGCCCGTTGAGAAATCGCGAGGGGTGCCCGGCGGAGGATGGTAGAGATGCACACGCTCTTCGAGGACGTGCGCTACGGCCTGCGGATGCTGGCCAAGAATCCAGGATTTACACTGATCGCGATCCTCACGCTGGCCCTGGGTATCGGCGCGAATACCGCCATTTTTTCCCTGCTCAATCAAGTTATGTTGCGCCGTTTGCCCGTGCACCATCCTGAAGAGTTAGTGGTGCTGAAGTCGCCCGGTCCAAAACATGGGCATGTCTGGAGTGATGGCGACGATTCGGAGATTTTTTCCTACCTGTTGTACAAGGGGCTGGCAAAAAATGCAGCGGTTTTTGACGGGGTCCTCGCACGAAATGAATTTGCTGCGAGCATCGCGAGTCATGGGCAGACCGACCGTGGTTCCGGTGAACTCGTAACTGGGAATTATTTCGAGGTGCTGGGCGTGCGGCCGGCCCTCGGCCGAGTGCTGTCACCTGCTGATGACGATGTCCAAGGCGCCCACCCCGTCCTGGTCCTGAGCCATGCCTATTGGGCGCGGCATTTTGGCGGGGATACGGGAGTGCTGAATCAGACGATTCTGGTGAACAACACGGAAATGACGGTAATCGGGGTTGCGCAAGCAGGATTCAGCGGCATCCAAGTGGGACAGACACCGGACGTGTTTGTGCCTATGACCATGAAGGGGCAGATGACCCCGATCCGGAATGGACTGGACGACTGGAATGATTCGTTTTTGGCAGTGTTGGCGCGGCGGAAGCCGGGCGTGTCTATGGAGCAGGCGCAGGCGGGGATTAACGTTGATTACCCGGGGCTTCTCGAACAGCAGGCTGCAACCCTTCACCTGCGCACAGGGGGAAAAGACAGGCAGGAATTTCTGAGCAAGAGGATCGTGCTGCATCCTGGGGCGCAGGGGAGGACCACGGTTCAGAGAGACTCGGGACCAGCGCTGACGGTGCTGTTTGCCATGGTGGCGTTGGTGCTGCTGATCGCATGCACCAACGTGGCCAATTTGTTGCTGGCCAAGGCGGCTGCACGGCAGCGCGAGTTTGCGATCCGTTCGGCCCTGGGAGCCACGTCGGGGCGGATGATGCGGCAACTGCTGGTGGAAAGCTTCCTCTGCGCACTGGGCGGTGGGGTTCTGGGGCTGATTTTGGGCGCCTGGATAATGAACATTTTGACGCCAGCCGTCGTTTCTGAAGCAGGGGTACAAGGAATCACAGCACAGGTGGATGGAACTGCATTGGGGTTTGCGGCGGCAGCGACGGCGATATCGGCGGTGCTTTTCGGACTGATCCCAGCGTGGCGCGCGACGCGAACCGGGGTCTCGCAGATGCTGAAAGATCAAGGATCGACGACATCCGCGGGGCCCGGTCACGTGCGATTTCGCAAGTTCCTCGTGGCGGGACAGGTGGCGTTCACGCTGCTGTTGTTGACGGGTGGGGCTCTGTTTTCTCGGACTTTGTGGAACTTGCGGAAGCAAAACCTGGGATTGAGCACGGAGAACTTGATCACGTTTTCGATTTCGCCGCAATTGAGCGGATATGACCAGGCGAGAACAGTGGCCCTTGTCGACGACTTGAGGGAGCGGCTGACGGCGCTTCCGGGAGTACTAGGAGTGGGGTCGTCGCAGATTGCGGTGCTAACCGGAACGGACATGGGCGGCGACATCACTGTGGAAGGCCGTCAAAACCTGGATACTGATGACCGGCACGTGAATTATGACGCGGTGAGTCGGAACTATTTTTCCACCTTGCGGATCCCGTTGCTTTCGGGGCGCGAATTCAACGCCGGAGACACCGCGGCGAGCACGAAAGTGGCGATCATCAATGAAGCCATGGCAAAAGAGTTCTTTGCGAACAGGAATCCGATCGGCGTGCACTTTGCGCTGGGCGGGGGAAATGATGTCAAGCCAAACATCGAGATTGTTGGTGTGGTGAAGAATGCAAAAGAGGGACACGTCCGGGATGCTGATCGGCCGTATTTCTATCGGCCCTATTCGCAGTTTGGAAAACTCTTCGGAATGAGTTTCTACATCCGGAGCCAACAAGAACCCCTGTTGATGGCAAAGGCCCTGCGGGAAACGGTTCTGGGAGCGGACGCGAATTTGCCGGTCTACGACCTGAAGACGGTCAAGCGCGTCGTGGATGAAGATTTATTTGCGGAGCGCGTGATCGCGGGGCTTGCAGCGGCGTTCGGCGGGTTGGCAGCGTTGCTAGCGGCGCTGGGGATTTATGGGGTGCTGGCGTATCTCGTCGCGCAGCGCACGCGGGAAATTGGAATTCGAGTGGCGCTGGGGGCCGCGGCCGGACACGTAAGAGGGCTGGTGTTCAAGGAAGTTGGGTGGATGGTGCTGGCGGGCGCAGTGGTGGGATTGCCATTGTCATACGGGCTGGCGCGGCTGAGCGAGTCACTGCTGTACGGAGTGCAAGCCGGCGACGTTCCCTTATATGCGGCATCGCTGGGGATCATCTGCCTCGTGGCGGGCGCAGCGGGTTACATTCCGTCGCGTCGAGCAACGCGGATCGATCCTATCGTGGCGCTGCGGTACGAATAAATCATGGCTCTTCGAGCGGCAAGCTAGACTTTGTTTTGTGAGCGCAAGGGCAGGTGATAAAAGTTTTCGAGATCTAATTTGAGAAGGAGTGCAAATGACGGATTCAAACGCAACACTCATCAAGATGGAAGGCGTGAAGAAAGTGTTCTATACCGATGAGGTCGAGACGCATGCTTTGTCCGAGATTCACCTGGAGATCAAGAAGGGGCAATACATCTCGATCGCCGGGCCTTCGGGCTGCGGGAAGTCTACATTGCTCTCGATTCTCGGGCTTCTCGATTCCCCAACGGGCGGCGAGTATACGCTCAACGGGCAGCCGGTCGCGAATCTCTCGATCAGCGAGCGCACGCGAATCCGCAACCGGGAGATTGGATTTATTTTTCAGGCGTTCAATCTGATCGGCGACCTGACGGTCTATGAAAACGTGGAGCTGCCGTTGACATATCGCGGCACAAGCGCTGCGGAGCGGAAGCAGAAGGTGCAGCATGCGCTTGAACGCGTCGGCATGGCCCATCGACTCCGACACTATCCCTCGCAACTCTCCGGCGGTCAACAACAGCGCGTAGCCGTGGCACGAGCGCTCGTCGGGGATCCGTTGATTCTGATGGCTGACGAGCCCACCGGCAACCTCGACTCCAAGAACGGTGAAGCAGTAATGGAACTGCTGCGAGATTTGCACCGCAACGGCGCCACGGTTTGCATGGTCACACACGACCAGCGCTACGCGAATTTCGCCGAGCGCACCATTCATCTGTTCGACGGCCGCATCGTCGAGGAGACGCAGGAAGCCCGCGTCGGAGCTTGAAACCCGCGGACTGCGGGAGCCGCAATATGGACACGATCTGGCAAGACCTGCGGTACACCGCGCGGATGTTGGCAAAAAGTCCCGGGTTCACCGCCATCGGCGTTTTGACACTGGCCCTCGGTATCGGCACCAACACTGCAATTTTTACAGTTGTGTACGGAGGGCTGCTGCGCCCGCTTCCCTTCCCTGAGCCCGACCGTATTGTTCAGCTCGCCGAAACGTATCAAGCACAATCCGATGAGATTAATGTGACCGCGAAGCAGTTGGAGCTTCTGCGGAAGTACGGCAAACTTTTCGAACATATCGCGGGCTACACCGACGTTGGCTTCAATCTCACTACCGGGAATGAAGCTGAGCATGTCCGTGGTGTGCCTGTTTCAGCCGAATACTTCCAAGTACTTGGTGTTCACCCCGCGCTGGGCCGCGAGTCTCTCCCTGAAGAAGATCGAGACGATGGACAGCGCGTTGCCATACTGAGTCATTCTCTATGGATGCGCCGCCTCGGCGGGGAACAGGGAGCGATTGGCCAAAAGGTTCTGCTCAATGGGGATGCTTACACGGTGATCGGGGTGATGCCCGCTGGCTTTGATCCGCGCGCCAATCCTGATCTGAATCCAGGTGTCCGGGCGGAAGTGTGGATTCCGCTGGCACTGGTGGCGAGGACCGCAGGCAGCGGGGAAAACATCAGTGTCATCGCTAGGCTGAAGCCGGGTGTGTCGAGCGAGCAACTGCACTCGGCGCGCGATTCGCGTGGACCCGATCATCGCCTTAGGTTACGAATAGCTCGTGGCTCTTTCGAGCCACAAGCGAACCATGAAATAGCCGCAACATACCCGTTGAAAGTAAAGGGTTACGGCTATTTATCGGGAATAGGACAGAAGTTGTGCCGGAAGAACATGCGCTATGATAGAGACGTGATTCAGCGTTCCAACCGCAAGGAGCCGATGTGGAACCTTTGATTCAACTGCGAAATCTGGAAAAAGTTGTCGAGGCCGGTCCGAATAAATTTTATCTGTTGCGCAGAATCAATCTAGATATTCAACCCGGCGAATTTGTCACCATCATGGGCCCTTCCGGCGCCGGAAAGTCCACGCTGCTGAGCATCATTGGGATGCTCGATGGCGCATGGACCGGGGACTATTACTTCCTCGGCGAAGCTGTCCACAAGCTCAACGTCAAGAAGCGGAACGAACTGCATAAAGCGAACATTGGCTTTGTGTTTCAGAGTTATCACCTCATCGACAATCTGACCGTTTTCGAAAATCTGGAGGTCCCGCTCTCCTACAAGAACGTGCCGCACAAAGAGCGTGTTAGCCTGGTTTGCGACGCTCTCGACCGATTCCACATTGTTGGCAAGAAAGATCTTTTCCCGAACCAGCTCTCCGGCGGCCAACAACAACTTGTGGGAGTGGCCCGCGCGGTGATTCTTAGTCCGAAGTTGATTCTCGCCGATGAGCCGACTGGGAACCTCCATTCCGCACAAGGCGAAGAGATCATGCAGCTCTTCAAGAAACTGAATGGCGCCGGTACAACAATCATCCAGGTCACACACTCAGAGAGAAATGCCGCCTACGGGAGTCGCATTATCCAGCTGAAGGACGGATGGGTTGTGAGTGACAACGCAACAGCCGGCGCACACGTCGGCGCGGCACAACCCGCTTGAGCAGGTGCTCGCTGACGGCAAGGCCGTTCTCACCGTGCCTGGAAAACGGCGGTAAGTTAAACTTCACAAACACATTCGAATGAAGACCACCAACCCGCATGCTTATCGAGTTCTTTTGGCTGACGATCAGGCGGACATCCGTGATGCTCTGCGCCTGCTCTTAAAGCGTGAGGGGTACGAAACGCAGGGCGTGGCCTCTCCGGCCGAGGCTCTGGGCGCCATCGAATCTCGGGAATTTGACGCTGTACTGATGGACCTCAACTACGCGCGCGACACGACCTCGGGCCAGGAGGGACTCGACCTGCTCACTCGCATCCAAATGCTCGATAGCACGCTGCCTGTTATCGTCATGACCGCATGGAGCAGCATCGAAGTGGCCGTGGAGGCCATGCGCCGCGGTGCACGTGACTTTGTCCAAAAGCCCTGGGAAAATACGCGTCTGCTCGCCATTCTGCGCACGCAAATCGATTTGCGGCAGGCACTGAGGCAGGCATCGCGTCTCGAAGCCGAAAACCGCATCCTGCGCGCCGAATCTCGGCCGACATTCCTGGCGAAATCCCCTGCGATGGCGCCCGTGCTGGAACTAGTTGGACAAATCGGCCCTTCGGACGCCAACGTTTTGATCACCGGAGAACATGGCACTGGCAAAGAAGTTGTCGCTCGAACCCTTCATGCTTTGTCGGCGCGTGCGACGAAGCCAATGGTAACCGTGAATGCGGGGGGGCTATCCGAAGGTGTCTTCGAAAGCGAGCTCTTCGGTCACGTAAAAGGTGCCTTTACCGATGCGCGCGCCGACCGCGTCGGGCGATTCGAACTCGCCGATAGCAGCACCTTGTTCCTGGACGAAATTGCCAACGTTCCACTCAACCTGCAGGCCAAACTCTTGCGCGTTCTGGAAACGGGAGATCTCGAGCGGGTCGGCTCGTCCACGACTCGGCGCGTCAACGTGAGGGTGCTCGCGGCTACGAACGCCGACGTGAATGCCGAGGCCGCTGCCGGTCGGTTCCGTCAAGACCTCCTCTTTCGCTTGAATACCATTGAGATCCACATCCCTCCGTTGCGAGACCGCCGTGAGGACGTCGATCTCCTGGCGTACCATTTTCTCCATGGTTATGCGCAGCGCTATCGCAAAAACATTTCCGGGTTCGACCAGGCCGCCATCAAGGCTCTACATGAGCATGCCTGGCCGGGCAATGTTCGCGAACTCGATCATGCCGTGGAACGCGGCGTGCTCCTCTCGCCTGGCCCTTCCGTCCGCGCGGCAGACCTCGGTTTGCGCGCGCAGGCTTCTGGCGGCGCGGCCAAGCTGGAGGAAATGAGCCTCGACGAAGTTGAGCGGTATCTCATCCAGCGCACACTCTCTCGCCACGAGGGAAATGTGAGCCAGGCGGCCAAAGCTCTGGGATTGAGCCGCAGCGCCATGTATCGCCGGCTGCAAAAACATGGACTGGAATGACGCGATTGACCTATGAGCGCCGCATCCAGCTTCTCGCGCTAGCGGCGGGTTTCCCAGGATCGCTGATCGCCATGATTCTCTTGTGGCATGGAAGTTATTCTTCCGGCGCCGTCTGGACACTTGCCTTTCTCATCCTTTCTCTCTGGCTGGGATTCGCTTCCTCCCTGCGGCATCGCGTTGTTTTTTCACTGCAAACACTTTCGAATCTTTTGGCCGCCTTGCGCGAAGAAGACTTTTCGCTGCGCGCACGCGGGGCACGAAGCGACGATGCCATGGGTGAAGTGATGATTGAAGTCAATGCGCTCAGTGAAGTCCTTCGGCAGCAGCGCTTGGGCGCCCTGGAAGCCACTGCCCTCCTGAGGACCGTGATGGAGGAGATTGACCTTGCTATCTTCACCTTCGACAACAGCACGAAGCTGCGATTGGTCAATCGCGCGGGCGAACGCTTATTGGGCCGTCCTGAAGGTCGCCTGCTGGGATTTACGGCGGAAGAACTGGGACTCGGAGCTTGCCTGGAAGGCGAAACCGCGCACACCATGGAGCTGGCCTTTCCGGGAGGCTCCGGCCGCTGGGGGCTGCGTCGCGGGACCTTCCGTCAGGGAGGCTTGCCTCACCACCTTGTTGTCCTGAGCGATCTGAGCCGCACGCTCCGTGACGAAGAGCGTAAAGCGTGGCAGCGGCTCATTCGCGTTCTTGGGCATGAATTGAACAACTCTCTCGCCCCCATTCAGTCCGTCGCTCAGGGTCTGGAGAGCGGGCTGCTGAGCGCCGCTAAATCTTCCGAATTGCAGAGTGAAGCGTCCGCTTCGATTCTGGATGATCTCCGGCAGGGCCTCGGCATCATTCGCTCTCGCACAGAGGCACTTGGGCGCTTTATGGCCGCGTACGCACAACTTGCACGGCTGCCGCAGCCGAAGCTATTGTCAGTAAACGTCTCGGAATGGGTTAGCCGGACCATAAAGCTCGAGACCCGGGTGAAAGTCAGCCTCTTGAAAGGCCCCAACGTGGTCATTTCGGCCGACGCCGATCAACTGGAGCAGTTGCTGATCAACCTGGTTCGCAATGCCGCAGATGCGACGCTCGAAACAGGTGGCTCGGTTCAAGTTGGCTGGTCCCGGCAAGGCTCACAACTCGACGTCTGGGTTATCGACGAGGGCCCCGGCCTTCCCAATACTTCGAACCTATTCGTTCCCTTCTTTACAACCAAGCCGGGTGGATCCGGTATTGGTTTGGTTCTTAGTCGCCAGATCGCCGAAGCTCACGGTGGCGAGTTAACGCTCAGGAACCGCTCCGATGCGCGCGGCTGCCAGGCCCTGCTTCGTCTCCCGGTTTAGGCCAGGCTCTCGCTTCGTTCGGCCTCTTGTTAAAGCAATGGTTAGCGGGGGGAGGACATCCGGAAAAACTGGGCGGTGCGGGAGCGCATTGCCGTCTGTATCTCGTCAAATCCTTCGGGACAGTACCTGATCGCGCGAGGGATCCGCATGGCCCGCCGCATGCATGCCGAGCCCTACGTGGTTCACGCGGACCACGAGTTTGGCCTGAAAGAACCAAACCAGAACGCCCTCAATGCCAATCTGCGTTTCGGGAAAAGTCTCGGCGCTCAGGTGGTCCAACTAAAAGGCCGAAGCGTTGCCGATAGTGTGCCCGAATTTGCCCGAAACATATCAACCAGGTGATTTTCGGCCGTGCCGCGATTCATGATTGCCACGGCTATCTATGCCCATAGGCAGTTCACCGCTTCCTACGCGAATCTCCCGCGGTGGACGTTTATATTGTCAAGAATCTGAACTACTGCGCTACGGGGTTTTCGAGACTGCCTTTCAATTCAAGTTCGATCTCTACCGCGTGGTTCACCTTGAGGAAGAAGTTGCCCGGATTCTTGAGGCCCCAATCGATGAAAGGAATGCTGAACTTCGCGCTGCCCGCCCAATGATCTCCGGCAAGTTCCGCTTTGACGGGCACGGTCAGTTCATGTTCGTGGCCATGCAAAACAAAAAGTCCGTGCACCTGAACGGCAAATGTCCCCTGCGGCGTAATTTTCCCTTCCACGCGGTCTGGTCGAAAAACGACTTCCGCGTATTGCCCGCTCTCGAGAACCTCCTTGTGCATTTTCTTATCGCGTGAATCGTTGCCGCTATTCCCGCTTGTCGCGTCCACGACGATCTCGCCGTTGGCTTTTCCCGTCGAAGTGTCCAGATGCAGATTTCCCTTCTTGAATGCAAAGAATCCGTGGACCGTGTGGACCGTGCTCCCGAGCGCCCAGTGCACCTTGCTTTGAGCTGGATCGATCCCGAGAACAATTTCACTGGCCGGGGGCTGCGGTGCAGCGTGCTGCGGCAAAGCGCTCAGCACCAACAGCGTCACCGGGGCCGCTACCAGCAAATAGAAGACCGCTGCCAGGCGGCTTCGTGACCAATTCATCTTTCACCCTCTCAATTCACGCGGTTAGAAATTGCCAACCGAGGCGCAAACTCGCGGACGCCAGAAATCTAGGGGAAGCCTCTCCCAGGTGCGCTGCCAGCAGTTGCGCGAATAGCTCCGGATCCTCGGACAAACCTCGCAGCGCACGCTTTCTTAAGGGCGGGTATTGATCGAGCAAAAGCAACAGCCGGCCCACGATATTCGGCCACCTTCGGAGCTTGCGGTGCGCTCGTTGGTAACTCTCAAGCTCTCCCTTCTCTAATGAGTCGGCGAGCGCCATCGCCTGGTGGAAGCTCAAGCAAAGTCCTTCTCCGGTGATAGCGTCAACACTTCCGGACGCGTCTCCTGTCAATGCAATATTCCCTCGGTAGACCTGGCGCAATCTGCGGGTCACCGTCACGGCGCCTCGTTCCGCGCTGCATGGTTCCGCGTGGCATAAATAGCCGGTTAACTTCGGAAGCTCCCGCCAGGCGTTCTCAAGGCGCATTCGCGGATCGCGCGAAATCAGGGCGACGCATGTCTCGTTGTCCCTGAGTGGGGTGACGTATGCCTGCGCCTTTTGGCCCCAATGAATTTCCATGCAATTGGTCCACGCTTTCACTCGATAGTGTCGTCTCTGCGCGAATCGCATCTCTTGCCGCATTTTCGCATCCAAGCCGGTCCAACGCCTCACGCGGGAGTGGATTCCATCTGCACCAATGATCCATCTCGCCTTCACTACCGTAGCGCCAAGGATGGCGCCATCCCTGCACAAGCCGGCGACGGGTGTGTTCCATTCGAGAGTGATTCCGCACTCTTGCGCCCGTTCCACCATCTTCTGGTGGAGGACTGTTCGACGCACGCCAAAGGCGCTAGCGCCCGAAAAGCTAGCCTCCACCGAGGTCCGGTCGTCCAGAAAGCGGATGCCTCGAAAAACCTGCCCGTCGCCCGGACAAATCGCCACGCCTAGCGCGCGCAGTGCTGCCACGGTGCTCGGCATCAGGCCTTCGCCACAAGCTTTGTCTATCGGGGGCTTCCCGCCGTCCGCGACGGTGACATCAAAACCCTTCATTCGCGCAGCGATGGCCGCCGCCAATCCGGCCGGCCCTCCGCCAATGACCAGCACACCAGTGCCTTCCCTCATCCCCATGTAGTCTCCTTGGATCGCTTCTGCTCCGGGGACCGAACCGTACATTGCTTAGATGTTGAGACGCCTGGGAAGATGCCCGCCATCTCCACGTTTTAGCCACGCGGCTGCTCAAACAAGGCGCAAGGCCTTCAGCCTCCGAAAGCCACTGCATAAACTTAAATTATCTGATTTAGCATAACTATTAATTTGACTCATTGACTTCCCCGCTCCATCCTGCTAGTTTGATGGCGAAGCCTTATGTTTAGCCTCGTCATCGTGAACGATTGGATTCTCGCGAAGGATAAAAAGACGGCCCGAATCGTATACCCAATTGTTGTACGAAATATTCCTGTTCCCGTAAGGGGGACAACGGGCGGATGATGGCAGCTTAGTTCAGCATCACCGGAAACTTTTCGGGGCCATCATCCAGATCCGGATGATGGCCTTATTTTTTCAGGGGTTGTTATTTTCAGGGTGGAAGAAGTTGATGACCAGCGAAGGGACTCTCAAGTGAGTGACTCTTTGTTTAAACCGCGCAGCCGGGCTCTAACCGAAGGTGCACACCGCGCCGGTGCACGCGCCATGCTTCGCGCCTCCGGCCTCCAAGATGATGACTTCAAGAAGCCGCTGGTCGGCGTGGCCAATACCTGGATCGAGATCGGACCCTGCAACTATCACCTCCGTGAACTCGCGCAGCATGTGAAGGAAGGCATTCGCGCCGCCGGGGGAACTCCTCTGGAGTTCAACACCGTCTCTATCTCTGATGGCATCACCATGGGCACGGAAGGCATGCGCACGTCCTTGGTCAGCCGCGAAGTCATCGCCGATTCGATCGAGCTTGTTGCGCGAGGGAATCTCTTCGATGCTTTGATTGTTCTGGTCGGCTGCGACAAAACGATTCCCGGCGGCGTGATGGCCTTGGTGCGTCTCAATATTCCCGGACTTATTCTGTATGGCGGCTCCATCGCGCCAGGCCAGTTCGAAGGTCACTCCGTCACGATACAGGATGTCTACGAAGCTATCGGCAAGCACGCGCGCGGGGGAATGACCGACGCTCAGCTCAGGTCCCTCGAAGGCGCGGCGTGTCCTGGGGCGGGCGCCTGCGGCGGACAATTCACCGCGAACACCATGGCATTGGTCTGCGAGTTTCTCGGGATTGCACCCATGGGACTCTCCAGCGTTCCCGCGACGAATGCTGACAAAGCAAACGCCGGGTATCGTGCGGGCGAGTTGGTCCTTGATCTTCTGCGCCGCGATGTCACGCCCTCGAAAATCGTCACCAAGACGGCGATCGAGAATGCCATCGCCGGTGTCGCCGCAACCGGCGGCTCGACGAATGCTGTGCTGCATTTGCTGGCTATTGCCAACGAAGCGAAGATCTCGCTCTCTATCGACGATTTCGATCGCATCAGCTCGCTCGTTCCCATTCTGGCAGATCTCAAACCGGGAGGACGTTTTGTCGCAACCGATCTCTACGCAGCAGGCGGCACTGCGCTGGTCGCAAAGCGTCTCCTTGAAGCTAAATTGCTTCGCGGCAATTCCATCAGCGTTACGGGACGCACTCTCGCCGAAGAGGCGGCCGCTGCCAAGGAAGCGCCCGCGCAGCAAGTTGTCCGCAAGCTCGACGCGCCTCTCAAGCCGACTGGCGGGCTGGTCATCTTAAAAGGAAATCTCGCTCCGGAAGGTTGTGTCGTAAAGGTTGCCGGCCACAATCTGCAGAATTTCCGCGGCCCGGCGCGCGTGTTTGACAACGAAGAAGCGGCCTTCATCGCCGTCGAAAAAAGCATCATCAAGGCTGGGGAGGTAATCGTCATTCGTTACGAGGGCCCGAAGGGTGGCCCGGGCATGCGTGAAATGCTCGCTGTTACCGCGGCTCTGGTAGGCGCTGGTCTCGGCGATGCCGTCGCTCTCCTCACCGACGGCCGTTTCTCCGGCGCTACCCATGGGCTCATGGCTGGGCATGTCGCGCCCGAAGCCGCCAACGGCGGCCCGATAGCGGCAGTCGCGGACGGCGACATCATCGTGTTCGACATTCCCAACAGGCAATTGAATGTCGAACTCAGCGCTGCAGACATCCAGAAGCGTCTCGCCACCTGGAAGCCGCCTCGACCGCGCTACCTAAGCGGTGTCATGGCCAAGTACGCCTTGCTGGTTTCTTCTGCTTCTCTCGGAGCAGTCACCGCCCTGCCTGCCTCCTTTTCGGAAACTGCTCAACCGGTCTTGAACGCGAGGACGCTATGAAGCTCAGCGGTGCGGAAATTCTTTGCGAATCGCTCACGCGTCTCGGCGTGCGCGAGATCTTCGGCTATCCCGGCGGCGCCATACTTCCGGTCTATGACGCGCTCGGTAAATCGAAGCTGCACCACGTCCTCGTGCGGCACGAACAAGGTGCCACACACATGGCCGATGGCTACGCCCGTGCCAGTGGTGGGATCGGCGTGGCCATGGCTACATCTGGTCCAGGCGCGACCAATATGGTTACCGGCATCGCCACGGCGATGCTGGACTCTTCTCCGGTCGTTTGCATAACCGGCCAAGTTAGCAGCAAGGTACTGGGCTCCGACGCGTTTCAAGAGATCGACATCACAGGAATCACCATGCCCATCACCAAGCACAACGTGGTGGTCACCAAAGCCGAGGACATTGCGCGCACCCTCCGCGAAGCCTTCCTGATTGCCAATGGCGGACGTCCCGGCCCTGTCCTTGTCGACATCACAAAAGACGCGCAACAAGCTTCCGCAGAATTCAACTGGGAAGCATCGGCGCCAAAACTTCCGCCCAAACGCCGACGCAACAATCACGATCAGGCCGAATTCGACCGCGCTGTCGAGATGCTGAACACCGCCAAACGCCCCATCATTCTCGCCGGCCATGGCATCATGGTTTCTGGTGCGATGCGTGCCTTTGAGCAGTTCGTCCGCGCCGGCAATTATCCTGTCGCCATGACGCTCCTCGGCATCGGCTGCTTCCCTACCGATAACCCCCTCAACCTCGGCATGATGGGTATGCACGGCGAAGCCTGGGTCAACAACGCCATCCAGGAAGCCGACCTCCTCATTGCCGTCGGCATGCGTTTTGACGATCGCGTCACCGGCGACCTGCGCACTTACGCGAAGAGCGCCCGAAAGATCCACATCGAGATCGACCGCGCCGAAATCAACAAGAACGTGAAGGTTGACGCCGCCCTCGTCGGCGATGCCCGCGCAGTACTCGAACGGCTCACACCACACATCGAAACCCGCGATCATTCTGCATGGATTCACCATATCACCGAGTTGAAAGGCGACTCGGCGGTGCGCGACATTCAGAGTCTGCCGGATAGTGGGCACCTTTACGCAGCCCATGTCATCAACGACCTTTGGAAGGAAACCCAAGGCGAAGCCATCATCGTCACCGACGTCGGTCAGCATCAGATGTGGGAAGCACAGTACTACCACCACAATCGCCCTCGCACACTGATCACTTCCGGCGGACTCGGGACAATGGGTTTTGCCCTTCCAGCCGCCATCGGCGCAAAATTTGCGAAGCCCGATTCCGAAGTCTGGGTCGTCGTGGGCGACGGCGGATTCCAGATGACCATGAGCGAACTGGCTACCATCGTGCAGGAAAAAATCAACATCAAGATCGCTATCATCAACAACGGCTATCTCGGCATGGTCCGCCAGTGGCAGGAGTTTTTCTACGACAAACGCTACGTCGCGACACCGCTCGTGGCGCCGGATTTTGCCGCCCTGGCCAATGCCTTCGGCATTCGCGGCGAGCGCATCACCAAGCGCGCTGAAGTGGTTCCCACGATCCGCTCCGCGCGCGAATCGGCAGAAACCGTGCTGATCGACTTCCGCGTCGAACAGGAAGATTCCGTCTATCCCATGGTTGCCGCGGGCGCTTCCCTAAGCGATATGATTCGCCGCCCGAACAATCCACTCGTCGAAACTGCGACCGAACCGTAGGAGAAACCGAGAAAACCGTGCAAACACTTGTCGCCTATGTCGAAAACAAACCCGGCGTCCTCAACCGCGTCTCTTCCCTTGCGCGGCGGCTGGCCATCAATATCGATTCGCTCACGGTCGGGCCGACGGAGAATGAAGAAATCGCCCGCATGACCATCGTGGCGCATACCGATGAAAGAGGTGCGCATCGCCTCGAAGCCAGCCTCGAAAAGCTCGTCGATGTGCTCCTTGCGGAAAATATCTCGACTCGTGCGCTTCTCGAGCGAGACCTGGCCTTGATCAAAGTCTCCGCCGATCAGCAGAATCGTCCTCACCTAATGGAATTGATCAAGGTTTTCCGCGCGCGTGTCGTTGACGTCGCTCCGGAATCGCTCATCATCGAAGTCTCGGGCACCGTCGATAAGATCGATGGCTTGCTCGAGGTACTTCGGCCCTTCGGGGTGCTTGAAATGGCCCGCACCGGCCGGATTTCCATGACTCGCGGCGGCGATTTGCTGCAACCGCCGGTTTCGGAATCCTCGGGCTCCCAACTCGAATCCACCGGCTCAAACGCAAAGTGATTGCTCTTGGAACGAAGCTACGAATATTCGGACGCCAAACGCGGGCGTCCTTAAAATAATCCCGCGCCATCGAAGCGAATGTTCGGCTGCATGGCGGCCGGCGAGAGGAAAAGAATGGCAAATCTCTACTACGACAATTCCGCGGACCTTTCACTGATCCAGGCAAAGAAAGTCGCCATCATTGGCTACGGCTCACAGGGTCATGCGCACGCACTCAATCTGCGCGATAGCGGCGTCTCCGTCCGCGTCGGCCTCCACGAAGGGAGCGCCTCACGCGCCAAAGCGGAAAAGGCAGGCCTGAGCGTCAACACGCCCGCAGAAGCCGCTGCCTGGGCCGACGTCATCATGATTCTCGCTCCTGATACCAAACAGCCCAAGTTATATCGTGGCGCCATTGAGCCAAATCTCAAGCCCGGCAAGACTCTGATGTTCGCGCACGGCTTCAACATCCGTTTCGGCACGATCAAACCGCCCGCCGCCGTCGACGTCTCCATGATCGCTCCAAAGGCCCCTGGCCACCGCGTTCGCGAAGTCTTCACCGAAGGCGGCGGAACACCCGCCCTCCTGGCGGTCGAGCAGGATGCCAGTGGTACCGCTAGAGCGCTTGCCCTCGCTTACGCCAAAGGACTTGGCTGCACGCGCGCCGGCGTTCTGGAGACCACTTTTACCGAAGAAACCGAAACCGACCTCTTTGGTGAGCAGGCAGTGCTCTGCGGCGGCGTCAGTGAATTGATCAAAGCGGGATTCGAGACGCTCACAGAAGCGGGCTATCAGCCGGAGGTCGCCTATTTCGAGTGCCTCCACGAGCTTAAGCTCATCGTCGACCTGATTTACCGCGGCGGCCTCAGCTACATGCGCTATTCCGTCAGCGATACCGCCGAGCAAGGCGATTATTCCGCCGGACCGCGCGTCATCACCAAACAGACGCGAGAAGAGATGCGTAAGATCCTCGCGGAAATCCGCAACGGGAGTTTCGCAAAGGCCTGGATTGAAGAAAATGAAAAGGGCTGCCCCAATTTTCTAGCCACGCGTCAGCGTGAACAGCAGCACGCCATCGAGCAACTCGGCCCGAAACTGCGCGCCATGATGCCATTCCTCCAGCCGGTGACCGCGCCCGGACTCGAGAACAAAGCGGCCGCGTCGAAAAAATAAAGTTCCAATGGTTTAATGGCCCATTGTTTATAGGTCGCACCGGACTTTGGTTGACACCCGGCTGGAATTGAGCAATCCTCTCGCGTGATGAAACGTAAAGAGGCCTCGTCTCAGGCAGCCACTCCGAATCTTGCTGAGCGCATCGATCGGCTCAGCATCAAACGCCAGGAAATTATCCGGCCGATCCTGGAGCATCCGCGCGAGTACGTGCTCCTCAGCGTGCGCGCCATGGCGGCCCGGCTTCGCACTGATCCCGCAACGATCGTCCGCATCGTCCGCGGGCTCGGCTTCGGCAGTTACCGCGAGTTTCAGCGTCATTTGCACGAGCTTTCGCTCGCCTACGCTACTTCCCTGGACACCATGCAGTCCGCTGGCCGTGATGGGAGCATGCCATCAAACGTACGCGACTCGCTCGAGCAGGACTTGAAAAACCTACAGGGCCTCAAAAACAGCCTCGATGCGCGGCGTCTCGTGGCGCTGGCAAAGCGCTTCTACGATGCCCGTCGCATCGTTCTGCTCGCCGGCGACCTGGCAGTTCATCTCGCGCACTACCTCGAATATCAGACCAGTCTTCTGGGTCTCCCGATTTTTGCCGCCACCTCCGCGGGGAGGATCTTGCATCTCGTCCGCTCCCTCAATAAGCAGGACTTGGTCATCGCGATCAGCTTCCGCCGCGGACTTAGGCAAACCATCGAAGGCGCCCAGCAAGCGCGTGTTCGCGGCGCCTATTGCGTTGGTATCTCTGACACCTATGTTTCTCCCTTGGCGCGCGTATGTGACGAAGTTTTCCTGGCCTCGATCGAATCAACTTCTTTCGGCGCCTCCTATGCCGCTCCCATCGCCTTGTTGAATGCCATCCTGGCGGCTGTCGGTCAGTACCGTCGAGCGCAAACACTGGCCTTGGCCAAGGAACTCGCCGAAGAACAGCGCAAGGGACTCCGCTGGTACGCGTCCTGACACCGCCCCGTCATTCGTCCCTGTAACGAATATTTAACTATCTGTGTCCAATAATGCTCCTCAATTGAGAGACCTTGACAAGTCTTTTTGGGCTACCTACTGTTAGGGAGTGGCCATTTATTTCGGTCTGCAACGTTTGTTACAGAAAGCCTCTTGACTCTTTTCTTGGAGCCCCATGCGGATCGAATCGATTACCCTGCGCAAACTCAAGATGCGTCTGAAGTCTGCATTTGAAACCAGCTTCGGCATTACCCATGACCGCACCGTGGTTCTCGTCGAAGTCCTCGCTGATGGCCTCACCGGCTGGTCCGAAGTGACCGCCTTGGAAGATCCTTTCTTCAATTCCGAAACGGTAGACACGGCGTGGCTTATCATTCGCGGATTTCTCGTTCCCCTGATCCTTGGGAAGGAAATCGGCTCCGCCGCGGAAATTCCGCGTATTGTGTCGGCCATTCGGGGTCACGAGATGGCCCGCGCAGGGATCGAAAATGCTTTCTGGGACGTCGAGGCCCAGCAAAAGAATCTCTCTCTCTCCAAATTGCTGGGCGGCGCGCAATCGGAAATCAAGTGCGGCGTCTCCTTAGGACTGCAAGCCACTTCCGAAGTGCTTCTCGAAAAAGTTGCCGTCGAGCTTCACGCCGGCTATCAGCGCATCAAACTTAAGATCAAACCGGGCAAAGATCTCGAAGTTGTGCGCGCCGTCCGCAACGCCCACCCCGGCATTCTTCTGTCCGTGGATGCCAATTCGGCTTATACGCTTGCGGACCTGGAGCATCTGAAGCGCTTCGACGAATTTAACCTCTTGATGATGGAACAGCCTCTCTGGTGGGATGACATCGCCAATCACGCAAGACTTCAACGACATCTGAAAACCTCGCTGTGCCTCGACGAGTCGATCCGTCACGTCCGCGATGCGGAAACCGCTCTGGACCTCGGTGCCGCGCGCATCATCAACATCAAGGTGGGTCGCGTCGGCGGCCACGCCAGCGCTCGAGAGATCCAGGCTCTGTGCCTGGCTCGCAATATCCCGGTCTGGTGTGGGGGTATGCTCGAGTGCGGCATCGGCCGGGCTCATAACATCGCGGTCTCTTCCCTGCCCGGCTACACGCTGCCAGGCGATGTCTCCGCCAGCAAACGGTATTGGGAAGAGGATGTCATCGACCCACCTGTCGAAGTCTCTCCCCGCGGCACGATTCAGGTCCCCACCTCGCCTGGACTCGGATATCATATTCGCCGCGACCTGATCGAACGCTGGACCACGGAAAAGGAAACCTGGCGTGCCCGATGATCTAAATCACCCCTTGTCATCTTCCATTCAGTCTTCACATTTTCACGTCGGCAATGGCATTGCAAGCGGTTGACTCTTCTGTTGGGGGATTCTGTTTTGAAAAATAGTTCGCGAGTCCTTTCTCTTTTCGGTGTCTTCGTCTCCATGCTCCTTATCAGCCTCCGGGCCGCGCCGGCCCGTGCGCCGGCAGAAACCAGTCTGTCTCAACGCATCCAAAAGGTCATCAGCCGCCCCGAATTTGCTCACGCGAATTTCGGCATCGAGTTCTATTCACTCGACACCGGCAAGGTCCTCTACGCGCTCAATGCTGACAAATTGTTCGTGCCTGCTTCAACAACCAAAATCCTCACCGAAGGCACGCTGCTCGCGAAGCTCGGTGCCGATTACCGGTTCCACACGCGCGTCTACCGCGCCGGTCCGATCGACAAACACGGCACACTCAAGGGCGACCTCATCCTCGTCGCCAGTGGCGATCCCAATCTTTCGAATCGCATCCAGCCCGACGGCACTCTCGCCTTTGTCGATGAAGATCACTCCTACGAGGGCCCCGCCCTTCCCGGCGATCCTTTCTTGGTCATCAAGCAACTCGCTAAAGACGTCGCCGCCAAGGGCATTCACAAAATTGAAGGACGCGTGCTGATCGACGCCGCTCTTTTCCCCGACGGCCCACGTGAAGCGGGCACAAACGTCGTTATGTCCTCCATCATGATCAATGACAATGTCATCGATCTCATCGGCTCGCCGGGCGCGAAAGCGGGCGACCCCGTCGTTCTTCAATCCTCGCCTCAGACTTCTTACATCAAATTCGTGAATCACCTAAGCAGCTCTCCTGCAGGAAGCAAACCATCCTTCGCGCCCCCAGATACCGTCACAAATCCGGATGGTTCCGTCTTGGTCACCCTCTCTGGCAGCCTGCCCGTAGGCATCCATCCCCAAACCGCAGCGATCGCTGTGCCATCCCCGACAAAGTTTGCAGAAACCGCATTCCGCGAAGCACTGTTCGCTGCAGGTATTCAAATCAAGAGTGCCCCCGCATCCGGCGCCATCGGCTTTTCTTCCTACACGGCCTTCTATTCGGCGGAGAATCAGGTCGCTGAGCACGTCTCTCCTCCCCTCTCGGAAGAAATCAAGGTCACCCTGAAGGTCAGCCAAAACCTGCACGCTGGCATGGGGCCATACCTCCTCGGTACCCTCGTTGCTAAAGATACGGAGAACCCTCTCGACGCCGGATTCAAAGTCGAACATGATTTTCTGCAATCAGCGAAGCTCGATTTGTCCGGCGCGGCGCAAGGCGATGGAGCCGGCGGCGATTGGGCCGACCTATTCAGCCCCGATTTCATGGTCCACTACCTCACTTACTGGACGACCCGCCCTGACTATCAAGCTTTCTTCAAGGCCCTCCCGATCCTCGGCAAAGACGGCACGCTCGCGAAAATTCAACCTTCTTCCCCCGGCGCCGGCCATGTCTTCGCGAAGACCGGCACGTTGGGCTCCGACGACAAGTTGGGTGGCAGAATGATGCTGAACGGCAAAGGCCTCGCCGGGTACGTCGTCACCAAAGACGGAAAGAAACTTGCTTTCGCTGCCTATGTCAATCACCTCTCGCTCGCTCCTGATCCGGATGCCGCGCAGCAGGTGGCCGGTCAAGCCCTTGGGGAAATCGCCGCAGCCGCCTATGACGCTGATCTGGATACTGCGTCGAGTGTGAGCGAGTACGATCTCATCATCCGCAACGGTCACATCATCGATGGCACCGGTAACCCCTGGTATGCGGCTGACGTCGCTGTCAGCGGCGATCGTTTGGTCGCAATCGGCGATTTGCGCCGAGCCCATGCCAAACGCGAAATCGATGCGAAGGGCCGTATCGTCGCTCCTGGCTTCATTGACATGCTCGGCCAATCCGAAGTCGCTCTCCTGCTCGACAATCGTTCCCTAAGCAAACTCTCCCAAGGGATCACCACGGAAATCACCGGCGAAGGCGGCTCCATTGCACCGCAAAATGAAAAGACCATCGCGCCTCAAAAACTGTTTCTCGACCAGTACAAACTCACCATCGATTGGACCACTCTTGACGGCTATTTCCGCCGCCTCGAGAAGCAAGGCACACCGCTCAACATCGGCACCTATGTCGGCTCCGCACAAGTTCGCGAAGCTGTCATTGGCGACGACGATCGCACTCCTACGCCCGCCGAGCTCAATCAAATGAAATCCCTCGTCGAGCAGGCCATGAAGGACGGCGCTCTCGGCCTCTCCAGCGCCCTCATCTACCCGCCGAACATTTACGCCAAGACCGATGAGCTCATCGTCCTCGCACAAGCCGCCGCAAAATACGGCGGACTCTACGCCACGCACATGCGCAGCGAAGGCGCTTCGGAAATGCCCGCTCTCGCCGAAGCCATCCGCATTGGCCGCGAAGCCAATTTGCCCGTTGAAGTTTTCCACCTGAAAGTCAGCGGCCAGCCCCGCTGGGGCACCATGAAGAACGTCGTCGCCGCCATCCAACTCGCGCGCGACTCCGGCCTCGATATTGCTGCGGACATGTATCCCTACACTGCCGGCGCTACGGCGCTGGCCTCCGCGCTTCCACCTTGGGTCGCCGACGGCGGGGTCCAGAAATTGCTCGAGCGCTTGAAAGATCCCGCCATTCGCTCCCGCATCAAGAAAGACCTCACCGGCGATCATGCCGATTGGGAAAATCTTTTCTATGATTGTGGCGGCGCTGCCGGGGTTCTCATCTCATCTGCCGAGAATCCGGATCTCAAGCAATTTGCCGGAAAAACTCTCGATGACGTTGCCCAGGCATGGAAGAAATCAAGAGAAGACACGCTACTGGATTTCATCCTCGCCGACAACGCTCAAACCGGCGCGATCTATTTCATCGCCAGCGAACAAGACCTCCGCACCGGCCTGAGCCAGCCCTGGACCAGCATCGGTCTCGATGCCGGCGAAATGTCTCTCGACGGTCCCATCTATGAGCCACATACCCATCCGCGCGCGATGGGTTCCATGCCACGTTTCCTCGGCCACTACGTTCGAGACGAACATCTGTTGTCCCTCGAAGCCGCGATTCGCAAGATCACTTCCCTCCCCGCCCAGCGTGAGCACCTCGAGAGCCGCGGTTTACTCAAGACCGGCTACTTCGCCGACGTCACCATCTTCGACCCCGCAACCATCATCGACCATGCCACGTATACCAAACCGGATCAGCTCTCCGACGGCATCGACTTCACCATCGTAAATGGCCAGGTCGAATACGATCACGGGAAGGTAACCGGCTCCACAGCCGGGCGCATTTTGCGCGGCCGCGGCTGGCACCAGGAAGTTCCTTGATATTGGTGATTCCATGAAAAAAATCTGCGCGGATATTTCGGGTTGGGCGTACGCGACTTGGAAGCCGGACTCCGATTCTTGGTTTCAAGACGGCGTCTTCCCAATACTGAATGTGCCGCCGTGTCTCGCCGAAAGCGAGAAACTGGAGACACGCCAAGTCCGCACTGCTGATTTTTGCTACAATGCCCATGCGGAAGGAGGAATACTCGACCAAGCTAAGGCACTCAAGCAGAAGGTTCTAAATCTTGCCAAGAAAGGTGAAGTCTTTATCTAGTTCGAACCTGAAGAAACCCGGGATTGCCCTTTGCGCGGAAGAGCTTCTCCTAAGCGATCAATATTCGATGCTGACGAGCCAGTGCAAGCCCCTCAGCTCAGCGAGGTTTTCCCCATCTCCGCTACTCGCCGCTCGTAAGTCATTTCCACCAGGCCGTGCTTTCCATAGTAGCGCAACACGATTTTGTGTCCCGGCACAATCTTCGCGCGGGTCTTGATCAGGGAATCTGAAAGCTCCACCCACTCCCCGTTCACCAGATAACTTCCTTCCCATCCGCGCAGTTCGAAATGTCCGTCGTTCTTTAGAATCAGTGGGGCCGCCTTGCACGGGATCACTTTCCCGCGAACCTTCGCCTGAGCGCACTGGTATCGCCCGGAAACATCCAGGGTTTGCGCTTTCGTTTGAGGCCTGAGGAAAAGTACAAGGGCGGCAGTCGCGATGCAACGCGCCAGAGTCAAGCCCACCCGGCAATACCCCATGGGGATCTCCACATCCAGGTCGCTTAGCTGCGGGCGGCGGTCCCTGGCCACCAGTCTTAGGTGCAATTCACCGACCAACAAGACTTGCAGTAACGCGTTTATTTGCAATAACTTACAAACTGACCGAACCGCCATGGATGATCTGGTGGACAGAATTGTTCCCCTCCAACCGCTTCGGAGGGAACTGTTTTGCATGGTCGGAGCGGCCCCTTTTCCTTCCTGATCCTGCCTGGAGCCCTATTCCAAAGGCAGTTCCGCCAACGCTTGGCCATCCTTTCGGGGGTCTGACGCCCCATAATTCACTCCCGCCGAGAAATCTCGCATGACCGCCTGTCCTCCGCCCACGGCGCTCGAATATGTGCCTTTCAGCCCAATCTTGTGACCTTTGCTCGTCAATTCATTCCGCACATTCTGCCCAAAACGGTTTTCCATCATCACGTCGCAACCGCTGAAGGTAGGCTTGCTGAACCGCGGCGCTTCCAGTGCCGCCTGAATATTCATTTTGAAATCCGCCAGGTTTGCAACGAACTGCGCGTGCGCCTGCGACTGATTCCAGCCGCCCATGATCCCGAAGGCCACACGCACATCTCCCTTTTCGGCAAATGCTGGAATGATTGTATGCAACGGCCTCTTTCTTCCCGCCAGCGCGTTTGGTGAATTTGGATCCATGCTGAAGAGTCCGCCGCGATCGTGCAGGGCAAATCCGGTGCCGGCAGCGACGATGCCCGATCCAAAAGCTTCATAGTTGCTCTGGATGAGGGACACCATGTTTCCTTCGCGGTCGACGACGCTCAGATACGTCGTGTCCTTCCCAACCGGCATTTCCCCGGCACTGGCGTCGCAGCTCGCCTTGTCTCTTTCAATCAATTTGGCCCTGTGCGCCGCCCACTCTTTCGAAAGCAGCGTCGCAAGCGGCAATTTCTGTTTCCGCGGGTCGCCGATATATTTTGCCAGATCCGCGTACGCCAGCTTCTTCGCCTCGATCATGGCGTGCAGCGCTTTCGTCGAGCCGAAGCCCCAATCCTCCTGTCCCAGCGGAAACGTCTCCATAATGTTCAGCATTTCCAGCGCCGCCATCCCCTGCACGTTAGGCGGTAGTTCGTAAACCGTCCAATCGCGATAGGTCGTGGAAATTGGTTCGACAAATTCGCTGGAGTATTCGGCCAGATCCTCTGTGGTCATCGGCCCGTTGTGCCGCTTCATCGAGTCCAGCATCTTTGCGGCAATTTCGCCTTTGTAAAACGCCTCTCGGCCATGCTGCGCGATTTGCCCCAGCGACCATGCCAGTTCGGGATTGCGAAAGACCTCACCCATTTTCGGAGCGCGATCTCCGGGAAGATAGGTCTTCGCCGCCGTTTCATCGGTCCGCAGATAATCCACCTCTGCTGCCCAGTACGCTGCCGTCCATTCCGGAACCGGGAACCCATCCTGCGCCGTTCGAATCGCCGCCGCCAGATCCTCCGCCAGCTTCTTTCTTCCAAATTTATCCGCCAGCTTCTGCCAGCCATCCACCGCGCCCGGCACGGTGATCGCATTCACTCCCTGCTGCGGCATGCTCCGAATCCCCTGCTTCTGTAAGTATTCGATCGTCAATCCCTTGGGCGCCCATCCGCTCGCATTCAATCCATACAGCTTGTTCCCTTTCGCGTCATATACAATCGCGAACAAATCCCCGCCAATGCCATTCATCATCGGCTCCACAACACCCATCATCGCGTTCGTCGCGATCGCCGCGTCCACCGCATTTCCGCCGCGCTCAAGAATCCTCGCCCCCGCCTGCGCCGCCAGTGGCGATTCCGCCGCAACAATCCCATTCCGCGAAACCACCATCGACCGCCCCTGCGAGCGGTCCTGTGCCTCGCTTGCTTGATTACTCATCAGCATTGCCGCTCCGTTAAGAGCAAACAGAAAAATGCGCAGCCTCGGTAAAATCCGCATCGTCTTGGTCTGCTCCTTTGTTAGTTCCTTTGAACTTCGCATGCGCAGGAGAAGTTGCATGATCCCCCGCACTCTAACCCGTACCATGGACACCCGCAAGCATCTCCATCTCCGTAACACGGACTTGCGTCCGTGCCTGCCAATGCTTCACGGAAGCCACCACCGCTTGGTCTTACAACTCTCGCATGGACGCTGCATCACGGATTGTTTGGCATTTTCCGGCGAACGCCCTAGAATTCAGAGGACGTGGGTCAGCATTCGAGCTAAGCTTATGTGTCGACCCCTCGTTTTCTAGGTCGCGGAGACCGCCGCCTTGTCTGAGCAGCGCCCAGTTATGCAGCACGTGGCACCGATTGCTTCTCGTGATCCGCGCCTCAACGGGCACATCGACGCCATCCTTGCCGCCCGCCACTCCGATCCCTTTGCCCTCCTCGGCCCGCATCCCGTCAACGGCCACTGGACGGTGCGCTTCTTCCTGCCATGGGCCGCGGAAGCCTGCATCTCTTTGAAGCCTCCCGCCATTGAAGGTGCCACCCTGCCCCCCGCGAAAGTCACCGACGCCGTGAAACTTCGTCCCGAAGGCTTCTTCGAAGCCACCTGGCCTTCGAACCAATCCGCCCCGCCTGCCCCCGCGAGCTACAAGATTCAAGGGCGCACGCACTTCGGCGAGTCCTTCGATATGTTCGATCCCTATGCCTTCCCCGTTGTGCTCAGCGAGTTCGATCTGTATCTGATGGGCGAGGGCCGCCATTACGACACTTACGAAAAACTCGGCGCCCATGAGATTACCCTCGAAGGCGTCCGCGGCGTTCACTTCGCGGTCTGGGCTCCCAGCGCACGGCGCGTCAGCGTCGTCGGCGACTTCGATCGTTGGGACGGCCGCGTTCATCCCATGCGCACCCGCGGTTCCTCTGGTCTGTGGGAAATCTTCATCCCCGAGCTCAACGAAGGCGCCATCTACAAATATGAAATTGCCGGCCCGAGCGGCAACATTCTGCCGCTCAAAGCCGATCCCTACGCCTTCTGCTCTGAACTCCGCCCCAATACCGGCTCCGTCGTTGCCCGCCTCGATCAATACAAATGGACCGACGCCGACTGGATCTCCCACCGCGCGCAGAAAAACTGGTTTGAATCACCAATCTCCATCTACGAAGTCCATCTCGGCTCCTGGCGCCGCGTGCCCGAAGACCACAATCGCTGGCTGAGCTACCGCGAACTCGGCGAGCAACTCATACCTTACGTCAAAGACCTCGGCTATTCGCACATCGAACTGCTCCCCATCATGGAACATCCCTTCGACGGTTCCTGGGGCTACCAGACTCTCGGCTATTTTGCCGCCACCAGCCGCTACGGCACTCCCGCTGAATTCATGGAATTCGTGAATCGCTGCCACCAGGCCGGCATCGGTGTCCTTCTCGATTGGACGCCCGCCCATTTCCCGCGCGACACTCACGGCCTCGCGCAGTTCGACGGCACCCACCTCTACGAGCACTCCGACCCGCGCCAGGGCGCGCATCCCGATTGGGGCACGCTCGTCTACAATTACGGCCGCAACGAAGTTCAAAACTATCTAATCTCCAACGCGCTCTTCTGGCTCGACAAATACCACATCGACGGCCTTCGCGTGGACGCCGTCGCCTCCATGCTCTATCTCGACTACTCGCGCAAGCCCGGCGAGTGGGTCCCTAATCAATTCGGCGGCCGCGAAAATCTCCACGCCATCGATTTTCTCAAGCGCATGAACGAAGTGGCCCATGGCAAATTCCCCGGCGTTCTCACCATCGCCGAGGAATCCACCTCCTGGCCCGCCGTCTCCCGTCCCACCTATCTCGGCGGCCTCGGCTTCAGCTTCAAATGGAACATGGGTTGGATGAATGACACGCTAAAGTATTTTTCCCACGACCCCGTGCACCGCAAATACGAGCACAACAAACTCACTTTCTCGCTCCTCTACGCCTTCACCGAAAATTTCCTTCTCCCCTTCTCCCACGACGAAGTCGTCCACGGAAAAAACTCTCTCCTCCACAAAATGCCCGGCGATATGTGGCAGCAATTTGCCAATCTCCGCCTCCTCTACGCCTATCAATACGCTCACCCGGGAAAGAAACTCCTCTTCATGGGTCAGGAGCTCGCCCAGCGCCACGAATGGAGCGAAGCCCACAGCCTGGATTGGCACTTGCTACAGCACGATTCCCATCGTGGCATCCAGCATCTCGTCGGCGACCTCAACCACCTCTACGCCGTCGAGCCGGCCCTGCATCAAGTCGATTTCGACTGGCACGGTTTCGAATGGATTGACGCCAACGACGCCGACAACAGCGTCCTCACTTTCATCCGCCGCGGTAAAAATCCTGAAGACCTCATCGTCGCCATCATCAACGCCACTCCCGTAGTCCGCGAAGGGTATCGCCTGGGTGTCCCCAATCCGGGCTTCTACTGCGAAATCATGAACACCGACGCCGCACACTATGGCGGTTCGAATGTAGGCAACAAGGGCGGCCAGGAGGCCGCTCATCAGCCCGCTCAGGGCCGCCCCTATTCCCTGATCCTCACCCTTCCACCCCTCGCCGCCGTGTACATGAAGTGGCTTCCCGAACAGAAGTAATGCTTTGTGTCACCACTCGCCCGGCCGTTGCATCCAACGGCCAACTAGCGCACAGGGGAGCCGTTTGCCGGTCCTGGACCATGCGTTCGGCTCATCTTTCGCGATCGATGGAACTGCAATTTCTTGGAGGGATCGTGACTTCCTTTTTCTTGAATGGAAAATCCGTGACCGTCGAGGACCATCCTTCGACGCCTTTGCTCTGGGTCATCCGTGACTCTTTAGGATTGACCGGGACAAAGTTCGGCTGCGGCATGGCCCTGTGCGGAGCGTGCACCGTCCATCTGGACGGCGACGCCATCCGTTCCTGTGTGGCGCCGCTCTCCCGAGTCGCAGGCAAGCACGTCACCACGATTGAAGGTCTTTCGAACGACCTGTCCCATCCGCTGCAGCGCGCGTGGATCGAAATTGACGTGCCGCAATGCGGTTATTGCCAGTCCGGACAAATCATGAGCGCGGCCGTACTTCTGCAGGAAAATTCCAAGCCCACCGACGAAGACATTGATGAGGCTATGTCCGGCAACATCTGCCGCTGCGGAACCTATTCGCGCATCCGCCGTGCCATCCACCGCGCTGCCGAAATCGCCGCAGAAAAGAGCTCCTCATGAGCCGTCTCGATGAACGATTGAAAAGCAAACGGGAACTCGCGACGGCTGACACCTTCGTTGCAGTGTCCGCAAAAACCACTCGGATTGCTCGCCGTGATTTCTTGAAGACGACCGCTGCTGCGGCCGGCGGTCTGTGCATCGCGGCTTATGTTCCTGAGCTCGCCGCGCGTCCCGTTTCGAATGCGCTCGCCAACGCAACCGTCTTCGCGCCGAATGCCTTCGTGCGAATTGCCGCAGACGAGTCCGTAACCGTCATCGCCAACCACTCCGAAATGGGGCAAGGCATCTACACCAGTCTGCCGATGCTACTTAACGAGGAACTGCAAGCAGACTGGTCAAGAATAAAAGTCGAGGCCGCGCCCGTGGATGCGGCTTACAACCACACCGTTTTCGGCATTCAAATGACCGGCGGCAGCACCACCACGCCCTCCGAGTGGGAACGCTTCCGCAAAATGGGCGCAATGGCGCGGGTCTTGCTCATTGACGCCGCTGCGCAGAACTGGGGCGTCCCCGCTTCCGAATGCCACGCTGAAAAAGGCGTCGTCGTCCACGCTGCCTCCAACAAAAAAGCTACTTACGGTTCATTGGCGGGCGCTGCTTCGCAGTTGAAGCCGCCAGCAAACGTACCGTTGAAAGATCCAAAGCAGTTCACGCTGATCGGAAAACCAACGCGCCGCCTGGACACCCCTTCGAAGGTGAACGGCACCGCACAGTTCGGCCTGGACGTCCGGGTGCCCGGAATGCTTTTCGCTCTTGTCGCAAGGCCACCAGTGTTTGGCGGCAAAGTCGTTAGTTTCGACGCCACTGAAACTCTCAAGATTCCGGGCGTCCGAGCCGTCGAGCAGATCCCTTCCGGTGTGGCGGTCGTGGCGGAACGCTATTGGCCCGCAAAACTCGGCCGCGAAAAACTGCGTATCTCCTGGGACGACGGCCCCAACGCAAAGCTTTCAACGTCCCAAATGCTCGATGATTTTTCCAGGTTGTCTCGATCTCCTGGGACCGTTGCGAAGAAGACCGGTGATCCGGCGGCTGCTCTTGCAAACGCTTGGAAAACCATCACCGCGGAATACGACGTGCCTTACCTCGCCCATGCCATGATGGAGCCGTTGAACTGCGTCGTTGACCTTCGCGCGGGCAGTTGCGAAATTTGGACCGGCACGCAATTCGAAACCGTCGACCGCGCCAACGCGGCTCAAGTTGCCGGGCTCGCCCCGGAAAAAGTGCAGATTCACACCACTCTCCTGGGCGGCGGTTTCGGCAGACGCGCGAATCCGGCCTCGGATTTTGTCGTCGAAGCCGTGCACGTCGCCAAGGTTGCGGGAGCTCCTGTGAAGGTCGTGTGGACGCGCGAAGACGATCTCGCTGGTGGCTGGTATCGTCCGATGTGGCACGACCGCTTCACAGCAGGACTCGACGCTCAGGGCGATCCCATCGCTTGGACCCACACGATTGCCGGCCAGTCCATCACCGAGGGTACCCCCTTCGCCCCCTATACCATCAACAAAGACGGAATCGACAGCACTTCCGTGGAAGGCGCAGCCGACCTCCTCTATGGCATTCCCAACCTCCAGGTCGACTTACACAGCCCGAAAATCGGCGTGCCCGTACAGTGGTGGCGTTCCGTTGGTCATTCACACACAGGATTTTCCGTCGAAGGGTTTTTCGACGAAGTGGCGCATGCCGGAGGAAAAGATCCCTACGAACTCCGCCAGAAGCTTCTCGCCAATCAGCCCCGCATGAGCGCAGTGCTGCGGTTGGTCGCCGAAAAAGCCGGCTGGGGAAAACCACTCCCGCCCAGACGTGGCCGTGGCATTGCCACTCACTTTTCTTTCGACAGTTACGTGGCTCAGGTCATCGAAGCATCGGTGGACAAAGACGGCACCGTGCGCGTTCATCGCGTGGTTTGCGCCGTCGATTGCGGCCGCACCGTCAATCCCGATATCGTAAGGGCTCAAATGGAAGGTGGGATCATTTTTGGATTAACCGCCGCTCTCAAAACGGAAATCACTCTGGAAAATGGACGCGTACAGCAGCACAATTTCTACGACTATCCCATGCTCCGCATGTTTGAGTCCCCGGAGATTGAAGTTCACATCGTCCCGAGCGAACAGAATCCCACCGGCGTCGGCGAACCCGGCGTTCCGCCTGTCGCGCCTGCCCTGGCCAACGCAATTTTTGCTGCGACCGGCAAGCGCGTGAGGCGCCTGCCCATTCGCGCGAGCGATGTGGTCGGAGGAAAGGAGGCGAAATCATGAGGACGGTGATCAGAAAGATTGGCTCTCGGTGGCTGATGGCAATTGCCGCGGCAGCTTGCGCTCTAACCCTGGGAGTATTTGTGGCCTCAATTCACGCCGCGCCACGAACGCCCAAACCTGATGCCAACACCTCGCGTGAAGCATTTTTGCAGGTCTACAAAATCTTCACCTCGCCCCGCTGCCAGAACTGTCATCCCGCGGGTGACGCGCCTTTGCAGGGCGATGACAGCCATGTCCACGCGCAAAACGTGAAGCGTGGCAGAGATGGTCGCGGCGTTTACGGTATGCGCTGCGATACCTGCCACCAAGGGACCAATCTTCCCGGCGAGCACATGCCTCCCGGTAACGTCAAGTGGTCTCTCCCATCCCTCGAACACAAAATGGTTTTCGTCGGCCGCTCGCCAGTGGAGCTTTGCCGTCAACTCAAAGATCCCAAACAGACTGGCGGACGTTCCCTCCCACAATTGCTCGAGCATGTTTCCTCCGACGAGCTCGTAGGTTGGGCGTGGGATCCCGGTACCGGGCGCACTTTGCCCCCGCTTTCACGCTCGGACACCGCCATGCAGATGAAGGTTTGGATCGAAGGCGGCGCGACCTGCCCTCAATAATCGCGGTGCCTTGCGTCTCGTAACGTGACTGGGATGGAATGGGTTCGCCAATGGCCGGACAGGCTCAAAACTCTGCAGATGTTTCCCAGACCAGCTCTGAAGCCTCGCGGCCCGAGATGCTGCTGGTCAACAGTAAGCTCATAAACTTGTCCAGCGTCATCTTCGCCATTCTTCAAAGCGCGTGTACCGCTGTCATTGCCATCAGCGGCGTGCGAGTCGCCATCGGCCTGAGCGCTCTCGCCGCCGCCGCAGGAATTCACGCGCCCGCTCACGGATTCCACCGGGATGCCATTCGCATTCCCATGATGATCTTGGCTTTGCTGGGAGCAGTCATTAATCTGTATGTGATATGGAAAGTCCGCCGCTTGCGTAGCCGCCCCGCGTCACAATGGCGCCAGCAACCTGTGACCAGGAAAAAGCTCAACTCCGAGCGCTTTCAGATCGCTCTCTCTGTCTTAACCCTGGTTCTCCTCGCCGCCGAATGGCTCACTCACCCAATGGTCCACCGCGTCCCCCCCAGACGCCCGCCCTGGCTCTATTCTTTCTTGGAATCCTGCTCCAACTCCTTTGCCAGCCGCTCGTGCAGCCGCTCGCTGTACCCCACCGGCAATTCAAACGTGCGGTCGTCCGCCGTCAAAACCAGAATATTTCGCGTCGAATCCAATATCGCCGAGCAGATTTCGCAGTGTTCCAGATGCCGCTCGATGTCCTCACGCAGCGTGGCATCGACAGTGTTGTCGATGTATTCCGAGATGTGCTCCCACACATGTCTGCAGTCTAGTTTCATAGTGCTCTCCCGAAGAACCCCCTGCGCGTCGGAGCCGTCGTCTTCAGAAATGGAACCAGGCGCTTTTGCAGCATCATCCGCGCGCGGTGCAGCCGCACTTTCACCGCACCCGTCGTAATCCCCAGCGCTTGCGCCGTTTCCTCCACGCTCAGTTCTTCCAGGTCTCGCAATGCAAAAACTTGCCGGTAAATGTCGGGCAATTCCGCTACAGCAGATCGCAGCGCTTCCCGCAGTTCCTTCCGTTCCAGTGCTTCGAGCGGAATCTCCCGCCAATCTGTCAGTGGTGCAGGCGTGAAGTCTCCTTCGTGAGTCTCTGCTTGCTCCTCAATCGATTCCTCCGCCGCCCGCTTCGCCTTTCTCAGTCGTTTCCGCCCTTCATTGATCGCGATCCTCACCAGCCACGTGCTGAACTTTGCGTCTCCCCGAAAGGAGGAAAGGTGCCGGTACCCGCTGATCAAGGCCTCCTGTGCCCCATCCTCGGCCTCCGTCTGGTGCTTCACGATTGAAAACAACGTCAAGTACACCATCCGCTCGTACGGCCGGATCAATTCATGAAACAGTTCTTTCTCGCCCGCCAGTATCCGCGCGATCAGCCCCGCCTCATTTGTCTCCGTCGTTCGCATACCAACCGCTGCCGCCCTCCATAACCGGCTGCTGAAAAGTCAAAATTGTCATTCTGAGGGCATCCGATGTGGATGCCCGAAGAATCTCAGCCTCAACTGTTTCAGCGACTTAATATTTGGACGCCATTCGCACATCAGTAACTCGCCGCTTCGGCATCCTGCGAGAGGCCCGGGGCTACTTCTCGTTTCTTCCCCTAGAACTTCTCTAGCTTCCCCACTCCAAAGATCGCGTGAAACCTTTCGCAGTAGATGGCCACTGCTTGATAGCTATTCAAATCCGCGCTTGCCGGCAAATCATAATTCTGATCGCCTTGATTCCCCTTCAACCTCCCGAGTTCCACGTTATCAAACTCACCTTTCACAATCTCTCCGTCAAGCGCCTTGTCCTCCGCCCGCACCAGTAGCACATGCACATCGGGTCCACTCGAAGTCGTGAAATCCGAAAGCCGCAAATACTCCTTACCATCGGCGGTTTTGTAAATCGTCGCCCGCCCGCTCGTCTGGTGAACCTTCCCCTCCAGTTTTCCTGTGTACAGCGCCTCCGGCTCCGCGCGCAACGCCGCCGGCGCCGCCTCATTCACTTTGTGATTGTAGAACAGCTTCTCCGGCCGGAACGCCCACCAAGCACCTGCAAGTACCGGAATCCCAATCAGTATCAGAATCCACTTGTTGCGTAACAACCACGGACCGGTTTTCGTATTCATTGTTTTTCTCTTAAGAAAAAATCGGGCAGTGTGACCTGCCCGATTTTTCCTCTCTCTCTTTCGAATCCTTAGAACTTCTCCAGCGGCGCCGCGCCAAAGTTTGCGTTGAACCGCTCGCAGTAGATCGCAACCGTTCGGAACTTTGTCAGGTCCGTTCCCGCGGGGATTTCGTAATTCTGGTCGCCTTCATTCCCCTTCAGCTTTCCGAGCTCCACTTTTTCCGTATTGTCTTTCAGGAAGTTCGCGTCATCCATCGCATCCTTTGTCGCCACCAGGATCACGTGGACATCCGGCCCATTCGAAGTCTTGAAGCTGGTTAGCCGCAGCACCAGCTTCCCATCCGCCTCTTGGTACACCGTCGCGCGGCCCAAAGTCGCGTGGACCTTGCCGTGGAACTTCCCCGTCTCCAGCGTCTTGGCCTTGCCGTCGTGCGTCATTTTGTGGTCTTGTGTCTTTTCCTGCTTCATGTCGTCTTGTTTCATGCTGTCTTGCGCCGGCACGGATGGCTGGAGCAGAAACGCCCCGGCCAGCGCCGCGAATGCGAAAACTGCCTTGATGGTGCGAACCATTCGAATTTCTCCTGTACGTTGAGTTTTCGAGGGCAATTCCTCGGCCCCGTCATCTCGTTCGCCCATACGAGTCCGCATTCCGGCAAAGGTTACAGCTCCCAGGAACAAAATGATCACTCCTCCGCGCCGTTTACTTTTCGGGGAAAGCCACCGGGTGGCCGCCGCCGCACTCCAGGCAAACAGGTATCATCAAAATGCGTAGGGGACTCTCATGCCTAGGAACTTCGCCATCCGTCTCAGGTGTCCTCGTGGGGACAGCGACTCCTGGATCGCTGTTTCAAACCGCGAGGAATCCCTCGAACAGATCCTTCAGCAGACTTGGGACTTCAAGTGCCGCGAGCACGGCCTCCAGAAAGGGATTCCCCAAGAAGTCATGGAGGTGGCCCCCCTCGATGATCCTCGACCCTCGCAAAATGCCCTGCCATCTCTTGCCGTCCCGTTCTCCGCGGTCCCTGCGAAAAAAGTGCCCCGCTCCAGCGAGCGCGCCTCCTTTCGCGTACCCGTTGTGATTTACGGTTTTGCTGGCAAAGGCGGTGCCTTCCACGAAGATACCGAGACGGTCATCGTCAATTCCAGCGGCGCCCTCGTCACCCTGAATACCAAACTCGCGTTGGGCGACAGCGCTTTTCTCATCCACAAGAGCAGCCGCCAGGAGCAGGAAGTCCGCGTCGTCTTTATTGACGCCTACTCCGACCGCGAAACTCGCGTCGGTCTGGCCTTCAAAAAGCCCGTCTCCGACTTTTGGAAAAAAAGCCGCAAAAAGCCTCGTGTTCCCAAGACTCTCCGCGTCATCGTCAAAGGTACCGACCCCAACGGCAATCCTTTTGTTCAGAGCGCCTACACCGTCGATCTCAGCCAAGATGGCGCGCGTTTGGACGGCGTCGGCTTCTTGACATCCCCCGGCCAGACCATCGAAGTGCGCCGCCGCTGGCGCAAAGCCCGCTTCCGCGTCGTCTGGATCGGCCACGTCGGCACCTCCGAGTCCAATCAGGTCGGCGTCTTCGGCCTCCAATCCGATAAAGACATCTGGCGCGTCGAACTCCCCAAAGCCGGCGCGGTCCCGCCTCCGAAAAAATAATTTCTCCCTCTCACATCTGGTTTTTCTCCTGTACACTCTGCATATCCACTATGTCCAAGCTATCGCGCCGCAACGTGCTCAAGAGTGTTCTCTCAGGAGCCACCATGGCTTCTCTCTCATCCGTCTCCTGGTCACAGCAGAACGCTGCGATAAAGCGCAAGGGCAATATCCGCCAGTCCGTTTCCCGCTGGTGTTACCAGAAAATTCCTCTCGACAAGCTCTGTGCCTACGCCGCCGAGATCGGTTTGAAGGCTGTCGACCTGCTGAATCCCGACGAATTCGAAGTGCCCGCGCGGTACGGCCTCGTCTGCAGTATGGGCTACGCCGCGGGCGGCGAAATCGGCAGCGCCATGAACCGCGTCGAAAATCACGCCAAACTTGAGGAAGGTTTTCGCAAATACATTCCAGTCGCCGCCAAGGCCGGCGTGCCTAACGTCATCACTTTCTCCGGTAACCGCAATGGCATGTCCGACGAAGAGGGCGTCAAGAACACCATAGCCGGCCTCAACCGCGTCAAAAAGATCGCCGAGGACCACGGCGTCACGATCTGTCTCGAGCTCCTCAACAGCAAGGTCGACCACCACGACTACATGTGCGACCACACTGCCTGGGGAGTGCAGGTCGTCCAGGCCGTCAACTCACCTCGCGTCAAGCTCCTCTACGACATCTATCACATGCAAATCATGGAGGGCGATCTGGTCCGCACCATCCAAAAAAACATCGATTGGATCGCCCACTTCCACACCGGCGGCGTTCCCGGCCGCCACGAACTAGACGGCGCCCAGGAAGTCCAATGGGACGGCGTCATGCGCGGCATCGCCGCCACCAACTTCCGCGGCTATGTTGCCCACGAGTTCGTCCCCAAGCGCGATCCGCTCGCCTCCCTCCGCGAAGCCGCCGACCTCTGCGACGTCTAACCCCGTTCCGCCCGAGTTAGCTCCAGCCCGCACCAATTTTCGCCCGTGTCGATCCGCGCGGCCCCGCCTCCTGCCTTCGTAGTGGCGTCCTTTAGGGCGCCATCCTTTCTGCTTTCTGTTGCCAAGTAAGTGCGGAACACAAATAGGGGGGAGATGGCTCCTTCGAGATGGACGGAGGAACGGTTGCCGAACGGGAAGAGGGGCAACTATCTTACTGTAGATAATTCCGTTTGTTGGGGAAGGGGCCGGTCAAAAATTGAGGGCGCAACCGCCGTTAAGCTGTTTGCGCCCTCTAACTGAGCCGTAAAGTTTCTAACCTTTTTGATCCCATCTGGCGGCGCAACCGCTGTTAAGCTTGCTGCGCCCTCCAAGCCGGTCCGTAAAGATTTCACGCTTCGCGGTTCCATCTCGCAGCGCAACCGCCGTTAAGCTTGCTGCACCCTCTAAACAGAACCGTAAAGTTTCTAACCTTCCCGAATCAACCTGGCGGCGTGACCGCCGGTAGGCTTGTCGCACCCTCCAAACGAAACCGTAAAGGCTTCGAGCTTTGCGATTCAATCTCGCGGCACAACCGCTGTTAAGCTTGCTGCGCCCTCTAAATTGATCCGTAAAGTTCTTAAGCTTCCCGGTTCAATCTGAGGCGCAAGATAAAGTGTCCCGTTCGCGCCGTCAATCAAATTCTGATCAAACCTTTGTGCAAATCTGTGGACAAGTGTGCAAAAACGTCAGCCCTGGTTGGAGCCGTCCGCAGGAAAGGTTGGCCAGCTTTCGCCAAGATTCTACCCGGCACGCCAACTGGAGCCGGATTGGTTGTACCCGAGAAGTTCCCGTGACCGGACAGCGCAAGTGTATGAAGATTTTGGGGGCCATGGAATTGTGGAAGGCTCGATTTCATTACCGGCAAGACACCGTCTTCAACGCTTCCACGTACTTCGCTCTCCTGGAACAACTGGCTCGCAGCTATCGACGGCAGGGAGCGGTGCTCATTCAGGATAACGCGACGTACCACAAAAAGACGGCGACATTGGGGCTTGGTTCGATGGCAATCGCCAGTGGCTGGAAGTTCATCAACTGCCTCCCTACTCAGCGAGTTGAATCCAACTGAGCGATTGTGGAGATACACGCGCCAAGCCGGGACTCATAATCGATCCTTTCCGGACGAGAAGGAATTGACCGGCGCGCTAAGTCGCGTGTTCGGTGAGATGCAAAGCTATCCGGAACTCATCCGGCCCTATTTGCCATCTTTTTTGGAATCATTATGTCCCTTTATTTATGCGCGTCTGCATAGCATCGCTGCACTAAATCCTTTGTTTGCCGCTGTCGGGTGTCACCATTTTTTCCTGCGAAAAACCTTGAGTCTTACTTGAAGTTTGTGTTCCCCTGCCAGGTTCGCTCTTTTCAGTCTTTGCACAAAGATTGTTTCACAACTCCTTTGTACACAAGCGGTTGCACATTCCTTTTAAAACAGCCGGGCGCAGGGCAACAATTCCCACAGGGTAACTCAGGTCCCGTCCGGTCACCTGTCTCATCCTTATCCCCTTCCTTTTTACGAAACTTTCCTTCTCCCACTCTCGTATCTATCTCCAAGAACCGGCCCTCCGCCGGCGAGGAGGCAACGTTTCATGTCCAACCTCATGAGAAGGATGCCTAGCCGCAAACAGGTGATGTCCAACCGTTCGCGGAGTTTCTTCGCCAAGTCCGCTCTCATCGCCACCGTCGCTATCGTCCTTTCGCCGGTGGGCACCTTGGCGCAATCCACCGCGGCCTCGGCCAGTTCCAACCAATCAACGACCACCGCATCGAAGGACCGCTGGCTGCACGTCCGCGTCCTCAGCTCGGACGCCAAGGGTGAAACCGTCCGCGTCAACGTCCCGCTCGAACTGGCAGAAAAGGTTCTCCCCACCATCAACAAAGACCGCATCCATGATGGCAAGGTCAAGATCGACAACGCCCACGTCAACGACGTCGACCTCCGCGCCCTCGTCGAGGCTATCCGCACCACCAAAGACGGCGAGTTCGTCACGGTGCAGAGCAATGATTGCGACGTTCGCGTCGCCAAACAGAGCAACCACCTGATCGTTCATGTCCTCGACAAGCAGAATTCCAAGAAGTCCGAGGTCGAAATCAAGGTTCCCATGAAGGTTATCGATGCCCTCTTTTCCGCCGGTAAGGATGAATTGGATCTCGTCGCCGCGCTTCACGCCCTCTCCGGGCAGGGCGATACCGAGCTTGTTTCCGTGAAGGATCATGAAAACACCGTCCGCGTCTGGCTCGATTCCAAGAACATCACGGACTAGGACCGTCAGGAGGCAGACATGGTGCTACTCGCGAAAGCAGCTTTCGGACTTGCCGGAACACTGGTCCTCGCGGGCGCCTACGCTTTCCATGAAGGCGTCATACGCATCGATGTCGACGAATACCGCTCCGGCGGCTCACACGTTCATTTGTGGGTTCCGGCCGCGGCCGTCCCCATGGCCATGCATTTCGTTCCCAGTAAGCACATGCGCTATGCCTCCGAGCCATCGCGCGAAGCCCTGCCCGTTCTTCATGCCATCATCAAGGAACTAAAAAAATATCCGGATGCCGACTTCGTTGAAGTTGTCGACCACGATCAGCACGTGCGCATGCGCACGCACGAAGGAAAATTGCAGATTGACGTCGACGCCCGGGATGAGAAAGTTCACGTTCTCTGCCCGTTGTCGACCATCGAAGACCTCACCACCCAGCTCGAGAAGCGCGGCCCGGCAGCCTAGAATTCATTTCGCGAAGCCTATGGCGGATCGTTGAAGAAGCCTCGAGGCCCAATGCAGAAATTCTTTTGATTTTTGCGCGGCTCAGGCCGATTCTACAGTTCAGCCCGTTCCGTCTGTTCCGCCCTTTGCCTGCTGAAAATAAACCTCTTCAAACAACGCATCCTTCTTCCAGCCGGCTCTCTCAAGAATGCCACGCCCATTCTCCACCATCACCGGATGACCGCATAAGTATCCCGTCGTTTCTTCCGCCCGCAAACTCCACTCATCCGCATACTTCCGTAAGAGATCATCCACCCGCCCCGTCTCCCCATTCCAATCCAGGTCTTCCCAGGGCCGGCTCACCGTAGCCACATACTTGAACCACGGAGCCTCGTTCGAATAGCGTTCCAATTCTTCGCGATAACCGAACTCCCAGGATCGGCTCGCACCCTGCAAGCAGTACAGCTTGTGGTCACCGGGCAGGGGGGAGTCTGTCTTCTTCCAGTCCCGATAAAGCGTTCGAACGTAACTGACAAACGGGGCGATCCCCGTCACCGTGGAGACCAGCAGGTGGTGCTTCCTGCCGCTCCGCAGATCCAGCGTGAACCGTCCCTTGGCGATTTTTCTGCAGAGCAGCGTGTCGCTTTTTTTTAGTTTGAAGAGATCCGGAGTCAGACCCCCTTGCGGGACTAACTCGACGAAAAACTCAAGCGACTCTTCATAAGGAGAGGAAACGATCGAGTACGCTCGTTCGATCCGCTTTCCTTCATGCTCCACTCCCAGAGTTGCATATTGTCCAGCGCGAAATTCGAAGGGCCCGCCGGGGTCGATTCGAACGATCCATAAATCGGGCGAAAGGTCCCGCCGTTCAAGAATGCGTGCTTGATAGTGCTTGTCTGGGGAGGGGGCCATCTATTTTTCTCCCATGAAATTCAATTCATTTCATCAAAAAAGATAACGGGCGGGGCCCATTCCAGCTCCGCCCGAAATTTGATTTCCCGTACAACCGATCCCAAATCCCTGAGAGGTGCACCTTTCGAACCACCGCCGAGACGGCGGAGTCACACGCCGCGGCGCGACCGGGATGAATTAGAAATTATCAATTTCCCGCCCCGGGAGCAATCCTTTGCCAGATGAGTTTTTGAGGGAAGCAACCAAAAAGATACGCCCGCAGACGGTTTGGCCAGCGCGGCTTATTCGTAAGCGAGAGCGACAACCGGGTCGTAGCTGGCGGCGCGAAGCGCGGGGTAGACTGCTCCGGTTGCGGCTCCCACGTGTGCGAGTGCTGTCGCTGAAAAAATCCACACCGGGGAAATCAGAATCGTTAAGCCTGGATTGGTCTGTTTCAAGACCGCCTGCGTCAGAAAAGTAAGCGCTATTCCCAGACCGGTTCCCATCAACGTAAGGATAAGAGTCTCACCCAACAACATGCGCACGACGTCGAGCCGGGAGAAACCCAGGGCTTTGAGAATCCCGATCTCGCGCGTCCGCTCCATCACCATGGTGTGCATATTCAAAAGGACTACGAGGAAGCTCACTACGATTCCCAGGGCCACCATCGTGCGCGTGAAGGGACGCAATTGCGGCAAATTCGACGAGTTCATCAGTGTGACATATTCCGACGAAGAGCGGACGCTGTTCTCCGGCATTAATTTAAGAATCTGCGCGCGCGTTGCTTCCGTATCTCCTTTGCTTCTCACATAAAACATCGAAACGCGCTTTTCCGCCCCGGCAATCTCCTGCGCCGTGCGAATGGGAATGAAGTATCGCGCGCCTTTCCCATGCCCCACGATCCCACAGACTGTAAACGCGTGATTTAACAGCGTGATCTGGCTCCCCACTTTCAAATGGCGTGATTGCGCAATGATGTCGTCGGCGATCACTTCGTTCGGCCCTTCGAACTGCCGCCCATCGCGGAATAAGAAGCCTTTACTGAGCGCATTGAAACGCTTGTAGTCGATGCCATACACCAGAGTTAAGTTCTTTGGTTCTGTGAGGATGACCGTTGGGGCCACTTCGTCCACGCCGCTCAACGCTGCAATTTGCCCACCGAGTGACTCTTGCATCCCGACACTTACAAACGCGAAAAAAATCGAGGAGTTTGGCGGCTGAACCAGGATATCCGCGCCGACACCCTCAACACGCTTTCCCCATTCGGAAATGACGCCGGATGTGAGACCTACAATCATCAGAACGAGAATCACCTGGATGGCGATGGCCAGCACACTCAAAAAACTGCGCAGCGGCCGGGCCGCGATGCTGCCCCAAAACATTTGGAGGAGGGAAAATGGTCCGTCGTAGGTTTCCGTCATCGGGCACTACCAAATTTCTACTCTATCATCATCTCAAGTTCGTTCCGGTCAAAAGTACCTCGCCGGTCACAGGGCAAGACGCATGCCGAAGTCCGAGAAGAATATTTCGGCGGCGTTAAGTTTTCAACACAAATGTTGATAAGTATGTGGAAATCCGTCGTCCGTGCACCGCTAACTTCTCACCCTTCAACACTCTTCTCCTCTTTGCACCATTTGTGTGCAACAGAGCTTTTTTTTACGGGCATATCCGTCCGGCTAAAAGTTGATCGACAGCAGAAAAAATTTCGTGAAAGATCTCCAGCGATGAAACGAGGGCAACTATGCTCTCTTGTTTTTCTTAAACCGTTGATTCTCAACGATTGATCGCTGATTTTCCTTCAGTACCACTTCGGGGGCTTCTCAAGATGCACCTTGATCGTCTGCTTCGGATCGGTGATGTCGAGCCAGCGTCCATACGTCTTCCATCCTTCGGCGACAACTTGAACCAAAACTCTCCCCATTGGCGCGTTCGGGACGTGCGCGATGCCATCGCGGCTCGTCTTTACGTTCATTTCCAATCTTTTGTCCTTCTTTATCGCATGCTCCTCGATGAATTTCACATATACGCTGGCGTTCTCAACGGGCATGCTTTTCTCGCCGCCGGTCACTTCAATGGTGATTCGCGACTGTACATCGCTCGCGGGAGGTGGAGTCTGCGGTTTGGACGGCAACGCAGGTGAATTCTGGGCCGCCATCTGTTGTGCCATCACCACACAGGCAGCAAGGGAAAGGCATGCAAAAAACTTTGTCGAGAATCGCATAAATGGCTAAACTCCATGGTCTACGGAACGGCAGGCTGGGTCAAGTCTCGCCGTGTTAAGCTTGGATGCCGCTTACACCCGAGGTGCTGCCCCGGCGATGCTCTGCCGTATAAACCGCGAGCGACCGCCATTTGACTCATCAATTTAGCTCCTGTAAGTTCTCAAGAAACTGCCTGACAGGCAAGATGGGGATGCCTCAAAAATGAAGTTCGCCCCGAACGGTCAGCGCCAGACGTCGAACTGACTGCATCACGATCAGAACAGAAATCGCAAGGAGAGCACAATGGGTTTTGCCACCAACGCCATTCACGTGGGCCAGGAACCCGATCCCGCCACCGGGGCAATCGTCACGCCAATCTATCAGACCTCCACGTACATCAACGAAGAACTGGGCAAAAACAAAGGCTACGATTACGCGCGAACGAATCACCCGAACCGCAAGGCGCTAGAACGCACGGTTGCCAAGCTGGAAGGCGGCCACAGCGCGTATGTTTTTTCATCCGGCATGGCGGGAATCGACGCGGTATTCCGGCTCCTCCGTCCGGGCGATCACGTGGTCCTTTCAGAAGCGGTTTACGGCGGCGTATTCCGCCTTTCAACACAGCTCCTCGTACACTTCGGCCTGGAATTCAGCTTCGTGGACACTTCCACGCCGGATTTCGTACGCACGGCGTTGCGTCCCAACACGAAAATGATCTACATCGAAACGCCGGCCAATCCCACGCTCAGCGTCACCGATATCGCGGCGATTTCTAAGTTGGCCGGCGAGCGCAACCTCTCCGTGGCGGTCGATAACACATTTCTGAGTCCTTATTTGCAGCGCCCCATCGAACTGGGCGCGCATATCGTGGTTCATTCCATGACGAAATATTTGAACGGCCACAGCGATTCCACTGGCGGGGCAGTTGTGCTCACGCGTCCCGAGGACGCCGAAAAGATCTATTTCATACAGCGTTCCGCCGGCACGGGCCTCTCTCCCATGGATTGCTTCCTCGTTTCGCGGGGCATCAAGACCCTGGCCGTTCGCATGCTCCAGCACAACGCCAACGGAATCACCGTGGCCCGCCATCTGGACGCGCACCCCAAAGTCCGTAAGGTCTTCTACCCTGGCTTGCCGTCTCATCCGCAACACGAAGTGGCCCGCCGCCAGCAGAAGGGCCCGGGTGCCATGCTCTCTTTCGATGTGGGTTCCCTGGAAGCTGCGCGGCGCTTCCTCAATCACGTCAAGCTCTGCTCGCTCGCCGAAAGCCTCGGTGGCGTGGAAACTTTGATTTCGCTTCCAGCGATGATGACCCACGCTTCCATGCCTAAGGAGTTTCAGGATCGCGTGGGCATTACCGAAGGCCTGGTGCGCCTGTCTGTCGGCATCGAAGACGTGGAAGACATCATCGCCGACCTCGACCAGGCGCTCCTTTACGTCTAGTGGTGGTTGATTCTTTTTAAACTGACGCCCCCATGAGTTCGCCGAACATCGCTCCTCTGCACGTCATCGGTTCGATCAATGATGCATTTGTGATCGCTCCAGTGGCGCGATCCAGGCGGTCCCCGAGGCCTGCTGTGTCTCATCGCCACGCCGCATCTTCATCACCGCGACGATGAGGCATACTACGTGCTCGAAAGCACCTCGCGCGTTCAGGTGGGGAAGTCGAGGCCCACACGCGGGTTCGGCCGTGTTCGTGCCACGCGGAACGCCTCACACCTACTGGAATCCAGGCCCCAACCGGGTCCGGTATTTGCTGGTCATGACCCCCAACATCTATCGCTTGATTCCGGAAATCCATAGTATGAATGAGCGCACACCCGCCGCATTGGCGCGCAGTGTCAGGTAAGATACGATTCTGAATCCCCTAACGCATAGATTATTTTCGCGATTTTCTGACGCTGCTACTCAACCAGGAAAGATAGCTAGCTGAACCCTCCGTAACTTTGAGGGCGATGAACTCTGGCACCTCGTAGCTGTGAAGCCGCTTCACTTCCCTCCCCAGTTCGGCCAGACGTGTTGCGGCCGTCTTGAGGATGAGCAAGTACTCGCGCGCCTTCTCGACTTTTCCCTTCCATGCATAAATGGATTCGACGGGGCTAAGGGCGATATTCACACAGGCCGCGAAGCCTTTGGTGACCACGCTGCGGGCGATTCGCCGGCCTTCCGGTAAAGAGCCACAGGTCACCAGTACTACTCGATATTCTCCGCCGGTTTTCATTCGTTCTCTCCTTGGAGCTGAGCAGGAAGCGCGAATTGCTGTTGTCTTCTCCCAACTAGGACTAGAATAGCGCCCCATGAGCAACTCTCCGATTAAGTTTGGCACCTCGGGATGGCGCGGCCTCATCGCCGATGATTTCACGTTTGCCAATGTGAGGCTTGCGGTCACCGCGATCGCGGAACACGTGAAAACCAAGGCGAAAGAGCCCACGATCCTGGTGGGTTACGACACGCGCTTTTACTCCGAAGAGTTCTCCCAGCTCGCGGTGGACATCTTGCAGCACCACGGGATTCGAACGCTGCTGTGTGAGACCTTCACGCCTACGCCCGCCGTCGCTTTCGAAATTATGCGCCGCAAACTCGACGGCGCGATTAACTTCACCGCCAGTCACAATCCCGCGCAATATCACGGGTTGAAATTCTCCTCGGCCGACGCGGGTCCTGCACTTCCGGAAGTCACCAAGGATATCGAAGCTCGGGCCGCGCGGCTCGCCGCGAAAGGCGGTGTCCCGTCCCTTCCACACGGGGCGTCGAAGTCTGCGCACGGCGAAAAACTCAATCTGCACGAAAACTATTTGAAGCGCCTTGAAGAGCTCGTCCATTTCGAGACGCTGCGCAAGGCAAAGCCGTCTTTGGTCGTCGACGCGCTCCACGGCTGCGGCGCCGGCTATCTGGACCGCACACTCACCGATCACAGCATTACCGTGCAGGCCATGCGCACCGAACGTGATTGCCTATTCGACGGGACCGGGCCCGACGTCTCCGAAGAGAATCTTGCGCCGCTGCGGAAGGCCGTAGTCGACTCCGGCGCTACCGCGGGGCTGGCCACCGATGGTGATGCCGACCGCTTTGGCATCGTCGACGGCGACGGCACATGGATTCAGCCCAACCTGATCCTTGCGCTCGTGTACGACTATCTGGTCGAAACCCGCAAATGGAAAATGCCCGCGGCCCGCAGCGTTGCGACTACGCAAATGATCGACGCTGTGGCCAAGTTGCACGGCCAAGTGGTCCATCAGACGCCCGTGGGCTTCAAATACATCGGCCAGCTCATCCGCGAGGACAAGATCGCGCTGGGGGGTGAAGAGAGCGCCGGGCTCACCATTCGCGGCCACATCCCGGAAAAAGACGGCATTCTGGCGTGCCTGCTGGTGGCGGAAATGATTGCCGCGCGCGGCGCCTCCATCGGCGAACAAGTTCGCACGATGTACAAAAAGCTCGGCAGAGAATTCTGGCCCGTCCGGGAGAATCTTCATCTCTCCGACGAACAAAAGGCAAACGCGGTCAAGCGCGTGGCCGTGGACGCTTCGACACTCGCTGGCCGAAAAGTCATATCTATCGACCGCACCGATGGTGCAAAATTTGTTTTTGACGACGGTTCGTGGATGCTCCTGCGCCTTTCCGGCACGGAGCCGCTGCTTCGCCTATACGTCGAAGCCGAAAGCGCCGCCGCATCCTCGAAGTTGACGCGAGAAGCATCACAATGGGTACTGCAAAACTAAAGAAGATGGCTGCCAACGAAAAAATTCAACTGTTCCTGCGCCATTACGGGCCGGCGCTCCTCGGGCTGGTCGTGCTTGTCCTGGTAGTGCACGACATTTTCGGCGCACACGGTTATTTGGCGATGCGCCGCACGCAGCAGGAAATCAAAAAGGTAAACGCAGATCTGGATCAGTTGAACAAGGAAAATTTGCAGCTGAAGCAGGAAGTCAAAGAACTGAAGACCGATCCGCATAAGATCGAAAAAATCGCCCGTGACGAGCTTGGCCTTGCCAGGCCCGGCGAGGTCATCATCAAAATTCCGCGGTCGCAGCAGTTGCCGCAAGATTCTATTGCGAAACCCTGACCCTCCACTTTTTCCACGTCGTGCGGGCGAGCGAAAGCCCCAGCATCGCCAGGAAAATGGTAATTAGCCCCGCCGTGGCCTTCAGCGCGCTGCACGCCCCCTTTGGCAGGATCGAAAACCTTCCGTAAACAAATTCGATGTGCACCCAATACACCAGCAGCGAAGTATTCCCGAGCTGGATGATGGGGCCAAAACCCTTTTGCGCAAGTCCCCACCGGCACCAGGCATAAACCAGGGAAAGAATGATCAGCAAGATCCCGCAGCGCATCAGGAGGAAATTCGGGTTGCTGTGCCAGTAGTCATAGACCGCGTATAGGCGCACGCGCGACAAATCGAACAAGACCGACAAGACGCAGGCAACAATTCCGGTGCCGCCTAGCGCCGCGAACGCCAGCGCTTCCCTACGCCTGGCACAATCCGAGAACAGGAAAAAGCCGACCGCGAGCCCCGCGAAGGCAAATGCCGACCAGGGAAACAGCGGAAAGAGCCACGGCTGCGGCTGATCGAAGACGTGCACGCCGTTGATGTAAGATTCAAGGGACCAGGGCAAGAATTTTGGGCGATATGTCGTCCAAAGTGGTGGCGTGGCCATGGCCACGCTTAACGCCACAAGAATTCCCGCCGCCAGAGTGCGAATTCTTGCCGCAGCGACGTCGCCATCTCCGGTGATCCAACACAATGCTCCCATGAGCATCATGGAAAGCCCGAGGATATTTAGAACGTCGACGCGCAACAGATCCGTCCATGGCGACCACGCGTAGCCCAGCGCAAATTCCTGCACGCGAAACAGAAGACCCATCCCAAAAACTTCCGCTCCGCGCAGAATCGTTTGCTTCGCAATGGCATTGCGTTTGATTCCCTTTTCGCGCAACTTTTCTGTCACCAACGCGAAGGACACGCCCGCCAAAAAAATGAAGAGCGGTGCCGGCAACGTCCCGCCTAGCCTTGACCACCCAATCAAGGACGATGACTTCTTAGCCTCCGGGCTCATCCAGGAGTCATAGCAATGCGTCTGAAACATCAGTACGCACGCAAGGCCGCGCATCCAGTCGATGTAAGCAAGTCGTTTCATTCTTGCGGTGATGTCTCGTGATTGCGAATGATAGACGGCCGGAAGATTTCCGCAAAGTAGAAAGGTGAGATTGGTATCTCAGCCATGTTAATGGCTCGAGCTCGGGGTCGCGTCCAGCGATTATGCGACCGCGCTTCTTTGCCGGCAAAATAGGGCAGCAAGGGGATACTAAAGCGCGCTTGGGACGACTACTATCTTCAGTGACCGGGAACATGTAGCAGGCTTCGAACGTATCTTTGCCGGGTGGAGGTATCCAATGGAAACGCTTTGGCAAGACTTCCAGTTTGCGGTCCGAATGATGCGCAAGAATCTGGGTTTTACCACTGCGGCGGTACTGTGCCTAATGCTCGGGATCGGAGCCACGACCGGGATATTCACGGTGGTGAACGCCGTACTCCTTCAGCCGTTGCCGTACTCGCATCCCGAGCAGCTTATCCGCGTTTACACGGAATTTCCGACGTTTCCGAACGGCGGTCTGCACCGATTCTGGACTTCCGGACCGGAATTCCTGGATCTGCGCCGGGATACGCATTCCTGGGCGTCGTTGGACGCGTGGATCACCGGGGGTGCGAATCTTGCCGGGAAGACGCAACCGGTGCGCGTTACTGCAGCATACCTGAGTGGTGGATTGCTGGAAACGCTTGCCGTGGCCCCGGCTGCCGGGCGGTTGATATCCGAAACCGACGATGTCCCTGGAGCGCAGGTGGTGGTCGATATTTCCTATGGCACCTGGCAAACCGTTTTTGCGGCTGATCCCAACGTCGTCGGCCGTGAGACATACCTCGATGGCCTGAAATGCACGGTCATCGGCGTCATGCCGAAGGGCTTTCAGTTTCCGCCAGGCGAGCAGGAGCCAGCGCAGATCTGGACCGCCTTACGACTGGATCCGGCGAATCCGGGTAACCGCGGTGGTCACAATTATTATTTGCTGGGCCGGATGAAGCCGGGCGTTACGGCGGGGCAGGCTCAGGGAGAGCTGGCCTCGCTCGTTCAGAGCTATGGCGAGAAAAGAGTACCAAAGACTCATAACTTCGACCCAAAAACTCACACCATCGTCAGCTTTCCTCTGCAGGCAGAAGTCGTTTCGAGCGTTCGGCCCGCACTCTTGATGCTGCTTGGCGCCGTGGTCTTCGTGCTGTTGATCGCGAGCGTGAATGTAGCAAACCTGCTGCTGGCGCGCGCCGAGGCCCGTCGGCGGGAAATTGCGATCCGCGGCGCGCTGGGCGCCGGCCTGGCGCGGCTCGCGCGGCAATTTGTGACCGAAGGAATTCTGCTTGCGTTCTGGGGTGCCGTTCTGGGTGTGGCGCTTTCCTTTGGGGGCGTGCGTCTGGTTCAGCTCACCAACGCAGGCGGCATTCCCCGCGCAGATGAAATCTCGATGGACTGGCGCGTGCTGCTCTTCACGCTGGGGACGAGCTTGATCACCGGAGTGCTTTTTGGACTCGCGCCGCTCGCGCCACTACTGGTGAGCGGGATCTCCGAATCATTGAAAGACACCGCGGGGAGCACGACGGCCGCCGCTGGAGCGCAGATTTTCCGGCGCGTCCTGGTGGCCGGCGAGCTGGCGATGGCTCTCGTGTTGCTGATTGGCTGCGGGCTGATGCTGCGAGCTTTCTGGAAATTACAGCAGGTCCATACCGGCCTCCATGCTGAGAACGTCATCACTATGCGCGTCTCGCTGCCGAGCGGAACGTACACGGACACCGCAAAGATTACGGATTTCTGGACCCGGCTCGATGGACGCCTCATGAATCTCCCGGGCCTGCAATCCGCGGCACTGGTTTCCGGATTGGCGCCGATGCGCCCGCCGAACATGAACGACACGGACATCGAGGGATTTGTGCAGACCGAGGACGGTCCTATTCAGAACGTGGATTTCTATCAATCGGTGAGCAAAGACTATTTCGCGACGATGGGCATTCGGCTGATAGATGGACGGTTGTTTGACGGACGCGACGTACAAGGCGCGCCCGATGCCGTCATTATCAACAAGACGATGGCGATAACGTTCTGGCCCCACCAGAATCCTATCGGCAGGCGTATTCGCCCAGGCGGGAGTAAAGACTGGTGCACCATCATCGGGATAGTGGATGACGTGAAGAATGCCGGGCTCGATCGGCCCGCGGGAAGCGAATTGTATCTGCCCTACCGGCAGCCGGCGGGCGCAGGCAATTCGGACATGTATGTAGTCATGCGGACGCCGGCGGGCGATCCGCGCTCGCTGGCGGGAGTTGTGCGCGAGCAGTTGAACGAGATCGATCCGTCGCTGCCATTGGCGGATGTGCGGCTGATGGAGGACGTGCTTACTCGCGCGCAGGCGCGACCACGATTCCTGACGCTGCTGCTGTCTCTGTTCTCCGCTGTCGCGCTGGCGATAGCGACCGTAGGAATTTATGGCGTGGTGTCGTATTCGGTGGCGCGGAGAACGAAGGAATTTGGTCTGCGTATGGTGCTTGGCGCGCAAGGCGGGGACGTCCTCGGACTGGTAATGAAACAAGGGGCTGGGATGGTGACGATTGGAATTGTTGCAGGGCTGGCGACGGCATTCGCACTGACGCGACTGATGGCCAGCCTGCTCTTTGGCGTGACGGCCACAGACCTCCCCACGTTTGCAGGTGTCACTGTGGTGCTGTTTGGAGTGGCGCTGGCGGCCTGCTACGTACCTGCACTGCGGGCGACCCGGGTCGATCCGATACAAACCTTGCGTTACGAGTAGGTCATGGCTCTCGGAGAGCCACAACGAAGGATGAAAATGAGCCCGAGATGGCGTAGCGTTTGTGCAGCCGCGTCGGCGACAGAGGCCGTTTTACTCTGGCGCTCGTAGAGCCCGCGTACGAGTATGGCTGGGACGCTGGGAAGCACAACGAATTGTAGCCTCCATGAAGTTGCGGAGAGCACGCGTAGGAGATTTTCGCTTTTTCGAAGCGTCCGACGCCGCGCGGTGGAAAG
>Ga0209577_10000201_pt1 | contig 59917 bp, 61 predicted proteins | sample GraSoiAngelo_109_FD_185874 | JGI IMG/M metagenome (GOLD analysis project Ga0209577, IMG submission 185874) | Grasslands soil microbial communities from the Angelo Coastal Reserve, California, USA - 14_0903_12_20cm (SPAdes) (version 2) | ecosystem: Environmental > Terrestrial > Soil > Grasslands... | reverse complement strand
AAGTCGTCGCTGATGTGGGGAGTGGGCGAGGACGCCGCGATCGTCGCCCGCTCGATCGCCCTTAGGTAGACTCGGCTGCGGAGCGCGCGGGAGTAGCTCACCTGGCAGAGCGCGACCTTCCCAAGGTTGAGGTAGCGGGTTCGAGTCCCGTCTCCCGCTCCAATCCGGCGTCGCCGGATTGGAGCGTTCGACGGCTCGCTCTGTCTTGATTTGTGGGGGGAGTTCCCCCCTCGCCTTCGGCGATTCCTCCCCGCGCTCCAAACCCGCATCACTTCGCGCGAGGCTCGCCCTTGCGGTGGTCGGAGGGCAGTGCAATACGGAAGCGTTCGCACAGCGCCGAAACGTCGGCCCGGTCCTTGGCGTCGAGTTGGTAGCCAGTGTGGAACTTCACCAACCACTCGGGCGAGATGCAGTCAACGGTGCGGTCGTTGACGATCCCGGTTCCGGTCAAGGCCGCGGCGGGATAGAACTCTCCCCTTTCCGCCGGCCCGTAAATGCCACGGCCATCCTCGGCGACCTCGATGACGTGAAAGTCGACCTCATGGCCGGCCTGGTCTCCAAGCACAAAGTTCCAGGGTTGGGTGTCGTCGCGGGGAACGTCGGTGTATCCGCGGCCCCGCAGGGCGTCGACGACGGCCGCCAGGTCGCGCTTTTCGAGCGCGATGTCGAGGTCCGCATGGTGCCTCGTCTGCGAACCGAGGCAGGCGTCGACCGCCCAGCCGCCGTCAAGCCAGACGTGGATGCCAAGGTCCTGCATCAGGTCCAGGAAGCGGCAGACATCATCCGCGGTCATCCCCGGACTCCTGTTCAGATCGGTCACAGCATGCCACGGGTGTCGACAAACGTGGCATTCAAAGTCTGCGGATAGGCACGATTTCCGACACTCGTGGCCTTTACGGGGGGCGTTGCCTCCAGGCGCGCCGAAGGGCATCCTCACCGTTCTGTGGCCCCAGCTCCACGTATTCCGCCTGAACTAATGGACCGCCCATTCAACCTGGCTGATGCCCGCCGCTTCGGGCTTACGAGGGATCACCTCATGGGAGCCAGCTGGCAGAGGCTGGGAGGCGGCTTCTACGCCCGGCGGGCCATTGCTGACAATCCCCTGGTAGTCCTTGCCGCCATCAGGAGCCGCTTGCCGGTTGCAGCAGCCTTTTCGGGTGCTACCGCGGCCTGGCTGCATGGTTTGGACCTCTCGCCCTGCGATCCAGTGGAAGTGACACTACCGATCGGATGCAAGATCTCGTCGCGCGCCGGAATCAAGGTGCGACGGGCCGGACTTCCGCCTGGCGAGGTCCAGATGCTGCGTGGACTGGCTGCCACGTCCGCGGTCCGTACACTCGCCGACCTGGGGCGCGGGCTACCCCTCCTCGAAGGCGTGACGGTCCTCGATATGGCGCTCCACAAGCACCTGGCTCAGCCGGCCGATCTACAGAGCTGGATCGAGGCGCACCCACGATATCCAGGCATCGCTCGCCTCCGGCAAGTCGCCGGGCTGGCCGAGCCGGCCACGGAGTCGGTCATGGAGACGCGGCTGAGGTTGCTGTTGGTCCTGTCTGGTCTGCCGAGACCGCAGGTTCAGGTGCCGCTCTACGACGCCGGCGGTCGGTTTCTTGGCCGGCCCGACCTTTACTACCCGATGCAGCGGCTCGGACTCGAATACGACGGAGGCACCCACCGCGACAGCCTTGTTGGGGACAACCGGCGTCAGAACCGCCTTCTGGATGCCGGCTATCGCCTGCTCCGCTTCACGGCCGCCGATGTTCTCTCCTCTCCCGATGCGGTCGTGGCGCTGGTCGGCGGGTTGCTCAAGTCCGGCAAACAGGGTTTGCCATGGGTGTCGACAAACGTGGCATTCAACGCCCGCGGATAGCCTCGATCTCCGACAGTCGTGGCTGTCACCGCTAAACGGGTGGTCGGCCTCGGCGCGGGGCCGGTCGTACACTCCAGTCTCTAAATGGAGGTTCGCCGCGGCGCCTGCAGCGCCTACGTCTCCCTCCCAGAGCAGCCCGAAGGGCGCGGGGTGCTGGTCATCCACGAGGCGCTCGGCCTCACCGCCGACATCCGGAGCATCAGTGACCGCTTCGCGAAGGCCGGCTACGTAGCCCTGGCTCCCCGGCTTTTCGGCGGGCTCGGCTGCCTGGTTCGCACGTTCAGCGGCGAGAAGCGCCGCCAGGACCTCGACGGCTGGCGCGCCTACCTCCGCCAGGAACATGCCGTGGAGCGCGCCGGCATCATCGGCTTCTGCATGGGCGGCGGCTTCGCGCTGGCCCACGCCAGCACGCCGGGCAGCGACTTCAAGGCGGTGTCGGTGAACTACGGGGCCGTGCCTGAGAATCTCAAGGGTGTGTGTCCCGTCGTCGGGTCCTATGGCGAGCGCGACCGCCTGCTCCTGGCGCATGCCGAGCGCCTCGAGAAAGAGCTGACGGAGCTCCACATCCCACATGACGTGGAGATCTACGCCGGCGCCGGGCACTCCTTCCTGAATCAGCACACCGGCTGGTACGTGCACCTGGAACGGCGGCTGGGCGCCGGTTACAACGAGCAGGCCGCGGAGGACGCGTGGGAGCGGATCTTCGCCTTCTTCGGGGAGCATGTCTGAGATGCGGCCCAAGTGGCTGGCCGTCGCCCGCGGCGACGAGCCTGCCGACCTTGTCCTCACCGGGGGCCAGGTCTTCAGCGTCTTCACCAGGGAATGGCTGCCTCTGGACGTGGCCATCGTCGACGACCACGTGGTCGGCCTCGGCAACTCCTACCGGGGGGAGCGCCGGGTCGAGCTGCAGGGGGCCTACCTGGTACCGGGATTCATCGACGCGCACATGCACATCGAGTCCTCGAAGCTGATGGTCGACGAGTTCGCGCGAGCAGTGCTCCCCCACGGTACGACCACTGTTGTGGCCGACCCCCACGAGCTGGCAAACGTGCTCGGGACCGACGGCGTGCACTGGCTGCTGGACACCTGCGCCGGCATCCCCCTCGACGTCTTCGTGATGGCCTCCTCCTGCGTGCCCGCCTCCCAGTTCGAGTCCCCCCGGCGACCGATGACGATCGGCGACATCAAGAGCCTGCTCCGGCGCAGCCGCACGCTGGGCGTGGCCGAGATGATGAATTTCCCGGGTGTGATCGCAGCCATGCCTGAGGAGGTGGACAAGCTCCAGACCGGGCTGACCGAGCACGTCGACGGCCACGCGCCGGGTGTCAGGGGCGCGGCCCTCAACGCGTACATCGCGGCCGGTATCCGCTCCGACCACGAGGCCACCACCTACGAGGAGGCGCTCGAGAAGCGGCGTCTCGGCATGGCAGTCATGCTCAGAGAGGCCTCGATCGCCCGCAACTTGCGTGACCTCCTACCGCTGGTCAAGAAGTACGGCCCTGAGCACTGCATGTTCTGCACCGACGACCGGGAGCCCAACTTCATCGTGGAAGAGGGGCACATCAACCAGATGGTCCGAGTCGCGGTCGAGGACGGGATCCCGCCGGAATCCGCCCTCGTCATGGCCAGCCATAACGCCGCCGAGTACCACGGGCTCCGCCACCTGGGCGCGATCGCGCCGGGCTATCAGGCGGACATCCTGGTCCTGGACGACCTCCGCACCTTCCGGCCGAGCACCGTGTTCAAGGCCGGGAGGGAGATCGGCGACTTCCCGAAGCTGCAGGTCCCGGAGTGGGTCCGGCAGACGGTGCACGTGGCGCCGGTGACAGCGGCAAGCTTCCGGGTCAATGGAGGCGGCGGCCTGATCCGCGTCATTCGCGTCATCCCGCGCCAGCTTCTGACCGGTGTGGAGGAGATGGAGCCGAACGTGAGGGACGGCGAGATCGCCGCCGATCCCTCCCGCGACCTGGTGAAGATCGCGGTCGTCGAGCGCCACCACGCCAGCGGCCGGATCGGGCTGGGCTTCGCCACCAACGTCGGCCTGAAGCGGGGAGCCTTCGCCTCGACTGTCGCCCACGACGCCCACAACATCGTCGTTCTAGGCGTCGACGATACGGACATGGCCCTCTGCGTCAGCCGGCTGGCCGAGATCGGCGGCGGCATCGTGGTGGTGGAAGAGGGGAGCGTCCGCGGCGAGCTGCCGCTGCCTGTCGCCGGCCTGATGAGCGACCGTCCGCTCGATTTCGTGCACGAACGCCTGGCGGCGCTGGAGGGCATGCTGGCCGGAATGGGCGTCACGCTCGGCGCCCCCTTCATGACCATCAGCTTCCTGGCGCTCTCCGTGATCCCCGACCTCAAGATCACCGACCGCGGGCTGGTCGACGTGAAGAGGTTCCAGCTCGTGCGCCTCGAGGTCTGAAGCAGCCTTGCGGGTCTCGGTTCCCAAGAGCCTCGACGCTGCTCTCGGCCTCCTCGCCGAGGATCCGCAGGCGGTCGTCCTCGCCGGAGGCACGGATTTGATGGTGGCGATCAACTTCGGTCGCGCCCGGCCCGAACACATCGTCTCGATTGCACGGCTGGCCGAGCTGAAGGAGCTGGTGGCGGGCGAGCAGGTGCTCTGCGGCGCCGGCGTGACTTACACGCACCTGCTGCAGCGGGTGCGCGACCGTGCCCTGGTGGACGCGGCGCGAACCGTCGGCTCGCCCCAGATCCGCAACGCGGGCACGATAGGCGGCAACCTCGGGACCTGCTCGCCGGCCGGCGATACGCTCCCGATCCTGGCGGCCCTCGACGCGACCATCGTGGTCGTCTCCCGGCGTTCGGGGGAGCGGCGGGTGCCCTTCTCCGACTGGATGCGCGGTCCCAAGCAGCCCGCGCTCGAGCCTGGCGAGCTGGTGCTGCGGGCAGAGTGGGAGGAGGCCGGACCAGCCCAGGCCTTTCTCAAGGCGGGAACGCGCAACGCCATGGTGATCGCGGTGGCGAGCCTCGCGATGGTGGTGGACCGTGCCCGCCGCAGAGTCCGAGTGGCACTCGGCTCCGCGGGCCCGACCATCATCCGGGCGACAGCCGCGGAGGAGATGGCCAGCGGCCTGATCGAAGAGGTTGGTTGGGAACGTCCTCTGACGCTCACGGAGGCGGCCAGGGCGAGGTTCGGCGAGCTGGTCGCCGCCGCCGCCCGCCCGATCGACGACCAGCGCGGCACCGGCGCCTACCGCCGTCACGTCATCGGCGTGATGGCGAGCCGCGCACTCCAGCGCACCGGGGCCGCGGCTTGACGCAGGTCAGGCTTCAGGTCAACGGGGCGGTGCGGGAAGCGGAGGCCTGGCCCGGCGAGTCGCTGCTCTACTTCCTGCGCGAGAGGCTCGGGCTCTTCGGCAGCAAGAACGCCTGCGAGCAGGGCGAGTGCGGCTCCTGCTCGGTCTTCTTCGACGGCGAGCTGGTCTGCTCCTGCCTGGTCCTGGCGGCGGCCGCGGAGGGAGCCCAGATCGTCACCGTGGAAGGGCTGGAGGACGACCCCGTGGCGGCCCGGGTCCGCGAAGCGATGGTGGCGGCGGGGGGAGTCCAATGCGGGTTCTGCACACCGGGCTTCGTGGTCGCAATGACCGGCTTGCTGAGAGGCAACCGCCACCCGAGCGATCTGGAAACGCGCGAGGCGCTTTCGGGCAACCTCTGCCGCTGCACCGGCTACGTCCGCATCTTCGAAGCCGTACGCCGAGCGGGCGACGCGCTCGAATGAGCCTCCTTGTCCGAGCGGCCGCCGTGCTGGGCAGCGACGCGCGCTGGCTCGAGTGCCGCGAAGGCGAAATCGTCGGGATGGGCGCCGGACAGCCGCCGGCGGCCGATGAGGTGCTCGATCTTCGCAACTGCGTGGCCGTGCCGGGTCTCGTCAATGCGCACGACCATCTCTATCAGTGGGCGACTCGCGGCTACGCGGCCGACGCGGGTCTCTTCGGCTGGTTGCAGGCCCTCTATCCGCTCTGGGCGGAGATCGACGCTGAGGCTGTCCACACTGCTGCCCTGGTCGCCCTGGAACGCCTGCTGCTGGCCGGCTGCACGCTCACGACCGACCATCACTACGTCTTCCCCCGCGGCCGGCCTGGCATCTTCGAGGCGCTCGTAGCCGCAGCCCGCGAGGTCGGGATTCGCTTCCAGCCCTGTCGCGGGTCGATGAGCCTGGGCGTTTCGCAAGGCGGCCTGCCGCCCGACGACCTGGTCGAGGACGAAGACGCCATCCTGGCCGACACCGAGCGACTCGTCGCCGCCTACCACGACCCCAGCCCAGGTGCCATGTGCCGAGTCTCCGTCGCACCTTGCTCGCCGTTCTCGGTGACCGAGCACCTGATGCGCGAGTCGGCCGACCTGGCAAGGCGGCTTGGAGTGCGACTGCACACTCATCTCGCCGAGACGGTCGACGAGGAGCGGTTCTGCGTCGAGAAGTTCGGGCGACGTCCCCTGGAGCTGCTCGAAGACCTCGGCTGGACCGGGCCGGACGTCTGGGTGGCGCACGGGATCCACTTCTCGAAGCCCGAGATCGCCCGCCTCGGGTCGGCAGGGATGGGAGTGGCCCACTGCCCCTCCAGCAACATGAGGCTCGGCGCGGGAGCCTGCCCGGTCTCCGAGCTCCGCGGCGCCGGAGTCAAAGTCGGGCTGGGCGTGGACGGGGCCGCCAGCAACGAGGACTACAGCCTGCTCCGCGAAGTCCACCAGGCGCTGCTGCTGGCCAGGGTTCGCGCCTCGATTCTCAGCCTTCCGGAGCCCGCGTCAGCTCTCACACCGGCAGACGCCGTCGACATCGCGACCCGCGGCGGCGCCGCCGCCCTCGGGCGCGACGACGTGGGCGAGCTCGCGGTCGGCAAGCGGGCCGACATCGCGCTCTACGGGGTCGACGCCGACATCGACGACTGGGTGGCAGCACTGGTCCTGGCCCCGCCACCCCGAGCCGAGGCGGTCGTGGTCGAGGGCCGGATCGTGGTCCGCGAAGGCCGCCTCAGGACCGCAGGACGGGATGCGACAACTCATGCCTGAAGGCCTGCGAACGCGCGGTGGGGTGGGGGAGTCGATCCCCCGGCCGGACGGTCCCGACAAGGTGAGCGGCCGCTTCAGCTTCGGCTCCGACCTGACCGCCCCCGGCATGCTCTTCGGCAAGACGCTGCGGAGCCCGCATCCCCACGCGCTGATTCGCTCAATCGACGTGGAGAAGGCGACTGGGATGCCTGGCGTGAAGGCTGTCCTGACAGCCGCCGACCTGCCCGGCGAGCGGCTTTACAGCCTCCACAAGCCCCCCGACCAGCCGGTCCTGGCCGCCGCCGGCGACGAGGTCCGGTACGCCGGCGAGCCGGTCGCGATCGTGGCCGCCGAACATCCCGAGCAGGCCCGAGCCGCTCTTGAGGCTATCGCTGTCGAATACGAGGTCCTGGCGCCGCTCCTTGATCCAGTCGACGCCATCCAGCGCGGCTCGGTCCTGCGCGAGCTCACGATCCGGTCTGGGGACCCTGACGCGGTGGCCGACGTCGTCGTCGACGGCTACTACGAGGTCGGGCAGCAGGATCAAGCTCCGCTCGGCCCCGAAGCCGGGCTGGCCATTCCAACCCCCCATGGCGGCATCGACCTCTGGGTGGCGACCCAGGCCTTGCACGTCGACCTGGAGCAGGTCGAGGCCTGCTTGGGGATGCGCCCGGGCGCGGTCCGGCTCCACCTGGGCGGAGTCGGCGGCGCCTTCGGAGCCCGCGAGGACCTCTCGATCCAGGTCCACGCCTGCCTGCTGGCGCTCAAGGCGCGTCGGCCGGTGAAGATGTGGTACGGGCGGGAAGAGTCGTTCACCGGCCACGTCCACCGCCACCCCGCCTGGATGTGGTACTCGACCGGCGCCGACCGCGACGGCCGGCTGATTTTCGTGAAAGCCACGATCCTGCTCGACGGCGGCGCCTACGCCTCCAGCTCCGGGGCAGTCGTGGCCAACGCCGCCTGCTTCGGGGCTGGGCCCTACAGGGTTCCCAACGCGCTCGTCTGGAGCGGAGCCGCACGCACCAACACGGTGCCCAACGGGGCGATGCGCGGCTTCGGAGCGGTCCAGTCCTGCTTCGCGTACGAGGGCCAGATGGACCTCCTCGCCGCCCGGCTCGGCCTGGACCCGATCGAGCTCCGCCTGAAGAACGCGATCCGGCCCGGTGACCGCTTGATCACGGGCCAGGCCCTCACCGGCGCCGCGCCGATGGCGAAGCTGATCGATCTTTGCCAGGGACTGCCCGAGCCCCCCGCGCCGTCTGACTCGCTGGCGCTGCCCGGCGGCGCCGGCAACGTCGCCTCAGCCGCGGAGGTCGTACGCGGGACCGGCTTCGCCGTCGGGTTCAAGAACATCGCCTACTCGGAGGGAAGCGACGACTACGCGACGGCTCGAGTCCGGCTCCAGCGCGGCCCCGACGGCGCAGCCGTCGTGCAGGTCAAGACCGCGGCTTCCGAGGTGGGGCAGGGCCTGGTCACAGTCTGTCTCCAGGTCGCCCGGACCGAGCTGGGTGTCGAAGCCGTCGAGATCGAGCGCGCTGACACCACAGTCGGAGATGCCGGGTCCAGCTCAGCCAGCCGCCAGACCTGGATGACCGGCGGGGCGGTCCGCGACGCCGCGCGGCTGGTCGCGGCCGAGGTGCTGAAGCGGGCGGGACCGCCCGCCCAGGCGCTGGCCGGAGGTCACGTCCTCGACGAGGAGGGGGCGGCCCTTGCGCCGATCGAGCTTTTCCTGGACGAGCCCATCGAGCGCGAGTTCGAGCATCATCACCGGCCGACCAGCGGGCTCGACCCCGCCGGCCAGGGCGACGCCCACGTTTCCTTCATGTTCGTCGCCCATCGGGCGACCGTCGACGTGGACGCGGAGGCCGGCCTGGCCCGAGTCGCCCAGGTGGCGACGGCCCAGGACGTCGGGCGCGCGATCAACCCTCTTCAGGTGCACGGCCAGATCGAGGGCGGGATCGCGCAGGGTGTCGGCCTGGCGACGATGGAGGAGATCAAGCTCAAGGACGGCCTGATCCGCAACGCCAGCTTCACCGACTACATCATCCCCACGAGCCTCGACATGCCCGAAGTGGCGGCCGTGCTGGTCGAGGAGCCCGAACCCGAAGCGCCCTACGGTGCTAAGGGTGTGGGGGAGCCGCCGCTGATCTCGTCGCCGGCTGCGATCGTGGCAGCCATGAGGGCCGCTACCGGCCGTCGGCTGAACCGGGTGCCGGTCAGTCCTGAGGAGCTGGCCGGTCTGAGCGAGTGCCGGCCGGGATGGCTGGTGCGTCCGGGTCAATCTCCGGCTGAAGCTGTGCGGCCAGCTCCTCCGCTGTGAGTGCCGCCGCTGGCGCCGGCGCCAGCCGCGTCGTGACCTTGCTCCGGTAGACGAGCAGCAGCACGAGCAGGACCAGGGGCAGCGCCCAGGTCACGGCCATGGTCCCGGCCGCGAAGAGGGCGACCGGCCCACCCCAGGGCTGGCCGCGGCCCACCCCTACGATAGCCGCGCCGCCGAGCAGGGCCATCAGGCTGATCGCAACACCCTCGACGACCAGGAGCGGCAGCGAGTCGGAGGCCGAGGTAGCGTCGACGGCCAGGATCCAGGTCTGCTGCATGGCAAAAACGAGGACGCTGAGCGCCATCAGCGCGAGCACCCAGCGCCGGATATTCGTCGTGAGGCCGTCGGCGCCGGTGGCCGCCGGCGACTCGGCGTGCGGAGTCTGCAGTGCCGCGGTTACTCGACGGACCGCGTGGTGCCCCCGCTCCGGCAGGTGCTGGTGCCAGAGGATGTAGACGATCCCGATCGCCAGCGGGCTCAAGATCACCGTCGCGAACCAGAAACCGGCCGAGAAGGTGGCCAGCAGCCTGCCCCATTCCCGGCGCCGGAGCAGTCCGCGGCCGGCGCCAAGATGAGCAAGCCCGAGCACGAAGCATGGCCCAGCCACCTGGATGGTGCCAAGCAGGTCCTGCCCGGCCGCTCCCATGAAATAGAGCAGCAAAGTCGAGAAGGCCACCAGCAGGAGCAGGAAACCGGCGGTGCTGAGCAGGACCGCGAGCGTGATCGCCGAGACGTTCGACATGGAAACGTCGTGGGGTCGATCGAGCGCTGTAGCCGGTATCCGCACGGCGACGCGCACTGTAGCGCGTCAGATGGTCGCGAACAAGGCCCGTCACTGATAGCGCTGTTAACTACGGAGGGCTCGGATTGTTGGCGGTCAGGCCTAGCCTCCCGGCGCAGTGTCGCATTTCGTCTGCTGGATCCTGCACCGTTCCCTCTGGACCATCCTGGTCCCGGGCATCCTGCCCCTGCACTACGACGCCGTGGCCTACTGCCCGAAATGCGACGCGGGGCGGGGCCACCGCCGGCCCCACACCTTCCCGGCGCTCGCCTTCCGCGCCTGAGCCCAAGAGCGGCTCCCGAGCCTTCTCCGCGCCTGTAATTTCATGTCTGCGCTGAATCCACAGGAAGAGCTCCGGCACCTGCGCGAGGGCGTTGACGGGGCCGCGGTCCCGGCGGGCTTCCAGCTCGACCGGCTCGACCTCGGCGCCTCCAACCCTGCCGTCGCCCTGGCCGGCGCCCGGGAGGTGATGGAGGCTGTGCTGGCCCGCTCAGACGGCCCCTGGCCGCCGCTGGCTGAGTGGCAGTGGGTCCTGCCCGACTGGTTCGTCGAGCGCTGCGTCGATGACTCGGCGATCCAGACCTGCACCCTCGACCGCTGGTCCCTGCGGGCCTGGCTTTACTGGCTCGAGCCGTCCAATCGCCGCTGGTGGTGGTGGGACGCGACGGCCCGCGCGAAGGCGGTACGGGTGCAGGTGGTCTACCGCGAGAAGCCCTACCTGCGGGGCGCCCTGGAGTGGCTCTTCAAGGCCGCCGACAGGTAACCGTCGATCAGACCTGGGTGGTGTCCAGGGACTCAGGCCACCGCCCGTCTCACAGAGCCCAGCCGCATCGGGATGGGGATCAGCGTCATCGCCAGGCCGGCGACCACAACCAGCAGCCAGGCGCTGGCGGCCTGACCGGTGGCGTCCCAGATCGCACCGGCCAGGAGCGGTGCGAGGAAGGCAGTCGCGTACTGGATGGTCGTGATGCCAGCGGTGAGGCGATGCACGTCCCCCGCCTCGGCCATGAGCGGCGGCATCGCCAGCACCAGCATGAAAGCGAAGGCGGCCGCGAACCCGACCACACCGGCGGCGACTGCCTGGCTCAAGCCCGAGAGCGCGCCAAAGGCGACGGCTGCGGCGGCGGTGAGCACACCCGTGGCGATGAAGGGCCAGCGGCGGCCGAGGATCGCGCCCGGCACGGCGGCGATGATGAGCGAGGCGGGCAGCTGGAGCAGGTTCAGCAAGGTAAGTGAGAGCGTGATCGATTCGGGCCGGTGGACGGCGCGCAGGTAGTCGGGCAGAAAGGAGTTGAACCCGAAGTACGCGGCGGAGGCGCCGCCCAAGAAGAGTCCGAGCTGCCAGGTCGTTGCCTTCCGCCAGTCCGGCCACCAGCGTGGCGGCGGCACGCCCGCGGCCCGCGCCTGGTGCGGCGTCAAGGCGATGACAAGGGCCGCCGTGGCCAGGACCGGGATCGACCAGAAGGCGAGCGCCGCCTCCCAGCTGCCGCCGAAGAGGCGCACCACGAAGGGGACCGTGAGTGCGGCGGGCAACGTCTCGCCGACCAGGAACCCATTCGAGAAGGCGGCCGTGGCGAGACCCACCCGGTCGGGCGCCCACAGGGCTACCAGCGAAGGCAGGGAGGGTTGGGCGATGGCGACTCCGACGCCCATGACGAGGGTCATCGCGAAGAGCATCGGGAGGCTGGGACCAAGGCCGCGCAGGGCGCCGCCGGCGCCGACCAGGACCAGCGCCAGCGCCAGCGCCCGGCGGGCGCCGAGCCGGGAGATCAGAAGAGATCCGAACACCGTCGTAGTGGCGAGGAGCAGGATCGGCAGCCCGAAGAGTGCGCCGACCGCCTTCTCGTTCAGGGGCAAGGAACGATGGATGGCCGGAATCAGTGGCGGAATCGCAAGTAGCGTGAGGCGCAGGCTGTTCCCCGCCAGCCAGAGCAGGAGGAGCCGGCCGGCGGGGCCGCTCAGGCCCGTGCGGCTCCGATGGCCTTTAGGGCGTCAGGGTTCTCCAGCGCCGTCAGGTCGCCCGGCTCGAGGCCCAGGTAAACCGCCTTCACGACCCGGCGCAGGATCTTGGCATTGCGCGTCTTGGGCAGATCGGGCACGAAATAGATTTCCTTCGGCCGGAGCGGCTTGCCCATCTCGCTGGCGACCCGCTCCTTCAACCGCTCCTTTAAGGCGGCGTCCGCTGCCTGGCCGGTCCGCAGGACGACGAAGCAGACGAGTGCCTCGCCCTTGAGCTCGTCGGGGACGCCGACCGCCGCAGCCTCCTGGACGGCTGAATCGCCGACCAGCACCGACTCGACCTCGGCCGGGCCGAGCCGCTTGCCCGCCACCTTGATGGTGTCGTCGGAGCGCCCCAAGACGTACCAGAGGCCGTCGCGCGGGTCGATGTAAGCCCAGTCGCCGTGCACCCAGACGCCGGGAATTCGGCTCCAATAGGTCTGCTCGTAGCGCTCGCGATCGCGCCAGAACCCGACCGTCATGCCCGGCCAGGGCTTGCGCACGACCAGCTCACCGACCTCGCCCTGAACCGACTGGCCGTGCTCATCGACGACGTCGGCGGCCATCCCGGGAACGGGGCCGCTGAACGAGCAGGGCCGTTGCGGAGTCAGCACATTGCCGATCAGGATCCCCCCGGCGATCTCGGTTCCGCCGCTGTAGTTGATGACAGGCAACCGGTCGCCGCCGACGTTGCGGGCATACCACAGCCAGGGTTCGGGGTTCCAGGGCTCGCCGGTGCCGCCCAGCACGCGCAGGCTCGAGAGGTCGTGCTTGCGCGGCCACTCCTCGCCCGCGGCCATCAGCCCCCGCAGCAGCGTCGGAGCGGCGCCGAAGATGGAGACCTGGTGGTCGGCGACCATCCGCCAGAGTCGATCGGGTCCGGGCGTATCTGGGGTGCCCTCATAAAGCACGCAGGTCGCACCTTGCGAGAGAGCGCCGAAGATCAGCCAGGGACCCATCATCCAGCCGATGTCGGTGATCCAGAAGATGACGTCGTCACGGCCCAGGTCGAATCCCCAAGCCATGTCCTGGGCCGCCTTCAGCGGGAAGCCGCCGTGGACGTGTACCGCGCCTTTGGGCCGGCCGGTCGTGCCAGACGTGTAGATGACCATCACCGGGTGCTCGGGGTCGAGCCGGTGAGTGGGCAGATGGTCGGGCTCACCGTCCAGCAGCGCCTCCCAAACGTGGTCCCGGCCGCGGGTCCAGGGGACCTCGCGGACGATTCGCCGCAGCACCACGACCTGCTCGACGCAGGGGGCCTGCTTCAGTGCCTCATCTGCGACCTCTTTCATCTTCACGACCTGGCCGCGGCGGTAGAAGCCGTCCGCGCAGATCAGGACCTTGACCTCGGCGTCGTTGAGGCGGCTGGCGACAGCGCCGGCGCCGAAACCGCTGAAGAGCGGGATGATCACCGCGCCGATCTTGGCGATGGCCAGCAGGCTGACGGCGACCTCGGGGGTCATGGGCAGGAAAACTCCGACCCGGTCGCCGCGCTCGATGCCCAGCTTCTCCAGGGCCGCGCCTAAACGGCAGACCTGCAGGTCCAGCTCGGCAAAGGTCAGGCGGCGGACCTCGCCCGGCTCGCCCTCCCAGATGAGCGCCGTCTTCTCCGGCTGGGCTCGGGGGCCACGCACCCACTGGTCGAGGCAGGTGTCGACGATGTTGAGCTTGCCGCCGCCGAACCAGTGGGCCCACATAACGCCTTCCGAGAGGTCCAGGACCCGGTCGTAGGCGCGGTACCAGCGGATGCCGAGGTCGTGGACGACTGCATCCCAGAACCACTCCGGGTCGGCGATCGAGCGCTCCTGGAGCTGGGCCAGGCCGGCGATGCCGTGCCGTTTCATGAAGCGCGTCAGGCGGCTCCGCTCGATGATCTCGGGCGTCGGCTCCCAGGTGACGTCCCCGATCACGACCGGCTGCATCTGGTCTCGATTCTACGGGCCGCTAGCGGTGAGCCGTTCCGCCTCCTGGTGCAGCTCCCAGTAGTTCTGCCAGGCCGTCCGCGCCCGGCCCAGCGCCTGCTGCACGCCGAGGTGCTCGCGCGCCGCCCGGGCGGCATGGTGCTGGGCGTAGACCCAGCGGTCCAGGGCCCGCTCGACCGTCGCGGCAACCTGGCCAAGCCACTCGTCCCGCGACTGCGCGGCCTGGCCGGGCAGCGCCAGCAGCTTCCAGGTGCCCCCGCCCGCCAGCGCTTTCACGGTCGCCTGGCCCGGGCCTCGGCCCGGGTGGACGCGCGGCGTGACGTTGTTCGGATTGGCCGCCATCAGCCGGTGCTGGATGGCAAGCACGAGCTGGTGCGCCGCCCGTAGGTTGGCCGGTGCGGCGGCCGCCTCGCCGCGGCCGGCGCTGACCTGGAGGTCGCGGATGGCGCTGCGCACCTGCGCCGGGACCGAGAGGTAGTCGCGCAGCCGGAGCTCTTCGACCTGGTCGAGGAGTTGATCGGAGGCTTGCAGCAGAGCGCGTCGCCGGCGTTCGACAGGGCCGGTGGAGGGCTTCGGGCGCATTGCCCGCGACGCTACCGGCGGCGGGTCGCGGCGTAAAGTATTTCTTTACAAGCTGGCGTGCAAGGAGCGGGTAGCCGGTGTCTTTCGTTAGGCGAGGCCGAGAAGCCGCTTGCCATTGCCCAGCAGCAGCTTCTGCAGGGCCGGCTCTGGAATGTCGAGTTCGCCCAGCTCGTCCAGACAGCGAGACGGAGAGATGAACGGATAGTCGCTGCCGAAGAGGAACTTGTCCTGCATCCGACCTTTCAGCTCTCGGAGCACCTCGGGCGGAATGTACTTGGGAGCCCAGCCCGAGATGTCGACGTAGACGTTCGCCTTGTGCTGGGCGACCGCCAGCATCTCGACATGCCAGGGCCAGCCGAAGTGGGCCGCGACGATGGTCAGCTTCGGAAAGGCGGCCGCCAGCGTATCCAGCCGGATCGGGCGGCCGTGGTCGAGCTTGATCCCCTGGCCACCCGGGGTGCCGGCGCCGATCCCACTCGTGCCGGTGTGGAAGAGGCAGGGCAGGCCGAGCGATTCGGCGCGCGCGAAAACTGGCCACCAGCGCTCGTCGTCCGGCGCAAAGTCCTGGATAGAGGGGTGGAACTTGACGCCCTTGAGGCCGAGGCCCTTGAAGCTGTCCAGCTCCTCGACCGCCCGGGCGCCCTTGCGCGGGTCGACGCTGCCGAAGCCGAGGAAGGCGTCCGGATGTTCTTTGACCGCCTGCGCCACGAACTCGTTGGTGAGGCGAGGCCGGCCGGTCGCGGTCTCGGCGTCCCAGGCGAGCAGGACGCCGACGAGATCCAGGTCGACGTACTCGCGCGCAAGGCCCTCGACCGTATTGCGCGCGACCGTCGAGCGAAAGAACTTCTCGGCGGCCTCGACGTAGCCCTCCAGCGTCCGGTCCAGCCACTCGGGTGTGGGCAGGTGGACGTGGAAGTCGATCGCGCGCAAGTTGCCCCGATGATAGAGCCGTGAGTTCAACCCTCGCCGCGACGCTGCTGGTGCTGGCCGGCGGCGAGAGCCGGCGGATGGGGAGGCCCAAGGCGCTGCTGCCGGTCGCCGGGCGCACCCTCATCGACTACCTGCTGGACCGCCTGGCGCTGGCGTTTGCCGAGGTGCTGATCTCGTCGAATAACGCGAGTTCGCTGCCGCCGGCGCTCGGCTACAGGATCATCGGAGACGAGCATCCCGGCGCCGGTCCTCTCGCCGGGATCGAGGCCGGCTTGAGCGCGGCCTCCTATGACGCAGTGTTTGCGGTGGGCTGCGACATGCCACGGGTAACGCCTGAGCTGGCGCGGCTGCTGGTCGACTCCGCTACCGGTCATGACGCGGCCGTGCCGCGGCTGGAGGGCTCGCCGGAGCCTGCCTGCGCGTGCTACCGCCGGTCGGCCCGCACGGCCATCAGCGCGGCGCTCGCCGGCGGGCGGTTCAAGGCTGCCGAAGCGTTGCGCGACCTCGACGTCCACTACCTGGAGGCCGAGCAGCTGCGCGCCGGCGGCATCGCGACGGAAGTCTTTTGGAACATAAACACTCCACTGGACTATCAAGTTTTCCTCGCCTCGCTGTAACGCGGTGCGGCATAATCAAGACGTTCATTGCTTTCTGACCAGCGGAGAAAACACGCTTGAAGATCGTCGTCACCGTGAAGCAGATCCCGGATCCCAACGCCCCGCAGAAGCTCACGTCCGACAACCGTCTGGACCGAGGCGGCGAGGCTGTGCTCGACCCCGGGGACGAATACGGAGTCGAGGCCGGCCTGAAGCTCAAAGAAGCCCACGGTGGCGAGGTGGTCCTGGTCTCGATGGGCCCGGCGAAAGCCGCCGACGCCATCCGAAAGGGCCTCAGCATGGGTGCCGATCGCGCCATCCACGTCAGCGACGATTCACTGGCCGGCGCCGACGCGCTCCTCACCGCGCAGATCCTCGCCGCCGCCATCAAGCCGGAGAACCCCGACCTCGTGATCTGCGGCACCGAGTCGACCGACGGCTCCACAGGCATGGTGCCGCCGATGCTCGCAGAGCTGCTGGGAATGCCTCAGGCCACCTTCGCAAAGCAGGTGGAGGTCAAGGGTGACAAGGTGTCCGTGCACCGGCAGACGAACGAAGGCTACGAGGTCGTCGAGGCGCAGGCGCCCGCCCTGGTCACGGTCACGGCCGGTGTCGGCGAGCCGCGCTACGCCTCGCTGAAGGGGATCATGGCCGCCCGCAGCAAGGAAGTGAAAAAGGTGGAGCTGAGCGCGCTGGGGATCGAAAAGGGCAGCCCCGCGGAAAGTGTCGAAGGCGTTGCTGATGCAGAGACGCGAAAGGCGGGCGAGGTCATCGAGGACGACGGCAACGCCGCCGAGCGGATCCTCGCTTTCCTGGTTCAAGTCAAGGCGGTCTAGATGGCCAAGGTCTGGGTCGCGGCCGAGCTCAACCAGGGAAAGGTGCAGTCGATCTCGTTTGAATTGCTGGCCAAGGCGCGGGAGCTGGGCGACGTCGAGGCGATCGCCCTCGGCAAGGGCGCCGAAGCTGCCGCCGCCGAGCTCGGCAAGCACGGCGCCAAGAAGGTCTACGTCAGCGAGGACGCGGCCTTCGACGACTACATCGGGGTGCCCGCCGCCGGCACGATCGAAGCGCTCGTCAAGCAGGGCGCACCTGACCTGATCCTCTTCGGCTTCACCTACGACTCACGCGAGGTGGCCGGAAGGCTCGCGGCCCGCCTCGGCGTCGGGCAGGTCTCCAACGCGATGGACGTCAGCGCCGAGGGCGGTGGCTTCGCGGCCAGCGTGCCCTATTTCGGCGGCGCCAAGGTCGCCACCTTGAAGGTTCTCAACAAGCCCGCCATCGTCCTTGTCCGGCCGAAGTCGTTCGAGGCTTCCGAGGCCGGTGGGACCGCCACGATCGAGAAGATCGAGCCTCAAAAGGGCGATCTCAGCCGGGCCGCCAAGATCGTCGATCGCGTCGTCGAGGCGGGCGAGAAGGTGAAGCTCGAAGAGGCCACGATCATCGTCAGCGGCGGCCGGGGGATGCAAGGGCCGGAAAACTTCCCGCTCCTGGAGCAGCTGGCTGACGCTTTGGGTGCGGCAGTGGGCGCCAGCCGGGCGGTGGTCGACGCGGGCTGGGTCCCGTATGCCATGCAGGTCGGCCAGACCGGCAAGTCGGTACGGCCCACCGTCTACATCGCGGCGGGCATCTCCGGTGCCATGCAGCACACAGTCGGCATGAAAGGCTCCAAGTTCATCGTCGCCATCAACAAAGACGCCGAGGCGCCGATACTCAAGATGGCCGACCTCGGCGTGGTGGGCGACGCGCTCAAGATCGTTCCCAAGCTGACCGACGCGGTCAAAGCCAAGAAAGGCAAGTAGCAACCGAAGCAGGTAGGAGAGCCACACGGAAGAGGCTCGAGCGCAGCGTTTGCTTGAGGAGCGGTCCCGCCTGCGCCGGCTGCGCGATTTCACCGCGGCGGACACACTTCGCGACCAGCTTCGCGAGGGCGGCTGGGAGGTCGTCGACTCCGCCGAGGGCAGCTCACTGCAGGCCACCGCGGTCCCACCCAGACCTCGCCAGGTCACGCTGCTGACCGTCCTGCACGGCTGGCCCGAAGACGCCGAGCGCTGGCTCGGGTCCATCCTCCGCCACCACGCCGGGCTCGACTTCGAGGCCCTGCTGGTGGACAACTCTGGCGACCCTCGGGTCGCGGAGTGGGCCGCCGAAAGGTCGGGCGAGCAGGTCAGGGTCCTGACGCTGGAGCCGGCCGGGTTCGGGGCGGCCGTCAACGCTGGCCTCAAGGCTGCAGCGGGCGAGGTCGTCATCCTCTTCGACCCCGGCGTGGAGGCGGAGGGCGACCTCGCGCGCCCGCTACTGCGCGCGCTCGAGCGCCCCGGGGTCGGCATCGCAGCCGCCTTCGGTCTGCGCGGGGTCGGGACAGTCAAGCACTTCCATGAGCATCCGGGACCCGAGGTGGACGCGGTGGAGGGTTACTGCATGGCATTTCGACGGGCGCAGGCGCTGGAGGTGGGCGGCTTCGACGAGAGGTTCCGCTTCTATCGGATCGCCGACATCGAGTTCAGCTTTCGCCTGCGGTCCCGCGGCCTCCAGGCGGTCGTCGTGGCCGGCCTGCCCATCCGGCGGCACGCGCACCGGCTCTGGGAGGAGAAGGGCGAGGAAGAGCGCGAACGCCTGTCGCGGAAGAACTTCTACCGCTTCCTCGACAAGTGGGGGAAGCGGACCGACCTCCTGGTCCACTGACCAAAAAATGAGCCGGAGCCTGCACCGGCTGCGCCACGGCGTGCTGCCCAATCTGCGCTACCTCACCGGAACGCGCGTGCGGCGCTGCCGGTGCTGTCAGCGCTTCTCTGTCATCGTCAGCCTGAGCCCCGGTGACGAGGTCAAGCGCTGTCTCATCTGTGGCGCCAACCTCAGGTACGAGATGCTCGCCGAGCAGATCCGCAAGCTCGACCTGGAGGGCAAGACCGTCGTTGAGCTGGACCCGTCCTCTCCACTGCGGCAAATCCTGATGCGCGCCTCCCGCTACATCCGCACCTACTACTCGCCCACGGAGCCAGCTGGATCAGTCCGTCCGGACGGTGCGCGTCGTGAGGACGTCACCGACCTCTCCTTCGCAGCCGGCAGCATCGACCTGATGGTCTCCAGCGACGTCCTCGAGCATGTGCCTAACCTCGAGCGCGCGTTCGCGGAGACCGCCCGCGTGCTCAAGCCTGGCGGCCTCCACCTCTTCACGGTGCCGCCCCGCGGGCGCACTCGGCGCCGGCCCGTCGAAGATCCCGAATATCATCGCGACCCGCTCGACCCGGCGGGCATCCTGGCCCACTGGGACATCGGTCCTGACGCGGCCGCTATCTTCTCGACTGAGACGCTCCGGCTCCAGGTCGTCGCGGGCCCGGAAGGAGCCGACAGGAGGGTCGTGTGGCAGGCCGAGCGGACTTAAAAGAGACCTCGCGTCTGGAGGCGTTCAGCGATGGAGTGTTCGCCATCGCTATCACGTCCTGGTCCTGGAGCAGCCGCCAGGGAGCCTGGCGCTCAAGGTCCTCCTGGCAGGTTTTTTCGCCCTGCCGCGGGAATTAAAGCTGCCGGCAAGAACCTAGTAGCGAGCTACTGGCCGTTGCCGAGGGCGTGAATCCAGGTCAGGCCGCTGTTCAGCTCGACCGGGGTGCCGTTCTCGTCGGTGAACCAGGGCGCGTCGTGGTTGGCGTAGTAGGGCGTCCCCGCCTGGCCCATGTGCCAGTGGCCGTGGATCGCCCTGCCATCCGACCAGATCTCGGCTGCCCCGTCGCCGGTCATGTCGTACCAGACCGAGTGTGCGCCGCCGTTGTCGTCCTCGACCCAACCCGCGTCGTGGAACCCGACGTGCATCACGACCACGTTCTTCACGTGAACCTGGGCGCCGCCGTAGTTCTCGTCGGTCCGGGGGGTGCCGCTGTCGTAGGGCAGGTAGCTCTGGGAGCCCGGGTCATACACGTAACTGACGTTGTGGGCCGCAATCCCAGGCGGGTTCTCCGGCTGCCCCAGTCCGTTGTCCGCGTGAGGGGGGTCGACGAGATAGGGGCCCGACCCGATGTGCATCTCGTCGCGCAGGCGCTCGACGCGGTCGCCGGCGGTGAAGAGGTTGTGGGGCGCGTACTTGAAGGGGACCCGGAAATAGTGGTTGCCGTTGTCGAAGTCGTTGATGTTGGTCGGCAGCAGCGGCAGCGGATTGCCACCGAACAGGTAGTGGAGAGTGCCTACCGAGGCGCCGCTGCACATCCCGACTCCGCTGAAGGCCTCGATCAGGTAGGTGTTGATCATGCGGCAGCTGCGGACCGGTCCGATCGCCCCGGGAACGTTGTTGAAGTAGATCAGCGTGAAGCGGCTGATCGAGTACTCGCTGACGTACTCGTAGACCATGTCAGCCGATTGCAGCCCGTACTGGGGCCGGGCCAATCCCGCGTTGTCGACCACCACCTCCATGGCCGTCTTGTTCTGGTAGTTCGCGTCCACGCCGCTGGCCGGGTTGGAGGGCTCGATCGGCACCACGTGCACGGTCAGCTCGCCGAGATCCGTCGCCACGTCGCCTTTCAGCGTCTTGACCTGGCCGGGCGTCCCCACGCCGAGCACCAGAGGCTGGTAGGGCAGCAGCTTGCCCGTGAACGCGGCCGATTTGGCGTCCGGCGCCCAGAGGACCTGGTCGTTGGCAGGCTTGCCGTTGGCCGTGAACTTGACGGAGGCCACGGACATGGCGTCGCTGAAGGAGATGGCGATCTTGGAGCTGGAGCGGACCACCGGCTCACCCGCGGTGATCACCTGCCCGTCGATGACGTACCCGGCCACGCCCTTGCGCGGCTGAACGTTGAAGACGCCCTTCCAGGCCTTGATCTGAGTCTGGTGGTCGGAGCTGGCGACGTTTGTCAGTGCGATGGTGTAAGTGCGGCTTGGCAGCCAGCCGGCGACCGGCTTGATGACCAGCTTGTCGACGCTCTTGTCGACCTGGATCTTGGCGTCAGGCGAAAGGGTCACGTGAACGTTCTTCAAGTCGACCTGGTGATCGAAGTTCACGATCACCGGCTCGTTGACCCGGACGTAGCCGGCCTGAGACGCGGCGAGCGAGGCGTGCAGGCCCTGGTGGGTCTTGTACCAGAGGGCACCGCCGGCGGCGCCGAGAACGACGACGGCGGCCACTCCGAGAGCGACGATTTGGTTTCTACGGGAGAGTCGGATCATGCGCCAGCAAAGTTATCAGGGCCGCTCGACGACATCTCAAGGCCATTTGCCAAGGACCGTAAGGGGTCGCCAACTAGAATGCAGCCAATGTCAGAGGGCGCGCCGGCCGACGTCGGCGGCGAGTTCGAGGAGAAGGTCGGCGAGCTGCGAGGCCGCCGGCGCCGGAACCTCCAGATGGGCGGCTCCGAGAAGATCGCCAAGCAGCACGAGCGAGGCAAGCTCACAGCCCGCGAACGCATCGACTTGCTCTTCGACCCCGGGACCTTCGTTGAGTTCGGGTTGCTCGCTCACCAGCAGTCGCTGCGGGGAAATCCGGTCGACCCGCCCGAGAAGACGCCTGCCGACGGCGTGATCACTGGCCACGGGCTGGTGGACGGGCGGCAGGTCTGGGTGATCGCCTACGACTTCACGGTCATGGCCGGCTCGATGGGCGCCGTCGGCGAGTCCTTCAAGACGACCCGCGTGCGCGAGCTGGCGCTGCGCTACCGAAAGCCCATCGTCTGGCTGCTGGACTCGGCCGGCGCCCGCATCCAGGAAGCGGCGGGCTCGACTTTCGCGGGCAGCGGCCAGCTCTTCTACGACCAGGTCCAGATGTCGGGCGTGATCCCGCAGGTGGCGGCCATGCTCGGGCCCTGCGCGGCCGGCACCGCGTACATCCCAGGCCTCGCCGACTTCGTACCGATGGTAAAGGGCACTGCCTCGATGTCGCTCGGCGGCGCCCGGCTGGTCAAGGCGGCGACTGGTGAGGACGTCACGGATCACGACATGGGCGGCTCCCAGGTCCACTGCTACGAGTCGGGAGTGGGGGACAACGAGGTCGAAAACGACGCCGACTGCATCGCGGCGGTGCGGCGCTTCCTGTCTTACCTGCCGCCCAGCAACCTGGAGCCGCCGCCCTGGCAGCCCGCCGACGATCCGGGCGATCGCAACGTCGAAGGCCTGGAGAAGCTGGTCCCGGCCAGCCCGCGCGCGACTTACGACGTGCGCAAGGTCGTGCAGCGCATCGTCGACAAGGATTCCTGGTTCGAGATCAAGCCGACCTGGGCGAAGAATCTGGTCATCGGCCTCGCGCGGATGGCCGGCCATCCGATCGGCGTCGTCGCCAACCAGCCGATGTCCAAGGGCGGCATCCTCGACGTCGATGCGGCGGACAAGGCCGCCCGCTTCATCCGCCTGTGCGACGCCTTCAACGTGCCGCTCGTCTACCTGATGGACGTGCCCGGCTTCCTGGTCGGCTCGGGTGTCGAGAAGGAGGGCATCATCCGGCACGGCGCCAAGATGCTCTACGCGACCTCTGAGGCCACGGTGCCGAAGGTGACTGTGGTCATGCGCAAGGCCTACGGCGCCGGCTACTTCGTGATGTGCGGGAAGGGCTACGGCCCCGACCTGATCGTGGCCTGGCCGTTCGCCGAGATCTCCGTGATGGGCCCCGAGGGCGCCGTCAACATCATCTTCAACAAGGTCGTGGAAGCCTCTGCCAACCCGGAAGCCACGCGCGCTGAGCTAGTGGCCAAGATCCGCGAGTCGATCAGTCCTTACGTCGCCGCGGCCTGGGCGATGATCGACGACGTCATCGAACCGGCGGAGACGCGCCGTGTCATCGTCCAGGCCCTGGAGCAGGCGCGCTCCAAGAAGCTGGACCGGCCCTGGCGCAAGCACGGCAACATCCCGGTATGACGCCCCCTCCCCTCCCTCCCCCCGAGCGGGGGAGGGCGCCGAAATGCGTCATCACCGCGGCCCTGACGGGCTCGTTGACGACGCGCCAGCAGTGCCCGGCGATCCCCTTCACTCCGACCGAGATCGCTGAAGAGGCGCGGCGGGCGGCCGGCGCCGGCGCGGCCATCGTGCACATTCACGCGCGCACCGACGAGGGCGCGCCGACCTGGGAGCTGGAGACGTTTCGGGCGATCTTCCGCGAGGTCCGCGCCCGCACTGACGTGATCATCAACTTCTCGACCGGCTCGGTCGGCATCCCGCCCGAGGAGCGGATCGCGCACATCCGCGAGCTGAAGCCGGAGATGGCGGCGCTGAACATGGGCTCGATGAACTACGCGATCTACTCCAGCAAGAGCAAGCAGTTCTATCACGACCACGTTTTCGCCAACCCTTTCCGGGACATCCGCTTCTTCCTGGAAGCGATGAACGAGGCTGGCGTGCGCCCAGAGATGGAGTGCTTCGACTCGGGCCATATCGGCAACACCCGGCCGCTGATCGACCTCGGCGTCCTGCGCCCGCCGTACCAGTTCAGCCTGATCATGGGCGTGCTGGGCGGCATCCCTGGAACGACGCGCGACCTCGTCCACCAGGTCGGCTCGCTGCCCGCGGACTCGACCTGGCAGGTGATCGGGATCGGCCTCGAGCAGTGGCGGCTGGTGGCCGCTGCCTTGAGCCTGGGCGGGAACCTTCGGGTCGGGCTGGAGGACAACTTCTACCTGGAGGAGGACCGCATGGCCGAGAGCAACGCAGACCTCGTCGAGAAGGCGGCGCGCCTCTGCCGCGACGTCGGCCGCGAGGTTGCGACGATCGCGGAGGCGCGGGCCCAGCTGGCCCTTCCGGCCGAGCCGCGGCAGGTGGCCGCGTAGATGGAGGTGAAAGCGGAGCTGGTCGGCAACGTCTGGAAGGTGGTCGCCAGCCCTGGTGACAGCGTCGAGGAGGACGACGTGCTGATGATCTTGGAGTCGATGAAGATGGAGATCCCGGTGACCGCGCCGGTCCCCGGCTCGGTGAAGGAGATCCGTGTCAAGGAGGGCGACGTCGTGAAGGAAGGTCAGGTCGTGGCGGTGATCGAGTAATGCCTGAGCAGGACACGCCGGGACTCGGCGTGCAGGTCAAGGTGCAGGAGAGCGCCAGCCAGGTCGTCTACACGGACGCCGTCCTGGTCAACGGCTCGCCGCTCGGCTTCATCCTCAACTTCGGCCAGTGGGCGCCGGAGCAGCCGAATCTGGTGCGCGTGTACTCGCGCGTCGGCATGAGCCCGAACCACCTGAAAATGCTGGCGGCGCTGCTGCAGCAGAACGTGGAGGGCTACGAGAAGCAGTTCGGACCGATCCCGGTGGCGCCGCTGCCCAACGAGCCGCCCCACAGCCACGTCGGCTTCGAGCCCGCCAAGGGAGTCATCGGCTAGGCTCGGGGTCGTGCGACCGACCGAGCTGCTCCTCCAGTACCAGCGCCTGGGCGACCGGTCGCGCGTTCTGCTCGACGAGAAGCAGCGGCTCGAGGATCGGTTGAACCGCCACGAGAAGATCGAGGCAGCCGAGGCTGCTGTCGCTGCCGCCGAGACCCAGCTCTCGGAGCTGACGCGCCGCTTCAAGGCGATGGATCTCGAGGTGGAGGGCCACCGCGGCAAGATGCGCACCCACGAGCGCGAGCTGATGAGCGGGCGCATCCGGAGCCCGACCGACCTCACCAAGATGAGCGAGGAGGTCTCCCACATGAAGGCCCGGCTCCTCGAGGAGGAGGAGGCCGAGCTGCAGCTGATGACCGCGCTCGAAGAGACCGAAGGCGAGCTCGAGCGGGCGCGAAAGGCGCTCGAAGCCGCTCGCGCGGAGGCGGTCGCGGAAGCCCCGGCGCTGCGGGAGCGGCTGGCCGCGGTCGAGAAGGAGATCGCCGAGCTGGAGGCACAGCGGGAGGCGGTCTGGGCGGAGATCCCGGCCGATCTGCAGTCCGCCTACAAGCGTCTCAACCGCATTCCCAACCCGGTCGTGGAGATGGTCGGCGGCCAGTGCCTGGGCTGCCGCGTGCAGCTGACCGCCAACGAGCTTCAGCAGCTCAGGCGGGGCGAGCGTTTCACCTGCCAGAACTGCAGCCGGATCCTGGTCCTGGGGTGAGAACCCTCCGGCTTTTCACTGATGGGGCCGCGCGCGGCAACCCCGGGCCGGCCGGGCTCGGCGTGGTCATCGAGGACGACCAGGGGATGCGGCTGCGGGGACTCTGCCGCTTCATCGGCACCGCCACCAACAACCAGGCGGAGTACCTCGCCTTGATCGAAGGCCTCCGCTCAGCGCAGGAATGGAAGCCGGACCGGCTCGAGGTCTACCTGGACTCGAACCTGGTCGTCGAGCAGGTCCAGGGGCGGTATCGCGTCAAGAACGCCGCGCTGCAGCCGCTGCACCGCGAGGCGACCCGGCTCCTTGCGGCCTTCCCTGAGGTCAAGGTCGGCCATGTTCGGCGGGAGAAGAACCGGGGGGCGGACGCCCTCGCCAACAAGGCAATCGACGAGTGGGCCGTAGCGCCGAAGGCTCAGCAGACGCTGAACCAGTAGGAGCCGTGCTCGGTCGCACCCTGAACGCCCTGCGCGGTGTAGGCCCCGGCCGTCAGATTGGCCCCTGTCAGCTCGACGGCGAACGCCTTGGACTGTCCCGGCTGGAGGCTGAGCGCAAGCGCTGGGCAGGCCTGCCGGAGGGAGGACGCATTCCAGACCTGGGCTCCTGCTGCGTTGACAACCACGACGTCCACCTGGCAGGCAGCGCCCGGCCCGGTGCAGGCTTCCAGGCTCTGGTTGGTGTAGGTCACGGTTGCCGTGATGAGCTGGCCGCGGTTGTAGACGCGGGCGTCGGTGGAAACGCGGCCCTGGCAGAGGCCGGCCCGAGGTGGCGAGGGGCCGACATCGGTCTGACTGGGTGCGACGCATCCCGCGGGGACGGTGGGAATCGAGCCACAGGCCACGGCCAGAGCTGCCAGTGCGGCGACGACCAATCGCATGCTGGAGTTAACGCGACCCGGTCCCGTGGGTATCATTTCGCTGGGCCGAGGCGGACGGGCGATCGCCGGTCGCGAAAGCGGCGGGAGGAAAGTCCGGGCTCCGCAGAGCAGGGCGCTGGGTAACACCCAGTCGGGGCGACCCGAAGGAAAGTGCCACAGAAATGACACCGCCGATTCGATGAGGTCTCCGGAGCTCGTCGAAGGCAAGGGTGAAATGGTGAGGCAAGAGCTCACCGGCGGCCGGGTGACCGGCCGGCCAGGCAAACCCCGCCCGGAGCAAGACCAAATAGGAGGGCGTTTTAAAGGCTGCTCGTCCAGCCCTCGGGTTAGCGGTCGCTCGAGGCGCCGGGAAACCGGCGTCCTAGACAGATGATCGCCGGAGGTGAAAGCCTCTACAGGACCCGGCTTATAGTCCGCTCTCGGCCCACCCCTCTAGACGTTGAGCTGCCTGAACAGCATGACCGCACCATCTAGTGGTCAGGGCTCGCCACGCGTTAGTTCAGTACCCAGTTCGTACCAATACCTTTATCTTCTATCCCCCTCGAAGGCGATCGCGTCCTCGCGCCGGAGACGGCTGCTAGTCCAGCAGCAAACGCTTGAGCACGTCCGCCAGCCAGGCCTCGCACTGATCGAACGACCAGCCCTTGTCGCGTCGCAGCGCGAGAAATTTGTCTGGGTCCCCCAACAACATGTAGTCAGCCGCCTGCTCAACCGTGATCCCCGTACGGAGCGCTCCCTTGCGCTCGAGCGACCGCGCGTACTCGAGGTGAGATCGCCGAACCGACACTGCCAGCTGACGAAGATTCTTGGCCAGGTCCGGATCTTGGGCGCGGGCACGAAGGGCCGACGCCGTATGCGCGCCTAGCTCCGCGTGGAGGCGGGCGCGCTGGGCGAAGAGCCCAACCTGTTCGCGAGGATCGGGCTCCTCCAGAAGCCGCCTCCGCTGCTCGACCAGCCGGGGGTCCTGGCGAGCCTGCTCGATGAACGCCCGCACAATCGCCGGTTTGGTGCCGAAGTGCTTGTAGACCGTCTGCACGGCGACGCCTGTCCGGGCGGCGATCTGCTCCATCGTGGTGGCCTCGTAGCCGTTCTTCACGACCAGCTCGCGCGCCGCTTCGATGATGGCGGCCTTGGTGGCGGTCAGCTGCGTGCGGCGGGTGGGTGAGTTGTACGGCCGGGGCTTGACAACGGCGGCCATTGGGTAGAGCATACCATTAAACCAGTAGAGATAGGCTCTACCGAAGGGGGAGGGGCGGGCGATGAGGACGATGGCGGGCGTGGACCTGGCGAATGCCCGAGACGCGGAGCTGGTCGGTGCCAAGGCCGCAAACCTGGGGCAACTGATCCAGGCCGGGTTCGACGTCCCCGCGGGGGTCGTCCTGCCGGCCAGCCTCGAGGATGCGGGCGTGCCGGCCGCCGCCGCCGAGGCGCTGGCCCGCCTTCGAGGAGATCGCTTCGCGATCCGCTCCTCGGCGATCTCCGAGGACCTGGCCGGCGCCTCCTTTGCGGGCCAGTACGAGACCCTGCTCAACGTGCCGCGCGAGGGAGTGGCCGACGCCGTGGGCGCCTGCCGGGACTCAGCCTCGGCGCAGCGAGTCGCCGCGTACCGCGACAGGAAAGAGCTCGGTGAGGCGCCTTCCGCGGTTGCCGTCATCGTCCAGGAGATGGTCGACGCAGAGGCGGCCGGAGTCGCCTTCAGCGCTGACCCGGTTACCGGAGCACGCGATCGAGTCCTCGTCAGCGCGGTAAAGGGGCTCGGGGAGCGCTTGGTCTCCGGCCAGGCCACGGCCGACGAGTGGTGGGTCGAGTCGGGCAAGGCAACCTGCCGCACCGCAGCCGAGGGAGCCGTCGACGCCGACACGGTACTCCGGGTGGCCACTCTCGCCCAGGCCGCGGCCGACCACTTCCGGCAGCCGCAGGACATCGAGTGGGCGCTCGACAGCACGGGCAGGCTGTTGGTGCTGCAGGCCCGGCCGATCACGGCCCTGCCAGACGAGGTCCGCTGGGAGGCACCCGGCGGCGGGTCTTACGTCCGCAACTACCGGCTCGGGGAGTGGTTCTTCGAGCCCCTCACGCCACTCTTCGCTGACTGGCTTGTCAAGCGGCTTGAATCACGCGTGGTGGACGTATCGCACCAGGTCTACGGGTTTCCGCTCCCTGATAGGTCTCACGCCCTGGTCAACGGGTGGTACTTCCAGGGCTTGGGCTGGCTGCCGCGCAGCCGGCTCCGGCTGGTCGGCATCTTGCTGAGGGGCGTGCTGGCTAAGGGCGCTTTCCGGAGCCGGCGCCGGCTGGTTCTGATGATGCCCCCGAACCTCGAACTTGGAGTCAGGGCCCACCAGGACGAGTTTCGGCGGCGAGTCCAGCCCGCCCACCGGCAACTCGTCGAAGAGTGTTCGAAGCGCGAAAGTGCAGCCGGGCCGCCGGAGCTGGTGGAGCTGGTGGATCAGCTGGCCGACGATGCCGGCGAGTACTTCTGGTACATCGGGATAGTCGGCGGCTACGCCTGGAAGTCGGAGCTCAAGCTCGCCCGGTTCTGCCGCCGGCACCTGGCGGTCTCAGACCTGGCAAGCCATCAGGAACTCGTGCTGGCGTGTCGCGAGCCCGAGCCAGCGCCGCACACGGTGTTCAGCCTGGACTGGTACCGGGCGCTGCCGAGCGAAACCGCCTCATCCGACGTCGGTGACGAGAGGCGGGTGCGCCACGAACGCCTTCGCGTTCGACGCCAGGCAGCCGAGTCGGCGGCCCGCGCGGCGCTGGCCGGCCAGCCCAAGCTCCGGCAGCGCTTCGAGGCCCTGCTCTCAGTTGCCCAGGAGTTCGCCGCGGTCCGCGAGGAGCAGGTCTCGGAGCTCACGCTCGCCTGGCCGGTCTTCAGGTTGGCCCTGCGCCGCCTGGGGGAGGAGCTCGTCCGGCGCAAGGTCCTCGATGAGGCGGACGAGATCTACTTCCTGACCCGCGGGGAGGTGATCGCGGCCTCTGGCGACCTGGCCCAGACGGCCGGGACCCGGCGGGAGATCTGGGAGCGGCATCGCCGCCTCAGCCCTCCACTCTGGCTGGGACCCGAGCATCCGCTCTGGCGGCAGATGATGGACGACCAGGTCGACTCCTTCAGGGCGGCGACAGCGACTAGCGGCCAAGAGCTGGTGCGCGGCATGCCGAGCAGTCCAGGCGTCGCCCGCGGACGCGTCCGCGTGGTCACTGGGCCTGAAGGCTTCGGCAGCTTCCAGGCTGGCGAGATCCTGGTAGCTCAGGCCACCACACCGGGCTGGACGCCACTCTTCGCGCGTGCCGCGGCGGTCGTCACGGACACGGGAAGCGTGATGGCGCACGCGTCGTTGGTAGCGCGCGAGTACGGAATACCGGCGGTCGTTGGCACCGGCGAAGCCACGCGAAAGCTTCGCGACGGCATGCTCATCACGGTCGACGGCTCGGCCGGTGTCGTTCTGGAGGGAGTTAGGAATTAACGAGCAGCTTTCCGGCGCCGGGGTGGGAGGTCCGGCAACCGGCGATGCAGAGCGGCACGATCAGTCACCGGCTGGAGGCGATTCCGGAGGGAACTCGATTCATCACTCGCTAGAAGTCGTGCAGTAAGTTCCAGCGCGGCGACATCCTGCTGACGCAGGCCGCCATGCCGGCCTGGACACCCCTGTTTCAGCTGGCTGCCGGGGTTATCACGGACACGGGGACGCTGGCCGCCCACGCCTCACTGGTGGCGCGGGAGGTCGGAATCCCGGCGGTCGTTGGAACCGGTGACGCAACGAGGCGCTTGCACGACGGCCAGGTTGTGACCGTCGATGGTGGGGCCGGGCTCGTCGAACTCGGACGGCCTTAGCCGCGGCGCACGTCCGTCAGCGCTGGGCCGGAAAGGACCGAAGGAAGCTGCGCACCTCCGCATCGAAGCGGTCCGCCGCCTCCTAGCTGCGGTCTTCGACCTCGGCGAACACCTCGAACCGCTCGCTTCGGTCCGGCGCGCGCTGCGGTTCCGCGCGGCCTGCCTCCTCACGCTGTCGCTTGATCGAGGCCATCACTGCAGGCATGGCTGCTGCGGGGGCGTTCGGGTCGTTCCAGACCGTCACCGAGAGCCTCTTTCCGGCTTCGCGATCAACAAGCCAGTAGGCAGCGCGTAAGCCAGCGGCCCCGCGAATCGAGGGCACGACCTCCTCTCGCACGTGACGCATACCCTCGTCCAGTTGCTCACCGCTTTCCTCGAATGTGGCGATTGTCACGATCATTTCTTCTCTGTCCTCCTAAAGTCGTGGGGGGGAAGGGTAAGGACTCGTGTGCGCCCTGGCTGGCGCCCCGTCGAACCGGGCTCCCCTCCGGATGATGTCGGCCCATGGTTCGAATCCAGGCGTAACTTGATCAGGCTCAAGGTCGGCTCACGGAGGTGACGGAATGACACTTCAGGTGATCGCCCTTCCCGGCGGCGTCATGCCGGCCGAGGTGCGTTATGCGCCGCTGGCATCCGCTTTGGCGAACGACGTACAGCTTCATTTCAAGAATCTCGAGGTCTACGCGGGGGACGTACCACCGACCGGCTACTCGATCGATCTCGAGGTCGAGGCGCTGGCCAGCTTTGCCGACTCGCTCGGGCTCGCCCGTTTCCACCTGCTCGGCTATTCCGGCGGGGGCTTCGTCTCGCTCGCGTTCGCAGGCGCCCACCCAGACCGCCTTCTGAGCCTGGCGCTCTTCGAGCCGGCCTCGATACCCGGCGAGCTGAGCGCCGAGGAGGCGCGGCTGGCCGATCGGCTCCGGGCAGGGCTGGCCGGCGTCAGCGGTTCGGACTTCATGAGCGCGTTCGTCGGCCTGCAGATCCGGCCTGGTGCCCAGTTACCACCACCGGTCGACCCCGCGCCGCCCTGGATGCGCAGCCGCCCAGCCGGGATCGCCGCGATGATGGCGGCGTTCCCCGAGCATCGGTTCGATCGGGCCCACTTTCGGAAGTGCCAGTTCCCGGTGTTCTACGGCTATGGCGACCTGACAGGCGAGCAGGAGGAGGTCAGGGCCGCCGTCCTGGCTCGATTGCTGCCGGACCTTCACGTCCGGAGGTTCACGGGAGTCCATCACTTCGTGCCGCCCCAGGAGATCTACACGGGGGAGCATGTCCGCGAGCTGCGGGGTCTCTGGGCACGGGCCGCAATTCCCGCGCCGGCGTAAGGCAGCTCGTCGTTCTCACGCCGGCTGACCACTGCCCGTCACCACAAATCCCCACAGCCAAACTGTTGTTCGTGGCGCAGTCCGACCCACACCGGATGTGGTTGTGATGGTGTTGACTAGGCACAACATCTAGACGCTCTACAGGCCGCGACCCGAAAGCTGCGCTACATCTTGTGGTTTGGCGTATTGACACCGAAATGGGCTGTGTGTAGGGTTGCGGGGAATCGCGGTGATTAGTGGGGAAAAGTGGTGATCCAGCAACGAACGGGCATCCGTCTCAGCACACGTCCTGGTAAGGCACCCAGCACACCGTCAGAGCTTCCGCTTTTCCCCGGCGCCGCGGTTGTCCCCGTCCGCATGGCCTCCGCCTGGGCGATGTTCGGCCAGGGAGTCCGGCCCGTGATCATTTCCCCCGCGGCCTGGCCGCGGCTCGGCTGAATGCGTGTTCAGCGGAGCCTTCCGGCCGAAGGTGGACGCCAAGGGACGGCTGGCCATCCCGAAGCAGTATCGGGACCAGCTGGATCGCGGCGCGGTCATCTCGATCGGTCCCGAAACGGTGCTGACCATCTACCCGAAGACAGAGTGGGACAACCTGCGGGACGTGCTCCGCTCGCCGCTCACCGCCACACCGGAGCAGCGCGAGCTCTCCCGGGCGATGAGCGCTTTGGCGGTGCCGTGCGAGTTCGATGCCCAGGGTCGCGTGACCTTGAGCCACGAACAGCGCCGCCTGGCGGGGATCGAGCCCGAGTCGACGACGGTCGTGATCGGCAACCAGACGGTCGTCGAAATCTGGGCGGAGGCCCGCTGGGACAGCTACTCCGCCGGCGCGTTCAGCAACTTCACAGACAACGTCAATAAGGTGACGCGCTCAATCTGAGCGGGTGACCGACCACCGACCTGTACTTTCAAAAGAGTCAATAGAGCTCCTTCAGCCCCGACCGGGGGCCGTCTTCGTCGATGGCACCCTTGGCGGGGGAGGACACGCCCGGGCCTTGCTCGAGCGCATCCGGCCAGGCGGCCGGCTGGTCGGGATCGATCGTGATCCCGCCGCCATCGCTGCGGCCAAGATCGCTTTAGCGGGCTTCGATCCGCCACCCATCCTGGTTCACGGCAACTTCGCGGACCTGGACCGCCTCGCTCGCGAGGCGGGCATCGCGGCGGCGGACGGCGTGCTCCTCGACCTCGGGCTCTCCAGCCACCAGCTCGACGACCCGGAGCGAGGCTTCAGCTTCCGCTCCGCAGGGCCGCTCGACATGCGGATGGACACCACCGCACCGGTCACCGCGGCCGACCTGGTGAACAAGCTGGACCAGCGCCGGCTGGCCCAACTCATCTCCCGCCTGGGAGAGGAGCGCTGGGCGGCGCGCATCGCCCAGTTCATCGTCCGCCGCCGGCCGCTCCGAACGACCCGCGACCTGGCGGAGGCTGTGGAAGCCGCGATCCCGCGCGGCGCCTGGCCCAAGGACATCCATCCGGCAACCCGGACCTTCCAGGCGATCCGGATGGAGGTCAACGATGAGCTGGGGAGCCTCGAACAAGGCCTGAAGGCCGCAACCTCGTTTCTTACGCCCGGTGGGCGCATGGCGGCGATCTCATTCCATTCCCTTGAAGATCGACTTGTCAAAGTCCACATTGCAGCCGAGTCGAAAGACTGTGTCTGTCCCCCCCAACAGCCAGTCTGTACCTGCGCTCACCGGGCACACCTTCGGGCCGTCACGCGACGGCCCGTCACACCCTCCCCCGAGGAGGTGGCCGGCAACCCCCGCGCCCGTTCCGCGAAGCTGCGGGTGGCGGAAAAGATCTAGCACTCGAAGAGGAACTGCGTCTTGGTAACGAATCCGAATATCGGGCTCCGGCCCATCCGCCCGCGGGGCTCCGCCCTGGCCGGTGCGGTCCGGCTCCCGGCTCACGCGCAGCTGCGCAGCCAGCGGTCTCGGCGCCGCCGGCGCGAGCGCTTGAGCCTGCCTCAGCCTGCCACGCTCGACCTTGGTCGGCGGCTCCGGCTGGGCAGCTTTGCGCGCGTCTACATCCTGGTCGGAGCCGTCCTTGCCGTGGTCCTGCTCTACCTCCTGCAGGTGGCCACCGCCACCCAGCAGTCCTACGAGATCGGCCAGCTCCAGCGCCAGCAGACGGACCTGCTGGCAGAGCAGGACCAGCTCCGGTATCAGGAGGCGGCGCTCCGCTCGCCGAGCAAGGTCGAGCAGCAGGCCGCCCAGGCCAGCCTGACCCGGCCGGTTCCCTATCGCTACGTCGACTATCGGCCGGTCGACTTGAACCTGGAGGCGCCGCCGCCGGCCGCCCCGGATTCGAGCCCGCTCTGGCAGCGCAGCCTGGCCAGCCTCGATCGCGCCTTCGGCGGCCAGGACGCGCTGGCGAAGGGGCGATAGTGGACTTCGCCCGAGGCAACGTGCGAGCCCGGGCGAGAGAGGCGACCAGGATTGGCCGGCGCGAGCCGTTCTACAAAGCGCGCGTCCTTGCCCTGCTGCTGGTGGCGCTCCTGCTGGCTTCGGTGATCTGGGGCCGGCTCTTCTACTGGCAGGTCGTCGAGCACAAGACGCTTTCCGCCGACGCGGTCGGCCAGTACAGCGCACAAATCGTGCTGCCCGCCGCCCGCGGCCAGGTCTACGACCGTGACCGACTCTCCCTGGCGATCGACGTCACCGTTTACTCGGTCTTCGTGTCTCCTGACCAGGTGCCGGCGCGCAAGCGCGAGCACGTGGCCGTGGCCCTCAGCAGCGTTCTCGGCAAGCCTGTCGGTGAGGTCATGGCCATCCTCGCGAGCCAGGCCAAGTTCGCCTACATCGCGCGCCGCCAGCCCAAGGAGATCGCCGACAAGCTGAAGCATCTCGACCTGCCGGGCGTCGGCCTGGAGGCCGATCAGCAACGCTCCTACCTTCCGGGCGGGTCGGCGAACGTGAGCCTGGCGGCCAACCTGCTGGGCTTCGTGAACTACGAAGGCCGCGGTCAGTACGGCATCGAGGGGTACTACAACAAGACGCTCTCCGGCCAGGCCGGCTACATGTCGACCTACCGGGATATGACCGGCCGGGAGATCGCGCTCGGCAACACCGCGAAGCGCGACCCCGTGAACGGACAGGACCTGGTCCTGACGCTGGACAGCTCTATTCAGCACACGGCCGAAGAGGCGCTCGCCTCCGGCGTCCAGGCAAACCACGCCGAAAGCGGAACCGTCCTGGTGATGGACACCCACACCGGCGGCCTGGTGGCCTGGGCCGATTACCCGTCCTACAACGCCAACGACTTTGCTCATACGGCGGTCGGGGGCTTCATCGATCCGGCCGTGTCCCACCTCTACGAGCCGGGCTCGGTGATGAAGATCGTCACGCTCTCGGGTGCAATCGAGAACCACGCGATCACGCCCCAGACGACCATCTACGACCCGGGCTGGATCAGGGTCCAGGGCGCCACCCTCTACGACTGGGACCGTGCCAACCGCGGCACGGTTTCCTACACCAAAGTGCTGGAATCGTCGCTCAACGTCGGTGCGGTGAAGGCGATGCAGACCGAGGGCAAGGACGCCTATTACCGCAACCTGGTCAACTTCGGATTCGCGCGCCAGTCCGGCATGGATGTCGCGGCGGAGTCGACCGAGCCTCTGCGCGCCCTGGGTGACTTTCGCGAGTCCGAGCTGTCCACGACGACCTACGGACAGGGCATCGACGTCAACCCGGTCCAGATGCTGGCCGCGGTCAATGTCGTCGCCAACGGCGGCCGCTACGCGCAGCCGCACGTGGTCGACCTGATCGGCGGCCGTCCGGCGCCGCTCGCGATCGCGCCCCAGCCGCAGGTGATCAGCCCGGACACCGCTGCGCAGATGACCACGATGATGAAGTCGGTGGTCCAGCACGGCTCCGGCCACGAGACCCGCATCGACGGCTTCCAGCTGGACGAAGCCGGCAAGACGGGTACGTCGCAGATGCTGGTGAATGGCCAGTATTCGCTCGACGTTTGGTCCAGCTACGTCGGGTTCATGCCTGCCAGCAATCCACGGTTCACGATGCTCGTGATCGTCCGCAAGCCGCATAACGCGACCTGGATCCTGAATGACGGATACATCGTCGCGGCGCCGCTCTGGAAGCGGATCGCGCAGGCGATCGTGCTGAACTGGCACATCGCTCCGACGCCCGGGATTGCACCCGTCTAATCGCCGGGTATACCGCAGGTTGCGCGGGCGCGATTTCTTCTAAATGGAGCGGGCCGTTGCATAACCCTTGAGCGAGGGACCCGGTTTGAAGTCGTAAAGGCCCTTCCTTGTAGGCTCGCGCGCCGCAGCGCGCGGCGGGCAGGCCGAGTGGCCTGCTCCAATTAATTAAGAAATGCCCGTCCAAATGCCTGGTAGCAAGCGGCACTTCACGTCTGTGCACACCGATTCCCGAGAGGTGAAGCCGGGCGGCCTCTTCTTTGCGCTGCGGGGCGCCGCCATGGACGGCCATCGCTTTGTTGAGGACGCGGTCGGCCGTGGCGCGGCGGGGGTGGTGGTGGAGCGGCCCGTCGAGGCGGGCGAGGCCGAGGTCATCACCGTGCCAGACACCTGGCACGCGCTCTACGACCTCGCCGCCGAACGCCTCCGGCAGGCCGCCCCGCTCGTGGTGGCCGTGACCGGATCGAACGGCAAGACCTCGACGAAGGAGATGATCGCTGCGGTGCTGGCGGTCAAGCACAAGGTCATCAAGACCGAGGGCAACCTCAACACCGAAACCGGCGTACCTCTCACGATCCTCCGGCTCGAACCAGGCGTTCACGACGCGCTCGTCCTCGAGCTGGGCCTGCAGGGACCTGGGGAGATCGGGCCGCTCGCCGACCTGGCCCGGCCGCGCGTCGGCGTCGTGACAAACATCGGCACGGTGCACATGGAATTCTTCCAATCGCAGGAGCAGCTGGCTCGAGCGAAGGGTGAGCTGGTCGAGCGGCTGCCGCCCGACGGGCTCGCGATCCTCAACGCGGACGACCCCCTGACCCCGCTGCTTGAGGGCCTGGCGACCGCGCCGGTGGTCACGTTCGGGCTCGATGGCGGCGACTACCAGGGGACCGGGTACCAGGCCGGCGCCTTCAACGTCCGCGACGTGCCGGTGAGATTGCGCCTTCCCGGCCGCCACCAAGCGCGCAACGCCCTGGCCGCGCTGGCGGCCGGCGAGTTCGCGGGCGTCCCGCTGGCCGAAGGCGCAAAGGCACTGGAGGATGTCCATGTCGACCGCCGCCTCGAGGCGCGTGCCGCGCCAGCCGGCTTTGCGGTTCTGGACGATGCTTACAACGCGAGCCCGGAGTCGATGCTGGCCGCATTCGAGGCGGTCGCCGACCAGGCCGCTCATCGCCGCTATGCGGTTCTTGGCGAGATGCGCGAGCTGGGTCGCCTGGCCGACGCCGCGCACGAGGAGGTCGGGCGACGCGCGCGGGAGGTCTTCGACGCCGTCTGCGTCGTCGACGTGGGCCGGGGCCGGCTCCTGGCCGAAGCCGCGGGCGCCGATCTGGTGCCCGATAAGGCGGCCGCGGTGAAGTGGGTCAAGGCCCACGCCGGCGAGGGGGACCTGGTCCTGGTCAAGGGATCGCACGGCGTCGCCTTGGAAGAGGTGGTCGAGCAATTACTTCGGCGATAGGAACAGCCCTGGCCTTCGACGTCCTGACAGTTGCGGTCAGCTTCGCCATCGCACTCGCGCTCTACCCGCCTTTCATCCGGCTCCTGCGGCGCCGCCGCGCCGGCCAGGTCATCCAGGAGGAGCTGCCGGCCGAGCACCAGGCCAAGGCTGGCACGCCGACCGGTGGCGGCATCCTCTTCGTGGTTCTGGGGCTGCTCGGCGGCGTGCTCGCCATCTGGGCAGGGCATCGCGGAGCCGTGCCAGCACTGGCCGGCCTCGTCTGCGGCGGCCTTGTCGGCCTCGCCGACGACCTCCGCAAGCTCAGGGTCGGCTCCCTCGGCATCCCGGCCCGGGCCAAGTTCCCGCTTCAGTTCCTGCTCGCCGTGCCGGTCGCCTGGCTGGCCTATCAGCCGCACCAGCTGTTGGTTCCCTTCGACCTCGGCTGGCTCTACTGGCCCCTCGCCCTGCTGGCGATCGTGGGAGCCGCCAACGCGGTCAACATCACCGACGGCATCGACGGACTCTGCGGCGGCCTGGCGGCCATCGCGCTGACCGTGCTGGCGCTGCTCCTGCCGGACGGCTCCGCCGGCGAGAAGGCGGTCGCGATGGCCCTGGTCGGCGGCCTCCTCGCCTTCCTCTGGTACAACCGCCGGCCGGCGCGGGTTTTCATGGGCGATACCGGGTCGCTCGGACTCGGCTACGCGCTGGCCGCGATGGCGCTCCAGCAAGGCGTGGTCCTGCTCCTGCCGCTGCTCGGTTTGGTCTTCGTGATAGAGACGCTGTCTGTCATTATTCAGGTCGCCTATTTCAAGGCGACCGGCGGGCGCCGGGTCTTCAAGATGACCCCGATCCACTTCACGTTCCAGCTCGAGGGTTGGTCCGAGGACCGCATCGACGTGGTTTTCTGGACCGTCGGCCTGGTTGTCGCCGCCGTCACGGTCGGTCTCGCCAGGACCGTGATCCGGTGACTGCCCTCGTGGTCGGGCTCGGACGCAGCGGGGTAGCGCTGGCTCGCTTCCTCCGCAATCGCGGCGACAAAGTCCGCGTCTGCGACTTGAAGCCGGCCGAGAAGCTGCGGGAGTACATCTCCAAGCTTCCTGCCGGCTGCGACCTCCACCTGGGCGGCTACGACGAGTCCGTGCTCCGCGGCTGCGACGAGGTTTACGCGAGCCCTGGTGTGCCCTGGAACGCGCCGCTTTTGAAGCAGGCTCGCTTGAAGGGACTGACCGTGAGCAGCGAGATGGACCTCTTCTTCCGCTACTGCCCGGCCCCGATCGTCGGCATCACCGGCACCAACGGAAAGACGACGACCACCGCGCTGACCGCACAGGTCCTCGGGCGCGGCCGGCGGCCGGTGCTGGTCGGCGGCAACATCGGCGAGACTGTCCTCGATCGCCTCCCCGCGGTGACCCCCGACCACTGGGTCGTCCTGGAGCTCTCGAGCTTCCAGCTGGAGACGATCTCCCGCCCCCGCGTGCACGTTGCGGTCGTGCTCAACATCACGCCCGACCACCTCGATCGTCACGGCAGCTTCAAGGCGTATGTCGACTCCAAGGCCAGGCTGGTCGAGCACCAGGGCGCCGGCGACTACGCGGTCCTCAACGGGCGCGACGAGACCTGCCGGCAGCTGGCTCAGCGGACCCGGGCCAAAGTCGTCTGGTTCGACCAGCACGAGCCCGCGCCACCGATGCCAATACCTGGTCAGCACAATCTTGAAAACGCGCTCGCAGCGGCGGCGGTGGGGCGCATCGCCGGACTGGCCGACGAGCAGATCAACGAAGCGGTGGCCGGGTTCGAAGGGGTGGAGCACCGCCTCGAGCTGGTCGGCAAGTGGAACGGAGTGCGCTGGTACAACGACTCCAAGGCCACCAACCCCGACGCTGGGCGGGTCGCCCTGGCAGCTTTCGCGGGGGAGCCGCTGGTGCTGATCGCGGGCGGTCACGGCAGCGGCTTCGACTTGAAGCAGTGGGTGGGTGAGATCAAGGAGAGGGCGGCAGCCGTGGTCTTGATCGGCGAGTCGGCCGGGCTCCTCGAAAAGGAGCTCGCGGGCCATCCTTCCCTCCACCGAGCCAGAGACCTGGATCACGCCGTCGAGCTCGCGGCCGCCCTGGCCGAGCCAGGCGGCGTCGTGCTGCTCAGCCCCGGCTACAAGAGCTTCGACTGGTTCACCTCCTTCGAAGACCGCGGGCGCCGGTTCAAAGACTCGGTCCGCCGCTGGAACGCGAGGCGGACGGCGTGAGCGAGGAGGCGGTCAGGACCGCGCACGGCGATCGCTGGCTGCTTCTTGTCACCGTGCTGCTGCTGGCCGCCGGCCTGGTGATGGTCCTGAGCGCGAGCCAGGCCCTGGCCTACGTCGAGCATCGGGCGCCGCTCTATTACTTCGAGCGCCAGCTGGCGTCGGTCGGCCTCGGGGGCGCGGCCATGGTCGTCCTGATGCGTGTCGACTACCGGCACCTGCCGCCCTTGATCGTGCCCGGGGCGGCGATGGCGACTGTGCTGCTCGTGCTGGTTCCCCTGGTCGGCGTCCAGTCCAACGGCGCCCGGCGCTGGTTCGCGATCGGCTCCCTTGTGGTCCAGCCCACCGAGCTCGCCAAGCTCGCCTTCGCGCTCTTCATCAGCTACTGGCTCGTCCGCCGGGGCCCCCGCCTGCGCGAGTGGAAGGCAGGCTTCGTACCCTTCGCGGTGCTCCTGGGCGGCGCCGTCGGGCTGGTCCTGCTCGAGAAAGACCTGGGGACCTCGGTGATCATCGCCGCGATCCTCGTCAGCGCCTATTTCGCGGGCGGTGGGCGCAAGCGCTACCTGGCGGTGCTGGTTCTGGGGCTGGCGGTCGTCTTCCTGGCGGTGGTCCTCTACGAGCCCTACCGCGCGGCTCGCCTGGTCACCTTCACCAACCCCTTCGCCGACCCGCTTGGCGCCGGCTTCCAGTCGACGCAGGCCATTTACGCGCTCGGTTCAGGCGGGGCCTTCGGCGTCGGCCTCGGTCACTCGGTCCAGAAGTTCCTCTGGCTGCCGGAGGCCCACACCGACTTCATCTTCGCGATCGTGGGCGAGGAGACGGGCCTCGCCGGCACCACCGCCATCCTGGCCGGCTTCGTCTTCTTCGCGGTGCGCGGCTACCGGGCCGCGCTGCGCGCGCCGGACGCGCTGGGGCGCGTGCTTGCCACGGCGATCACGACCTGGATCGCGTTCCAGGCGCTGGTCAACATGGCGACGGTCACCGACACGCTCCCCATCACCGGCGTTCCCTTGCCTTTGATCAGCTACGGTGGGACCTCGGTCGCCACCAGCCTGGCCGCGATCGGGATCCTGCTCAGCATCGCCAGCCGGGGGCGGCAGTCCCTTCTCGATTCTTCAAGGAGGTCCGATGCGGCTCTTGATCTCGGGAGGCGGGACTGGCGGTCACCTCTTCCCAGCGCTCGCCGTCGCGCGAGCGTTCCGCGCTGAGAGCCGCTCGGGCGCGGTCCTCCTCGTCGGCCGCGCCGGGGGCCCCGAGGAGAAGCTCGTCGTCGATGCCGGCTTCGACCTGGAGACAATCGTGATCCGTGGGTTCGACCGCGACGCCACCTGGAAGAACCTGGGTCTCCCCGTCGTGCTGCCGGCGGCTCTGGCCCGCGGGTACTCCATCGTCCGGCGCTTCCGACCCGACGTCGTGCTGGGAGTCGGCGGCTACGCGATGGTTCCAAGCGTCGCCGCGGCAAGGGTCGGGAGGGTGCCTTATGTCCTCCACGAGCAGAACTTCCTACCTGGGCTGGCGACGCGGAGCCTGGCCGGCGGCGCGGCGGCGGTCTGCATCACCTTTCCAGGGACCTCGGTGCGCGCCCGTCGGGTGGAGCTGACCGGCTTGCCCCTGCGGCCGGGCTTCTCGCGCCGCACGCCTGCGATCCCTCCCCGGAAGCTGCTCGTGACCGGCGGGTCGCAAGGCGCCCGCCGCCTGAACGAGGTGGTCTGGGAGGCCCTCGAAGACCTCCTCGCCCGCTTCACCGAGGTGATCCATGTGACCGGCAGGCAGGGCGCCGAGGAGGGGCGGCGGCGCGCCCGTCCTCGCTACAGACCCCTGGATTTCACGGCCGACATGGCCGGCCTCCTGGCCGAAGCTGACCTGGTCGTCTCCCGAGCCGGCGTGGGGACCCTGGCCGAGATAACCGCTGTCGGGCTGCCCGCCATCCTCGTGCCGGGAACCTTTGGGGGCGGCCACCAGGAAGCGAACGCGGCGGTGCTGGTCGAGGCCGGCGCCGCGGTCCGGATCGGGGACGACGACTTCGATCCCCAGCGGCTGTTGGTGGCGATCTCCTCACTGGACGAGGAGCGGCTGCGGCGCCTGGCGGACGCCTCGGCGAGCCTCGGCCGCCACGATGCCGCTGAGCGCGTGCTGGCCGTGCTGAAAGAGGTTGCCGCAAGGTGAGTCAGCCCGGATGAAGGTTCACCTGATGGGCATCGGCGGGACCGGCGTCTCCTCGCTGGCGCTCGTGCTCCTGCGCCGGGGCGACGAGGTCTCCGGCTGCGATGCGCAGGCCTCGGCCACGACCGAGCAGCTGGCTAAGGCGGGCGCCCGGATCGCGATCGGCCATGACGCGGCGCACGTCGCGGGCCAGGACCTGGTGGTGCATAGCGCCGCCATCCCTGCGACCCAGGAGGAACTGGTCGCCGCCCGTGACGCGGAAATCGAGACTTTGACGCGGGCCGAGCTGCTGGCCCAGCTGATGCGCTCCAGTGACGCGATCGCGGTCGCCGGCACACATGGAAAGACGACGACCACCTACATGCTCGGCCACATCCTGACCGAGGCCGGCTACGACCCGTCGGTACTGGTCGGCGACGGCGCCAACACCCGCGCCGGAGGCAGCCGCTGGCTCGTCGCGGAGGCCGACGAGAGCGACGGTTCGCTGGTCCTCCATGAGCCGCGTTACGCGATCGTCACGAATCTGGAGCTGGACCATCCGGATCACTTCACTACGCTGGAAGCGGTCGAGGAGGTCTTCGCCAGCTTCCTCTCACATCTCCCGAGCGATGGCCTGGCCGTCATCTGCGCAGAGGACGAGAAGCTGCTCACCCTGCCCACGCCGGCGCGCCGCGTCACCTATGGCATCGAGCGGGGCGACTACAAGTGGCGCGCGCTGGGCTTCGAGGTCAAGGTTCCGGGCCGGCACAACGCGCTCAACGCCTGCGGCGCGGCGGCCCTGGCGATCGAGCTGGGCGTGTCGCGGGATGCGGTGGGTCGCGCGCTCGCCTCCTTCAAGGGCGCCCGCCGCCGGCTGGAGCACGTCGGCGCCTGGCGGGAGGCCGAACTCTACGACGACTACGGTCACCACCCGACCGAGGTGCGGGCGACAGTGGCTGCCGTCCGGGAGCTGCAGCCCAAACGAGTGGTGCTGGTCTTCCAGCCCCACCGTTACAGCCGCTACGCGCACTTCCGCGACGACTTCGCGAAGGCCCTCGCGAGCGCCGACCAGGTGGTCGTAACCGAAATCTATGGGGCCGGCGAAGCGAACCCGGAGGGAATCTCCTCGCGCGAGCTGGCGGGCGCCGTGCCAGGCGCCAGCTTCGCGGCCGACCTCGCCGAAGTCCGTGCGCAGGTCGAGAAGCTCGTCCAACCGGGTGATCTGGTCCTCTTCATGGGCGCGGGCGATATCTGGAAGGTGCCCCATCAGCTGGCGGAATAAGTCCAACCTGGCCTGGCTCAGCGGCCTGGATCATGCGGCGCCGGACCGGCCGCTGGACAAGCTCACGTCGTTCAACATCGGGGGCCCGGCAGACTACTTTGTTGAGACCGCAGAACCAGGACCGCTTGTCAGCGGCTGCTGGCAGCGCGAGATCCCGTATCTGCTGCTGGGCGCCGGGACCAACCTTCTGGTCGGAGACGGCGGCGTCGAGGGCCTGGTGATCCGCGACGTCAACCGCGGCTTCAAGCAGGACGGCGACCGGGTCTTCGGCGGCGCGGGTCTCAAGATGATGCGCCTCGCCCGACTGGCGGCCGACCACGACCTGACCGGCTTGGAATTCGCCATCGGCATCCCGGGCACTGTGGGCGGCGCCGTCTACCAGAACGCCGGCTGCTGGGGGTGCGAGGTGAAGGACGTCCTCGCCGGCGCGGAGGGTGACGGCGTCCACTGGCAGCCAGCCGACCTCGGGTTCGGCTATCGCACCTCTGCCTTTCGGGAGGGTGCGCTGCACGGGCACCTCATCGCCGGCGCCTGGTTCCAGCTCCGGCCCGGCGACGGTCACGCCTCGCGCGAGCAGATGGCGACCTGGACCGCCGAGCGCAAGCAGACCCAGCCGGTCGCCACCAAGAACTGTGGCAGCGTCTTCAAGAACCCGTCCGGCGACTCGGCCGGGCGCCTGGTGGAGGCGGCGGGACTGAAAGGCGCTCGCGAGGGCGCCGCGCTGATCAGCACGAAGCACGCGAACTTCATCGAGAACGCGGGCGGCGCCACCGCCGCCGACGTACGAAAGCTGATCGAGCGCGCGCGCGAGGCGGTGCTGAAGCAGTTCGGCGTGGTCCTGGAGACAGAGGTCGAGATGGTGGGCCGGGAGAAGCCCCGCAGTTGAAGGTGGCCGTGCTCGCCGGCGGCCGGTCGTCGGAGCGGGAGGTCTCGCTCCATTCTGGCGCCCAGGTCGAAGCGGCCCTCAAACGGCGCGGCCACGAGGTCAGCGTCCTTGATGTGGATCGCGAGGTCTGGCCGAGACTTGCAGCTGGCGGTTTCGACTGCGTTTTCATCGCGCTCCACGGTCCGATCGGCGAGGACGGCACGGTGCAGGGGATGCTGGAGGTCCTGGAGATCCCGTACACCGGCTGCGGCGTGCTGGCGAGCGCGCTCTGCATCGACAAGGCGATCGCCAACCGTCTGCTGGAGCAGGCCGGCCTGGCCATCCCCGCCTACCAGGATCACGACGTCCGGGAGGGCATCCCGGCCGACCTCGTGGACAACTTGGTGGCGGGCCTGGGCCTGCCCCTGGTGGTGAAGCCGACCCGCCAGGGCTCGACGGTCGGACTCACCGTCGCCCGGAGCGGCGAGGAGGTCGCCGACGGCCTGGTTCTCGCGGGCCGCTACGACTACCGCGTGCTGGCCCAGCGCTTCGTGACCGGCACCGAGATCACCGTCGGCGTGCTGGCGACGCCCGACCTTCAGGTCTTGCCGACCCTCGAGATCGTCAGTGAGAACCCGGTCTACGACTACGACGCCAAGTACACCGCCGGTAAGAGCCACCACATCATCCCCGCCCGGATCTCGGAAGCGGCGCGCCGGCGCGCCTCAGTGGCCGCCGAGCTCGCCTTTCGAACACTGCGCTGCGAAGGCATGGCCCGCGTCGACCTGATCGTTGACTCGGAGGGAGTGCCCTGGGTGCTGGAAGTCAACACCGTGCCCGGGCTGACCGAGCTCTCTCTCCTGCCGGACGCCGCGCGCGCCGCCGGGATCAGCTTCGACGAGCTCTGCGATCGCCTCGTGCACCACGCCCGCCTTCGTGTCGGAGCCAAGGAAGCGTGAAGATGCGCAGCCGGAGGTCGGCGCACCGGGCCGGAGTCGACCACCACCGGGTCCCCGCACGGCGCCAGCCGGGACCGGAGGCACCCCGGGAACGGCGGGCGCGCCGGCTCCCCACAGCTTTCTGGAGGCGCGCCCTCGCGATCCTCCTGGCGAATCTCGAGGTCGTCCTGCTCGGCTGGGTGCTCCTTGGGCCCGTCTTCACCGTTAGAGAAGTCACCGTCAGCGGACTGCGCCATGTGACGCGGGCCGAGGTGCTCGGACTGAGCGGTCTCGACCGGCCCGCTTCGATGCTGATCCTGGACGGTGCTAGCATCCGGCGAAAGTTGGGGAGCTCGACCTGGATCCGGACTTCCACGGTCGCGCCAGTCCTACCCGATCGGGTTGAGATCGCGATCGACGAATGGCATCCGGTCGCCGTCTATCGCGCCGGCGACGCCGGGCGCACGTTCTACCTGAGCGAGGTCGCCGCCGCCATCGCTCCCGGCCAGCCGGCGGCCGGGCTGGCGGACATCCACGGGCCGGCCGGGGCCGATCCCAAACCGGGCGAGCACCCACTCGAGGCGCAATTGCTCTCGGCCCTGATCAAGATCCAGGTGGCCCTCCCTTCGATTTACGGACAAGGCGTCGCTCGCTACGACCTCGACTGCCTCGGGAGCCTGAGCCTGACCACCACCCGGGGGGTGAAGCTGTACTTCGGGAGGGTGTTGACGCCAGAAGAGTTCGTCTCCTTGGGCGACAAGCTGGCGGCACTCAAGTCGCTGGCGGCCGACGCCGAAGTGCAGAAGGGCGAGATCGAGTACATCAACCTGGTCAACCCGTTCGCACCGGCGGTCAAGTTCAAGGGCGCGCCGGCCCCAACCACGCCCAGCCCGTCGAAGGCGGCCAAGACCCCTAAGAGCCCGGCGCCGCAGCCGTCGCCATCTCCGTCGCCGGTGGCTCCGGCGGTCGCCGTATGCAAGTAGTCATCGTCGCCCTGGTGGCGGCAGTGATCGGCATCCTGCTGGGCCTTCTCTCGCCCGTGACGATCCCGATCGGATACGCCCGCTACACCGCGGTGGCGCTGCTGGCCGGGCTGGACTCGATCTTCGGCGCCTTCAAGGCCTACATCGCCGGGAGCTACGAGCCGCGCGTTTTCGTAACCGGTCTGGTGACCAACATGGCCCTCGCAGGGGGCCTCACGTTCGTGGGCGACAAGATCGGCGTCGACCTTTCGATCGCTGCCATCGTCGCCTTCGGGGTCCGGATCTTCAACAACCTTGCCTCGATCCGCCGGCACTACCTTTGATCTGGTGTTAAGGTCGGCCGGGATGGGGGTGGGGCTTCAGGTCGTGGACCGTGGTGCCCGGGTGCGCAACTACGCCGAGTGGTTCCATTGGGCGCGCCTCAATCTCGGTGCTGACCCAGCCGTTGGGCACGCCGCGGCCGGCGCGGCGATCGCGGCCGGCGACAACGGGCACGACCAGGTCGCAGCGGCGTCGGCCACCATGTCGGTGTTACCGCCGCCGGTTTCCGCAGACCCGGAGCTGACGTCCTACGCGGAATGGTTCGATATCCTCGCGCGGCACTGGGGCGGGGTTGACGAGACCGCCCATCGAATGACCGAAACGGCTCTCGCGGGGTTGCGGGCGGGACAAAGCAGCGACCAGGCCATCCGCGCCGCGCGCCAATCCGTCGGACTTTACCCGCGGCCCGGCACTGAGTTCGTCAAGAATCCGGTTCGAGTCGCCCTCCTCGCCATCCTGCCGCTCTATCTGCTCTGGTGGCTCTGGACGGTCTTCGCGCTTTCTCAGAGGGAACGATTCACTCACGGAAAGTCGTTCCCCTGGATCCTGGTCCCGGTCTATAACTACATCCTGATCTACAACATCCTGTGCGATCTCAGGGATGGCGAGCGGGCTTACACCGGGAGGTCCTTACTGGGGGCGGGCCGCGTCATTCTGCTGCTGGTCGCCGCCTACGTGTTCTCCACCATCGGCAGCAACGCCCAGAACCTCTTCGTCTCCCTTGCCGCCAGCCTCATCGGTTTGGGGGCGGTCGTGGCCGCCGCCTTCCAGGCGCAGTCGGCCATGAACAGGTACCTGCTTGCGCGACACCCCGAGGCCCGCCGCAGGCGTATGAGCGGTGGGGAGTGGGTCGCGGTCGGTGTGACCGTGGCCACTTTGCTGCTGATCTTCGTGGCTATCTTCAGCGCCGGGGCCTAGCAGGAAGCACCGTCCGCTCGGGCGAACCTCCGATATAATCCTGGCGGCCCGCCCGCCAAACAACTTCGTTTCAGGAGGCATCCCAGCACAACCGTTGTTAAGGCGGAAGCGCGTTGTCGGTTTGGACCTTGGCACCAGCAAGGTCGCGGTGGTCATCGGCGAAGCCGACGACTACGGCAACATCAACGTCATCGGCGTGGGCGAGACGCCCTCCGACGGTCTCCGCAAGGGCGTCGTCGTGAACATCGAGAAGACGGTCCAGGCGATTCACCAGGCGGCCCAGTCCGCCGAGCGGATGGCCGGTGTCCGCTTCGACTCGGTGGTCGTCTCGCTGGCGGGGCCCCACCTGATGAGCCAGGTCAGCCGCGGCGTCATCGCCGTGGCTCGGCCCGACCGCGAGATCGGGCAGGACGACGTCAGCCGCGTGGTCGACGCCTCCCGTGCGGTCAGCGTCGCCAGCGACCGGGAGCTCATCCATGTGATCCCGCGCACCTTCACCGTCGATGGGCAGGAGGGCGTGAAAGAGGCGGCCGGCATGACCGGCACCCGCCTGGAAGTCGAGACCCACATCGTGACCGGGGCACAGACCAGCGTCCAGAACGTGATCAAGTGCGTCCACCAGGCCGGCTTCGATGTCGAGGACGTGGTCAGCCAGGGCCTGGCAGCCGGGCAGGCTGTGCTTTCGCCGAACGAGATGGAGCTCGGGGTCGGACTGATGGACCTCGGCGCAGGCACCACCGACGTCGTGATCTTCAACGAGGGCGCTGCGCTCCAGCTGGCCGTCCTCCCGGTGGGCGGCAACCACATAACCAGCGACATCGCGATCGGGCTTAGGACCACGCTCGACGAAGCCGAGACCCTGAAGCTCAACTACGGCCACACCCTGACCGGCGTGATCCCGCCCGAGGAAAAGATCGAGGTCCACGAAGTGGGCGGTGACCGAGTCCAGGCCGTCCCTCGCCGCTACCTGGCCGAGATCATCGGACCCCGCGTGCGCGAGATCTTCCAGATGGCGCGCGAGGAGGTCAGGCGCTGCGGTTACGACGGGCTCCTGCCTGCCGGCCTGGTCGTGACCGGCGGCAGCGCGCGGCTGCTGGGCACCATCGACGCCGCAGGCCAGATCTTCAACTCCTCGGTGAGGCTCGGCCTACCCCAGGGCGTCGGCGGTCTGGCCGACCGCGTCAGCGGCCCGTCCTTCGCGACCGGTGTCGGGCTCGTGCGCTGGGGCTCGAAGCTGCAGCCCGTGACCAATGGGAAGCACCTGAACGGCGGCAATGTGACGGCGACATACCAAAAGTCGGTCCGGTGGTTGCGTGACTTTTTTTAGCAAGGAATCAACTCAACATCAATGCAGTGGAGGCACCTATGAATGAGCGGGACCAAATGCAGGACGGCAGGGCGCGGATCAAGGTGGTCGGGGCGGGCGGAGGCGGGGGCAACGCGGTCAACCGGATGATCTCGGCGGCCCTCAAGGGCGTCCAGTTCATCGCCGTCAACACCGACCTCCAGGCGCTCGGCCGCTGCCAGGCCGATACCCGAGTGAACATCGGCCGCAAGCTGACGCGCGGACTTGGTTCCGGCGGCGACTGGACGAAGGGCCGTGACGCCGCTGATGAGAGCCGGGCCGAGCTTTCCGAGCTCGTCAAGGACTCCGACATGGTGTTCATCACCGCCGGCATGGGCGGCGGCACCGGGACCGGGTCGTCACCGGTCGTGGCCGAGCTCGCGAAAATGGCCGGCGCCCTGACCATCGGCGTCGTCACCCGGCCCTTCAGCTGGGAAGGCAAGGTCCGCAACGAGACGGCGGAGGAGGGCATCAAGAACCTCCGGGACAAGGTCGACGCCTTGATCGTCATCCCCAACGACCGGCTGGCCCAGGTCGTCGACCACAAGACCAGCCTGGAAGACGCCTTCCGGATCGCGGACGATGTGCTGCGCCAGGGCGTTCAGGGCATCGCCGACCTGATCGTCAACCCGGGCGTCATCAACCTCGACTTCGCCGACGTCAAGGCGGTCATGTCAGAGGCCGGCGAGGCCCTGATGGGCATCGGCTTCGGCTCCGGTGACAGCCGCGCCGAGGACGCCGCCAAGCAGGCGGTTTCGAGCCCGCTCCTGGAGACCTCCATCGACGGCGCCCGCGGAATCCTCTTCAACATCACCGGCGGCCGCGACCTGACGCTGCACGAGATCACCAAGGCGGCTCAGATCGTCCGTGCCTCCGCCGACCCGAACGCCAACATCATCTTCGGCGTCGTGTCCGACGAGCGGATGCAAGGCGAGGTGAAGATCACCGTCATCGCGACCGGTTTCGGGGGCGGCAAGATCCCGACCTCGCAGTTCGAGTCGGCTCGCAGTGACCGCTCCAGCTTCCTGCCGCCGGAGCAGCCGGCCAAGCCGGAGTTCGGGACCGACGACGAGGACATCAACATCCCCGCCTTCCTCAGGCATCGCTCCTAGCCCGGGGCCCACAGCTCGGTTTCTCGGGGAGTGAGGCCACAAGGGGCTTGACTCGAGTAGGATGGTGACCCCAATATCTTGGGGTCATCGTCCTGCTATGAGATGCCCATACTGCGGTCACAACGATCTCAAAGTCGTCGACTCGCGCGATTCCGAGATCGGCGAGGCCATCCGCCGCCGCCGCGAATGCCTGGCCTGCACCAAGCGCTTTACGACCTACGAGCGGATCGAGGCCGTCCCGTTTTTCGTCACCAAGAAGGACGGCCGTCGGGAAGACTTCGATCCCCAGAAGCTCTTTTCAGGCTTGAAGAAAGCGACCGAGAAGCGCGACATCTCACCGGAGCGCCTGCGCGCGATAGTCGACGAGATCGAGGCTGAGCTGCGCAACAGCGGCCGCGCCGAGATCCCGAGCCGCGAGATCGGCGAGATGGTGATGGAGCGGTTGCGAATCCTGGATGAGGTCGCGTACATCCGGTTCGCCTCCGTCTACCGCGAGTTCATGGACCTCCAGCAGGTCAAGCGCGAGATCGAGCAGGTCCTCTCCTCCCGCCGGTAGAGTCCACTGCGGTGGTCGGGCTATCTGCGCTTGATCGAGATGGGCTGGTGCACGGCTTCTCGACCAGCGAGACCGGCTCGGTCGGCCTGACGCACGCCCCAGACTCGGCGGCCGTCCTGGCCGCGCGCCGGCGCTTCGCCGAAGAGCTCGGCATCGACCCGAGCAGCTTCACAGTCGCCGGCGCCGTCCATGGCTGCACGGTGGACAGGGTCGATCGACCGGTCGAGCTGATCCCGGGCGTGGATGGCCTCGTCAGCAACCGGCGGGGCGTGGCCCTCTTCGCCACCTACGCGGACTGCTTGCCGCTGCTTGCCTACGATCCGCAAGCGGGCGCCATCGGCCTCGCGCACGCCGGCTGGCGGGGGACCAAGGCCGGCGTCGGCGGCGCGCTGGTGGCTGCCTTCCAGGCCCACTTCGGGTCCCGGCCCGAGGATCTCGTCGTCGGCCTCGGACCCTGCATCTGCGGGAACTGCTACGAGGTCGGCCCGGAGTTTGCTGACCTCTTTCCGCCCGACGTCCTGGCTCCGGGTCGAGGTGACCGCCTCCGCCTCGACCTGCGCGAGGCGAACCGCCGACAGCTCACCGAGGCGGGCGTGCCAGGGGATCGCATCGAGACACTGGACATCTGCACCTACGAGTCGGATCGGTTCTACTCCCACCGGCGGTTTCCGGATGGCTCTCGCTTCGCCGCTGTCATCGCGCTTACGTAGCGTCCAGCAGCGGATCGAGGCGACCGGGCGGGACCCCGCCGGGATCACGATCGTGGCGGTGACCAAGGGCAGGCCGGTCACCGACTGCCGGGAGGCTGTGGAGCTCGGCCTGGCGCTCGGCGAGAACCGGGTCCAGGAGGCGCTGCCCAAGCTCGAGGCCATCGCCGGCGCCGAGTGGCACCTGATCGGCCACCTGCAGACGAACAAGGTTCGCCAGGCGGCTGGACGCTTCGCGCTCATCCAGAGCATCGACTCCGAGCGCCTCGGCGAGGAGCTCGCGCGGCGGGCACCGGCCCAGCCGGTTCTCCTGCAGGTGAACATCAGCCGGGAGGCCGCCAAGCAAGGCGCCGCGCCCGAGTCCGCGGTGTCGCTGGCGCGAGCGCTGGACCGCCTGCTCGACCTGCGTGGCGTGATGGGGATCGGGCCCCTGGGCGGCGACCCTGAACCGGCCTTTGCCGAACTGGCCGGGCTCCGGGACGACTGTCAGCAGGCGCTCGGCCGCCCGCTGCCCATCCTCTCGATGGGGATGAGCGACGACTTCGAGGTTGCGCTCCGCCAGGGCAGCACTATGTTGCGATTGGGCCGGGTCCTCTTCGGGTAAGAGCCAGGGCACCGAGATGTTCGTTATAGGCGGGTTGATCCAGCTGGTCTGCTACGCGCTGCTGATCCTGATCCTGGTCCGGGTCGTGTTCTCCTGGATCGAGCCCTACCCGAAGAACCAGATCCACACCTTCGCGATCAGGCTCACGGAACCGCTGCTGCGACCGGTGCGCAACGCCATTCCGACTGGCAGTGGGGGGATGGCTCTCGACTTCTCGCCGATGATCGTGAGCTTCCTGCTCCTCGTGATCATCAACCTGGCCGGCCGCCTTTAAGCAGGCAGTCCCGCCCCGGGTCCCGCAAGAAGTTAGGCTACTGGCGTGACCGCGGTCCGAGCCCCGAGCCTCCTTGCCGGCAGCCTCGACGAGTTCCGGCGCGACCGCCTGGGACTCTTCCGGCGCCTTTCCCGGGAGGGTGGTGCCTACGCCCAGCTCCGGATCCGGAGGACCCAGGTCCTCTTCCTCAACGACCCCGAGCTGATCGGCCAGGTCCTGGGCGTGCGCCGCGACCACTTCAGCAAGGACTACCTGCGTCCGCTTTTCAACCCACTGGTCCGGGGCAGCATCGAGATCGCGGACAGCGACTCCTGGCTGCACGAGCGGAAGCTGGCGATGCCGGCCTTCCACGCCAGGCGGCTGGAGAGCTACGGCACCGACATGGTGGACCTCACCGAGCGGATGCTGGCCGGCTGGCGCCCAGGCGAGGCGCGCGACATCAGCGCTGACATGTCGGGTCTCACGCTCGAGATCGTTGCCAAGACGCTCTACGGCATCGACGCCAGCCGCTACCGCGGCGATGCCCGCGACGCCATCGCCATCGTCATGGAGGACTTCGCCGACCGGGCCGGCAGCCTGCTCGCCCTTCCCGTGATCATCCCCAACCTGCGCACGCTCAGGTTCGTGCGGGCCCTCTACAGGCTCAACAAGGAGCTCAACCGGATGATCCGCGAGCGGCGGGCCGCTGGAGCCGAAGGGCCCGACCTTTTCGAGATGCTGATCCGCGCCAAGGACGAGCACGGGCGGCCCATGAGCGACCGCCAGGTCCGGGATGTCTCGATCGCCATCTTCTTTGCCGGCCATGAGACGACCGCGACCCTTCTCTCCTGGACCTGGCACCTGCTGGCGAGCCACCCCGATGTCGAGGCCCGGCTGGTCGAAGAGTTCGAGTCGGTGCTCGGGGACAACCGGCCGACCTACGCCGACATGTCGCGCCTCCCGTTCGCCGAGATGGTCCTGGCCGAGGCGCTCCGACTCTACCCGCCCGCTTACGGCTTCGGCCGGCTCTGCCTCCGCGAATGCCAGCTGGAGGGCCTGCGCGTGCCCGCCGGCGCCGTCACGCTGATGAGCCCCTGGGCGATGCACCGCGATCCGCGCTTCTACGACGACCCGGACGCCTTCCTGCCCGATCGCTGGGCGGACGGCCTCGCCAAGCGGCTGCCGCGGTACGCCTACTTCCCGTTCGGAGGCGGGCCCCGGATGTGCCTTGGCAGCAACTTCGCGACGCTTGAAGCCACCCTCGTGCTCGCGACCGTTCTGCGCAAGTTCCGGCTGCGCTCGCTTCCCGGCTGGCGAGTCGAGCCGCAGCCCTCCATCACCTTGCGGCCGAAGGGCGGCCTCCGGATGAGCGTCGAGTCGGGCGAGGCCGTTCGCAAAAGTCCCGCCCTGGCCTGAAAGATCAACCAGAAAAGAGCTGTCTTCGAGCCGGTCGATCCGAAGGTGAGCTTTCCCGAGCTCGAGCGCGAGCTCGTCGAGTTCTGGAAGCGAGACCAGACCTTCGAGGAGAGCCTCCGCATTCGCGAGGGCGCTCCCCGCTTCGTGTTCTACGAAGGGCCGCCCACGGCCAACGGCAAGCCGGGCACGCACCACATCCTCCCGCGCGCCTTCAAGGACGTCTTCGGGCGCTACTGGACCATGAAAGGCCGCTTCGTGGAGCGCAAGGCTGGCTGGGACACTCACGGGCTGCCGGTGGAGCTGGAGGTCGAGAAGGAGCTCAAGATCTCCGGCAAGCAGCAGATCGAGGAGTACGGCGTCGCCGAGTTCAACGAGCGCTGCAAGGAATCCGTTCATCGCTACGTCCGCCAGTGGCGCGAGATGTCGGAGCGGATGGCCTTCTGGCAGGACTACGACAACGCCTATTGGACCTACCACTCCGACTACATCCAGTCGGTCTGGTGGGCTCTGAAGCAGATGTGGGACAAGGGCCTCATCTACCTCGGCTTCCGGGTTGCACCCTACTGTCCGCGCTGCATGACGCCCCTGTCGAGCCACGAGCTGGCCCAGGGTTACAAGGACGACACGCCCGACCCGAGCGTTTATGTGCGGTTCCGGCTCAAGTCCGACCCGATGACCAGCCTGCTGGCCTGGACCACCACGCCCTGGACGCTCCCGGGGAACGTGGCTCTCGCCGTGGGCCTCGACATCACCTACCTGAAGGTGCGCCAGGGCCAGGAGAACGTCATCGTCGCGGAGGCGCGGGCGGACGCGCTGGTGGGTGAATACGAGGTCGTCGAGCGGATGCGGGGCCAGGATCTGGTCGGCCTCGACTATGAGCCGCTCTACCCGTATTCAGTGCCGCCCGAGGGGCGGGCGCATTACGTGGTCGACGCCGACTTCGTGTCCACCGAGGAAGGGACCGGCATCGTGCACACGTCGGCCCTCTACGGCGCCGACGACCTCCGCCTTTGTCAGGAGAAGGGCATTCCGTTCCGCCACACGGTCGACCTCCGCGGGCGATTCATCCCCGAAGTGGAGAAGTTCGCCGGGCTGTTCGTGAAGGACGCAGACCCACTCATCGCCGAAGACCTGCGCGCGCGCGGGCTCCTCTACAAGGAGGCTGTCGTCCGGCACACGTACCCGTTCTGCTGGCGCTGCGATACGGCCCTGATCTACTACGCCTTGAACTCTTGGTACGTGCGCACGACCGACCGCAAGGAGGAGCTCGTGCGCCAGAACGCGGCGACCAACTGGGTGCCTCCTTACATGGGCAGCGGCCGGATGGGCGACTGGCTCGCCAATAACGTCGATTGGGCGATCTCCCGGTCGCGCTACTGGGGCACACCGCTGCCCTTCTGGGTCTGCGAGAGCTGCGAGGAGTCGCGCTGCGTTGAGTCTGCCGAGGAGATCGGGCTGCCGCGCGACGCCGACCTCCACCGGCCGCACATCGACCAGGTCGCGCTGCCCTGCGCCAGCTGCGGCGGCACCATGCGGCGGGTCCCCGAGGTCCTCGACTGCTGGTTCGACTCCGGCGCAATGCCATTCGCCCAGCGCGGCTATCCGCAGCACGGCAAGCCGCTCTTCGAAGAGACCTTCCCGGCCGACTTCATCGCCGAGGCGGTGGACCAGACACGCGGTTGGTTCTACTCGCTGCTCGCCGAGTCGGTGGTCCTCTTCGGGCAGAACGCGTACAAGAACGTCATCTGCACGGGCCACGTGCTCGACGAGCGCGGCCAGAAGGCGAGCAAGTCGCGCGGCAACGTCCTCGACCCGAACTACGTGTTCGACCACTTCGGCTCCGACGCGATTCGCTGGATCTTTTTCACGGCGCCGGTGGGGGAGAGCTATCGCGTCGGGCCGCAGGCGCTGCAAGAGGTAGTGCGGCGTTTCATGCTGCCGCTCTGGAACGTCTACTCCTTCTTTGTCACCTATGCCCGGATCGACGGCTTCGCCCCAGCCGGGCTCGCAGCCGTCCCGGTGGCGCAGCGGCCCGTCCTGGATCGCTGGCTGCTCTCCCGCCTCAGCGGGTTGGTGCGGACGGCTGACGCGGCCCTCGAGCGCTACGACGTGAACGGTGCCTCGCGCCCGCTGGAGGCCTTTGTCGAAGACCTCTCGACCTGGTACGTGCGGCGCTCACGGCGGCGTTTCTGGAAGAGCGAGTCGGACGCCGACAAGGCGGCCGCCTACCAGACGCTCCACGAAGCGCTGGTTACGCTGGCCCGCCTGCTGGCCCCGTTCCTGCCTTTCCTCGCCGAAGCGATGTACCGGAACCTGACGGGCGAGCGCAGCGTCCACCTCGCCGACTTCCCGACGGCCGAGGCGGCCCTGCACGACCCCGGTCTCGAGACCCAGATGGCTGCGGCGCGGCGGGCGGTCGAAGCCGGCCTCGGCGCTCGCGACGCGGCCCGTCTCAAGGTGCGCCAGCCGTTGAACGCGGCGGTGCTGCCGGGGGACCCGCTGCCCGAGGAGATCGCCGGCATCATCCGCGACGAGCTGAACGTGAAGCAGCTGAAGTTCGGCGGTTCTGAGGTCAGCCTGGACACGAACATCACCGAGGAGCTCCGGCTGGAAGGTCTCTCCCGCGACATCGTACGGGCGATCCAGCAGCTCCGGAAGGACTCCGGCTTCAACATCGAGGATCGGATCCAGACCTGGTACGACGCTGACGGGCAGGTCGCGCGGGCGTTCGCCTCGCAGGCCGAGTACATCAAGGCCGAGACGCTTTCGGTTGAGCTCAATCGCGGTCGCGCCGAAGGGCTCTCCGGCAAGTCCGTGAAGATCGACGGAGAGGATGTGTGGCTCGGCCTGAAACAGGTCAGCTGAGCGCCGCCTGGCCCCGCCTGCTCTTCGCGGGCATCGCGGTCGGCGTGTTCGCGGCCGACCGGGTCACCAAAAGCCTGGTCGTCTCATCGATCGCGCCCGGCTCTGAGGTCACGATGGTCGACCACCTGGTCTGGATCCAGCACGTCCAGAACGCCTGCGGCGCCTTCAGCCTCTGCACGCTCAGCGCACCGATCTTCCTGCTCGTCTCCGCGGTAGTCGCGGTGGCGTTGATCGTCTACGAGGTGGGCCACAGCGGGCCGATCTGGATGCACGCGGTCCTGGGTCTGGTGCTCGGCGGCACGCTCGGGAACGGCTACGACCGGCTCACCCAGGGGTCGGTGACCGACTTCATCGCGCTGCACTGGTGGCCGACCTTCAACGTCGCCGATTCCGCGATCTCGGTCGGCGTCGTTCTGCTGGCGGTCGGATACCTGTTCCGGAGGCGGCCTTCCCCCGGCTGACGGCGAGCGGGCCGGCCGGCCGCCTCGACCGTTTCCTGAGCGAGCAGGCCCCGGAGCTGACACGCTCGGCGGCGGGGCGACTGGCCCGCCAGGGCGCGGTCCTCGTCAACGGGAATCCTGCCCGGCCCGCCGACCAGGTTCGGGCGGGCGATGTTGTAGAGTTCCGCCTGCCCGCGCCCGCCGACCTTCGCCCGGCGGCGGAGCAGATCCCGCTGGCGGTGCTCTACGAGGACGAGGACTTGCTGGTCATCGACAAGCCCGCGGGGATGGTGGTGCACCCTGCCGCCGGTCACTTCACCGGGACCCTTGTCCACGCGCTTTTGGGGCGGGGCGGCGTCTGGTCGACGTCGGGCGGCGAGGCGCGCCCGGGCATCGTCCACCGGCTGGACCGGGGCACCTCGGGCTTGATCGTTGCGGCCCGCACCGACCGGGCTCACCGCGAGCTCTCCGGCCAGCTGGCGCGCAAGGAGATGGCCCGCACTTACCAGGCAATCGCAACCGGCTCGATCCGCGGCCAGTCCGGCGTCCTGGAAGGCGCGATCGGCCGTCATCCGCGGGACCGCAAGCGGATGGCGGTGGTCGCTTCCGGTCGCTTCGCTCGGACGCACTACACAGTCCTGGAAGCTTTGCGGGGCCACACCCTCCTCCGCTGCGAGCTGGAAACTGGCCGAACCCACCAGATCCGGGTCCACCTGGCAGCCTTCGGGCACCCGGTAGCGGGCGATCGCGAGTACGGCGGCGGCGGGCTGGCCCCAAGGCCGATGCTGCATGCCTGGCGGCTCCGGCTCCGGCATCCGGCGACCGGCGAGGAGCTGGTGTTCGAGACGCCGCCCCCGGCCGACTTCGCCGAGTTTCTCGAGTCCTTGCGATGAGCCAAGAGCCGACCGGGCTCCTGTTCGTGATCTCGGGCCCAGGCGGCGTCGGCAAGGACACCGTGATCGAGAAGCTGCTCCAGGCCAACCCCAACTTGCACTACTCGGTGTCGTTCACGACCCGGCCGAAGCGCGACTACGAGGTCGACGGCAAGCACTACACGTTCGTCGACGAGGAGCGCTTCCGAAATCTGATCGCGCGCGGGGAGCTGCTGGAGCACGCAACAGTCAATGGCTACCTCTACGGGACGTCGCGCACGCGCGTGGAAAAAGCACAAAAGCAGGGCCAAGACGTGATCCTGAAGATCGACGTGCAAGGCGCCGAAACTGTCCGGAAAAAGCGCCCGGACGCCATCTTCATCTTCATCCAACCGCCTTCGATGGAGGAGCTGATGAAGCGCCGGCGCAAGCGAGGCGCAGAGCCGCCCGAGGTCATGCGAGAGCGCCAGAAGCTGGCCGAAAGGGAGATGTCGTTCGCGTCTTTCTATGACTACGTGGTGGTGAACGAGAACGCCGACCAGGCCGCCCGGGACATCGCGGCGATCATCGAGGCCGAGAAGCGGCGGCGTAGAGTTCAGCCCGAACCCACGCCATGAGCCCCCTCGATCCCGCTGAAGTCCCCGCCGCCGTGCGGGGCAGGCGCCTCGCCGTTCTCGTCTCAGGCGGCATCGCCGCCTACAAGGTGGCCGACCTGGTCTCCCAGCTCGTGGCCGCCGGCTGCGAGGTGCGGGTGGCGCAGACCGCCGCTTCGACGCGCTTTGTCGGCCCGGCCACCTTCCACGGCCTGAGCGGCCACCCGGTGCAGGTCGATCTCTGGTCGAATCGAGGCGTGGCCGAGCCGCATGTGGCCCTCGGCGACTGGGCCCAGGCGCTCCTCCTCGCCCCGGCCACCGCCAACCAGCTTGCGAAGCTGGCCGGCGGCCATTCCGACGACCTGGTGACCGCGACCGTGCTGGCGGCCCGCTGCCCCGTTGTCGTGGCGCCGGCGATGAACGACGCCATGTGGGAAAAGCCGGCGGTGGCCGCGAATCTGGAGACGCTCCGGGAGCGCGGCTTCGTGATCGTCGGGCCGGAGGCGGGCCGGCTGGCCAGCGGCCATACGGGCGCCGGCCGCCTGGCGCCTACCGCGGAGATCTTCGCCGGGCTGGAGGCCGCCATCGCCGCGCGCTACGACCTGGCTGGGCGGCGGGTGGTCGTCACAGCGGGCGGGACGCGAGAGCCGATCGACCCGGTCCGCTTCATCAGCAACTACTCGAGCGGGAAGATGGGGCACGCCGTCGCCGAAGCCGCCGCCGACCGCGGCGCCTCGGTGCTTCTCGTGACCGCGGCACCTTACGCGGGCCACGCCGGTGTTGAGGGTGTCCACGTGGAGACCGCCCAGGAGATGCTGGAGGCGGTCCGGGCTGGTCTCGACGCGGCCCATCTGCTGGTGATGGTGGCCGCGGTGGCCGACTTCCGGCCGGCCAAACAGGAGGCGGCCAAGATCCGGCGGGAGTCGGTGAAGGAGCTCGACCTCCGGCTCGAGAAGAACGTCGACATCCTGGCGGAGCTGGCTCGCGAGAGCCCGGCGGAGGGGCTCCTGCGCGTCGGCTTCGCGGCCGAGGACGCCGGCCTGGAGGCGCACGCCGCCGAGAAGCTGGCGCGCAAGAAGCTCGACGCGATCGTGGCCAACGACATCAGCGGCGGTGTCTTCGGGAGCGAGGAGAACGCCGGCTTCATGCTCTTTCGCGACGGCGCCCGAATCGACCTCCCGCGCTCCAGCAAGCGCGAGATGGCCGAGCGCATCCTCGACGCGCTGAAGCCGAGGCTGGCGGGGCCGTGAAACGCGTGCGCGCCGCCCTCCTGGCCGCCCTCCTGCTGGTCGCCGCCTGCGGATCGAGCCAGTCGTCGGATTTGAAGACGGTTGCCGACGCCGTGGCCGCCGCGGACAGCCAGGGGATGGGATTCAACGTGACCCTGACCATCCTCTTTACCGGCGGCACGATCCCGAAGGGCCGTGCCGAGCAGGTGAAAGCGCAGGGCACCGGGGTCGCCCGCGACGCGCGCGCTGCGCTCCGCTATGACTTCCTGGGCAGCGACGGCAAGCCGTCCTCACGCTGGGACCTGGTGCTGGACGACTCCGACCTCTACTCGCGGCCCTACAGCACGAGCCAGCCCTGGCGCACGGCGCCGACCGCCTCGGTGACAGCGCTCTTTCCAGGGCTCCGGCTGAACCTGGTTCGGGACAGCATCCTGCTGGCCAGCAAGGAGAGCGGCGGCGGCATCACTCACGTCAATGAGGGCTTCGCCCACCAATACACGGTGACCCCCGCCGCCGACCAGCTGGAGCAGCTCCAGGCGATGAACCTGCAGGGCCAGGGCCCGCTGGAAACTGCCTTCCTGAAAACGGCGACCGGCGCGATCGACGTCTACCTGGGCCTTTCCGGCAACCAGCTGCTGCGCATCGACGTGCACCTGAACGGCACGGACCCGCAGACCGGCACCGTCCAGAAGGACGATTTCACGATCAGCTTCCGCTCGGCCAAGGTGAAGCCGATCCCGGTGCCCTCGACGGCCACGAACGTGCTGCCGTCCGACCTCTTCGCGAAAACACCCTCGACGGGTTGAGCGTTTACGCCGACGTGGCGGTCGAGCCGGCCCGCGTGCTCGATCGTCCGCACTACACCTACCTCGTCCCCGAGGGGATGGAGGTCGTCCCGGGTCACCGCGTCCTGGTGCCTTTCGGCCGCCGGACCGCCTGGGGCTACGTGCTGGCGACCGTGAGTGAGGACCCAGGGATCGAGGTCCGGCCGATCGAGAGAGCCGATCGCGACCCGCTCCTGCTGCCCCACCAGATGGAGCTGGCGCGGCTCGTCGCCGGCCACTACTGGGCGCCGCTCATCGAGTGCCTGCGGGCGATGGTGCCCCCCCGGATTCGCGGCGGCAAGTCGTCGGGCGCCGGCCCGTCGGCCCGCCAGCATCGCCACAGCCAGCTGCTGTTGGCCGCTTCGCACGCCCCGGTCGGCGATGGGCGGCTGGACCTGAACGCGGACCAGGCAGCCGCGCTGGCCCTGATCCGCGGCCAGCCCGCTGTCCTTCTCCACGGCGTGACGGAGAGCGGCAAGACCGAGGTCTACCTAGCCGCCGCTGAGGCCGCCCGCGTGGACGGGCTGGCGACGCTGGTCCTGGTGCCGGAGATCTCGCTCACGCCGCAGCTCGTGCAGCGCTTCGCCCGGCGCTTCGGCGGCCGCTTGGGGGTGCTGCACAGCCGGCTCACCGAGCTGGAGCGAGCCCAGCAGTGGTGGCGGGCCAGGCGGGGAGAGCTTGAAGTGCTGATCGGCAGCCGGTCGGCCGTCTTCGCGCCGCTGCCCAACCTCGGACTCGTGGTCGTCGACGAGGAGGGCTCCTCCGCCTACAAGCAGGACCGGACGCCCCGCTACGAGGCGAGCTGGGTTG